>VFQO010001228.1_pt1 | contig 20774 bp, 18 predicted proteins | sample 3512331 | NCBI WGS metagenome assembly VFQO01 (sample SAMN10412371, study PRJNA504923) | tailings metagenome | isolation source: Replicate 3 from Balatoc abandoned mine | place: Philippines: Itogon, Benguet | collected 2017-08-28 | reverse complement strand
TGGTCTACGGGAACCTGTTCTACAATCCGTTCCACGCGCTCTCGATCGTCTTCCTTTACGGGTCGGCTGTCCTGTTCGCGATGCACGGGGCGACGATCCTGGCACTCGGCCGTTACGGCGGTGAGCGCGAGATCGAACAGATCACCGATCGCGGCACCGCAGCTGAACGCGGCGCATTGTTCTGGCGCTGGGTGATGGGCTTCAATGCCACGTTCGAATCGATCCACCGCTGGGCGTGGTGGTTTGCAGTGCTGACGACGCTTACGGGCGGCATCGGCATCCTGCTGACCGGCACCGTGGTCGATAACTGGTACCTGTGGGCACAAGAGCATTACTACGCTCCGGATACGATCAATTATGATCCGACCGGCGCGGCTCAGGCTTCCGCTGGCCAGAAGTAAGGGCCCGGGCCCTGGTGGCCCGGCTCCTCCACTTACGGCACAAACACAAACCCGGCGCGGACCTCACGGTCCGGCCGGGTTTTGTTTTGGGGTTTTGGAATAGGTGGAAGTTTGCCTGTTGCGGATTGCTACCGGGACGACTCCGCCTTGAACCGGATACGCAGATCCATCAGGTGCAGCGGCAGAGACGCAGCCAAGGGTAGAGCGATCCACCACCAACCCGCCCCCACCAGCGCTGCGCGCAAGCCCAATACGATCAGCGCCGCCGGGCCGAGCAGTCCGGCAATCGCCATCCAGCTCCAACGCTTGGCAGAGCGCAGCCACACCGCCTCGATCGCAAGCACGCCGAGGATCACGTCTGCGGCGTGGCCGCTGTCAAACAGGATCTCGGTGAGGCCTCCGCCTGCCATGCTGTCGCTTTCCCTGCCCTCGGCCTCAGCCGAATGGCGCGTTCAGCTGCACCACCGCCCAATTGAGCGCACCCGCGAAGGTCACCCAGCCTAGATATGGCACCAGCAGCAGCGCAGCCGTTTTGGAGAAGCGCCCGCAATAGAGGATGATCACAAGGATCGAGAGCCACAGCAACGTGAGCTCAACGAAAGCCCAGTCGGGCCGCTGGAGGCGGAAGAAGATCAGGCTCCAGCTGATATTGAGAAAGCCGTTCAGGGCGAACAGCCCCAGCACCCACTCGGCCGCTGCCGAGGTCGGCGCAGCGCGCCAGGCGGTGATCCCGGCGACGGTGATGAGCGCATAGATCACGGTCCAGCCCATCGGGAACACCACATCGGGCGGGTTCCAGTCAGGCTTGGCCAGCGCCTGATACCACGGGCCAAGATCGGTAACAGTCGCGCCCAGGGCGGCGACACACAGCGCCGCGCCCGTCGCAACGGTCACGGGAATGATCATCATTCGGTTCATTGGTCGAGCTTAGAGTCGCACCCGCAAACCTGCAACGGAAAGCGCCGCGATCCTGTCAGGTCGCAGGCCTCAGGCCGAGCAGGTGCGCGGTATCCTTGAGAAAAATCTTAATGTGTGCCAGTGGCTTGGCGCGCACAAGCTTCTTGTGCATATAGGCCTGCCAGGTCAGTTCCTGCACATCCTTGTCATCGCACATGGTCACGAACCGTTCGCGGCGCTTGTCGGACGAATACCAGAAATACTGCATCATCCCGAGCACCCAGAACACTTTGCCGTGTTCCTTCATGAACGCCTTGCGCGCCGAACGCAGGTGCTTGGCCTCTCCGGTCTTGAGGAAGGCGGCCGCAGCCTCGCCGACCAGTCGCCCGCCGACCATCGCGTAATAGATCCCTTCGCCCGAGGCAGGCGCAACCACGCCCGCCGCATCGCCGGCCACGATCACGTCCGCGCCATTGTCCCAGCGTTTGAGCGGCTTCAAGGGGATCGGCGCGCCTTCGCGGCGCAGCGTCTCGCAGCGGTCAAGCCCGAGATCGTCACGCATGGTGGCGATGGCGCCGCGCAGGCTGAAGCCTTTGTTGGCGCTGCCCACCCCGATACTGGCGGTGTCACCATGCGGGAAAACCCAGGCGTAGAAATCGGGCGACAGGCGGCCCTGATAATAGACATCGCAGCGCGAGGCATCGAACTGGTCGGTGTTGCGAGGCGGAGATTTGATGATCTCGTGATAAGCGAAGACACAAGGAATGCGCTCGGCACCGGGCAGGCATTGCTTGGCCACGGCGGAGCGCGCGCCATCCGCGCCAATCACCACGCGGGCGCGCACGCTTTCGATCGGGGCGCCGCGGCTGCGGCGGAAGGTGACGATGGGGTGGGAGTTGTCGTCACGCTCGATCTTCTCGAAGGTGGCGGTCAGGCGTTCGGCGCCGGAGTGGCGCGCGCGTTCACGCAAGGCTTCATCGAATTCCTCACGGTCGACCATGCCGACATAGCCGATCTCGCCCACCGGCATATCGACGGCACGTCCCGAAGGCGCAATCATCCGGGCGGAGCGCGCCTTGGCGACCAGCAGGCTTTGCGGAATGTCGAAATCGGCGAGCAGCCGCGGCGGGATCGCGCCGCCGCACGGCTTGATCCGCCCGCCGCGCTCGATCAGCAGCACCGAATGACCGGCAAGCGCGAGATCGGTCGCCGCAGTCGCGCCGGACGGACCGCCGCCGATGATGACTGCGTCATAGATTGTCTGGTTCATGCGAAGACCTCCCTCTTCTGCTTGATCATGGCGGCGCGCATTGCGGCCCCGCCCGTGGCCTTCACTGCCAGTAGAGCAGCAAGCACGAAGGCTGCCGCTTCCACGGCAAAAACAACTTGAAACGCCGCGCCGTCAGTCTCGAGCGTCCGGCGCGCGACATCAAGGCCCAGCGCGCCGATCAGCCCGCCCAGCCCGAAGGCGATCGCTTGGCTTGCGCCCCACACGCCCATGCGCACACCTTCACGGGTCTTCTCGCCCGCGCCGGCCAGGCCCATCATCGATCCGATTGCGGCAACCGCGAAGACGCCATTGCCGAAGCCCAGCACGAAGAGGTTGATCCCCAAAGGCCACGGCGGCCCGTTGACCGCTGCCAGCCCGAGCGCACCCAGCCCCAGCCCCGAAGCTAGGCAGCCGCTCACCACCCATGGACGCAGGCCTTCGGCCCGCTTGCCCGAAAAGGCACTGCCGCCGATCCCGGCGATAATCATGCCGATCAGGATGCCGCCCTGGTGGAACTGCCCCACGGTCTTGGTCGATTCGCCCGGCGACAGGCCGAAGATCAGACCTGCAAAGGGTTCGAGGATAAGGTCCTGCATCGAGAACGCGATCATTGAAACGAAGATGAATATGGTAAAGCGCCGCGCGGCAGCCTCGTGCCAGATCTCGGCAAGGGCAGCGCGGAAATCGGGTGCGGGCGCGTCTTCGGCGCTATCGCGGAACTGGCCTGCCTGCCGCTCCAGCCTGAAAGTCGCCAGCACGGTCACAGCAATCGTCACCGCCGCAAGCCCACCCGCCACTTCGAGCAGTCGTTCGGGCGAATAAGGCTTGAGCAATTCGCCCACTGTGATTGCCGAGACGACGATGCCGCCCACCATCATGATCCACGTAACGGCGGCGGCCGCCGCCCGGCGTTCTGGCGCGACACCGGACGCCAGCAGTGCGAGCGCCGAAGTCCCACCTGCGCCCACGCCGACACCGATCAGTGCATAAGCGAACACTGCCAGCGCGAAGGCGGCGGGGAAAGTGCTCGCCATCATCAGGGTCGCTTGCGTCGCCAGCAGCGCGCCAGCAGCCAGCACCACCAGCCCGCCAATAATCCACGGCACGCGGCTGCGCCCCTTGTCAGAACCGTGCCCCCACAGCGGTCGGCCCAGCTGCACCGCATAATGCCAAGCGACCAGTCCGGCGGGGATTGCCGCTGCCAGTTGAAACTCGACAATCATCAACCGGTTGAGCACCGCCGTGGTCAGCATCACTAGCGCGCCGATCGAAGCCTGCACGAGGCCAATCCGCACGATCCCGAACCAGCCGAACCCGGGTTTGGTTGTCACTGGTGCGGGAAACGGGGCGTGCATCAGATATAGCCTCCGAGGCCTAGCGCCGCTGCCAGCATCCCCAACACATAGAGCGTCACGCCCACGCCATTGTACCACGGCGCATATTTGGCCGGATCGCGGATCAGCTTGGGCATCGCGGCGATCTGCGCGGCAAGCACGCCGGTCACGATCAGTGCGGACAGGTTGTAGCCCCACACGGCCAGAAGCGCGATCACCACGATCTGCGCTGCGGCCATGGTGACGCAGGCGAGCTTTGCAGCAGGGCCGACGCCCATCACGACGGGAAGCGAGGTCAGGCCCGTCTGGCGATCACCCTCGACCGCCTTAAAGTCATTCAGCACCATGATCCCGTGGGCGCCAAGCGAATAGAGCACCAGCACGGTGATGACATGGGCCGAAGGCATCGCGCCGAGCATGACGGCGGCGCCGGTGAACCAGCTCAACCCTTCATAGGTCAACCCGCACACCAGCGGGCCGAGCCAGCCATTGGCCTTGAAGCGCAGCGGCGGCGCGGAATAGGCCCAGGCAAAGGCAAGCCCGACCAGCCCGGCAATGAACACCAGTGGTCCGAGCAGCCAGCCGATGCCGGCCGAAATCAGCGTCGCGATAATCGCGATGTAAAGTCCCCAGCGCCCCGGAATGCGGCCCGAGGGGATAGGGCGGTGCGGTTCGTTGATGGCGTCGACGTGGCGGTCGAACCAGTCATTGACCGCCTGGCTCGTGCCGCACACCAGCGGTCCTGCCAGCAAAACGCCGCCCGCCACGAACCACCAGCGGCCCTCCAGCCCGGCACCGGACGACACCGCGCCGCACATGAAGGCCCACATCGGCGGAAACCAGGTGATGGGTTTGAGCAGTTCGAGCACATCGCGCGGCCGGGGCGCCGATCGCGGGCGCAGACCTGAACTTGGCGCCGGGTTGGGCACTGTGCGAGTCGAAGGTACCGAGTGCTCCATAATCGAAGGCTATGCCTGACAGCCATAGGCGTCAAATTATTTTGACACTTATGCGCCACGATCGTCCAATTTTTTCGTTCATTTACGTGAATACGTCCCGCCTATGTCCAATTGGGACGTGTCAGCCAGTGTGTCAGGTTGGATGACATGGACGGTTTTGGCGGCTCGGACTGCCCTACTCCAGCCCCGGTCCGACCTGATCCAGACCTGATCTAGAGACAGGCCGATACGGCGATTGTGCTGGGCATGGTGGCGAGGCGCTGAGCCCAACTGGGCCTGCCGTTACTCGCCGTCGCCAGCCAGATTGCCAAGTCCGTAACGGTGCAGCTTGGAATAGAGGCTCTGGCGCGAAAGGCCGAGGATTTCCGCTGCCGATGCGCGATTATCCGAGGTGTAGGAAAGCGCCGCCTCGATACACAATCTCTCAATGAGATCAGTGCTTTCGCGCACGATATCCTTCAGCGACATCCGCCCGACCAGTTCGGTCAACTGCTCGACGGAGCGCGGCATATCCTGCGCACCGGGCGGCAAATCACGCAAGCGGCGTCCAACCGGGCGGATCACGAAGGCATAATACCCATCCTCGCCCGAGGTGCGAACGGCTGACAATTCAACCGCTTCGCCTTCGATATCATGGCCAACCCGCAGGATCGTCGCGACATTGCGCGCGGCCCCATGCTGGTCGATCTGGCCTTCGATCAGATCGAGGTCGATCCCCGGCCGACCGATCGATTCCGACAGGTGCCGCCCGCGCAGCTGGTCGACGCTAGCGGCTTGCAAAAGCTCGACAAATGCAGCGTTGGCGGTAACGATTTCAAGGTTGCTGTCCGCCACCACAAAAGCATCAGGCATCTGATCGACCAGCGCCAGAACAGGGGAGGATTCCGGTGCCGGACGATCGCTCGACGGAACCAGCCGTACCAGCAGAAACTGGCCGCGATCCTGGGTGAACCCATTGACCGTCGCCATCACTTCGCGCGCCCCACGGGCGATGCGGATCCGGGCCGGGCTGACCGTGTCCGAAACCAGCGCTGCGCCAACCAGTGACTGGACCGCATCATACGAGTTTTTATCAATGAAAGTCAGCAGCTTCTTACCGGGCAACCCCCCGATGCGCGTGCCGAGCAGCATATGCGCCGCCGGGTTCGCCTCGCGGATCCGCAGCGTGCCGGCCTCGACGATCATCACAGGCTCGGTCGAACGCTCGAACAGCATCCGGTAGCGCGATTCCAGCTGGCGCATCCTGAGGTAATCGCGTTCCAGCGATTGCTGGACCTGAAGCAACCGCTGCTGCAACTTGCCCGCTTCACGCAGATCGCGGCCAAATGCGATACGGTGTTCGCCGCCATTGACGCTGAGCACTGCATAGCGGATCGGCACATCACCATCGCGCGACGGGTGATTGACCTGCCGCCAATGCTGCACTTCGCCGCGCCGGGCGGCAGCCAGCATCTCCATGATTTTCGGGCGACTTTCGTCCGTCACCGTCTCGATCCAATTGGTCCCGACCCATCCGGAAAAAGCCGGAAACTCGCGCGGATCAAACGCCGCATCAAGGATCGTGCCCGTATCGTCCAGGACCAGCGTCACGTCACCCGCGACCATCGCCAGCTTCATCGCCGCGTCGGCATCAAGGGTGTTGAACAGCTCGGCAGCCTTCCCAAACGGGTGCTTGCCTTCAATGCTGTGTTTGCGGGTGAGCATGGCTGATCGAACCTACAACAGGTTCAGATGGCGGGTGGCAGCGGTCTTCAGTAGCGAATTCGCCAGGTCAAGCGCGGCCAACGCGTCCGCTCCTGTACCATCGGCACCAACTTCGATCGCAACTCCGGGGTTTTCGTTGATCATTCGTCCGCCGACAAGCACGATGATGTGAGGATTGGCCGATACATTGCGCACCGCCTTGATGAGGTTACCGAGCGCCGCGCTAGGACAATCGCGGCCGAGGGTCAATCCTATGAGATCAAAGGGTTGACGCGCAATTCGGTCGAGCAATTCGCGCCGCTCAGGCTTGACCAGCGCCTCGCTGCGCCAGCCGCCGCGGGCGAAGACTTCCTCTATCATCAGCGTGCCGAAGTTGTGGTTATCTCCCGGCATCGGCGAGAACAGTGCGGTGTAAGGCAGGCTCATCCCACCCATCACGGCGGGCGAGCGTGCCGCAACTTCGCGCATCACTTCCTGAAGCCGCCATAAGCCCATTGTAACATCAAGGAAATCGCATTCATCCGCTTCCCACATCTCGCCCAGCTTACGAGCGGCAGGGGCAAGGAGATCAAGGCAGATCGTCTCGACACTGGCGCCCTTGGTGATGAAGGCATCGACCTCTTCAAGGAGGCTCGCCGCTTCGAGCCGCAACGGCAAAACGGCGAAGCGGGAGGCTTCGTCCGCAGAAATGGTTCGGGATCGTTTCGACCGGGCCTGAACGTCGGAACTGGCATGAGCCATCAACAGGCGAGGAATGATTTCACCCTCGATGATCGCATTGACGGAATCGGGCTGATCGGGGTTGGCAGCAGATCCGCGTCGTCGCACCGCTTCAAGCGGCGCCGAGATGACCCCCCGCAGGACCGCCGATCCCGCACCAAACATGCTCGAAGCCTTGGACTCTCCCATTCGTCAGACCCTCCCAGGTCTTGCGGACGAACCTTCCGCAGGAGGTGTACCGATCCAACATCGATCAGCAGCAGCCCTGATCCCCAAGGGCCAGCGACTCTAAATACGCTTTTTCCCGGCATGGCGCAAATGACCTTACCGGGGAATCTGTAATCGTCAACAAAACTAAACGTCCAATCTAGTTGACACTCAAGTTGGAAAGGGTAATCTCCGAGTCTGAGAGAAAAGGCTAACGCATCACATGACTCGGACGGATCAAGCATCCCCGGTCGAACCCGGAACCACGGTGAAGGGGGCGGGCCACGAGAGGGGCAATACCGGCGCACTTTACACCGCCGAAGAACGGCAGCGCCGCGACCAATCCGTCTGGACCATTGTTCAGGGCGTCTTGGCCCCGGTTCAGTTTCTGGTGTTTCTCGTTAGCCTCGGCCTTGTGATCCGCACGCTCACGACCGGCGACGGCGCCTTTGCTGCCGACGTCTCAATCGTCATCAAGACACTGGTGCTCTACACCATCATGATCACCGGCTCGATCTGGGAGAAGGTGGTGTTCGGCAAATGGCTATTCGCCCCCGCGTTCTTCTGGGAAGACGTGTTCTCGATGCTCGTGCTGGCGCTGCACACCCTTTATCTGGTGCTGCTGCTGGGCGAGATCGGGACGCTGGAACAGCGGATGCTGGTCGCGCTGGCTGGTTATGCCGCTTACGTGATTAACGCCGGGCAATTCATCTGGAAGCTGCGGATGGCGCGCCTTCAGAGCACACTTTCAAACACGGCGGTGGCAGCATGAGCGCGCTCGATATCCTTGATGGCTGCGCGGCCGAACTCGTGCGCAACGATAGCCCCGTCGCTGCCCCTGCGCGCCCGGTTCTGCGTGAACGCGGCCAGCGCGAAGTATTCTGCGGTCTCACAGGCATCATTTGGCTGCACCGCAAGATGCAGGACGCTTTCTTCCTGGTTGTCGGCTCGCGCACCTGTGCCCACCTGCTGCAATCGGCGGCGGGCGTGATGATCTTTGCCGAGCCGCGCTTTGCCACCGCGATCATGGAAGAACGCGATCTGGCCGGGATGGTCGATGCGCAGGACGAGCTTGACCGAGTAGTGAACCGCCTGCTCGAACGCCGCCCGGACATCCGCACGCTGTTCTTGGTCGGCTCGTGCCCGTCGGAAGTGATCAAGCTCGATCTTGCGAAGGCCGCGCAACGCCTCGGCGCGGTGCACATGCCCCGTGTCCGCATTTTGAATTACTCGGGCAGCGGGATCGAGACCACCTTCACGCAAGGCGAAGATGCCTGCCTGTCAGCGCTGGTGCCGGTGATGCCTGCCCTGTCAGCCGATGCGCCCAAGGAGCTGCTGATCGTCGGGAGTCTCCCCGACATTGTCGAAGACCAGTTCCTGCGGCTGTTTGCCGAAATGGGCATCGCTAAGGTCGGCTGTCTGCCCGCCCGCAACGCTCGCGATCTGCCGAGCGTTGGGCCCGGCACCCGCTACCTCTTGGCACAGCCCTTCCTGGGTGAGACCGCAATGGCGCTCGAAGGTCGCGGCGCTCAACGGATCGAAGCGCTATTCCCCTTCGGTGTCGATGGCACCAGCGATTGGCTGCGCGCTGCTGGCGAGGCGTTCGGCATTGACCGCGCGCTGACCGAACAAGTCATCGCTCCCGGCCGCGCCCGCGCTGCCCGCGCGCTCGCCAATCTGCGTCCGCAGCTGGAAGGAAAGCGCATCACCTTCCTGCCCGACTCGCAGCTCGAAGTGCCGCTCGCGCGCTTCTTGCAGGACGAGCTTGGCATGGAGCTGGTCGAAGTCGGCACGCCCTATCTGCACCGCGCCCATCTCGCCCGCGAGCTGGACCGGTTCGGCCCCAACGTGCGCCTCAGTGAAGGCCAGCATCTCGACCGCCAGCTTGATCGCGTGCGCGCTGACCGGCCCGATATTACCGTTTGCGGACTTGGCCTTGCCAACCCGCTCGAAGGCGAAGGCCTCACCACCAAGTGGGCGATCGAACTCGTCTTCTCGCCGATCCATGGCTTCGATCAGGCCGCCGATCTTGCCGAACTCTTTGCCCGGCCGCTGCGGCGCCGGGACATGCTGGAGATATAGGCGATGCAACTGGCTGTCTGGACATATGAAGGCCCCCCGCACGTCGGCGCGATGCGCGTTGCGACCGCGATGGAGAAGCTCCACTACGTGCTGCACGCACCGCAAGGCGACACCTATGCGGACCTGCTGTTCACGATGATCGAGCGGCGCGGCAAGCGTCCGCCGGTCACCTACACCACTTTCGAAGCCCGCGATCTGGGCAAGGACACCGCGCAAATCTTCCAGGATGCCGCGCGCGAAGCGGTCGCCCGGTTCAAGCCGCAAGCGATCATCGTCGGCGCGTCGTGTACCGCCGAACTGATCCAGGACGATCCGGCCGGCCTGTCCGAGGCGATGGGTCTGCCCTGCCCGGTCATCCCGCTCGAACTGCCGAGCTACCAGCGCAAGGAAAACTGGGGCGCGTCGGAAACCTTCTACCAGATCGTCCGCACCCTCGCCGACAAGTCGGTGGTGCGCGAGCCGCGTGAAGGCCGTGCCGCCCGCGTCAACATTCTCGGCCCTACCGCGCTCGGCTTCCGCCACCGCGATGATCTGGTCGAGATCCGCAAGATTCTTGCCCTGCTGGGTGTCGAGGTCAATCTCGTCGCCCCGCTGGGTGCCACCCCCGAGGACATCACCCGGATCGGCCAAGCCGATTTCAACATCGTCCTCTACCCTGAAATCGCAGATGAGGCCGCCCGCTGGCTTGAGCGCACTTTCGCTCAACCCGCGGTGCGGACCGTCCCTATCGGCGTGGGAGCAACCCGCTCCTTCATCGCCGACGTCGCCGAGCTGGCAGGTGCAGATCCCACGCCTGCCCTCGGCGACACCTCTTCCCGGATGCCCTGGTGGTCACGGTCGGTCGATTCGACCTACCTCACCTCCAAGCGCGTCTTCATCTTTGGCGATGCGACCCACGCGGTCGCCGCCGCCCGGATCGCCCGCGAGGAACTGGGCTTCGAAGTCTGCGGCCTCGGCTGCTACAGCCGCGAATTCGCCCGCGATGTCCGCGCCGAAGCAGCCCGCTGCGGGATCGAGGCGCTGATCACCGATGATCACCTCGCGGTTGAAGATGCCATCGCTGCCGCCGCGCCTGAATTGGTGCTCGGCACGCAGATGGAACGCCACATCGCCAAGCGGCTCGGCATTCCCTGCGCGGTGATCTCCGCGCCGGTCCACGTGCAGGATTTCCCCGCGCGCCATTCGCCGCAGATGGGCTTTGAAGGCGCGAATGTGATCTTCGACACCTGGGTTCACCCGCTGGTGATGGGCCTTGAAGAGCACCTGCTCACCATGTTCCGCGAGGACTTCGAGTTCTCCGACGAAGCGGGCGCATCGCATCACGCGGCGCATTCGCCCCGCAAAGCGTCTGCCCAGGCCGTTTCGGAAGTACCGGTGGAAGACATCCCCGCACCCGCAATGGCGGATGATGACGGCACGCTCTGGACCGCAGAGGCCGAACGCGAGCTGAAAAAGATCCCGTTCTTCGTGCGCGGCAAGGCTCGCCGCAACACCGAGAATTTCGCCGCTGCTGAGGGTCGCAGGCAAATCGACCTCGAAACCCTCTATGACGCAAAGGCGCATTATGCACGGTAATGTCGCCTCCGCTTCCACGCTGGACCCCCGCGCGCCCGTCCGGGTCGTGATCGTCACTCTCGACAATCACCTCAAAGGCGCAGTTGACCGGGCCGAGGAAGCACTGGCGGCAGAGGGTATCGATCTCAGCCTGCATGCAGCATCCGAATGGGGTAGCGACGCGGGCGAGCTTGAACATTGCAAGGCAGCCATCGCCGAAGCCGACATTGTCATCGCGACGATGCTGTTCCTCGACGATCACATCCGCGCGATCCTCCCCAGCCTCGAAGCGCGGCGCGAAGATTGCGATGCGATGGTCTGCCTGATGTCAGCGGGCGAAGTCGTCCGGCTGACCAAGATGGGCGCCTACCGGATGGATGCGCCGGCCAAGGGCCCGCTCGCGCTGCTGAAGAAGCTGCGCGGCAATGCTGGCAAGCCCGGCGGCAATTCGGGCGCGGGGCAGATGAAGATGCTGCGCCGCTTGCCCAAGCTGCTGCGCTTCATTCCCGGCACCGCGCAAGACGTGCGCGCCTATTTCCTGACGCTGCAATACTGGTTGGCCGGTTCGGACGAAAACGTCGTCGCCATGGTCCGCGCCTTGATCGACCGCTATGCGGCAGGTGAGCGGCTGTATCGCCGCGGGATCACCAAGGCCGAAGCCCCGCTCGAATATCCCGAGACCGGAGTCTATCACCCGCGCACCCAGCAGCGCATCTCTGAAAGCCTGCGCCTGCTCCCGCGCGAGGAAGGCACGCACGGCACGGTCGGTCTGATCCTTCTGCGTTCCTACCTGCTCGGCCGTGACTGCGCGCATTACGATGGGGCGATTGCCGCCTTCGAAGCCGCTGGTCTCAAGGTCGTCCCGGTGTTCGCCAGCGGGCTTGATGCGCGTCCGGCGATCGAAGCCTTCTTCATCGGCCCGGATGGCACGCCCACGGTGGACGCCGTGGTCAACCTCACCGGCTTCAGCCTGGTCGGCGGCCCCGCCTATTCCGACGCGCAGGCCGCGCGCGATGTGCTGGGCAAGCTGGACCTGCCCTACCTCGCCGCCCACGCCATTGAATTCCAGACGATCGAGGATTGGGCGCACCGTCCCCAAGGGCTGCTGCCGCTTGAATCGACGATGATGGTCGCCATGCCCGAGCTAGACGGTTCGACCGTGCCGAGCGTGTTCGGCGGCCGTGCCGGCAATTCGGACAAAGGCTGCACTGGCTGCGATCGCAATTGCGCCCGTCCCGCTTCGCACAAGGCCCGCCCGATGCAGGCCTGCCCGGAACGCGCCGAGGCGCTGGCCGCGCGCACGGTCAAACTGATCCAGCTTCGCAAGAGCGAGCGTGCAGCACGCAAGCTCGCGATCGTGGTCTTCAACTTCCCGCCCAATGCCGGGGCCACCGGAACCGCCGCCTTCATGGCGGTACACGAATCGCTCTACGCCACGCTCCAGCGCCTCAGCGCCGATGGCTATGCGGTCGACGTCCCCGAAAGCGTCGATGCGATGCGGGACGCGCTGCTCAAGGGCAACACCGATCGCTACGGCACCGACGCCAACGTCGCCCACCGCATCCCGGCCGATGAACACGTCCGCCGCGAAAAGCACCTCGCCGAGATCGAAGCAGCCTGGGGCCCCGCCCCCGGCAAGCAGCTGTCCGATGGCGGCAACATCCTCATCCAAGGCGCGCATTTCGGCAATGTGTTCGTCGGCGTGCAACCGGGCTTCGGCTACGAAGGCGACCCGATGCGGTTGCTGTTCGAAGGCACCTTCAGCCCCACCCACGCCTTCAGCGCCTTCTACCGCTGGATCCGCGAAGACTTCGGCGCTCACGCCATCCTGCATTTCGGCACGCACGGCGCGCTCGAATTCATGCCGGGCAAGCAGGCGGGCATGTCGGGCAAGTGCTGGCCGGACCGCCTGATCGGCGACACGCCCAATTTCTACCTCTACGCCGCCAACAACCCTTCAGAAGGGATGCTGGCCAAGCGCCGTTCGGGCGCGACGCTGGTAAGCTATCTCACCCCGCCGCTCGCACAAGCCGGGCTGTACAAGGGCCTCGTCGAACTCAAGGTGAGCGTCGAACGCTGGCGGACCACGATTGACGATGCCGACCATGCCGCTGAGCGTGCTGACCTTGCACAACTGGTCGCTGATCAGTGCGAAGCGCTCGACATCACCTATACCGATATCGGCGAGCTGCCTGCGCGGCTTTACGAAATGGAAGCGGCGCTGATCCCGCATGGCCTGCACATCCTCGGCCGCAACCCGCAAGGGATTGAGCGCGAAGATATGCTCGATGCGATGATGGAAGCCGGTAGCCTCGATGGCCCGACGCCTGAACGCGCGGTGCTGGCGGCCAAGCTCGATTCCTCGGATGAACTGGGCGCGCTGATCCACGCGCTGGATGGCGGCTATGTCCAGCCGGCCCCTGGCGGCGATGTGGTGGTGAACCCCGATGTGCTGCCCACGGGCCGCAATATCCACGGCTTCGATCCGTTCCTGATGCCGTCGGCCTATGCCTGCCGTCTGGGCAATGAGCAGGCCGAACAGCTGATCGCCCGCCATGTAAACGGCGGCGAGCCCTTCCCTGAAAGCATCGCGATGGTGTTATGGGGGACGGACAATATGAAGTCCGAAGGCGTCCAGATCGCGCAAGCGATGACGTTGATGGGCGCACGGCCCCGCCGCGATTCCTATGGCCGTCTGGCTGGCGCGGAATTGATCCCGCTCGCAGAACTGGGCCGTCCTCGCATCGACGTGGTGATGACGCTTTCCGGTATCTTCCGCGATCTGCTGCCGATGCAGACCCGGATGCTCGCCGAAGCCGCGCTGCTCGCCAGCCAAGCTGAAGACGAGGCAATCGAAGCCAACTTCGTCCGCAAGCACACGCTGGCACAAATGGAAAAGCACGGCTGCGATCTGGAGACCGCTGCTTTGCGCGTCTTCTCCAATGCCGAGGGCGCATACGGCGCCAACGTCAACCAGATGATCGAAGGCGGCGTCTGGGCCGATCCCGATGAACTCGCCAATGCGTTCGAGATCAACAAGGGCTTTGCTTACGGCGTCTCGGGCAAGCCGGTGCAGCAGCGCGAATTGCTGCAAAGCGCTCTGAGCACGGTCGATTTCACCTACCAAAACCTCGAAAGCGTCGAACTCGGCATCAATGATGTCGACCAGTATGTTGACGGGCTTGGCGGCGTGACCCGCTCGGTCGCGCGGGCCAAGGGGGCGGAAACTCCGGTCTATATCCTCGATGCGACGCGCGGTAGCACCAAGGTGCGCACGCTGGGCGAACAGATCGACCTGGAAACCCGCACCCGCACGCTGAACCCCAAATGGTTCGAAGGCCTGCTGGAACATGGTTACGAAGGCGTGCGCCAGATTGAAGGCCATGTCACCAGCACGCTGGGTTGGTCGGCCACCACCGGCCAAGTCGCCCCGTGGGTGTACCAGAAGATTTCCGAGACCTTCGTGCTGGATGCCGACATGCGGCGGCGGATGTCGGCGCTCAACCCCAAGAGCGCGGGCCGCGTGGCGAACCGGCTGCTTGAAGCCTGCGACCGCAACCTGTGGGCGCCGGACGAAGCCACTCTCGCCGCCTTGCGCGAAGCCAATGACGAACTGGAGGACCGCCTCGAAGGCGTGTTCCCGGCAGAATGAATTCAAGGGATAGATCATCATGAACCTGCACAGCCCCTCATCTTCCTTCAGCCCGCCCGATGGCGACGGCTCGGTCCAGGTCCAGCTGGACCCGGCCGACAAGATCAAGGGTGCCAAGGTGTTCGCCGTCTACGGCAAGGGCGGGATCGGGAAGTCGACCACATCTTCCAACCTGTCGGCAGCCTTCTCGAAGCTCGGGCACCGGGTGCTCCAGATCGGCTGCGATCCCAAGCATGACAGCACCTTCACCCTCACCAAGAAGCTGATGCCGACGGTGATCGACGTGCTCGAAACGGTCGAATTCCACGCGGAAGAACTGCGGCCCGAAGATTACATGTTCGAAGGCTATAACGGCGTGATGTGTGTCGAGGCTGGCGGGCCTCCGGCAGGCACCGGCTGCGGCGGTTATGTGGTCGGCCAGACGGTCAAGCTCCTGAAGCAGCACCACCTGCTCGAAGAAACCGACGTCGTGATCTTCGACGTGCTGGGCGATGTGGTGTGCGGCGGCTTCGCAGCCCCCCTGCAACATGCCGAGCGCGCGTTGGTGGTGGCGGCGAACGACTTTGACTCGATCTTCGCAATGAACCGGATCGTGGCGGCGATCGCGGCGAAATCGAAGAACTACGACGTGCGGCTTGCCGGCGTTGTCGCCAACCGCAGCAAGGACACCGACGAGATTGACCGGTTCTGCGAGAAGGTCGGGATGCCCCGCCTCGCGCACTTCCGCGATGTCGATGCGATCCGCCGCTCGCGCCTGAAGAAGTGCACGCTGTTCGAAATGGGCGACGATCCCGAAGTGATCGCGGCGCAGGACGAATATCTGCGCCTTGCCGCGATGCTGTGGGCCGGTGTCGATCCGAGCCTCGCTCAGCCGATGAAGGACCGCGACATCTTCGACTTCCTGGGGTTTGAATAATGGCGACCCGGCACTCATCCGAATATGATCACCGGCGCGAGGCGCTGGCGACCTATTTCGACAGCACCGCGCGTCAGGCGTGGATCGACCTTACCTCCGACGCGAAGGTCAGCGGCATCCGCGCGACCGTGCGCGCCGGACGCGATGCGATGCGTGCCAATCTGCTCGACTGGTTGCCGACCGACCTGCGCCGCACCAAGGTGCTCGATGCCGGATGCGGCACGGGTTCGCTGGCGGTTGCCGCGGCCTGCCGCGGCGCCGAAGTCACCGGGATCGATGTCGCCGCGGGCCTCGTCGAAGTCGCCCGCGAACGCACGCCCTCGTTCATTGGCCATGGCCGCATCCACTGGCGCTCGGGCGATATGCTTGATCCGCAGCTGGGCACTTTTGCCCATGTGGTCGCGATGGACTCGCTGATCCATTACCAGCCCGAAGATCTGGTCGATGCCCTGACCCAACTGGCGCAGCGCACCACCGGATCCATCCTGTTCACCTTCGCCCCGCGCACGCGCCTGCTGAGCGCGATGCACGAAGTCGGCAAGTTCTTCCCGAAGTCCGACCGTTCGCCCGCGATCGTCCCGACCGCCGAGGGTGATCTGCGCGAACGGCTTTCGCGTCTGCAAGGCTGGAGCATCGGCCGCACCCAGCGCATCAGCAGCGGGTTCTACACTTCGCAAGCGCTGGAACTGGTGCGCCACGGATGACACTCCCGGTCCGCAATCCCAAACCGCATTGGACAGCGCTGGTTTTCCAGCTGCTGCCGTTTGCGGATGCGGCGAGTGTGGACCTGCCGCTCCCCCGCCTGCTGCGCCTCGCGCTGTTTCAGGTGAGCGTCGGGATGGCGATGGTGCTGCTCAACGGCACCTTGAACCGGGTCATGGTGGTCGAGCTTGGCACGCCGACCTGGCTGGTTGCGCTGCTCATCGCGGTGCCACTGTTTGCCGCACCCTTCCGCGCGCTGATCGGCCATAAGTCCGACACGCACCGTTCGGTGCTAGGCTGGCGGCGGGTGCCCTATATCTGGTTCGGCACGCTGATGCAGTTCGGCGGCCTGGCGATCATGCCCTTCGCGCTGCTGCTGCTCGGCATCCCTGAGCGGTTCGAGATTGGCCTCGCCGCCGCGACTGCCGCCTTCCTGCTGACCGGCACCGGTTTCCATGTCACGCAGACCGCAGGCCTCGCGCTGGCGACTGACCTTGCACCCGAAGACAAGCGACCGCGCGCGGTCGCGCTGCTTTACGTGATGCTGCTGGTCGGCATGATGTTTTCCGCCTTCGTGATCGGCGGCGTGCTGTCCGATTATTCCGCGACCAAGCTGGTGCAGGTGATCCAGGGTTGTGCGCTGCTGACGGTCATTCTCAACGTGATCGCCTTGTGGAAGCAGGAAGCTCGCAACCTGGCCGTCACCGCGCCCGAGCGTGAGACGGCGACGTTCAAGGAAATCTGGCAGGCCTTCATCACCGATGGCCGCAACGCCCGGCTCCTGACCGCGATCGGCATCGGCGCAGCCGGCTTTGCCATGCAAGACGCGCTGCTTGAGCCCTATGGCGGCGAAATCCTCGGCCTGTCGGTCGGTGCGACCACGGGACTTACGGGCGCCTGGGCACTCGGCTCGCTGTTCGGATTCATGCTTTCGGGCCGAGCCTTGGCACGTGGCTGGGATCCGCTCCGGCTCGCCGGGGCTGGACTGGTGGTCGGGATCAATGCCTTTCTGCTGGTGCTGTTCGCGGCCCCCTTCAACGCGCCGCTGATGCTGTATGCCGGTGCGCTAGCCATCGGGGTCGGCCTTGGGCTGTTCTCCGTCGGCACGCTGATGGAAGCGATGAGCCTGGCCAGGAACCAGACCGCCGGCCTTGCTCTGGGCGCATGGGGCGCGGTGCAGGCGACCTGCGCCGGTTTGGGCATCGCCATTGGCGGTCTGATGCGCGACGGGGTCGCAGCGCTGCTGCAAAACGGCGATCAGACCGCCAGCATCGCCATGCGCGCCACCGGATATGGCTCTGTCTACATCCTCGAGATCGCTCTTCTACTTATCGGCCTTGCCGCAATCGGCCCGCTGGTCAGCCACCAGCGCCGCCTGCCGGACGACGCCGAAGACCCGCTCGCCCAGCCCTTTGGGCTCGTTGAGTTTCCGACATGATTACCTGTGCCCGCCCGTCCCGATCCTTGCCCGGCTCCGCCCCAGCCGGATTGTTCCATGAGAGGAATATGAAATGAACGCTGCCTATATCGTCGGCACCTTCGATGTTGCCGAACTCACCTTCCTGCTGTTTTTCGGATTCTTCATCGCGCTGGTGTTCTACCTGAACCGCGAAAGCCGCCGCGAGGGCTACCCGCTCGAAGATGAGGGCACCGGCAAGATTCACCCCGGCAGCCTGTTCGATGCGGGCAAGAAGACCTTCCAGCTGCCGAACGGCCGCGGCACCTATGTGCCGGAAGACGTCGCCCGCGATGACATCAACGTCCCCGGCGTGCCGGCCTTCCGCTCCGCTGGAGCGCCGCTGGTGCCGACTGGCGATCCGATGATCGATGGCATGGGCCCCGCCGCCTTTGCTAACCGCTCCAAGTATCCCGATCTCACCTTCGATGGTCGTCCGCGTATCGTTCCGATCGCTCAAAGCCACGAGATCATCGTCTCGCCCAACGATCCGCAGCTGATCGGCTGGTCAGTGGTTGCTGCCGACGGCGTGACCGTGGGCAAGGTTAGCGATATCTGGGTCGATCAGGCCGAACACCTGATCCGTTACCTCGAAGTCGAAACCACCACCGGCAAGAAGGTGCTGGCGCCGATGATGGTCGCCACGGTCCACGGCAACGGCCTGATCGACGCACTGCTGCCGATCATCGAAGACAAGCCCAAGTTCGTCGAGATCGACGCTATCACCGCCGCGCAGTTCGAGAACGCACCCACGCTCGAAACCGCTGGCATCATCACCCGCTACGAAGAAGACCGCGTCCAAGCCTATTTCGGCGGCGGTTACATGTATGCGACTCCGGAAAGGTCTGAAGCATGGATCTGAACCAAACCGCAGGTGCAGCAGCGACGGAAACGTCGCTGCTTACCGGCCTCGATCACGCCTCGCTCGAAAATGATGGGCCCAAGGCTTTCGGCGACCGGATCGGTACGCCGGCACCTGAGGAAAAGGTTTTGTGGAAGGGCCGTCCCACGGTCGGCCTGCTGGCGCGCTCGGCGTTCCATGCCCACAAAGCCGGAGCCTACATGGCAGCATTGTCGGTGATCGCGGTGCTGACGGGCAACTCGACGGCTGCGCTGGTTACTGCCGGGCTCGGCTTGGTCCTGGTCGGCCTGCTCTACCTGCTTGCCTGGGCAAGCGCGCGCTCGACGCTCTACATCCTGACCGACGCGCGGATGATCATGCGCATCGGCATGGCGATCGAGACGCGGATCAACCTTCCCTTGAAGCAGATCACCGCCGCCAACTTCCGCGCACGCGGCAAGGATCACGGCGACATCGCTTTTGAACTGACCGGTGAGCGACTGCTCAGCACATTGCTGCTGTGGCCGCATGTCCGCCCGTTCCACTACAAAATGCCGCAGCCGATGCTGCGCGCTGTGCCTGAAGCGGCTCACGTGGCGCAGATGATCGCTGAGGCCCGCGCACAATATGGCGCGATTGAACGGAATTTGACCGAGATCAAGGAAGCCACCCCTGCCAGCGTCCAACACGCAGGTCAGGGCGCAGGTGCGGCTGTTGCCGGACGTCTCGCTCCGGTCATGGGCCGGGCCGGACAGGGTCTTGAGGGAGCACCAGCATGATCGTTCGCGAATATGAGAAGGACGAAGTCACCGTCCACAAGGTGCCGCTGATGCTGATGGGCGGGATGGTTGCCATCGCGCTGGCATTGACCTCGGCTGTCTCCCTCGGCTTCTTCGAGCGTCAGTCGGTTCCCGCTGAAGCGCGGGCGGCAGCCGGAATCAAGGCCGCGGACACAGTCACGCTGCGGTTCTTCGATGAGGATGACGGCACTGTCCGCGTCGAGGACGGCGCCTCGGCGCAAGTGCTCGGCAGCTTCGGCCCGGGCGAAGGCGGCTTCATTCGCGCCACCGTGCGCAGCCTTGTCCACCAGCGCCGCATCCGCGGCGAAGGACCGGCGGTGCCCTTCACCCTCACGCGGTGGGAAAACGACACCCTCACGCTGAGTGATCCGGTGACCGGACGCAGCGTGGAAGTCAGCTCTTTCGGGCCGGACAACCGCGCGGTCTATGTCAACTTGCTCACCGCGAAAACCGCGGCGCAGTAATGGCATTCTCCTTCATCACCTCCCGCTCGTTCGAAACGCCCTGCACGATCACGGTCGAGCAGAGCCCCGAGCATTTTCACGCTCACGTCGAACTGGCCGATGAGGTGATTATCCAGCCGGGCGACAAGGTCCGCGTTCACGGCGCGCCGATCCAGATCCCGTTTGGCACGCGTCAGGTGTTCGAACGCCGCGCAACCGTGACACGCGCCAGCCCGCTGGCCCGCGCGCTCACGCGGTTTGCCGCCTATTTCGATCTGGCGGAACTCTACGAAGTCAGTTTCAATGCCGGGAGGATCAAATGAACGCCTACAAGCTGATGACCAGCGAAGAAGCGATGGCAATCGCGACGCAGGACACGATGCTGACCCCGCGTTTCTACACCACCGATTATGACGCGCTTGATGCCATCGACATCAGCCGCGTGCGGCGCGAATGGGACCAGCTGATCGCCGACATGGTGGGTGATCCCAACAAGCTCCATTTCAAGCACTCGGACCGCTTCAAAGGCGTGATCGAGGGGCTGGAACCGGCGCTGCGCAAGGAGTTCACCGATTTCCTCGTCAGTTCGATGACGAGCGAGTTTTCGGGCTGCGTGCTCTATGCCGAAATCGCCAAGCGCACCAAGAACCCGGATGTGAAGCAGCTGTTCCGCCTGCTCGCCCGCGATGAAAGCCGCCATGCCGGCTTCATCAACGAAAGCCTCAAGGATGCCGGCATCGGCGTCGATCTGGGTTATCTGACGAAGACCAAGAAATACACGTATTTCAAGCCGAAGTTCATCTTCTACGCGGTCTATCTGTCGGAGAAGATCGGCT
>VFQO010001227.1_pt1 | contig 20788 bp, 27 predicted proteins | sample 3512331 | NCBI WGS metagenome assembly VFQO01 (sample SAMN10412371, study PRJNA504923) | tailings metagenome | isolation source: Replicate 3 from Balatoc abandoned mine | place: Philippines: Itogon, Benguet | collected 2017-08-28 | reverse complement strand
GTTGAGCGTCACCGGCTCGTAGCGGCCGGTCGTGTTGTTCCAGAGCGCGACCTGGCCCGTGGCGGTGCCGCCTTGAACGACGGCCTGCGTGATGCAGCCGTAGGTAATAACGCCGCCCTGAACGAGAAGCCCGCTCCGTGCGTTGAGGCGGCCACTAGCTCGCTCGATCTGAACAGCGGCACCAAGATGGTTTCCGGCGTCGTCATAACGGAAAAAGTTGAGGTCCGTACCGGCGGTTCCGCCGGACTCAGCGCCATTGGTGCCCGTAATCCACCAGCGGCGCACCCCAGACGTTGCAATTTCGATGGTTCGCAACGTCCCGGCCGGGCCGTTTACGGATACGGAGGGGAAAACCTGCGTCGCGCCCCACGTATTCGCCGTGGCGAAAGTCCTGGTGCTCAGAACGTCAAGAATCTGTCCGTCAGTTGCAGTCGCAAAGTTGAGCTTGTATCCCCTCGTTTGCCCAGCCCACAGTGCAAAGAAACGGACGTCATTTCCCTGGACATCGACTGTAATGTTGCTCCCAAAGCTCGATCCAGTTACAGGAGCCTGAAAGCCAACCTCACCGCCTTCCAATCCTGCGGCACCGCCGAACACCTGAACTGCGTTCCACGTATTGACGGTGTTCAGTCCGCCCGTATCCAGCGCCGTTCGCTGTGCTGCCGCATCCGCAGCCGTCAACAAGGAGCGCCCTGCCGCCGTCGAGTCGCTGATCTGCGAGGCGGTGTGGGTGTGGCTGGCCGGAGCTGCGCCCACCTGCGCCGCCGTCGGCATCGGGTGGACGTGATCGGCTCGCGCGGCGGTCGTGCCCGTGCCGACGGCAGCGGTGCCAAGGGCAGCAGGCGTGGCGCTGGACAGCGGAGGCTGCGGGCCTTCAGGGCCTTGTGGCCCTTGAATACCTTGGATGCCTTGAGGGCCCTGTGGCCCAACAGCAGTGGACTCAAGAATTTCGAGGATCGCGTTACTGACGACACCAAGTTCAATATTCTCACCCGGCAAACACGTCAGCACTTCACCAAGAGCCAGGCTCTGGTTGTTCTGGTAACGGATCGTGCGATCAGCACCTGGGTTCAGCGTAGCGACTGCAGTCGAGACACTGCCCGTCGAGTTGCGCAAAAAGATGCGACGACCCGGTTCAAGAGTCGTCGGCAAAGTGAACGTGGTGTTCGCCGGAATGATTGCCAGGTACTCCTCTTCAACCGAAAGCTCAGCAGCACCGGTCAAAAGGGTGTACCCAAACACATGGTTATCGTTCCAGTCGCTAGGACGAACTTCGTCCGGTACCGCTGGATCGTCAGGTAGTGCGTTGTTCTTTTTGTGCTTGAGACCCATGAGTGAGTTCCTTGTTTCGTACCTCTGAAACAAAAGCAACTACCCGAATTTCTTCGGGTAGTTATCCGAATGCGTCGCTATTACGCGCCGCCTTCAGTGAGGTTGAAAGTACCGATCGAGAACGTCTGACCAACTGCGAAGATCACGTTGTCCACGGTCATGTCACCACCGCCACCATTCGCAGTGACCGTACCCTGCATGTGACAGATCGTGCCTGCGTTGTTCATGATTTCGAAGTGACCCGCCGTACCAGCAGCATCAGCAGACAGATCTTCCCAGGTACCGTTGCGGCTCTTGCTGCCGTTCGAGGCAGCAGTAAGCCAGTCAACAGGAAGGCTGACGGTGGAAAGAACAGTACCTGTACGAGCAGCAGCACAGTTCGCCGGCTGGACACCGGTACGAATGTGGAGAATCGGAGAAGCACCGATCGCAACTTCCTGCGCATCAGCCTTGGCGTTACGGACATCGACACTGACTTGAATGGCCATACATGTTTCCTGTGAGAAATGTACCGGGGGAGACTATATCTAGTTGCCGCGGGCTTTCATAGAAAGCTGGATGTGACGTGCCCGATGAGTACTACGCTGGATGTCCTCGTAGTAGGCCAACTGCGTGTGGTTTTTCTGGCGGAAGAACAGCAGATTGGCTGCCCAGTTCAGAAAGATCCACCGATTCTTGACGTACCCACCAATTTCTTCGCGGATCGTTGTGTTGAGGTAGCTGCGGCCCGAGATCGACTCATCAGGCATACCGTTAAAGAAGGCAACGTTGAACCATTGGCTCGTAGCATCACCAAGACGAACCAGGTAACTACGCTTGTCCCATCGATCGAAGAGAATTTTCTTGTTCATGATCACGGCTGCGGGAGAGTGACGGGAGATTGGCGATCGGTGTTGTACAGCTGATCGAAAAGGGTCTTCACTGCCCCCATGATCAGGGCGGCAGGCACATCTACTGGGCCCTGTGGCGTCTGCACAGTGACCACTTGCTGCAGCAGAGTCTGTAGGTTGATGGACACCACCCCGTCTTCAACCGGTGCACCGAAGTAGTTCTCGGTACCTGCCATGCGGAAGTAGCGCGCGCACTGGAAAAGAACCTGACCGGTGTTGTTGGTCGGATCCCAAATGATTGTGGTGCGCGGGGAGAGCGATTCACTCTCGATGAATTCGTTGATCGTCTGAAAGCGAAGATTGGGCACGTTGAGTCCTTATGCGTTCGAAGAGATAATTGCGTTGTGTTCGATGGCTGCATCTACCAGCGTAGCAAGAGTGATTCGATTCCGGATTTGAATGCGGTACCGATCTGTGACTATTCCTGAAGTCCAGGTTGCTGCGTTTTCTGTCCACCAGTAGCGAGTGCTGCCGTTAGTTCCTAGTCGAGTCCATGCAGTAGTCTCGACGTAACCCGCAGCGTCGGTATAGCTCACAAGATTAGGTGCATTAGTCAATACAGCGCGACACTCGTAGAAGTCCGCATCATCAAGACTCTCTGGGTTCAGCCACTCGTCTACTGGATTGATCTCAAACCAATGCGGTGCAATCTCATTAGCAAATGCCCGCAGCTTGCCACCACGGTCAAGTGCAAGACCTGCAATTGAACTAGCGCCTCCCATAGAGATCACGTTGTTCACAGTGACCGGAGTTAGTTTCACTGTTCCTGTGGGGCCAGGAGGAGTTCCTGTAGCTCCGTAGAACTGGCTCAACGAGATCGCACCGGAGACAGGTACGTTGGTGTTATGGGAACCAACGAGACCACCGTTACGATAGTACTCATTGAGTCCGATGGGACTACTTCCACCGAATTCATTTTGTAGATCAAGCAAGCTGATTGCGCCGCTACCAGGCAAAGGCATTACTGCTTCTCCTGAAGACGCTTCACTGCACGCACCAGCTCCTCGATCATCATTTGCTGCTCTTTGATTGCTTCGACCAACACTGGGATCACGCGCGGGTAGTTCACCGTAAGGTAGTGCTCACTAAATCCTGCGCGCGTCACTGCATCAGGAACGACCTGCTGAATCTCTTGAGCGATCAGGCCATGCTCATAACGGTTGTTAGGCGTGAACCCGACTTTTGCGCAGAGCTCCATATCCCACTCAAAGGTGTAACCGCCGAACTGCTTCACCTTGTCGATCGCACCAAAAATTGGAACCAAGTTCATCTTGAGTCGGCGGTCAGAAGAGTAACCACTGACGTTACCGATGCAGACAAGATTGCCGGAAGAGTCCAACGAAGCGCGATCTGTAGTGCCGCCGCCTGGGCGCAAGAACAGCGTACCCGTGGAGCTCAAGATGTTGCCAGCAAGCGTAAGCTGGCCATTCATCGTGTGGTTGACGTTCGACGTAATTCCTGAAGTTCCAGCAAGAAAAACAGTGGCACTGTTAGTGCCATCGTAAACATGCAGACTCCGACCACTGAATGGAGAAACAGCAATGTCAGCGCCGAAAGTGCGAAGAGAATGTGTGACCAGGCCGTAAGTCGCACCAACCTCAAACACAGCAGGATGAAACGTGCCGTTGATCGTTTGACTGCTAGTGACGGTAAAAGCAGGCAAACCGTCTGGAGTGTAAACACCAAAGTTGCCTACATTGAAACGCATGTCGCTGGTGTTGCCGTTGTTTACGATGCGATACCCAGTCACGTATCCGTTGACATCGAGAGTCAATGACGCAGTTGCACTAAGGCCATTCAACACAGTCTGCTGACTGTTGATACTTGCAGTGTTGTTGCCGACCGAGGTCTGCAGATTGGTGATGCTTGTTGCCTGTGCAGTTACAGTGCCGTTGATCGACGACACCGATGAGTTCAACGAGGAGATTGCTGAAGCATTCGCTGTAGTGCGCGGATCACTGACATCACCCCACGACGAACCGTCCCAACGGTAGACGCGGTTGTTATCGTCAGTGTCGAACCAGAGATCGTTGACTCGGTGATTCGTGCTAACAGGGGCGCTTGCTTGCGCCCATACAGTCGCACGATTGTTGAAGGTTTGATCAGTCGAGAGTACCCACGCCGACCCGTTCCACGAGTAGATCTTATTGCCGTCATCGGTATCAATCCAGAGATCACCTGGCGTGTAAGAACTGCCGCCTGGCATAGCAGGCTGAACGTAAATTCGGTTCTTAACAACGATCAAGTTTTCCAACTCAACCGTAGACTCAGACAGAGACGTGATGCTGTTTTCTGTGGAGGTTACGCGAGTGCTCAGTGTATCGATGGCAGTAGCTTGAGCAATGATCGAATCGTTCAACGGGCCCTGTATGCCTGCGCCTTGAACGATACCGTTGATCACTTTTACGTACACGTCTTGCCAAAGTTTGCCAGCAAGTGGTGCGTACTCAAGGCCGTTGCCCTTACCCAATCCACCACGACCGATAAGAATGTACGGGCGCGAACCAGTGACATCCTTGTAGAGGTTGCCGCCACAAGCCTCGATCGCAGCAGTCAGACCTGCTTGCTTGATGCCATGATTGTCTTGACTGACAAGGATGAATGTATCTACTTCGCTAAGTGCGCCCAGCGCAGTTGCTAGGTTGGTGCGCTCTGTGTCGTTTGAGAACGTATCGAAGTTTTGGTTCACAACCAGTGCATTCGTTGCATCAAAACGCAGCAGGTTAAAGCCACGAGCAAACGGCCCGAGAACATCATTGTTTGCTTTTCGCAGGGCTGCACTTAAAGGCGAACCGGATGCAATCTGATTGGTGCCAGAAAAGTGAGTGACTCGCACATCAACAATATTGCCAATCGTGGCGTTTAGATTGGTGACGCTCGCAGCAAGAATGCTCAGATCACCGTTAATCTCTTCGACTTCTGCAATGAGTTCTTGTGTGGCAGAAGCCATTGTGGTCTCAAGACCAGAGACGCTATCCACCCAAGGAGATGCGTTGACTTGAGCAGCTGCCGCAGTCTCAAGCATGGGACGCAGCAACCAGGCGCGCGGACTGTCCGTGTTGCAGTTGGATACCCACACTTCAACATTCAGGATCACGCCATCACTAGGTACCGTGACCTCTTCTTCAACGCGAATCCATTGATTCAAATTGTTCTTGGGCTGACGGTTGATCGCAGCGCCTGCAACACCAAAACCAATCTGAGCGTTGTTTGCGTCCAAGATTCTCCACTCAAGACGAACGGTGCAGTTCTCTGAGGCCAGGTAGCCAGAAAGAATGTACCGATTGAGCGAAGAGACCGGAATGTTCGAGCTACGGATGCCGAGAACTCCACTGGGAACACCCGAAGCAGTGACGCTAAGTGTCTCGGTTCCCGGAGGAAGACCACCAGGAGGAGTTGGTGTAATGCTGCGCTGAAGCTCTGAGGTCAACCAACCCGCACCCCGCGATTGAATGAACCAGCCACGAAGACTGACTTCAAATCCACTGTTCGGCAGCAAATTGCCGACGCTAGTAAGCGAAGCTTGCAATTCAGTTCGCGCGACACTTGCCGCAGAAAGACCGTCTTCAGTCACTTCAACGCGAGTTTGTAAGGTCTCGACCGCACCTGCTTGAGTAGTGAGTTGAGTTTCTAGATCAGTGACAGAAGCTCCAAGCGAAGTGATTGCCGAGCTAACAACAAGCTGACCTGCTTCGTTGGAGGTCATGCGAGTTTCGAGCGAATCAATCGCTGAACCAGAAAGAGCCACACCATTTTGAAGATCGGTGACGTTGCCCTGAAGCGAAGTGATGAAGCTCGACTGCGAACCTACCGTACCTTCGATTACGAAGGTACGGGTGCTCAAATCATTCACTGCTTGGGAGGTAGCACTCTGGTCAGTCTCAAGATTTGAGACTTGGGTATTGAGCACCGTGAAATCGGAAGCGAAGCTTTCAATCCCACCCTCGGTCAACGTGACCCGAGTGACCAGACCTTGAATTGCCGTGGCGGTACCAGTGAGCGTGCCTTCTGCGTTGGTCAGCCGACTGCCAAGAACCGTCAGCTGCGAGCTCTGAGAGGTCTGTGCGTTTTGTACCGTCGTCAGACCGGAGGTGAGTCCGTTGACCTGGGTCTGCAGACCGCTGTTGTAGCTGCCGTTGTTGAGGTTGCTCAGAATGTCAGTGACTCGATCATCGACACCACTGATGGTCGGGCCCACAGTGAGTCGCCAGTTCTCGAGAACCAGCAAACGAGAAAGGATCGGGCCCAATGCAGCCGCAAGCTCAGCATCGGTCACTGCATTGGCGTAGGCAGCAATTGCTTCAGCAACTTCAGCACTCAGTGCTGCCACCTGCGCTGACAGTGCCGCGAACTCACTTGCCTTGGCGAAGTAGCTCTCGGGCTGCAGGGCTGCAGATTTCAGCTGCAGCAAAGTTCGCTGCGCCTCGTGGGAAGGCGCAGCGAGGATGGCGATACCAGGAGCCGTGGCCTGAGCAATCAGGTGAGCCGCAGCGACCAGCAGATTGAGTTGTGCGTAGAGAGCAGTGACTTCGTTGCGGAACTCGACCAGATCCTCTACCGGCGTCAGATGATCAGCGACAGCACGAATCGAATCGATGTTCTCGTAGACGACTTGAACCACGTCATACGCATCTCGAAGAAACTGATCAATGGCGGCTCCCGGAGGAGTGCCGCCAACACCACCAGCTTTCGTACTCATCAGACCCAACCCCCGCGCTCGAACGCAGTGTTCTCTGCGGTGTGGTGTTGATCCCAGGTATTCACGTTTTCCTGGATCGCGACTTCGTTCTCGTACGTCGCCATGAAGTTCTGGCTCTTGGCCAACGCACCTTCCATGCTCATCGAGCCATAGACGTTGCTGGCGATGTGCGCGACCAGGGCTGGCTCAAGTTCAGCAGGAATAGCCAGCTGAAAGAGCTCACGCTCGTCTTCGTCGGGGTTGACGCTCAGTGCGGCATGGCGTGCGCGGTACTCGATTTTGTAGCTGGTGCCTGTCACCGGGTAGTACATGCGCAGCGAGTCGTACCCAGTCGTGAACCAGGAAAGCTCATTGCCTTTCTTGTTCAGCGGCACTTCGCAGCCGTTCAGATCAGAGATGCTGTTGATCTTGAGCAGGTCGCCAGTGAACGGATCGAGCACACTGTCCTTGATGTACTTGTGGATCTCCGTCGAACCAGAGGTCAGTGCGAATCGCTGACGGAGGAAGTACTCGAACACGCCGTCCACCGTCTCCAGATCCAGGATCTTGAGACGAAGAGGAAAGCGAGTGTGCAGGGCGATGAGTGCGTTGTTGGTGTGGTGTACGAGCTTGGGGATGTTCTCGCTCGGCACACTACCGCTGCCGGTACCGCCGATGGCGAGCTCAGCGAGAGGCCCGTACGAGAGCTTCTGGAGCAGTTGATTGAAGTTCATTTGATCACCTGTGTGAGTAGCGGGAGCCAGTATAAATGGGCGACTTAGACGACGTACGAAGACAACCCGCCTGAGCTCGACTCTTGTTCGTCCGGTGCCCAGATCCCGTCTTTGTTCTGCGTCATGGGAGCTTCTTCGCCCGGACGCCAAGCACCAAGGCACTCGATCATCGAGACCGTATCGGCACAGTCGTCGTTCTTGGACTTGAAGCCACCGGGGGTGGCCAAGGTGATCTCTTCGACGTGAGCAGCCACAACGTGGTGCGTGCGCAGTTCTTCGGGGTAATAGATCTTGCCCTGACGAAACAGCGGTACCACCAAATTGAATCGGCTGATCTTGTCGCTGTCCGGACGCACACCGGGATTCATGGAATTGCCATGAGTCGCCAGCGTGAACCAGACATTGCGGGCCATCATTTCCCGCTGGAGCCAGGGAACGAAACCACCCTGCTGCCCCGTCACTTCGACGCCGACATTCATCGGTCGGTACTGGGCGACCAGGCGGAACAAGTCATCCACGCTCGCGTCCATCTTTTGCTTGGCTCGAATGCCATCGACCCAGAACCAGTCCCCATTGTTGTTGAGGGCCCAAACAGAGATTGCGCAGTAGTCAGCTTTCTTCTTCTCGGACGTTGCCCAGTCCGTGGTGATGTAGAAGTTGTAGCGCGAGCGATTGGCCAACAGCTGAGTTCGGCTGTACCAGCGGATCTCTGCTGGCTGCACCAAACGCTCGTCTGCGTTGGTGATGCGGAGCATCAGCTCGCGCATGAAAGCATCGAGCTGTCCGGTCTTCTTGCTGGTCTCGTACTGTTCGAGGATGAAGTCGTAGGTAAATCGCTCAGCCCAAGCGCCACGGAATTCTTCTCGCGTGCAGGGGAACTTTTCGCAGATCGGCCACACGTTGACTTCCCACGCACCCGACTCAACGGCCTCGTAGAGAATGTCGTCTTTGTTGAAAGGCGTGCCGTTGAAGATGATCTTGCGGCGCGTCGGATCAAGCGCGTAATCGACGCCCTTGTACACGGTGTCCTTGATCGCAACCATGGCTGCCTTCGACTTGGCATCGTCGTCGCTCACCAGGTCATCCATGACGGCAACAGTCGGTCGCTTGCCGAAGATCTTGGTGCCACGAAGACCTGTCTTCGCACCGAACATCTTGACACCAAGCAGATGCCTGTCGAGGTTCTCGAACTCCAGGTAATTGTCTGTGAAGCTGGCGTTCGGTACCCAGTGCTGCATGAACTCGGAGTTCTTGTAGCGGAACTCGATGTTCTTGCGCGCGCTCTTGACGCCGTTATCCATGGAGTCGGAGATGTAGATCATCCCGGTCACGTCACCGAAGTCAGGGATCTCTCCGAACACGGCCAGATACATGATGAAGTACTCACAGAACAGCGTCGTCTTGGCGATACCGCGGGAGCAGAGATTGGCCAGTCGATCAAGCTCACTTTCCACCACCCGATCGAGCATTCGCATATGCACGACCGGGCTGGGATGACTCTCACCCTGCTCACCATTCACCAGCTTGATGAAGTTGACGAACTGCAGCGCGAACGCACTCGGCACGTAACTCCCGTCGTTGAGGAAGCTGTAGTCCACTCGATCGAGATGCTCGTCTACTGTGGGCGGCCTCTCCTCGGTCTTGACCAGGCGCTCAGGAAGGATCAATCCCGAGCTCGAGTCCTGCTTCATCAGGGGACTGCTATTCCGGGGTGAACCCAGAATGCTCTTAGGGTCTCGGTTGATCACGGACATCAGGGGAGATCCCCGAACAGGCTAGGCTTCTTCGAAGCCACGGGAACGGGCACAGGAGCCACCACAGGTGTCGGCGTCACGTCGATCACGTTGGGCTGCACGGTCAGCGCCTGCCGTGCTACATGCCGTGCTGGTACGCCCCCATTGATCAACTCCTGCTGCTGCAGTGCCAGCTGGTTCATCGTGGCCATCAGATCCCCGATGCCGCCGTTGTTCTTCACCCCAATATCGAGCTCGACCTTCTTGACCTCGGGCGGCTTCAGATGGGTGAGGATGCTGTTGGCCGCATCACTGCGAACCTTCGGGCTCACGTTCTCGTCGGTCATCAACTCGAACTGGGTATTGATCGCGCGCTGATAAATATCCTGGTTCAACAACCAGGTTGGAACAATCGCTTGCTCCAAGATTGCGTTGACCAACTTGTTCTTGTGGTACGCGGCGACATACGCGCTGATGTCTTTCGCGCTCGTGCCCTTGGCCACCAACGCCTGATACCTGGCCGGGAAAGTCCGGATGTAGCTGTCTTGATTGCTGTACCCCATGAGCTTGTGCGTCACGTAGGTCACAGCATCCAAGTAACTCTCGGTCTTGTATTTCCCGTCCTGCAGCACCTTGGTGTAGCTCAGGAAATTCGACCGCACTTCATCGGCCACTTCCTGATCCAGTGCGATGGCATTGATGTGGTCGGCCAACTCCTGAGTCGCATTCCCCTGTAGTCCCTTGGGAAGCGTGGCCTTCAGAAGATCCACAGTCATCTGTGTCATTTAGGGTGCCTTTAGTAGAAAAACCCCCACTACTCTACTAAATCCCTTCTCTTCAACCACACCCCCCCTCCCCCAAGAGCAGATAGCTCCAAGGATTTGACCCCGACCCTTTCTTAGAAAGAAGCGCGCGATGCGCCAAGAAAGAGCCGGCAGTTTCCTACCCTGGAACCAGACGAACAACCACCGAAATATGTGGTAGCACCACATTTCTGTGTGGTAGTCCCTGGCCAAGTGGGAACCTGGCCCTGATCACCTGGATCCCCCCGGGCTCAAGTGGGAAACCCACCCAGAAACATCCCCCCGGTGGGTCTGAAGTGGGACGTTAAGTGGGATTTAACAAATCGGATATTTTTTCGCATGCTGGAATTTTGAGAGGAGGAGGTGCCTTAGTACCTACCCCCCCGCACACCAGCAGCAAGTCCAACTCAACCCCCCCGCTACCAGCACACATGCGCTTCGCGCAGCCATGGGCCCCCTTGCCCATCACCCTAGACTCCGGAGGTCTACCAGCATGTCCGCTTCCATCCGCACCACTGCCGCTCAGTCCCTCACCTCTGTCCTCAGCACCGTTGCCACCACCGCATCGGTCATCACCTCTTCCATGTCTTCGCTCGACTACCTCGCACGCTCGGGCGAAGTCAAAGCAAAGCTGTTCCACGATCGCGTCAAGACCAACGCCATCAACCAGGACTTCTTCTACCGTCAGGTCGATAAGGCACGTACCGTCGATCGCATCGCCACCCACCTGGCCGAAGTCCAGACCAAGTTCACTGATCCTGCCTACAAGGCTCTCTACGAGGCTGCTCAGGCCGAACTCGAGGCCCATACTGCCAATCAGTAACCCTGCACCTGCTCTGCCCTGGCTGCCATAGCAGGGCAGAAGCAAACCCAGAGCACACCAACACCAAAGCTGGATAGTTGTGGGAAAGGTGTTAAATCCCACTCACACTCCACTTTGACCCATCAGATCCAGCGGATCTGGGTGAACTTCCCACTCGGGAACCACATATGCGTGGAAATGGGAGGGGGAATCCCACAGTTCACTGGACTATCTCCCATCCTCACATTCCCACCTATTCCCTTCCCATTCCTAAACCCTCCCTAAACCCTAACCAATGGCGCTTCGCGCAGGCTTGGTGCCGACTTGGCATCTTCTCAGAGAGAAAGATCATGGCTACTCGTAACCACACGAAGGGCGAATTGCTCGCCCAGTTGGAGCAGGCTCGTATCGAGATTCAACGTCTCACCGCGGAGAATCGCAGTCTGAAGAACCAGACTCCGAAGAATTCGTCTCGTGAATTCGGAATTCCCCGTTCGCTTCGTGATGCGTTCTTCCATGCCACTGGTCTGAAGTCGGCTACGCCGCAGCAGATCAGGGCTTGGGCCGGAGCACTCCTGTGAATGGGCTCAGCTACGCGGGGATTGGCAGTCGCCAGTCTCCGCCTCGAATCCTCGAGCTCATGAGCCGTATCGCTGCCAGCCTAGCCCGTGATGGGCTAGTGCTGCGCAGTGGGGCTGCAAATGGTGCAGATGCAGCCTTCGAACGGGGCTGCGATGAAGTCGGTGGCCTGAAGCAGATCTTCCTGCCATGGCGTCGGTTCAATGGGCATCCGAGCTTGCTCCTGCCCACGGAACAGGCGTTTGTACTGGCTGGTCAGTACCACCCGAATTGGGGTGCCTGCAGTAAGGCAGTCCGCTGCTTCCATGCCCGGAACATGCATCAGGTGCTGGGCCCTGATCTGCACGATCCAGTGTCCATGATCATCTGCTACACCCCGAATGGGCTGGGAGGCGGCGGTACCGGGCAAGCCATCAGGCTGGCCAAAGACCGCGGCATCTCCGTGTTCGACTTGGGTCACCAATACGTGGTGGACGACTTCATGACTGCCTTGGAGCGCAATCCATGAACCAGAAAGCACCGTGGGCCGGGGTCATATGCCTCGGCCATTTCCACAATTCGGGCTGCGGCAAGGTCGATCTCGACCGCGAGCAGTACAACGCGCAGATGATGCGTCCCGATTCCACCTGGCGGTGTCCGAATTGTCAGGCTGAAGCCGAATTCGACGACACCCGCTACGAAGACATCCACTTTCCAGGAGAAGACCAACATGCGTCGTGCTGAATTGCAGTGGCGGGACGAGATCATCGCCCGCCGATCCAATACCACCACGGTTTCCGTGGCCATCCGCAAAGGCTGGAAGCCCAAGAAGGTGAGCTTGGTGCGTCGCCTGCTCACCATGGCGGGGGCCTCTGATATGCGCCTGCCACCCAAACAAGAGCGCGTCGGCTTCCTGCTGGCGATCCTGTGGTCGTTCAGCGTGGTCGCCGCCTTCGATATTGCCTACCGCTACTGGTACGGCTGAAAAAGCGGGCTCCTGACTTCGGTCGGGGGCTCGCGTTTCCCCTGGGCCGATAGCTTCGGCTCGTTCCCTGCGCTTCGCGCAGGTGTGGGGCTTGCATCCCGCTAGTCCCCAATTCCCTCAATCTCTGGAGAAATCTCATGGGTATCCTCGATTCCGTCATGCGCAGGGCCGCTCCGGCTGCCGAAACCACCAACACCGCGGCTCCGGCCAACACGCTGACGCAGCGTGCTCCGTCCCAGATCTGGCTCAACGTCGGCATCACCATCCCGGGTGCCGGGCAGGACGGCGAAGACCTGTTCATCAGTCTGCCGGTCGGCCTGCCGCTGGACGACATGAAGCCGGTCAAGATCACCGGCACCAACCAGAATTCGATCCACTTGAAGCAGGTGAAGAACCTGCTGCTGGAAGAGCTGCAGAAGGCCGCCGCTGGCCTGAAGCCGGGTGAGCGCACCGCGATCAACCAGCTGAGCGTCGAGCTGTACCGCATCGGTGCGCCCGAACAGACGGGTACCGCCGAGAACAATCCGCTGATCGGCATGCTGCAGAAGCAGCTGGGCAAGTAAGCGGCAACAAACAGACCTTCCCTCACGGATCTTCGGATCCGTGGGGGTTGGTTTGTCTCAATTCCAGGGAATTGATAGTCAATTCTCCTCCTAAACCCTATTTCGCCAAAAAATTCCAAATTGGCGATAGACACCCTAAACCTCTGGGAGAACACCCATGAAGTTGTACGTCAGCCTTGCTCAGCACCAGTGCCCCATCTGTCTGGCCATGCACGACACCGACGGAATCTGCGCTTCGCGCAGGTGTGGGGGTGGTTGAGCCCCCGTTCCCAATCATCTAGGAGAAATCGCTATGCCTCAGTTCACGTGGGCCCGCCGCGGCGGCTATGAATGCAGTTCCAAGGGCGATGGGCGATTCAGCGCCCTGAATGCCCGGCTGCCGGATGGTCGGACGATCGAGCAGCACTATCAGTGCGACATCAAGGGCTACCAGCCTGGCGGCACTCGCTGGCAGCTCGGCAAGGGCAAGCCGCCGCTCGACCCGAACCGGGACCTCTGGTCGGCCTATTTCGCCCTCTGGGTAATCTGGGCCATACAGAACCCCGCCCTCATCCAAGAGCTGCGCAGCAAGGCAGCTGAGCACGGCAATGTGCTCTCCGACTGCTTCGCGTCCACGCCAGTGAACCAGGCACGCGCGCTGGCAGAAATCCTCAATCTCAGCTGACCCAGGAAACCTCTCCATGAACGACGAGCTCATCTACGCCGGCATCGGCAGCATCAACCTCGCTCATCCGTTCGTCGAGATGGTCAGGCGAGGAAATGAGCTCATGAAAGAAGCCCACGAGGGTGATGAGTTCAGCTTGTGGATCGACATCCGTCCCGACATCAACGCACTTGACTGGAGCTGGAATCCAGTCACAAGGAGCTGGTAATGCCTGAGTACCTGATCTCTTGGACTATTGAGATTGAGGCAGATAGCCCACTCGAAGCTGCCCAAGAAGCACGCAAGATTCAACTCGATCCAGACAGCACTTCAACAGTCTTTGGCGTTGAAGACGACGAAGGAAGTGATCCATGGACGATTGATCTCAACGATCCTGAAACCTATCCGGAAGAAGAAAATGATTGACTTTGAAAAGTTCATCCAAAAGTTCGGTGGTTACTGGGGCGAGCATCCCAACTATTCGACAGAAGCTTGGATCCAGGAAGCTAAGAACGAAAACACTCGCCTCGGTTACTGGGAATTGGTGTACGTCCTGTGCGGGCACGACATCCCCAAGAACTACTCGGAAAGCCGTGTCATTCCCAACGGCATGACAGTCGATGAAATCGTCGAGCTCTTGGCAATTCGTTGTCGCACAACGAACGCCACTCCCGAGCAATCCATTCGACTCATCGAGTTGGAGTGCCGATTCTTCGGCACAGACATTGTTGAGCAAGTCATCGCGACAATGCGCATCACCAGCAACGCCCACATCCGAGAGTCCTGCATCACTTGGCTGGCAGACAATGCCCGCAAAGGTCTGAGCAAATGACTATCAAGCTGCAGAATCATCCAACGTCAATTCCTTGCCCATTCTGCGGCGCGAAAAAACATGCCTGGTGCAGGGATTCAAACAACAACGCTCGGTTCCCTGTGCACCGAACACGTCTGAAGGAGTATCACCGTGGACTTCGAGAATCAAAAGATGCTGGAACACTTCTTCAACGAAAGACAGACGCCGAAGCTACTTCGACGCGAACTGCTGGGATCAACTCCAGTCGTCGAAGCGATCCAGAAAAGTAAACTGCCCGAAGACTTCTGCTTAGATCTCATGTCTCACATGATCCTGGCCAAGCGCGCGCCCATCACTGCACTGGTGGGCCTGCTGAAGCATCACTTCGAGCATAGCTCCCAGGTCTACCAGAAGACGGCGGACACAATCATGGAAGCCATCATGGCTGATCTGATTGACTGGGATCCGCAGACACAGCAAGCAGTCGTGCGATTCGATGCAGACGGCAAGACTCACGAGCTCATCAGGCAGTACCAATACATGCCTCCGATGATCGTGCCTCCACTGGAAGTGGGCCGATCCGAATCAGTGAACCGTGGGTCAGGCTATCTGACCATTCTCACGGATAGCCTCATCCTCAAGAAGAACCATCACGATGGGGATGTCTGTCCCGACAGCTTGAACCGCTTCAACAAGATCCCGTTGAAGCTCAACATCCCGATCGCGACCAAGGTCAACAACTCATGGAAGAATCTCGATTCACCCAAGCACGACGAGACCTTCGAGGATTACCAGAAGCGAGTGAAAGCCTTCGATCGGTACCAGAAGGACGCAGCGTTCACGATGGCCCTGATCAACGAGATGGGTAATCGGTTCTACCTCACACACAAAGTAGACAAGCGTGGTCGCACCTACGCACAGGGTTAACACCATAGCCCCTTCAGGAAGCAATTCCTGTAGCAAATCTCTCTAAGTCGGTGAAACTCCCTCTGGGACAATACCGAGCCAAGCTCCGCAAGGAGAAGGTGTAACGACTAGGCGAAAGCCGTAGCTGTAAGTGCAGCGAAATGGGAGACATCCCTCTGGGATGAAGAGTTAGTCTGGTCTGCATTGCAAAATGCAGGTGCCTCAAGTAAGTTTCCCTGACAATTAACATGTTAGGAAAACTCCATGAACCACTACACCTACCTGATCACGTACACCGATGGACGAAAGTACATCGGCGTTCGTTCCTGCAAGTGTGCTCCTGAAGACGATACGGCCTACGTTGGCAGCAGTCGTCATACCCCGAATCGCTTGTTTCAGTCGAAGCAGGTTCTACAGACGTTCCCTACCCGGGAAGCTGCCGTTGTTCATGAGGTTGCATTGCATGAGCAATACCAGGTAACCACGTCTCCTGAGTTCTACAATCGAAGTCGGCAAACGTCGACCAAGTTTGATACCTCGGGCGTGAGATTCGATCGTTCGATCGAACACAACGAAAAGATTCGACAAGCACTCACTGGCCGCAAGCGCTCTCCCGAAGAGTGTGCACGGATCAGCGCAGGCAAGAGAGGTGTACCCCGCTCCGTGCCCCACAGCGCCGAAACACGAAAGAAAATCGGTCAAGCGCATTTGGGTAAAACCAGCCCCATGAAGGGAAAACAACATTCGTTGGATTCTCATCTGAAGGCTTACGCATCGCGCACGCAGTACAGCGACGTGTACACCTGGATTCACGAAGACGGCTCATGTGAGCAGGCGACGTGCATCGAGATGGGCAGTAAGTACGGAATTGGGGTCAAGCCCACGGGACGCTTTCGCAACCTCGTTAAGGGAATTGCGAAGTCCTACCGTGGCTGGAGACTTGAGACCGGGTCGGCGTAACGAACCGATTTGAACACTACGTACCACATCAACCCGCAAGGCAACTGCTGGAACAAAAGTTGTGTAGAACTTGCGGATCCACAAGTCATCAGCATGGAGTAATGCAATGCGCATTCAGGTCGAAGTTTACCCGAATCCGGATTTGAACCCGGAAGAGATCATCGCCAGCTACATCATGGAACACGACAACATCACTGAGCGCCGTGTGCTCGGTGAGCAATGTCGCAATGCGTTCGAAGGTGGTCAGACGGTGGTGACTCACCCCGTCGCAAAAATCCGTAGGTAATAGATTCTCCCCAACAACTCTTAGGAGAAAGCATCATGCAACGCTTCAGTGGAATCCAATACCTCATGATCGACATTGCCAACTCCTTCGGGTTGGACAAGAACACTTGGAATGCTCGACTGGATTGGTTCGCCCAGAACCAGAACATGCTCGCTCATTGCTCGTGGGATGAACTCGTTGAGATGGGTCGTCTCGCAGAGGAACCCGCTCAGTTCATCGCTGGCGTCAACGCTTATCGTCATGCGCTCAATGGCGAAGCCACTGGCTACCTCTGTGGCTTGGATGCTACAGCTTCAGGCATCCAACTCTTGAGCGTGCTCTCGGGCTGCGTCAAAAGCGCCACCATGTGCAACCTGGTCAACACGGGCAAGCGCGAAGACGCCTACACGGGCGCTTATGAGCACATGTGCACCATGGTGGAGTCCAACGTGGACTTCCAACGCAAGCCGGTCAAGCAGGCTCTGATGACCCACTTCTATGGGTCGAAAGCTACTCCTCGGAATGCGTTCGGGAAAGACACTCCTGAACTCGCTGCGTTCTACAAGATGATCGACGAGCTCATGCCCGGAGCAGACATCCTCAACAAAGACCTGCTGGCACTCTGGCAGCCCGATGCGTACGAGCACACTTGGATCATGCCCGATGGATTCGATGTTCGAATCAAGGTCATGGTCGGCGTACAGAAAACCTTCGAGTTTATGGGCAACACGGAAGTGTTAACCGAGTACGTGAACCAGCCAGCTGAAAGTGGGCTGTCGCTCGGGGCCAACATCGTGCACTCCATTGATGGCATGGTCGTCCGTGAGATGGGTCGTCGTTGCAGCTACGACACTGGCCAGGTGATTCATGCTATTGCCTGTGCACGGACTTTCGATAGCTGCGGACACAGTTCGAAGCGAGAAAAAGATCTAGCTCTGCTGCGTGCACTCGAAGCTGCGGACATGAGTGGCTTCATGTCAGCCGTGATCTTCGAGTATCTCGACGAGAACAACGCTGGCCACTTGACCAGCGCGCAAGCTCAGAAGGTAGTGGAACTGGTTCAGTCCATGCCGGGAAATCCGTTCCCCATCCTGGCAATCCATGACTGCTTCAAGTTCCATGCGAACTACGGCAACGACGTTCGTGAGCAGTACATGACCATCCTGGCAGAGCTTGCTGATTCGGAAATCCTGAGCTCAATCGCAAGTCAGATCACTGGCAAAGATATGCCGGTCAAGAAGATGAGCGATAACCTCTCTGTGCTGATCTATCAGAGCGAGTACGCCCTGAGCTAAGCACAAGCCCTCACTCCTTATGGAGTGGGGGTTAGCTTTTTCTGAGACCTGCTAAGCTTTTGTTTGGTTTGGGCTCTCGCCCAAGTCAATTAACTCAACAGAGGAATCCTCATGGCAACTCGCAAGACCAACAAGAAGCCCGCCAAACGCGCTTCGAAGAAGACCACCAAGACTGCTGCCCCGAAGAAGACTGGCCGCCGCGGCGGTCGTCCGAAGAAGATCACTGCTGAGCTCGAAGCGGTTCCGCTGAGCGACATCCAGCCGGATCAGTACAATGTCCACCCCGAATCGAGCATCTACGGCGGTACGAATGGTTCGCAGCCTGAAGACTCTTTTTCCGTCACTGACTCCAATTCGGCACCGGAAGAAGTCGCGATGAATACTCCGTTCAACACGACGCGCAGCTACGAAACGCGGGAGTCGCTTGACAGCAACAGCTACAAGCTGCAGCAGGCACGTCGTGAAGTCTCGCGTGCTGTCCGCAATCAGAACTCGGCTTACGCCGCGATGGTCACAAACACCAACCCGTACCAGCAGGAAGTGCTGTCGTTGCGCTTCCAGGTCACGGTGGCTGAGTTCGATGTCGCCATCAACAATCTCGAAACGGTTCTACTGAACCGCTAAGAGATTGACGTGTGGCCCCGACGATACCGGGGCACCACTTCTTCCACTCACTCTCACCGCAATGATCCCGAAGAAAAAGAAGCCCGCAAAGAAGAAAGTCCTGACGCTGAGCCAAAAGCTCGCATTCCTGGGTCATCCGGCAAAGAAGCAATGCACTCAGGCAATCGTGCCTTACGGAAATCGAATGGGGATCAAAGCACATGACAGCTAAGCTGCATCACGAACGAAAGAAAGCTGGGCTTTCTGGTTCCATGAAGAATCGTTCAATCTACTACGTGGAGGGCAAGCCCTTCTACCTCAAGCAGATCCAAGAACGAGTAGACATCACCGATCCCGCTATCGCTGAACGTCTTCGCCGCAGAATGCGTGAGCTAAAGACTCCCTTCACCTGGGAAAAGATCGAAGAACTCGCCGCCCGCTACAAAAAGATGGAGCAAAAATGATCGCTGAAATCACCATCGTTGGAGCTCTGCTGTACACGATGTGTGGCGCTTGTCGCTACGCCCGTAAACATATCGATGCGTCCTGCATCGGTCGTCGTCGCAACTGAACCAGGAAAGCTCATGTCCCTCCGTGACTGGATTTACTACATCATCAACTACAAGCTCATCTCGCAGATGCTGCGTCGGTACCTGTGGTTGGAAAAGAATGCCCGCTGGTCTTACCGCGGCCCAATCAACGGTGGCAATCACAACCTGATCGTTCCGTATCGTACACCTGGCTACGCAGTCACCATGGAAGTCTTCTTCGAGACCAACATGAAGAACTTCGAGTACGAACGACGCTTTCCTCGCAACGAACTCGAAACCCGAGTGCTGCCTGAGATCTATCAGGGCCCTGGTTGAGTCATGCCGCACTGTCGCTGCAGGTACTGCGGAGCAAGACGCACACTCAACCAACATCCTGATGCGTACATCAGAGTTCCGCCTTGCAGGATGTGCGGTAGAAAAACATGGCGTATCGATAAGTACCGCGCTATCGAACGCAAACAACGGCCCTGCACATGCGGGGCCGTTTACTCTTTCCCTCATGCACTAGGCCGTGGCTGGTGCATTCATAACACCAAGTTGACCCATGAAGATTGGGAGACTTGGCATGAATCAACTTACGGATACAGAGAGAAACTCAATGAACCGCGAAGATATGATCCAGACGATTGATGCACTGTGCTCGTACGTCGCGCGCAGCATCAAAAAGACCTACAAGCGAGTCAAAGCTAGCGAGCAAGATCACATGATGAATCTTGCTGTCGAACGTGGAAACTACGTCCTCGATTATGCCCATCGGCTGAAAGCAAATCTCATTGCGCTTCCGGTAGTAGCTACTGCTACTGACTTACCTGCTGCGGTGCCTGCCGGGTACGTGCTGGTGAAGGTTCAGCACGAAGACCGCGATGGCTTCTGGTCGTACAGCGACAACGAGGAAGACTTCGTGGGCGAGGAATGCGACACCGAACTCGATGCCATCGCCGCCGCGCTGGATTACTACGGCGATGATTTGGAAACCGTCTACGTCGGCAAGACCAAGCAGATCGACAAGGCGCGGCTTGTGCGCGGGGACCAAATCATCGAAATGATCAGGGACGCTGCGGACGAGGAAGTAGGCGAGTGCGCCTATGACTGGCCGCACCTGTCCAACGACGAGTGCGCGGAGCTTGAGCGCATCGTCATGGGCTATGTGCTGAGCAAGTCGCCTGCCGGTTTCTTCTCCGTCGAAAACTCGCGGGAATACACGCGGGAGCAAGCCGAGGAAATGCTCGCCGCCGCCGAGACGCGCGGAGCATGGCAGCGCATCCGCACCCGTATCGCGGAGGCGCAAGACGACGCGAGCGAGGAATCCCAGTTCCCCAATCACTACCGCTGCCCGAGCTGCCAGCACGAGTGGGACAGCCAGTGGAGCGCAACGTGTGATGACGAGTGCCCCAATTGCGGAGCAAGCAACATCAGCCCGTGGCGATCCGAAGACCTTTAATCCACCAAATCAGGAGATCAACCCGTGACTGACTTTTCCCCGCTGGACTCTGCGCTGTACGAATCCACGCCAGAGAAGATCGCGGCTTCGCTGCGCTATCTCCGCAAGGCTGACGCCGTCATAGCTGAGCTGATGCCGCTGTCTGCCAACCCCCAAGCCCCGTCCGCTGCGGATTACGTCGGCGACGCTGGCCCGGCAACGGACGACGACTTCGTGGACTTGCCTGCTACGGTGCCTGCCGTGCGGATCGTGC
>VFQO010001225.1_pt1 | contig 20809 bp, 13 predicted proteins | sample 3512331 | NCBI WGS metagenome assembly VFQO01 (sample SAMN10412371, study PRJNA504923) | tailings metagenome | isolation source: Replicate 3 from Balatoc abandoned mine | place: Philippines: Itogon, Benguet | collected 2017-08-28 | reverse complement strand
TTTCTGGGAATGGCTGCACCGCATCCTGGGGCGCGTCGTCGGCATGGCGATGATCGTGCCGCTCGCGTGGTACGCATGGCGGCGCGCCATCCCGGCGGGCTATGGCGTTCGCCTGTTCGCACTGACGTCGCTTGTCGGGCTGCAAGGCGCGCTCGGTTGGTGGATGGTCGCATCGGGGCTGGAATATCGCACCGACGTCAGTCATTTTCGCCTGGCCGCGCATCTGCTCACCGCGCTGTTCCTGCTCGCGGGCCTCGTCTGGACCGCGCGCGACCTCGATGCGCTGGCGCGCGATCCTGCGGTGCGGCCCGCGCGGCTGACCGGCGGCGGCATTGCCATTGTCGCGGTCCTGTTCGTCCAGCTGTTGCTCGGCGCCTGGGTGGCCGGGCTCAACGCCGGTTTTGTCGCCAGCACCTGGCCGCTGATGAATGATCATTTCGTGCCGGAGGGGATCGACTGGGCGGGCGGCGCGTGGCTCGCGCTGACCAACGATCCGTTCCTGATCCATTTCCTGCATCGCTGGTGGTCGTGGGTCGCGGCGCTGGCGCTGCTGCTGCTGGCCCGCACCTTGGCGCGGCGCGGCGCGGCGGGTGAAGCGCGGCTGCTGGTCGCCGTCGTCACGGTGCAGATGCTGCTGGGTATCTGGACCGTGGTGTCGGGCGTATCGATGTGGATTGCGGTCGCGCATCAGGTGGTCGGCGCGATCCTTGTCGCCATTGCCGCTGCGGCGCTGCATCGGCTGGGGCGCCGCGCCGCATGACGCCGCTCGGCGGTCTTGGCGGCGCGCTGCTGCTGATCGCTCAGCCGCTAACGACACCCGGTGACATGGCGATTGCAACGACCGAAGAGGTCGCGTTTGCGCCGCCGGTCGGCCGCGCGATGGTCTATCGCGTCACGACGCGCCGCGTCGGACGCGACGGCGCGCTGATCAACTTTTCGCTGATATATGCGCTGCAATGGCAACGGATCGGGCGCGGCTATCAGCTGGCCGCGACCTTGCAACGGATCGATTCGGATGCGCCGCCCGCCGTAACCCGGGCTTTGACGATGATGCTGCAACCGCTGGTCGGTGAGGAGGTCGTTTATCTGGTCGCCCCGGACGGCGGCCGTATCGACCTGGTCGATCCCGAGGGATTGTGGGAACGGGCGTCGGCGCGAATCCAGGCGACCGGGGCCGGGGGAAACCGCGCCGCCGCACAACAGCTTGCCGCGCTGATCGCGGCGCTGCCTGCGGATGAGCGTGACCGGTTGGTGACCGCCGATGTGCGCGCGCTGGTGGGGCCGGCGAACGGCGCCATTCGGGCGGCCAGACCCACGGACGGCACCGGCGGGACCCTGCGCACGATCGCCAAGGTCGAACGCGTTTCGGCGGCGGCCGGCGAAAACGCGGCGCCGCTGGAAATCGATCATCGGTGGGTTGTCGATACCGCCACGGGGCTGGTGATGCACGAGCGCCGACAGAGCTGGATTGCCGACCCCGCCAGCGATGGACGGACCCTCGTCGAGGAGCGGGTGCGGGCGTTGGAACTGGTGCAATAAGGCTGGCGGTATCATAATACCCGTCAGGAAAGCCGCGATCTGCTTGACTTTCCGTCCGCTTGCCGTCATTGGCCCGCTCCGAAGCGCCGCTGCGTCCAGCATGGATCAGGCGGCGCGGTTTGTTTCGGGCGCTGGGGCTTGGTTCCACTGCCCAGTCCCTATCTGTCAAGGAGGTCGCCATGATGAAGGCGCTGACCAAGACGACCGCATCGGCGAATGCCGCGACGGTCGAAAAGAAATGGGTGCTGATCGACGCCGAGGGTCTCGTTGTGGGCCGCGTTGCTTCGATCATCGCCAACATCCTGCGCGGCAAGCACAAGCCGTCGTTCACCCCGCACGTCGATTGCGGTGACAATGTCATCGTCATCAACGCGGAGAAAGTGGCGTTCACCGGCAACAAGCTGCAGGACAAGCGGTACTACAAGCACACCGGCTATGCCGGCGGCATCAAGGAAACGAGCCCCGCGAAGATCCTCGAAGGCCGTTTCCCCGAGCGCGTGCTCGAAAAGGCCGTCGAACGCATGATTCCGCGTGGCCCGCTCGGCCGCCAGCAGATGCGCAACCTGCGCATCTTCGCCGGCGCCGAACATCCGCATGAAGGGCAGAGCCCCGAAGTGATCGACGTCGCGTCGATGAACCGCAAGAACAAGGTGGGTGCATAATGGCTGACGAACAGACCATGACCGATCTCAAGGATCTCGGTGGCGCCGTCGAAGGTACCGTCGCTCCCGTCAGCACGATGCCGCTTCGCGAGAAGAAGGTTGATGCGCAGGGCCGCGCCTATGCGACCGGCCGCCGCAAGGACGCCGTCGCCCGCGTGTGGCTGAAGCCCGGCACGGGCAAGATCACGATCAACGGCCGCGACCAGGAAGTGTATTTTGCGCGTCCGACGCTGCGTCTCGTGATCAATCAGCCCTTCGGTCTGACCGACCGCGTCGGCAGCTATGACATCGTTGCCACCGTCAAGGGCGGCGGCCTGTCGGGCCAGGCGGGCGCCGTGCTGCACGGCATCGCGCAGGCATTGACCCGTTTCGAACCCGCGCTGCGCGGCCCGGTCAAGACGGCCGGTTTCCTGACCCGCGACAGCCGCGCCGTTGAGCGTAAGAAGTACGGCAAGGCCAAGGCCCGCCGCAGCTTCCAGTTCTCGAAGCGTTAAGAGCTTTTTCCACCGACGGGTGGAGAAGAGGAGGGCGGTCCGGCAACGGGCCGCCCTTTTTCGTGCCGTCGGCAACGCGGTGAGTTGCGTTAAATATCGATAAATAGGCCATTGTTTAATCCCATGGCATGGTTAAGCTACCCCTATTCGCCGACTCCCTGACCCGGAAGAGGTGTTCTCTAATACTACGGGGGTAGTTTATGAATTTCCGCGTGAATTCGCGGCGCGTGCGCCGCGGAGCTTTGCTGACGTCCGTCTGCATTGCGGGTCTTTTCCAGGTTTCGCCTGCGCTGGCCCAGGCCGACGTCGGCATCGCGCCGACCGGCGGCGACGGTTATATTGCTCCGACGCAGCCCGAACCGTACGCCGATCTGGTGTCGGTCACCGCCGGGCCGACGATTCAGCAGATCACGCCCGAACCCGAAATCCTGATTGCCAATCCTGGCACGCCGACGACGGCGCGCGATCCGGTGAACATCACCGGGATCAGCCAGATGGTCGTCGATGCCGGGGGTGGTTCGGTGGGCCTTTGCACCGCCACGCTGATCAATCCGCGCACGGTGATCTTTGCGGCGCACTGCGTCAACACCCGCGCCGCGACCGCCTATGGCGCCAATTCGGGCGGCACTGCGATCGGCTTCGGGTTCGAAACCAACACCCGCGCGAATGCGGCCGGCCAGACCGACGAACTCGTGCGCTGGCTGCTCGGCGGCACTGGCGGTGCGGGTCGATTCCAGACCAATACGGCGCAGGCTTTCTATAACTCCAACTGGGTCAACTATAATCCCCTGTCGCTCGAAGCCGCGTCGCGCGGTTTCCTTTATGGCGACGTCGCGATGGCCTCGCTCGACACCCCGGCGGCCAATATTCCAACGTGGGCGCTGCTCTTCTCGCCGCTGACCAATACCGGGACGATCGGGGCATCGGGCACCGGCTATGACGTGGGCATCGTCGGCTATGGCCAGAACGGCACGGGTCAGACCGGCGCCGCGGGCAGCGATTTCCGCCGCCGCTCGGCCGAAAATATCCTGGGCGCGCTCACCGATCTTCAGACGTTCGAAGGCTTCCTGTTCGGCGGCGCGCCCAACGGCCTGACGCAGAATCTGTATTTCCTCGATTTCGACGATCCGCGGCGCGGGATGACCGGTGCCAGCCCGTTCGACTTCAACGCGTTCCGCGACAATGCGCGCACCAACCCGAACGGCGCCTCGCTCGAAGGAATCACGTCGCAGGGCGATTCGGGCGGGCCGCTGATCCTGCAGAACACCTTCGCGCGTCAGGTCGTGATCGGCGTGTTGTCGGGCGGTTACACCCGCTTCTTCAACGGCCAGCCGGCCAACGGTTATGGCACCGTGTCCTTTTATCAGCCGCTCTACCTCTATTGGGACTGGATCGCGGCGAACAATCCCTATCATTATGTGTCGGCCAAGGCGGGCAACGGGTCGTGGACCGATCCCAACCACTGGGTATCGACGATCGATCCGTCGTACATGATCCAGTCGGGCGGCCAGCTGGTCAACGGCATTCCGACCCTGACCGGCGAACAGAAAACCGGCACCAGCGGCGATTTCGGCCAGATCTGTTTCCAGAGCGGCGGGGTCAGCGATTGCCTCGACACCCGCACCGGGGTCGAAGTTGTCGAGAATCGGCCGATCGGCACCTCGGAAGACAACGCCGGTTCGGCATCGATCGCCGAGATTGCGGCGGGTACGACCGCGACGCGGGACGCGCTGCTCCCCGGCGTGCAGCCCGAGGCGCAGGCGGCGGCAACCCCGCTCCCGGCCGCGACGCTCGCCAACGGCTTGCCCGGTGCGAGCAATTTCGTCCCGAACAACGTCGATCCGGTCCGCACGGCGGGCACGCCGCCGCGCTATTTCGACGTCACGCTCAGCGCGACCGGGCTCACCACCCTGTCGGGCGCCAATGTCACGATCGACCGGCTGACGATCGGCACCGCAGGCGCGGCGCTTCAGATCGATTCGGGCGCATCGCTGTCGTCGCTGATCAACGTTAACCAGCTGGCCGGCATGGTCACGGTGAACGGGACGCTCAGCTCGGTCGGCGACTACAGCCTGTTCGGCGGCGGCCTGATGGGTTCGGGGCGGATCAACGCGCCGTTCCTGACCAGCGTGCTCGGGCAGATCGCGCCGGGCACGCCGACGACCATCGGCACGTTGACCTTTGGCGGCAATCTGGTGCTGTCGTCGGGGAGCAACCTGTTCATCAACTTCGGCCCCAACGGCACGTCCGACGTGCTGGCGGTCGTTGCCAACGGCACATCGGCGGGCACGGCGACGCTGGGCGGCGCGGTCAGCTTCTCGCCGGTGGCGGGTGCGCAGGTCGCGGCGGGCAATCGCTACACCTTCCTGACTGCGGCGGGCGGCGTGACCGGCACCTTCAGCTCGGCCAATTCGCTGTCGGCGATCCTGACCCCGCGCCTGACCTATGGTCCGAACAGCGTGTCGGTCGAGATTCAGGCGGGTCTCTATCGCGACGTGGTCGCTGCGACCGCGGTGCAGGGCGCCTATGCCCAGCTGCTCGATCAGTCGCGCGGTACGGCGGGGCTGGCCAGCATCTATGGTCCGCTCGACCTGCAGAACGCCGCGACGATCCGCGCGACGCTCGAAAGCTGGGCGCCGCGCACCGAAACGCTGCGCGGGTCGCTCGCGACGGTGGCGGTCGACAATATGTCGCGCTTCTATCGCGATCGCCTGCTCCAGCTCGATGACGGCGACATGGGCGGTACGCTGTCGATGATTGGCCGTCCGGTGCAGCTTGCGCAGCTCAACATGACCGCGGTCGGCGCCGACACGATGGCGGTACGCTCCGACAGCGATGCGGTGACGGTGCAGCAGGGCCGCTTGCCCGAAGATACCAGCGCCTTCCTGGCGGGTGGCTATCTCGACGGCGACAGCCGCCCGATGGCCAGTGCGCTGCCGGGTGGCGGTCGCGATCAGTTCGACGGCTTCTATCTAGCCGGCGGCATCGAAAAAGCGCTCGACGAAGGCAGCGTGATCGGCTTCGCGCTCAGCTACACCGATGTCGACGGCACCACCCCGGTCGCAGGTCAAAAGGCCAGCGGCAGCCTGTATCAGGGAACGCTGTACGGCAAAGCGGCGTTGGGCGGCGGGATCGAGCTCGCGACGCAGATCAGCGCGGGCGCGTTCGATTCGCGCACCACGCGGGTCGCCGACCTGATCGGCACGCCGTTCACGCTGACCGGCGACGACACCTCGCTGATCTTCACCGGCGAGGTTAGCCTGGCGAAGAATTTCGACCTCGGTTCGCTCGAATTCGGGCCGCGGGTTGCGGCGCGGGCGAGCCATATCGGCTTTTCCGACATCAAGGAAAATGGCGGCGGACCGGCATTGCGGATCGATCGTTCGAGCTTCAACAGCCTGCAAGCCCGTGCCGGTCTCGCGCTGTCGGGCAAAAAGGGCAACAGCTTCCAGCCGCATCTCAGCGCCGATTTCGTCCATGAATTCGAAGACGCCCCGGCATCGTTCGGCGCGACCTTTGTCGGCGGACCCGGACCGAATGCGATCTTCGGGCTCGCCGGGACCGACAAGGACTGGTTCGAAGTCGGCGGCGGCATCACGATCACGACCGGCAATGTCGACCTGTCGATCGGCGCGGATACGACCATCGGCCGCAAGGACGTCTCGAACCAGAGCTATCGCGGCTCGGTGACCTTCCACTTCTGATCGGCACGCGAAACAATGGGGGAAGGGCGGTCCGGCGACGGGCCGCCCTTTTTCGTCTGGTGAATAGCGCAATGCGGGGCGGCTTGGGATGGGGAGCTGCCGTTGCCGATCCGTCCCGGCAACGCGGGAGGGAGATCAGCGGAGCTTGTCGAGGGGCGCCATCGGTTTGCCGTGCCGATGAGATAGCATGTTATCGATCAGTCGCCCGAATTGACGAACCATTCCGTCTCCCGCTGCGTCAACCGACTGCGCCCTCCACCATCCTCCGGGTGGTCCCCCTCCACCGATGGGGGAGGATCTATGTCCCTTCAGTTCGCTAGCCGCCGTTTAAAGCTCGCCGCCCAGGGCGCCGTATTTGGCTTCGAACCCCGCCTTGTCGCCGCGCGCCAGATAGCCTGCCTGATCGACGATATTGTCACGCGCGATGCGGCCCTGAAAGGCGCCGAGCTGGGGGTCGATGCGGGCGATATCGGCGTCGGTCCAGGCGGCGATCTGGTCGAAGCGGGTGACACCGAGGCCGCCGAGCAGCGCCACCATTTTCGGTCCGACGCCCTTGAGCAATTGCAGATTGTCGGCTCCGCCGATGTTGGCTTCGGCGGCGGGCGTCGGCGTTGCCAACGGTTCGGGCGTGGGCGCGGGGTCCGGCGCGGGCAGCGTCCCCGGTTCGGCGGCAAGCGGCGTGGCGGGCTCCGGGATCGGTGTGGGATCGGGAGTGGGCGCAGGCGGCGCAGGCGCGGCAACCGGGGCGGCAGCGGGCGCCGGAGGCGGTTCCTTGGCGATGGACGGCGGCGGCGCAACGACGGGCGCGGGCGCTGGTTCGATCGGTTTGAAGCGCGCCGGTTCGGCGGCGATGATTTCGGGCTTTACCGGTTCGAGCGGCTTGGCGGGCTTGGCGGGTTCGGCCGCGGGCGGGGCAATGTCTTCCGCCTTGCCGCGTCCGAACAGCCACCACAGCAGCACGACCGCGACGACCAGGCCGACGACGGCGATGATCCAATTTTCCTGAAGCCAAACCATGATCTTCTCCGCTTGTGATTTCGGTCAGCCTATGCGCCGCGCCAGGCCGCGTCCAGCCGCGCTCACGTCGCCTCGCGCGCGACTTCCCTCCAGCCAATATCGCGGCGGCAAAAGCCGGTGGCGAAATCGAGCTTGTCGATCGCGGCATAGGCGCGTGCCTGCGCCTCGGTCACGGTGCGCCCGGTGGCGGTGACGTTGAGCACGCGACCGCCGGCCGCGACGATCTGGTCGCCCGCGCGCGCGGTCCCGGCGTGAAAGACGCGCACGCCGCCGCTTTCGGCCTCGGCAATGCCACGGATCGCGCCACCTGTCTCGGGCGTGGCTGGATAGCCGTTCGCCGCCATCACGACCGTCAGCGCATAGTCGCTGGCAAAGGCAGGCGGGGTTGCCGTTGCCAGCGCACCCGTCGATGCGGCGTAAAGCAGCGCGGCGAGGTCGCCGGCGTAGCGCATCATCAGCACCTGGCATTCGGGATCGCCGAAGCGGGCGTTATATTCGATCAACTTCGGCCCCGTGTCGGTGAGCATCAGCCCGGCGAACAGCACCCCAACATAGGGCGTGCCCTCGTCGGCCAGCGCGGCGACGGTCGGGCGGATGATGCGGTCCATCACCTGCGCTTCGAGATCGGCGGTCAGGACAGGCGCCGGGCTGTAGGCGCCCATGCCGCCGGTGTTGGGTCCAACATCGCCGTCGCCAACGCGCTTGTGGTCCTGCGCGCTGCCGAACGCCAGCACGTTGGTGCCGTCGGAAAGCGCGAAGAAGCTCGCTTCCTCGCCGGTCATAAACTCTTCAATGACCACTTCGGCGCCTGCGCTGCCGAAGGCGCCGTCGAACATGTCGGCGATCGCGGCTTCGGCGGCGTCGCGGGTGTCGGCGATGACGACGCCTTTGCCTGCGGCAAGACCGTCGGCCTTGATGACGACAGGAACAGTGAAGCTATCGAGCGCGGCCAGCGCCTCGGCGGCGCTGGTGCATCGGACATAGGCGGCGGTCGGGATATTGGCCCGTTGGCACAAATCCTTGGTGAAACCCTTCGATCCTTCGAGCTGGGCCGCCGCGGCGCCCGGACCGAATGTCGCGATGCCCCGCGCGCGCAGCCGATCGGCGAGCCCCGCGACGAGGGGCGCTTCGGGGCCGACGACGACAAAATCGATTCCATGCGCGGTGCAAGCGGCGATCAAGCCATCGAAATCGTCGGCGGTGATCGCCAGACATTCGGCATAGGCTTCGATCCCGGGATTGCCGGGCGCAGCATAGAGCTTGCGGCACGATGGCGATTGCGCCAACTGCCAGCTCAGCGCATGTTCACGGCCCCCCGATCCGACCAGCAGGATATTCATGGCAGTCCCTTTTCCCGATCCGGCGTCCGAAACCGACCCCGCGGCGCGGCTGTTAGCCGATGCAGCGCCGGGGGACAATGCGCCTGCTCTGTCGGTCAGCCAATTGTCGGCGGCGATCAAGCGGACGGTCGAGGACGGCTTTGCCCGCGTCCGCGTGCGCGGCGAACTGTCGGGGACCAAGCGCGCGGCGTCAGGGCATTTCTATGCGGCGCTGAAGGACGATAATGCGCTGATCGACATGGTGATGTGGAAGGGGCAGGCGGCGCGGCTGGCGTTCCGTCCCGAGGACGGCATCGAAGTGATCGCGACCGGCAAGCTCACCACCTATCCGGGGCGTTCGAAATATCAGCTCGTCGTCGATACGCTCGAGATCGCGGGCGAGGGCGCGCTGATGCTCTTGTTCGAAAAGCTCAAGGCGCGGCTGGGCGCCGAGGGGCTGTTCGATCCGGCGCGCAAACAGGATATTCCGCGACTGCCGCGCGTCATCGGGGTCGTCACCTCGCCGACCGGGGCGGTGATCCGCGACATCCTGCACCGGCTGGCCGACCGCTTTCCGATGCACGTCATCGTCTGGCCGGTGCTGGTGCAGGGAGATGGCGCGGCGGCGCAGGTCGCGGGGGCCATTCGCGGCTTCGATGCGCTGGCGGCGGGCGGGCCGGTGCCGCGCCCCGATCTGGTGATCGTCGCGCGCGGCGGCGGGTCGATCGAGGATCTGTGGGCGTTCAACGAAGAGATAGTGGTGCGCGCCCTTGCCGATTGCCGAATCCCGACGATCAGCGCGGTCGGCCATGAAACCGACACGACGCTCGCCGATTATGCCGCCGACCGCCGCGCCCCGACCCCCACGGCGGCTGCGGAAATGGCGGTCCCGGTGCGCGCCGAACTGCAGGAATTGCTGGCGACATGGAACGGCCGGATGATCGGCGCCGCAAACCGGCAGCACGGGCTGTGGGGCGAACGTCTCGCCGCGCTGGCGCGTCATCTGCCGCGGCGCGAAGCCCTTTATGCGCCGCAGCGCCAGCGGCTCGACGACAGCGGTGACCGGCTTGACCGGAGTCAACGCCAGCGCTTGGCGGTGGTGGCCGAACGGCTGGCGACGCGCGGTGCATCGCTGCGACCGGCGCTGCTGGCGCGGCGCTGGGACCGCGATCGGGCGCGGCTGGAGGGGCTGGGGCGGCTGCTCGACAGCCTCGATCCACGCGCGCTGTTGTCGCGCGGCTATGCGATGGTGCGCGATGCCGGTGGCGCAGTCGTCACGACCGCGGCCAAGGCGCAGCATGCCGTCCATTTGCGCTTGCAGTTCGCCGACGGCGACGTGCCGGTTGCGGTGACCGGTCACGATGGCGGCGCTCCTCCACCCGCCGCCGTGCGGCCGGCGCGCCGGCCGCCGCCCGCGGCGCCGAAGCGGGGGCAGGGCGAGCTTTTCTGAGCCGTTCGGGGCTGGCCGCCCGTCGCGATGCTGGTATAGTCGCGGTGAAGACATACGCCGAATGGACAAAGAATCATGCTGATTGCCAGCCGCAACCGCCTTGCCCGCTTGCACTATGGACCGAATGGATTTCGCGTCCTGGCGCCCGGCGACCATGTGCTGTGCGCGGTGACCGGCGCTCCGATCGGGCTCGACGAGCTGCGCTATTGGTCGGTGGCGCGGCAGGAGCCCTATGCCACCGCCGCCATTTCGGTGCAGGCCGCACTGGACGCTGCGCGCGGGGCATGAGCGGCCGCATGTTCGGGATACGGCGTGGGGCCCTGCTGGCCCTGCCCTTGCTGGTCGTCGCAGCGGGCTGCGTCCCGCGGACCGGGTCCCCCGATCGTGCGGCGCCGTCGCTGCCACCGACGACAACCCCGACGCTTTCTGTCGTGCGCGTGCCGCCCGCGTCGGCGCTGGGCAAGTTCCGATTTCGCGGTTCCCGCTTTGTGGGGCAGCAGGGCGGGGTGATGGTGGGCATCGCGCCCGATCGCACCCGGACGCTGACGCTCGACGGCGCCGCGGTGCCGGTGACCGCGGACGGCGAATTCCTGATCGCGTTCGACCGCGATGCCGGACCACGCGCCCGGCTGGTTGCGACGGTTCAGGACGGGCGGCAGGTCGTCGAAGAGATTATCGTCGAGCCAGGGACGTGGCGGATCGAGCAGATCAATGCGCCGTACCGCGGCAGCGCGGCCAGCGACGCCGATTTCGTGCGTCGCCGCCCTGCCGAACTGGCGCAGATCGCGGCGGCGCGAAATATGCAGGTCGAATCGGACGGCTGGAAACAGCGCTTTCGCTGGCCGGTGAGTGGACGCCTGTCGGGCCTGTTCGGCTCGCAGCGCGTCTATCAGGGCAAGCCCGGTGCCTATCACAGCGGCACCGACATTGCGGTGCCCGCCGGAACGCTGTTCGTGGCGCCCGCCGACGGCGTCGTCGTGCTGGCGGCGAGCGCGCCGTTTACGCTGGAAGGCAACCTGTTGATCGTCGATCACGGGATGGGGCTGACCAGCGCCTTCCTCCATTGCCAGCGGCTCGATGTCCGGGTCGGTGACCGGGTGACGCAGGGGCAGGCACTGGGGACGGTCGGGCGCACCGGACGCGCCACGGGCCCGCACATGCATTGGGGCCTGAAGTGGCGCGGCGCACGTCTCGATCCGGCAAAGCTGGCGGGCCCGATCACCGGTTAAGCAGCCGGATAATGCGTGCGAATTCGTATCCAATGAAACAATATTTCGGGAATTTTTTGCCGCGGCATATTGTCTTTCACCAAATGTCACGGTTGTTGCAAATACGTCACAATGGCTTCTGAAACGGCGGAAAGCGCCGGGAATTCCCTTTACTCAAGATGAACGAACAGTCATCCCGCGACCTATCGGGGTACTTTCATACTGGCCGTCTGCGCTCGCGAGGATGGTCCAGATCGTTCATCTATCAGTAGCAAGGGACTGCACTGGGAAGAAAACTCAATATTCCAATCTGAAGCTAGGCGCCGCGCCGCTCGTCATGAGTATCGCCCTCGTTTCGGCCCCTGCCTATGCGCAGGACGCCGCGGTCGACGACACCGCCACGGACCCGGAAATCGTCGTGACCGGCACCTTGATTCGCAACCCGAATCTGGAAAGCTCGTCGCCCGTCGCCGTGATCGGCGCCGACGAAGTGTCGCTGCGCCAGGCCAGCAACGCCGAACAGCTGCTGCGTGAAACGCCCGGCGTCACCCCGAACCTGGGTTCGGGCGTCAACAACGGCACGATCGGCGCCAGCCGCGTCGACCTTCGCGGCCTTGGCGCGAACCGCAACATCGTCCTGCTCGACGGCGCGCGTCCGGTTCCGTTCAACTTCAACGGCATCGTCGATCTTAACCTCATTCCGGTGGCCCTCGTCGAGCGCGTCGACGTGCTGACCGGTGGTGCATCGACGACCTATGGTGCCGACGCCGTGTCGGGTGTGGTGAACTTCATCACCCGCCGCGATTTCGCCGGCATGGACCTTCAGGTTCAGACCGGGATCAGCGAACAGGGCGACACCGCCTCGTTCCGCGCTGACCTGGTGCTCGGCGCCAACTTCGACGACGGCCGCGGCAACGCCGTGCTGGCCGTCGGCTATCAGGAAGCCGATCCGCTGTTCTTCGGCAACCGCGGTTTCGGCCGCTTTGTGGTCGCGTCGAACAATGGCGTCGCTGGCGGCGATTCGCCGACCGCCTCGCCGACCAGCTTCAGCCTTGCCGGTACGCCGGGCCAGAACCAGCAGATCAACCCGACCGGTACGGCGCTGGTGCCGCAGTACAGCCTGTTCAACTTCAACCCGTTCAACGTCTATGTGACGCCGTTCGAACGCTTCAACCTGTTCAGCAAGGCCAATTACGAAGTTACGGATTCGGTGGAAGTATACGCACGCGGCATGTTCTCGAAGACCACGACGAGCTCGATCATCGCGGCGTCGGGCGTGTTCGGCAACCCTCTGGCCATTCCGCTCAACAACCCGTTCCTCAACGACGGCATCCGCACGCAGCTGTGCGCGCTCGCCGATTTTGACACCGTCACGGCGGGTCGTCAGGGTCCCACCGGCCCCTGTACCGCTGCTAACACCACCGACCGGGCCAACGCGCTGGTCTATCGTCGTTCGGTCGAAGTCGGTCCGCGTATCAACGAATATACGACCAATGTGTTCGATATTCAGGTGGGCGCGCGTTACAAGCCAGCCGACAATCTCGTGCTCGACATTTATGGCTCCTATGGCGAGAGCGAGACCGACCAGGTGCTGCGCAACTATGTCTCGAACTCGCGCGTCGCTCAGGCGCTGCTCGCGACTAACACGACGACCTGCACCAACACCGCAAATGGCTGCGTGCCGATCAACCTGTTCGGCCCGCAGGGTAGCATCACCCCCGAACAGGTCGCCTTCATCGGCGGCGTGACCAGCACGATTTCGACTGTGACCACGCTGGCGCAGGTCCACGGCGTCTTGTCAGGCGACTTCGGCTTCACCACCGGGGCATCGGAAAACCCGATCGGTTTCGCGGTTGGCGGCGAATTCCGCGAATATACTGCAGCACGTATTCCCGACAACCTCGCCCAGATCCCGGGCGAACTTGGTGGTTCGGGCGGTGCGACGCTGCCGTTTGACGGCGGGTTCACGGTCTATGAGGCTTTTGGTGAAATCATCGCGCCGCTGGTCGAAGACAAGCCCTTCTTCCAAGAACTGTCGGTCGAGGCCGGTATCCGTTATTCGGATTATAAGGTCGACGCGCCGAACAATCCCTCGTTCAGCTCGACGACTTACAAGTTCGGTGCGAACTGGGCGCCGATCGAGGACATCAAGTTCCGCGCTAACTATCAGCGCGCGATCCGTGCACCGAATATCGGCGAATTGTTCGCCCCGGTGGCGGTGGGCCTCACCAACCTGCTGATCGATCCGTGCGCAGGCACGGCGCCGGTCGGCAATGCCAATCTGACCGCGGTCTGCATCGCGCAGGGCGCTCCGGCAGCATCGATCGGTTCGATCCAGAACCCGGCAGCTGGTCAGGCCAACATCACCATCGGCGGCAACCCGAATCTGAAGCCCGAAAAGGCGACGACCTACACCTTCGGCGTCGTCATTCAGCCGGCCGATATCGTACCCGGCCTGACGGTCACGCTCGACTATTACAACATCAAGGTCGAGGACGCGATCACCAGCGCTGCACCTGGTGACGCGATCGCGTTCTGCTTCGGCAGCGTGACCGCTGCATCGGCGACGAGCGCCGACTGTCTGGCAATCCAGCGCAACCGTGCGAACGGCCGCCTGAGCGGTACGTCGACGGCAAGCAACCCGATCCCGGGTCTGCCTGGCAACCTGTCGAACGCTGGCCTGCTCAAGACCGACGGTATCGACCTTAACGTCAACTTCAAGACCGACATCACCGACAATATCGGCCTGAATCTGTCGTTCAATGGCAACTATGTGTTCAACTCGCAGTTCCGTTCGCGTCCGGGCGGCCTGCTGCGTGAATGCGTCGGCTATTACAGCGTCAACTGCGGCGTCTCGACCGGTCTGGCGAGCGGCACCGGCCTCTCGGTTGGTTCGCCGACGCCCCAGTTCACCTGGACGCAGCGCACGACCTTGGTCTTTGACAAGATCGACCTCTCGCTGCTGTGGCGCCACATCGATGGTCTGCAGTATGAGCCCGGCCTGCCGCCGCTGTTCAGCGGGACGATCACCAATGCCCCGGGCGCCGATTATGCCCTGGCCGGTCAGCAGATCAACTTCAACCGGATCAAGGCCTATAACTACTTCGATTTGACCGCGCGGTTCAGCGTCACGGATAATTTCCAGCTGACCCTCTCGGCCTTCAACCTCTTCGACAAGAAACCGCCGATCGTGGGTTCGAGCGCGGGTTCGACGTCGTTCAACGGCGGCAACACCTATCCGTCGCTGTATGACACCATCGGACGTCGCTACTCGGCGACGGCGAGCCTGAAGTTCTGATCGAATACTCGGCGATAAAAGAAGGGCGGCCCCGGCGGGGTCGCCCTTTTTTTTATCCGCGAACCTCGACCGGAACGAAGCGGGAGGTCCGGTTCTCAATAATCGCCGCCGAACGAAAACCGCCCTTGGGCGACTGACGTCTTATCCGTGCAACAACGGCTGCGGCGGCTGCATCGCGATCCCGGCGCTCGCTGCGACGGCTTCGGCCCAAGCGCCGACCTTTTCGATCTCGTCGGCGTGCAGCGCCTCGGCTGCCGACTGGTCGGACGCGCGCTGGCCGCTCGCAAAGGCTTGGCCGCTTTTCGAATCGCGTGCGAATATATCCGCGACGATGGTCACAATTCGGGCGTCGTCCAGCGCCAGGTCGAACAGCTCGGCGAGCGCCGCCATCGTCTCCGCTGGCCGCGCCACCAGCGTTTCGCTATCGATCGTCCGGATACGGTCGGGCCATTTCTGCGCCATGTCGGCGAATAACCGATGCTGCGCCAGCCAGCCGACCGCCGCCGCCTGAAGGTCGGTATGGAGCAGATAATCGCGTCCCTCGAACCCCAGATCGACCATCCCCTCGGCCAACTGGCGCGACAGAAGCTCGCGCACCCACAGGCGGCCCCACATGCCCTTGCGCGCGATCGAACCCAGGAACAGGCGCAAGGGCGCGTACAGCAGCACCGCATGGGCATCGGGGCGGAGCGTCATCAGCGCGGTAGCGAGCCCGTTGACGATGTTGGACGGCTTGATGATCGCCGCCTCGCCGGGAACCAGCGGGCGCGCGAGCAGGCGCAGTGCGCCATCGGTGACCATCCCGATCTGGGCGGGCGTCCCGCCGCGATGGCGCCAGCCGACCATGTCGTTCAGGATCTGCGGCTCGCTGAGCGAATGCGACACGCCGGGATTGTCGAAAGCCTGCGCCAGCAGGGTCGAACAGCAATAGGCCGAATGAAAGATGAAGTGCGTCGACCCCGTCGCCGCGGCATTCCCTGCCACATCGGCCAGCGCATCGACCCGCTTGACGACCTTGGGCGCGGCAGGTTTCAGATATTCGTCGGTCAGAAAGGGCACCGCACGGCGCAACGCGCGCGGTGTATTGATAAAGTGGACGGCGTCCTGCCCCTCATCATAACGGTGCGCGAGCCATTCCGCGGTCATCATGTTGCGCATCGTCCCTTTCCCGGCAAATCCGTTTGTTCGTCTGCAACCTTATCGCGCCGGCATCAACCACCGGCTGCGCCTTGCACTCGCGCGACTTGTGGATTAGCCGACGCTATGACCACAGCCGCCCGAAAGATAGACGATGTGCTGGCCGCCGCGCAGCAGGCGCGGCAGCGCGGTGACGCGGCGGGCGAGCGGGCGATTCTCGACGCCGCGTTGCAGGCCGGGGCCAGTGATCCGCGGCTGCACAACGCCCGCGGCATGCGCGCGCTGGCCGATCAGGATTTCGCGGCGGCGCAGACGAGTTTTGCCGCCGCCAGTGCGGCCGACCCGACGGAACCCGCGCTCTTGCTGAACCTCGCGACCGCGTGTCGTTCGGCGGGCGACGACGAAGGCGAGCGGCGGGCGTTGCAGGCTGCCCTCGACATCGACCGGCGGCATTTCATCGCGCTGCTCCGCACCGCCGAACTGCACGAGCGGCTGGGCGAAGCCGTCGCCGCCGCCCAGACCTGGAGCCATGTCGTTCAACTCGCGCTGGCGATGCCCGAACGTCCGCCGCGGGTCGAGGAGGCGCTGCGGCACGGGCAGGCCTTCATCGAGCAGCATAATGGCGAACTCGCGGCCGCCGTCGAAAAGGAATTGGGCGGCAAAATGGCGGCGATGGGACCGGCGGCGCGTCGTTTCAGCGCCTGCATCGACCATTGCCTGGGTCGCCGCCGCATCTATCAGAATGAATGCGCCGGCCTCTATTATCCGTTTCTGCCCGCCGACGAATTTTTCGATCGCTCGCACTTCCCCTGGTTCGCCGAGCTCGAGGCACGCAGCGATGCCATAAGGGACGAAGCCGTGGCGCTGCTCGCCAAGGGCAATGCCGCAATCCGCCCCTACGTCCGACAGGATTCGGGGACGCCCGACAACAAGTGGAGCGCGCTGGACAACTCGCTGGACTGGAGCGCCTGTTTCCTGTGGGAATATGGCGTGAAGAATGAAGCAGTCTGCGCGCTATGCCCCGAAACCAGCGCAGCGCTCGACGCGATTCCGCAAAACCGGGTGCCGGGCAAGGCGCCCTCGGCCTTTTTTTCGATCCTGAAACCCGGCGCGCATATCCCCGCGCACACCGGCGTCACCAACACGCGCGCGATCGTCCACCTGCCGCTGGTCGTGCCGCCCGGATGCAGCTTTCGGGTCGGCGGCGAAACGCGCGAATGGCGCGTCGGCGAAGCCTTTGCCTTTGACGATACGATCGAACATGAGGCGTGGAACCGCAGCGCCGAGCCGCGCATCGTGCTGATCCTCGACGTGTGGAACCCCTATCTGGACCCGGCGGAGCAGGATCTGCTGGCGCAGTTTTTCGACCTAACGACGCGCGGGACGTAGCCGGGACGGGCGATCAGTCGAGGCCGATCGATGCCAAAGCAGCGCGAACCGGGGCCAGTTCGGCGGCATAATTTTGCCAGCGTCCTGACGATTGGCCGTGAATGGCCGACCGCGCGTTCCAGTTGCTCGGGGTGCGAATGACGGGCGCCCCCTCGTAGGCTGCCGCTTCGGTGTCGACAGCCGGCAGGCCCAGCGCCTGCCAGGCCTCCGCAATGACTGTGCCGGGCGCCTGGACCATTCGGTCGTAGGCGATGGTTTGAATGTCATCGCCGAAAATGGCCTGCCAATGCGCCATCAGGCGGCGATACTGGGCGAAATAATGCACCGCGTCGTCCAGCCGGTCGGTGTAGGTGATCGCCTGCGTAAAGTTCATGAAATAGAGCGACAGGATCGTGTCGAGCGCCGCGCGCTGGGTGTGCACGATCCGCGCCGCGGGGAACAATGTCTTGATCAGTCCGATGTGCAGGAAATTGTCGGGCCGCTTGTCGGTGACATAAAGCGCGCCGGGAAAATTGGTCTTGACCGTCGCCAGATAGGCATCGCGTAGCGCGCGGACATCGTCATCGCTCAAGGCGCCCAGCGCCGCAGGATAGGGTGTCAGGCGGTCGGTCACCAGCGTGGGGATGAGTTCGAGCTCGCCGCCGATGCGGACCATAGGGTGGCGGCCGATCAGTTGTTCGATGACCGTCGAGCCCGATCGAAACATGCCGCAGATGAACAGCATTTCCGGTCCGTTGGCGGCAGGCGGTCCGTGCGGCCGGGCGGGAAAGGCTGCGATCAGATCATCGATCAGCCGTTCCTGCGCGGCGCGATCGTAACGGCGCGACGCCGGACGCAGCGCCGCGTTGATGCGGTTCGCTTGGGTAATTGCGGCGAAGGCCTCGGGATAGCGGCGCGCCGCGTCGAGCGCATTGCCTAGGCCGAAGAGCAGTTCGGCGACATCGTCCTGACTGTCGGCACCGATCTGCAGGCGCTGCTCCAGATCGCGGATCGCACCGCCGGTGTCGCCCTTGTGGACGCGGATCGCGGCCAGTCGCGCGCGCGCGCGGCCATTGCCCGGGGCGACGCGCAGCGCCTGGCGATAGGCATCGGCGGCAGCGTCGGCCTGGCCGACATCTTCCATCAGGCCGCCCAGATTGAGCCAGGCGGGCAGGAATTTCGGATTATTGGCGAGCGCAGCGCGCAATTCGGCTTCGGCCTCTGCGGTGCGCTCCATATATTCGGAGAGAATCGCGGCGCGATTGACGTGGACGGCCTCGGGAGCCGACACGCCGCGGCGCAGCGCCTCGGCATAAGCCTCGAGCGCAGCGGGATAAGCGCGCGTCTGGCGCAGCGCATACCCAAGATTGAACCAGCCATCGGCGTGATCGGGGCGAAGCGCGAGGGCCTGACGTAGCAGTGCCGCGGCGTCGGCGTGACGCCCCTGTCCGATGCTCCGCCCCGCCGCGGCATCGAGCCGCGCCCACTCCTCGCTCACGCCAACCGCTCCCCCATCGCACTCAGGTCGGCGTGAGTTTTAGCGCGCCGTCGCCTTCGTCGACGCGGATCGTCGAGCCGTCCTTCACTTCGCCTTTCAGGATCAGATCGGCAAGCGGGTCCTGCAGATATTTCTGCACCGCGCGCTTCAATGGGCGCGCGCCATAGACCGGATCATAGCCGACGCGGCCGAGCCATGCGCGCGCGGCTTCGGTGAGTTCGAGCGTGACTTTGCGGTCGGCGAGCAGCTTCTGTACCCGCGCGACCTGGATATCGACGATGCCCGCCATATGCTGCTGCGCGAGGCGGTTGAAGAGCACGATCTCGTCGAGCCGGTTGAGGAATTCGGGCCGGAAATGCGCGCGCACGATTTCCATCACCGCGGGTTCGGCCTGCTCGATCGGCGCGTCGTCGGGGAGTGCGGCGATCGCCTGGCTGCCGAGGTTCGACGTCAGGATGATCAGCGTGTTGGTGAAATCGACCGTGCGCCCCTGCCCGTCGGTCAGCCGCCCGTCGTCGAGCACCTGCAGCAGGATGTTGAACACGTCCTGATGCGCCTTTTCGACCTCGTCGAACAGCACGACCTGATAGGGGCGGCGGCGCACCGCTTCGGTGAGCGTGCCGCCCTCTTCATAGCCGACATAGCCCGGGGGCGCGCCGACCAGCCGCGCGACGCTGTGCTTTTCCATGAATTCGGACATGTCGATGCGGACCATCGCATTGTCGTCGTCGAACAGGAAACGCGCGAGCGCCTTGGTGAGCTCGGTCTTGCCGACGCCCGTGGGCCCGAGGAACAGGAAGCTGCCGAGCGGGCGGTTCGGATCTTGCAGCCCGGCGCGCGCGCGCCGCACGGCGGTCGAGACGGCGCGCACGGCTTCGTCCTGGCCGATCACGCGCTGGGTCAGCGTATCTTCCATACCGAGCAACTTCTCGCGCTCGCCCTCCATCATCCGGTCGACGGGGATGCCGGTCCATTTGCTGACCACCGCGGCGATGTCGTCGGCCGTGACTTCTTCGCGCAGCATCGCATTGCTGGAAACGGCCTGCGCCTCCTCAAGCTGCCTTTCGAGCGCGGGGATGGTGCCGTAGCTTAGCTCCCCCGCCTTCGCGAGATCGCCCGCGCGCTGCGCTTGTTCGAGCGCCGAGCGCGCGGCGTCGAGCTCTTCCTTGATCTTGGCCTCGGCGTGGATCTTGTCCTTTTCGGCCTGCCATTTCTGCGTCAGTTCTGCCGACTGCTGTTCGAGGTTCGCGAGTTCGGCGCGGAGCGCGGCGAGCCGGTCCTTCGACGCTTCGTCGCTTTCCTTGCTGAGCGCCGCTTCCTCGATCTTCATCTGGATGATGCGGCGATCGAGGCTCTCGATCTCCTCGGGCTTCGATTCGACTTCCATGCGGATGCGGCTCGCGGCCTCGTCCATCAGGTCGATCGCCTTGTCGGGCAGGAAGCGGTCCGAGATGTAGCGGTTCGACAAGGTCGCGGCCGCGACGATCGCGCCGTCCGTGATCCGCACCCCGTGGTGCAGCTCGTACTTCTCCTTGATGCCGCGCAGGATCGAGATCGAATCCTCGACCGTCGGCTCGCCGACGAACACCGGCTGGAAGCGCCGCTGGAGCGCGGGATCCTTTTCGACATGCTTGCGATATTCGTCGAGCGTCGTCGCGCCGATGCAGTGGAGCTCGCCGCGCGCGAGCGCGGGCTTCAAGAGGTTGGAGGCGTCCATCGCGCCTTCGGATTTGCCCGCGCCGACGAGCGTATGCATCTCGTCGATGAACAGGATGATCTCGCCCTCGGCCGCCTTCACATCGTCGAGCACGCCCTTCAGCCGCTCTTCGAACTCGCCGCGATATTTGGCCCCCGCGATCAGCGAGCCCATGTCGAGCGCGAGCAGGCGGCGGTCCTTCAAACTGTCGGGGACGTCGCCGTTGACGATGCGCAGCGCGAGCCCTTCGGCGATCGCGGTCTTGCCGACGCCAGGTTCGCCGATCAGGACAGGGTTGTTCTTGGTGCGGCGGGCCAGGATCTGCACGGTGCGGCGAATTTCCTCGTCGCGGCCGATGACGGGGTCGAGCTTGCCCTCGCGCGCGACTTCGGTGAGGTCGCGGGCGAATTTCTTGAGCG
>VFQO010005236.1_pt1 | contig 20810 bp, 19 predicted proteins | sample 3512331 | NCBI WGS metagenome assembly VFQO01 (sample SAMN10412371, study PRJNA504923) | tailings metagenome | isolation source: Replicate 3 from Balatoc abandoned mine | place: Philippines: Itogon, Benguet | collected 2017-08-28 | reverse complement strand
CATGGTGCGTTTCGACCCGCAAACAGAAAGACAGGTCAAAGGATCATGTCGACACGCCGTACACTGATCGCCAGCGCACTCGGCGTCACGCTGCTCGCCGCCGGCAGCGGCTTCGCGCTCGCGCAGATGGGCCCCGGTTCGGGGCACCCGCCGCATGGCATGCACCGGGCGGCCATGGACCATCATGCGCACCCCGACCGCGGCGCATTCCAGCCCGGCCGCCACATCGAAGGCCGCATCGCCTTCCTCAAGGCCGAACTCAAGATCACCGATGCGCAGGGACCTGCCTTCGACAAGTTCGCGGAGGCACTGCGCGTGACTGCGAAGGAGGCTGATGCGCGGATGGAGGCGCGCCGCGCCTCCATGCCGAAACCGCCGGCCGACGGTCAGGCCCAGCCCGACGGCCCGAAGCCGCCGACCGCGCTGGAAAGGATCGAGCGTCAGGCCGATGGCGCCAGGTTCATGGCGGCGTCGAGCCAGCGCATTCTCGACAGTTTCAAGCCGCTCTACGCGAGCCTGAGCGACGATCAGAAGAAGACCGCCGACGAACTCGTCGGGCGCTATGTCGGGCCGCATGGCGGCCCGGGACCGAAGATGCACCACGGTCCGCGCCGCGGCTGAGCCGCGACCGCAAGCGGAGAGCGGCGCCCGGCCACGACCGGGCGCCGTTTCTATCTCAGGCCGCCCGGGACATCGCCGGTCCCTTGTAGGCGGAGAGGGGCCGGATCAGCCGGCCCTCTTTCTCCTGCTCCATCACATGGGCGCACCAGCCCGCCATGCGACCGCAGCCGAAGAGGCTGGTGAAGGCCGTACGGGGGATGCCCAGTGCCTCCAGCAGCAGCGCCGTGTAGAACTCCACATTGATGTCCAGACGCCGGCCGGGCTTCAGCTCGGCGAGAACGGCAATGGCCCGGGCCTCCACTTCGCCGGCGAAACGTAGGCGTCCCTGGTCGACGGGAAGCGTGGCGACCACGCGTCTCAACGCATCCGCGCGAGGATCGCGCACCTTGTAGACGCGGTGCCCGAAGCCCATCAGCCGGTCACCGCGCCGGATCGCTTCGGTCAGCCATGGATCGATCCGGTCCGCGGTGCCGATCGCATCGAGCATGTCCAGGACCGGCCCTGGCGCTCCGCCATGCAGGGGGCCCTTCAGCGCCGACAGCGCCGCCACCGCCGAGGAAATCATTCCCGCGCGGGTCGATGCCACGACGCGGGCGGTGAAGGTCGAGGCGTTGAAGCCGTGATCGGCGATGGTGACCAGATAGGTATCCAACGCCGCTTCCTCCACTGCGCTGGCGCGGGTGCCGCGCAGCATGCGCAGCAGATCGGCCGCGGTCCCGAGCCTCTCGTCGGGCTCGACCGCGTCGTTTCGCGCCAGCGCCGCCATGAAGACGGGCGCCGCACCGCAGAGGAGGAGATGGTGCGGCAGCGGTTCCCGGTCTCCCAGCATGGCGAGTCCCAGGCGCAGTCCTTCCACGGGCGTGAGCCCATCCGCGCGCCGCAGCAGTTGCGGCACCAGTTCCGCGGCCCGCTTCCGTCCGGCCGCCATCCCCCGCCGCACCCCGTCGGTGTCTTCGACGGCGAAGCCTTCCCACAGCAGGGCCGCGAGATCCTCGAAGCTCGCCAGCCCTGCCAGATCGTCGAGGCTCCGCCCCCGTATGATCAGGCGACCGGCCTCCCCATCGACGTGGGAGAGCGCCGTCTCCGCCGCAACCACACCATCCAGTCCGATGGCTTTCGTCATCTCCGACCTCCAGCAAGTGTCCGCGAACGGTCGGCTTTGTTGATCGATCAGTCAATATTGATTAAAAAGATCAATATCGACGTCTTTGGAGGGGAGCATGAGCAAGGGTCTCGATGCGCGGACGGCGGCCGAGATGCTCGGCGTCCGGCCTCAGACGCTCTACGCCTATGTCAGCCGCGGCCTGATCCGCGCCACGCGCCAGGCGGGCCAGCCCAGCCTCTATCGGCGCGAGGATGTGGAGAAGCTGTCCAAGCGCAAGCGCCGGGGGCGGAGCGCCGCCGCGGTTGCGAGCCAGGCGCTCGACTTCGGCGCGCCGGTTCTCGAGTCCGGCATCACTCGGATCCAGGATGGCGAGATCCTGGTGCGCGGCCGCTCGCTGGTGGAACTGGCGCGGAGCGCCACGCTGGAAGATGTGGCGGCCCATCTGTGGCAGGCCGATCCGACCCTGGCCTTCGCGAGGGACAACCTGCCGCTCGCCCTGTCCTCGCGTGCGGACCATCCGATCACCCGGGCCATGTCGATCCTGCCGGAAGCCAACGAACGCGACCACACGGCGCTCGCGATCGAGCCGTCGGAAAGGATGCGCGTCGCCGGGCGCGTCTACCGACAGACGCTCGCCGCTCTCGCCGGTGCCGAACCCTCTGCCCTGCCCGCGCACCGGCTCTACGCGGAAGCCTGGGGCCGGCGCGACCGGCGCACGCAGGATGCTCTTCGGCTCGCCCTCGTTCTATCCGCCGATCATGAGCTCAATGCCTCGACCTTCACGGTGCGCGTGGTCACCTCGACCGCCGCCAGCCTCTACATGGCGCTTTGCGGGGGCCTCGCGGCCATGTCGGGTTCTCGTCATGGGGGGGTCTCGGAGCGCGCCTGGGCGATGCTGGATCAGCTGCTGGCCCGGCGTGACATCGAAGCGGCGGTTGCCGGCTGGCACGCCACGGGGGCGGCCTTCTACGGTTTCGGACATCCGCTCTATCCCGGCGGTGACCCGCGTGCGGCTGCGATCTTCTATTGGATCGACCGTCATCTGCCCGACAATGCCGACCATCGCGCGCTGCGGACGGTCACGGCTACGGTCGAGAGGCTGATCGGACATGGGCCGAACGTCGACTTCGCGCTGGTGTCGCTGTGCCGGTTGCTCGGGCTGCCGCGGCTCGCGCCCGTGATGCTCTTTGCCGGGGGCCGGGTGGCGGGTTGGATCGCGCATGCGCTGGAACAGTCACAGACCGCGGCGCTGATCAGGCCGCGCGCCCGCTATGTCGGGCCGGCGAAGCTGGGGGAGACGTCGTCGTGATCATCGTTCTGGGCTCCATCAACCTCGACCTGGGCTTTGTCGTCCCCCACTTGCCGCGACCGGGAGAGACCGTGCTGGGCTCCGCTTCGAGCGTGACGCCGGGTGGCAAGGGCGCCAACCAGGCGTTTGCGGCGGCACGCGACGGCGCCCGCGTGGCGCTCGCCGGCGCGGTCGGCAGCGACGCCTTCGCCACGCCGGCCCTCGCGCTGCTGCGCCAGGCGGGCATCGACCTGACGGCGGTCGCCAGTCTCGGCGCCCCGACGGGGCTGGCCGCTATCGCCGTCGACTCCGACGGTCGCAACCAGATCCTGGTGGCTTCCGGGGCCAATGCCTGCGTGACGGCGGAACTTCTGGATGGAATCGACCTTTCCGGCGAAACGCTGCTGATGCAGATGGAAATTCCCCCATCCGAGGTCGCCTCGGCGATCCGCCGGGCGCGATCCGCCGAGGCGCGGGTCATCCTGAATCTCGCGCCGGCCGTCGCCCTGCCGGAGGAGGCTCTGCGACGGCTCGACATCCTGATCGCGAACGAGATCGAAGTGGCGACGCTGGCTCCCGGCGCGCCGGTCGCGGCGGCGCGGTCGGTGCGCGACCGGTTCGGCATCGATGTGGTGGTCACCTTGGGCGGCCAGGGTGCCGTCGCCTTCCTGAGGGGCGGGGAAGGGTGGCAGTGCGCCGCCCTGCCGATCTCCCCTGTCGATACGACCGCGGCGGGCGATACCTTCGCCGGGGTGCTGGCGGCCGGTCTCGACCGGGGACTGGACGTCCGGGAAGCGATGCGCCGGGCCTGCGCGGCGGCGGGCCTCACCTGCCAGAAGGCCGGGGCGCAGGCCGCCATGCCCCTGGCGGCGGAGATCGACGCCGCGGTGGGCCGGATCGACCTTCCGGTCCCGCTGGTGTAGATCGGGCGCAGTTCTAGGGAGTGAAGCAATGACCGAAACGAAGGGCCCGCGGCCGGATCTGGCTGCGATCGAAGCCGTGCGTGCCGGGACGCTCGACGAGGCGCGGCCGCAGGCGGTGGCGCGGATGCGGGCCAAGGGCGGTCTGACCGCGCGAGAGTCCATCGGGCTGTTCCTGGATCCCGGCAGCTTCGTCGAATACGGCCAGCTCGCCCGGCCGGCCCGCCGTGACATGGAAGGCGCGGCCGACGGTATCGTCATGGGGACCGGCCTCGTCTCCGGCCGGGGCGTGGCCGTCCTCGCCTACGACTACACCGTGCATGCCGGCACGCAGAGCCTGGTCAACCATGCCAAGGCCTCGCGCCTGTTCCAGTTGGCGAAGGAACGCCGGCTTCCGCTGGTCACCTGGGTCGAAGGCGGCGGCGCCCGCCCGCACGATACGATCCAGCTCGACCGGCCGTCCGGCTCCACGCCCACCTTCGTCGCCTTCGCCCAGCTCTCGGGGCTGGTGCCGACGATCGCGGTCGCCACGGGCTATGCCTTCGCCGGGCAGGCCAACATGTCGGGGCTGTCGGACTGCCTGATCGCCACGAAGCGGGCGGTCATCGGCATGGCCGGCCCGCCGCTGGTGGAGGCGGCCCTGGGCAAGGCCTTCAAGCCGGAGGAGATCGGCCCGATCGACGTCCACGTCGCCTCAGGCGTGGTCGACCTGCTGGTCGAGGACGATGCCGCCGCCGCGGCCATGGCAAAACGCTACCTCTCCTACTTCCTGGGACCCCAGGAGCCCGGGCCGGCGCCGGAGGTGATGAAGCTGCGCGACCTGGTGCCGGAGAACCCGCGCCGGGCCTATGACGTCCGCCGCGCGATCGTGGGCATGGCGGATGCCGGCTCAGTGCTGGAGTTGAAGGCTGGATACGGCAAGGCGATGGTGACCGCTCTGGGGCGCCTGAACGGCCGTACCGTGGGCTTCCTGGCGAACCAGCCGATGTTCCTCGCCGGCGCCATCGACGGGCCGGCGTCGGACAAGGGCGCGCGGTTCATAAGCCTTTGCGATGCCTACGACATCCCGATGGTCATCCTGTGCGACACGCCCGGGCTGATGGTCGGGCCGGAGGTGGAGACGACGGGGCTCGTCCGCCGCTCCGCCCGCATCCTGCTGGCGCTGGCCAACGCCACCATTCCCTTCGCCACCGTCGTACTGCGCAAGGCCTATGGCCTGGGCTACTACGTGATGGGCTCGCGGCCCTTGAACCCCCATCTGCTGGTGGGTTGGCCCACGGCGGAGTTCGGCGGCATGGGGATCGAAGGCGCGGTCAACATCATCTTCAAGAAGCAGCTCGAAGCCGAGCCCGATCCGGACAAGAGGGCCGCCATGCACCGCCAATGGACGGAGGAGCTGAAACAGAGCCATACGGCCCTGGCCCAGGGCGGCAACTTCGCGGTCGACGACATCATCGATCCCGCCTCCACCCGTGACGTGCTGATCCGCAGCTTCGCCACCCTCGATCCGCCGCCGCCGCGGACCGGACGCAAGCACATCGTCGACAGCTGGTAAACGGCTCAGCGCTGGGCGTGCCGCGGGGTCGCGGCCGCCACCAGCGCGGACACCGGCTGCAGCACCAGTCCCCGCGCGGGAAGCGACGGGATCCACTGGGCGAGCGCGGCCAGGGTGGCGTCGTGCGGATGCCCGATGCCGATCGCCTGGCCGTGCGCCCGGGCGATGCGCTCGAGTTCCGCAAGCTGCGCCTCCACCCGGTCGGAGACGAGCACGTTGTCGAGGAAGACGTCGCGCGCCGCCTGCGGCATGCCCAATTCCTTCGCCAGCGCCTGTCCGGCCGACCGCGACGAGGTGCGGGAGTCGACGAACAGGAGGCCCCGGTGGTCGAGCTCGCCCAGCACGATCCGCATGGCCCCGGCATCGGCGGTGAAGCGGCTGCCCATGTGGTTGTTGACCCCGACATAGCCGCTGAAGCGGTCGAGATTCCAATGCAGCCGGGACAGGATCTCGCCCGGCCCGAGCGTGGTGGTGAGCGCGTTCGGCCCCGGCGAGACCTTGCTCGATTCCGCCTCCATCGGCAGGTGCAGCATCAGTTCATGCCCGGCCGCGCGGGCCGCCGCCGTCTGCCGGTCGAGCTGCTCGGCATAGGGCAGGAAGGAGAGCGTGAGCGGACCGGGCAGCGCCATGGCCTGGGCCGAGCGGCGGCGGTCGAGGCCCATGTCGTCGATGATGACGGCGACCGCGGGCTTGCCGTTGCGGGGCGCCGGGGCGACGGCGAATCGCCGCCAGGGCGCACCCTCGCCGCCCTCCCGGACGGGCGGAGGGCGCAACGCGGCGGCGGCGGGAGGGCGCGGAGCCGTAACGGCGGGGGGTGGCGGGGCGGGGGCGGGCGGCGGGCGGAGAGACGCGACCGGACGGTCCGCGACCGGCGGGAGCGGCGGCAGCGCGGTGGCACCGGGCGGTTCCTGTTCCTCCGGCGCCAGCAGCAGGCCGATTCCGAGCCCGAGCGCGAAGGCGATGAAGGTCGCGGCGGCGAGGCGGGCGTCGACCAGGCGGGCGAGCACGGCGAGGACGGGGCGGGCGCGGGGCTTCGGCATCAGGGCTCCGAATCGGACCCGAGGGGCCCACCCAGCAGTACCCGGCCGGCGCGGGCAAAAAAAGGGGCCGCCTTTGAGGGGCGGCCCGAGTTTGGTTTAGGGAGGAAACGCCTCGAATGAGGCGAGTTATTTATATGCTGCGACGCAACACGACGCAAGGGATTTTTGCGGTGCAGCGGGGGCGCGGCGTTCTGTCGCGAACGAACATACAATGGGTTAGCTGCCGTACATGATCGAACGATCATTCCATTGTTGCATTGCACAATGTCACTGGCCAAGGCTGATTGATGAAATTTCAGGCAGTCCGCTCGGCCGCCTCGGCGAGGGTCTCGCGCTAAACGTTGATCCCGCCAACGAATTCGGCGCAGGGCCGCACCTGTATTAGGGCAGGCTTGGTGCCCTAATTTGCGCCAGTTCAGGGCACGTGCTCCTTGGCGAGCATGGCATGGACGCCCTTGTTGCCGTCCACCAACTGGGTGATCCGCAGGTCACAGGCGAGACTGCAGAGCATATAGGCGTCGGCCGGGTGCATCCGTGCGAGTTCGCCGAGCAGCTTGATCATCTCGCGCAGCGCCTGTTTCGCCGCGTCGTCGAGATCGGGGTCGAATCCCATCGTGATCCAGTGGGTGGGCGTCTCGGCGCGGGGGAAGGCGAGGCCCGATCCCTTGTTCAGGCGGATCTCGAAGGTGCCTTCCAGCGAGGTTTCGATGGCGGTGAGGTTCACTTCGCCGTCGCCCTGGGCGCCGTGGCCGTCGCCGACCGAGAAGAGGCCACCCGGGACGAAGACCGGCAGGTGCAGCGTGGCCCCGGGCACCAGTTCCTTGAGGTCGATGTTGCCGCCGAAGGCGCGCGGTTCGATCGAACCGACGGCGCCCCAGGCGGGCGGAGGCGCCACGCCCATGACGCCGAAGAACGGGTTCAGCTTCAGCGGCTTGCCCCAAGGGAGCCTGGCCGTCATCGACGCCCTGTCGAGCGGGATGTGGACCCGGCGGAGATAGGGGAAGTCCTCGGGCAGCGTGCCGCGCAGCGGGCGCTGGGTGTTGTAGCCCCAGTCGGTGCGGAGCTTGATGTCGATGATGTGGATCTCGAGCGAATCGCCGGGCTCCGCGCCTTCGATCGCCACCGGCCCGGTCATCATGTGTGGACCGAGCCGAGGGCTGAGACGCCTATGCACCTCGTGCTGCTCGGGCAGTGCCTGAAAGGGCGCGGGGGGCAGGTCGTCCGGCCCGCCGGAAATGCTCAGCATGGTCACCCGCTCGCCGGGGCGGATGCTTGCCACCGGCTTCATGGCGGGGTCGAAGAAGCCCCAGTGGATGGTTTCGGGCGAGGCGGGGATGGTCAGCATGGCGGCGGATCCTTCTGCGGGCGGACGGGGGCGGGGTGCGGGAATCATGCCGCGGACAATTCTGTCCGTCGGCTCTTTCCGTCGGCGCGGGTGGAGCAAGGGCGGACATTTCCGGCCGTTCGACGGACCTTGTCCCTGGAAGGATCAGCCCGCGCGCGCCGATGTCCAAGGCCAGCCTGAGCCGGCTATCCGGCATGGGCGCGGACATTTTTGTCCGCCGAAGGGAGAGCAGGGAAGGACGTGGATGGCCCGATCCAGGCCGCTCACGGCGTAACGCATTGACCAGATTGGATTTTACAGCGGACAACGGCTTTTCGGCCGCGCCAAAGCCAGCCAATTCGAGCCAATTCGAGCCAGAAAACGCCGGCGCCGGACCTTCCCGGTCCAGGTTCGAGCCGATCTGGGCCAGCTCGTGCCGCCCGCCTTCCACCGACACCGGGGAGGCCCGATGGCGGCGCGGACAATTCTGTCCGCTGCTTTCTCCTCCTCCCCGCGCGGCAGCCCGGGGGAGCCGGCGAGCAGGCTCGAGCGCGTCGAGGCTCGTCACCGCGTCGCACCAGCCCCGTTCCCCGGCTGCCGGCGAGGGAGGGGTTGCGGGCCGGACAATTCCGACCGGCCGAGCGGTGGGAGGGTGAGGGAGTGAGAGGCGAGCATAGGCACCCGGGATTGTACCGACAAAAGCTATTTGTTTCAATAGCAAAAAACTTGGTTTCATCGGCGTTGTTGGAGCCAAATTTGCGCGTGTGATACGAATACATCCGCCATGCAGCATGATCGCGTCGTATTGCGGCTGGTGCGCCACCCAGACGGGCGTTGCCGACAACCTCCGCGTCCTCGCCGATGTCGGTTACTCTGCCGGCGGTTCCGGCATCAGTCGCCACCCCCTTGCCGGCCGCCGCTCGCTACACAAGGGGTCGATCTCTACCCCTTGCCGGACCGAAGACGGGCGCCCGGTTGGTTGTCAGGACAACCCGACCGCGTCCCGGCGGGATGGGACGACCGCGTCCAACACAGCTTTCGAGGTCAGATGCCCGAACCGCTCGAACTGGAGATCGCGCTGCAGGGAGGTGGAGCCCATGGGGCATTCACCTGGGGCGTCCTGCACCGGCTCCTCGATGAGCCGCGCCTGAACATCGGGGCGATGAGCGGTGCGAGCGCGGGAGCGCTGAACGCCGTCGCTCTCGCCTCCGGCATGCTGGACGGTGGCCGGTCGGGCGCGCAAAAGGCTCTGTGGGCTCTGTGGAAGAGAATTGCCCGGGGCGCCCATGGCCGGACCTGGGCGGCCCGTCCCTTCAACGCGCTGTTCATGACGGCCGAGCCGTCGCCGGGCCATTCGCTCGGTTTCACGTCCTTCTGGACCGCGCCGTGGATCGCGGCCGCCGACGCCTTCACCAGAAGCTTTTCGCCCTACCAGTTCAATCCGTTCAATCTCAATCCATTGATCGATCTGCTGCGGGACCAGATCGACTTCGCAGGCCTGGCCGGGCCTGATGCGATACGGTTGTTCGTGTCCGCGACAAGTGTCAGGACGGGCGTCATGCGCGTCTTTCGAAACACCGATCTGTCGGCCGAGGCCGTCATGGCCTCGGCCTGCCTCCCGCACCTGTTCCAGGCGGTCGAGATCGACGGCGAACCTTATTGGGACGGCGGCTATTCGGGCAATCCGGCCCTGTTGCCGCTGATCGCCGAAAGCGCCCCGCATGACCTGTTGATCGTCCAACTCAATCCCCCGGTCCGCCAGGACCTGCCCCGGACTGCGACCGCGATCCTCGGCCGCCTGAGCGAGATCACCTTCAATGCGAGCCTGGTGAAGGAGCTGACCAGCATCGGACTGCTGCGGGAGGCGCTGGCCGCCGAGGGTAGCGAGGGCAGAAGTTCCTCTCTCTTGCGGCACCCGCTGTTCGACCAAGTGCGGGACTTGCGGCTGCATCGGATTTCGGCCGATGCCGCGGTCTTCGATCTCGGTGTGTCGAGCAAGCTGAATCCGCAATGGGAATATCTGATCAGCCTGCATGGGGAGGGCGTTCGCGCGGCCGATTCCTGGCTCTCGGCGCACGGAGCGGATCTCGGTCGGCGGTCAACACTCGATCTGGCTCGTCTGTGAGGCGCTGGGAATGGAGACCATGATCTGGGGAAGTGCCGGGATCGCGCTGGCGCTGGCAGGACTGATCATCTTGTCCTACCGGGGCGTGAGCGTTCTGCTTCTTGCGCCCCTGATGGCTCTTGTCGCGGTCCTGCTCGGAGGTGGTCCGCTTCTGGCCTCCTATACCCAGATCTTCATGCCGGCCCTCGGTTCTTTTGTGGTGCTCTATTTTCCGCTGTTCCTGCTGGGGGCCCTGTTCGGAAAGCTGATGGACGATACGGGCGCCGCGCAGGCGCTCGCGCAGGGCATCGTCCAGCGGCTGGGTATCCGGAACACCATTCCCGCAGTCGTGCTGGCCTGTGCGGTACTCACCTACGGCGGCGTGTCGCTCTTCGTCGTCGCATTCGCGATCCAGCCCATCGCCAGCGCCATGTTCAGCCGGGCGCGACTGCCGCGCCATCTGATTCCCGCTTCGATCGCCCTCGGGGCCTTCACCTTCACCATGACGGCGCTTCCCGGGACCCCTGCGATCCAGAACGCGATACCGATGCCGTACTTCGGTACGACGGCTTTCGCTGCGCCCGGCATCGGTATTATCGCTGCGGTGATCATGCTGGGTCTGGGGCTGTTGTGGCTGAACCATCGCGCCAAGCGTCCGGATGTCGGGACGGTGCAGCCGGTGGGGGAACGCAGCCGCCGAGACCTGCGCGAACATGCGCAGACCGAGGGCTATGACGTCGTCGAGATCGGCGAACGGGCGCTAGCCGCTGAGGCTCTTCCTTCTCTTCCGGTCGCCGCGGCACCCATCGTCATCGTGATTCTGCTGAACTATGCCTTGTCCGTCCATCTGCTGCCGGCGATGGACGTCTCCTACCTGAGCGATACACGGTTCGGCGGCGTCGGCTTCGAGACGGTCAGGGGCGTGTGGGCGATCCTGACGGCGCTGGCCGTGACGATCCTGTTCATGGCCTTCACCGGCCGCCGGCAGCTCAAGAGCGTGACCGCCACTCTGGGCGACGGCGCCAACGCGGCTACCGCTCCGGCCTTCAACACCGCCTCGCTGGTCGGGTTCGGGGCTGTGATCGCCTCGCTTCCGGCCTTTGCGCTCATTCGCGACGCGGTTCTCGGCATCGCACCCGGCAATCCCCTCATTTCGCTCGCGATCGCGGTCAACATCCTGGCCGGCATCACCGGTTCCGCCTCCGGCGGCATGAGCATCGCCCTGCAGACACTGGGTGACACCTATCTTCAGCTCGGCCGCGCCGCGGGTATCGAGCCGGCGCTTCTTCACCGCGTCACTTCGATCGCCACCGGCGGTCTGGACGCTTTGCCGCACAACGGCGCTGTCATAACCTTGCTTGCCGTCTGTAAGGCGACCCACCGGGAGGCGTATCCCGACATATTCGTCGTCGCCTGCGCCATCCCGATCTTCGCGCTCGCCGCAATCCTGGTCCTCGCCAGGTTCAGCGGGTCGTTCTGACCATCGGACGCATGGCAGTCCGGCGCCTGGTGGGCATGCCTTTTGCCTCACCCGGACCGATACTGCCTTCGGCCTTTCGGCCGCTCCCAGGCCGATCGGACCTTCCGCCACCGTGACCAAGCCCCCCACCACCGCCGCCGCCGGCCAGCCCGGCAAGATCCCGCCGACCCGCCCCGACCGGCGGGGCTATCTTTTCGGCCTGACCCTGGCGGTCGGATCGGCCTTCGGTTTCGCCGCCGCGCGGGCCGGCATCCTGGGTGGCCTGTCGCCGAACGAACTGGTGCTGATGCGCTTCGGCGTGGCGGGGCTGCTCCTGCTGCCGCTGCTCATCCGCTGGGGCCTGCCCGATCTCGCCGGGATCGGCTGGCGGCGGGGACTGGTCCTCGCCCTCTTCGCCGGTCCGGCCTTCTCGCTCCTGCAGATGGGCGGCTATGCCTTCGCGCCGCTCGCCCATGGGGCGGTGATCGCCCCGGCTACCGTCACCATCCTGTCGACCATCGCCGCCGGCCTGTTCCTGGGCGAGCGGCTGGGACCGGCGCATCTGGTCGGCGCCGCGCTGGTGGTGGCGGGCGTGCTGCTGGTGAGTTGGGACGGCCTCGCCACCTCGGCCGCGGGCGGGCAGTCCTGGATCGGTGACGTCATGTTCTTCCTCTCCAGCGTGCTGTGGGTGGGGTTCACCATCTGCCTACGGCAATGGCGGCTCGACGCGCTGCGGGCCACCGCCGTCGTCTCGGTGCTGTCGATGCTCGTCACCGTCCCGGGCTACCTGGCGCTCGTCGGCATCGATCGTCTCGCTTCGCTCTCGATCACAGCGCTGGCGGTGCAGGGGGTAATGCAGGGTGCGCTCATGGGCGTGATCACGCTGCTCGCCTATGGCCGGGCGGTGGCGCTCCTCGGCGTCAGCCGGGCGGTGCTGTTCCCGGCGACGGTGCCGGCCTTCTCGGTGATCGTCGGCATTCCGGTGGTGGGGGAGATCCCCAACCTCACCCAGATCACGGGACTGGCGCTGGTCACGGTGGGCCTGCTGATCGCCATCGGCTTCCTCAACTGGCTGAGGGGGCGGCGCTAGCTTCGACATCGGCGGGCCGCTGTTGCATCCTTCCGCCGGAAGGGGAGTGCCGGAACGGTCATGGACGGATTCGATTGCGACGTGCTGATCGTGGGCCTAGGTCCGGTGGGCGCGGCGCTCGCCGGCCTGCTATGCGATGCGGGCCTGACCGTCATCGCGGTCGAGCGGGAGAGGACCGTCTATCCGCTGCCGCGCGCCGCGCATTTCGATCACGAGATCATGCGGCTGTTCCAACGACTTCGCATCGCCGACGAGGTGCTGATGCATGCGCGGCCGGCGCCAGGCTACGAGTTCCGCACGGCCGACGGCGGGCTTCTGGTGAGCGTCCGGGGACGCGCTCAGGCTTCACCTTCGGGCTGGGCGAGTGGCTATATGTTCAATCAGCCGGGGCTGGAACACGCGTTGCGCTCCAAGCTCGCCCGCAGCTCGCGAGCCGAGATATTGCTCGGAGAGCGCTTCGAACGGCTGGCGCAGGACGGGGCCGGCGTCGATGCCGTCGTCGCCGGCCCGGCGGGCGAACGGCGATATCGCTGCCGGTATCTGATCGGCTGCGACGGTGCGCGGAGCGCCGTGCGTGAGGCGATCGGGAGCGGCCTCTCGTCCTATGATTTCGACGAACCCTGGCTCGTCGTCGACGCGGTGGTGAAGGAGAGCCACCGCCTGCCGGCGGTGAACCTGCAGATCTGCGATCCCGCGCGGCCGACGACCTGCGTGCTGATGGGGCCGGGGCGGCACCGCTGGGAATTCATGATGCTGCCGGGCGAGACGGCGGAAGAGGTGCTGCGGGAAGACTTCATCCATGGGCTGCTCGCCCGCTGGGACGTGGGCGGTGCCATCGCCATCGATCGCAAGGCGGTCTATCGCTTTCACGGGCTGGTCGCCGAGCGCTGGCGATCGGGCCGGGTTCTGCTCGCCGGCGATGCGGCGCACCAGACGCCACCCTTTGCGGGGCAGGGCATGTGCGCGGGGCTGCGCGACGCGGCCAACCTGTCCTGGAAGTTGAAGGCCGTGGTGCGAGACGGCGCGGGCGAGGCGCTGCTCGACACCTATCAGGCGGAGCGCGAGCCCAATGTGCGCGCCTATATCGAACTCGCCATCGCCATGGGACGCATCGTCTGCACGCTCGATCCCGCCGCCGCGGCCGACCGTGACCGACGCATGCTGGCGGCCCTGGCCGAAGGACGGCCCGCCCTGCCGCCGGCGACACCGCCGCCCATGGCCGCCGGGGTGGTGATGGCGGAGACGCCGGCGGCCGGCACGCTCTTCCCGCAACCCTGGTCGGGCGCAGGCGCGGATACGCTCCGTCTCGACGACGTGCTGGGCGATGGAGCCTGGCTCATCACCGCCGCGCAGCCGGCGGCGGACGAGGTCATGGCCGCCGTGCGCACCGGATCGCTCGCCGATCCCGATCTCCGGCCGTTCCGGGAGGCGCTGTCCGCCTGGCTCGACGAACGCGGCGTTTCCGCCGTCCTGGTACGGCCGGACCGGCACGTCTTCGGCACCGGCACGGCCGGTATGCTGGTCCGCCGCTATGTCGAACACCTGGGCGGCGCGGGGAGGTCACGGCCTCAGCGGGCCGAGCCCGGTCCCGCCGTCGCCCCCTGAAGGAAGGTCCGAAGCCATGTCGTCGCCGATCACGCTCGAAGTCTTCAGCGATTATGTCTGCCCCTGGTGCTATCTCGCCAGCGGTCGCGCGGAGAGGCTGGTCCGGGAGTTCGAGATCGGGGTGCGACTGGTCCATTACCCCCTGCATCCGCGGACGCCCGCGGAAGGCATGTCGCTCGAAGAGCTGTTCGCCGGGCGCGGCTACGACATGGAAGCCATGTACCAGCGCATGAAGGGGCTTATGGAGGAGGAGGGTCTGCCCTACAGCCGCCGCACTCATACCTACAACAGCCGGCTGGCGCAGGAACTGGGCACCTGGGCAGAGACGCAAGCAGGCGGTGGGGCGATCCACGCCGCACTCTACAAGGCCTATTTCGTCGACGGCGTGAACATAGGCGAGCGCGAGGTGCTGGTGCGGATCGCCGGTTCGGTCGGGCTGCCCGAAGACGAGGCGCGAGCGGTACTGGCCGACCGGACCTTCAAGGCCCATGTCGATGCCGACTGGGAGAAGTCGCGCGCCTACGAAGTGACCGGCGTGCCGAGCTTCGTCGTGCAGGGCATGATCATGGTGGGCGCGCAACCCTATGAGCGGCTGGTGAAACTGGTCGAGAAGGCGGGCGCGGCACGGCGGGGATGACGCCCCTGCGCACGCCGGCGGCCGGCGAGGCGGCGGCTCAGATCAAGGCCAGCGCTTGCGGCGGCAGGGGGCCCTTTTCGATGCTGGCGATGGCGTGGTCGAGTTCGCCGAGGCTGGCGGTACCGACGAGAACGGTGCTCATCGCCTCGGGCATGGCGGCGAAGCGGATCGCCGCTTCCACAAGATCGCCGACGATGCCCCTCTCCACCAGCGGCAGCAGCCGGCGCGCGGCCGCGACGTCGGCGGCATAGCTGGGGCCGGAAGCGATCGGTTCGACCTTCGGCATGGCGATGGGGTCGCGGGCTTCCGTGCCGGAGAGTGCGCCGCCGGCCAGGACGCGGATGCCGATCACCCCCATGCCGGCCGCCTTCGCATGCAGCATCAGCCCCTCCTGATCGGGCATCGCCGACCCCGCGGGCAGCGGCATGGCCGCGCTGGGATTCAGAAGGTTGTGCGGAACCTGCGCGGTGTCGAACAGGCGACTGTCGATGACCCGCCGCAGGGCCGTCGGCTCGCCGATGGCGGTGATGCCGCAGAAGCGGATCCTGCCCTGCTCGCGCAGGCGGGCGAGAGCGGGTGCCACCCCCTGCACCACGACCTCGGGCGTCAGGCTGTTGCCGCTGCCGGCCGCAGTGATCGGGTTGTGGAGCTGCAGCAGGTCGACGCTGTCGCGCTTCAGCCGGCGAAGGCTCTCCTCCAGCGACGCGGCGATGGCGCCGGCGACATCGCCGCGCTGGTGCGCCTGGATGCGGACCTTGGTGCCGAGAACGAGGTTCGCGCCGCTGCCGGGCAGGATGCGGCCAAGGGTGCGCTCGGACTCCCCGTCGCCATAGAGCGGTGCCGTGTCGATGTAGTTGATGCCGGCGGCGATCGCGCGGGCCATGGCCCTATCCTGATCGGAGGCCGATCCCCGAACCATCAGTCCGCCGACCGCGCCCGCGCCGTAGCCCAGGATCGAGACCGAAAGGCCGGTGCGGCCTAGCGTGCGCTGTTCCATCCCTCGCGTCTCCCTCGCCGTCGTCCTCAGCGTTTCTTCTGGTCGTCCGGCGGGAGGCAGGCCAGCACGGACTTGAGGAGGCCGGGGAAGATATCCTCGAGGTCGGCGCGCAGCGAGACGGCGCAGCGATTGCCCTCGGTACGGCTGGTCACCACCCCGGCGTCGCGCAGTACCTTCAGATGATGGCTGAGCGTCGACTTGGCGCAATCGAGATCGAAGTCGCCCCAGCCGATCTCCGGGTTCCCGGCGAGGCGGGAAACGATCGACAGCCGGGCCGGATCGGACAGCGCCCCGAGCACGCCGGTCAGCGTTATCTCGTCGCGGTCGGGATGGCGGTATTGCCTCATCTCGTCGAGCTTCTATATTCGATGTTCGTCGAACATCGAATTGTACGCCGAGAAGCGGGGAATATCCATATGCCGAGCCTTTTCGATCCGGTCACGCTGGGGGAACTCACGCTGCCCAACCGCATCATCATGGCGCCCCTGACCCGCACGCGGGCGGGCGAAGGGCGGGTGGCGAACGCGCTGATGCGTGACTACTACGTGCAGCGCGCCAGCGCCGGCCTGATCCTGACCGAGGCGACCTCGGTCTCGCCGCAAGGGGTCGGCTATGTCGGAACCCCCGGCATCTGGTCGGACGCCCAGGTGGAGGGCTGGAAGCAGGTGGTGGCCGGCGTGCACGCGGCCGGCGGTCGCATTGTGATGCAGCTGTGGCATGTGGGGCGCATTTCCGATCCCATGTTCCATGATGGACAGCCGCCGGTGGCCCCGAGCGCCATCGCCGCCGCGGGCAATGTCAGCCTGCTGCAGCCCAAGCGTCCGTTTCCCGTTCCGCGGGCGCTGGAGACCAGCGAGATCCCCGGCATCGTCGAATCGTTCCGCAAGGGCGCGGAGAATGCGAAGAAGGCGGGGTTCGACGGGGTCGAGATCCACGGCGCCAACGGCTATCTGATCGACCAGTTCCTGCAGGACAGCACCAACAAGCGCACCGACGGATACGGCGGTTCGATCGAGAACCGCGCCCGGCTGATGCTGGAGGTCGCGGATGCGTGCATTTCGGTCTGGGGACCGGGACGTGTCGGCATGCACCTGGCGCCGCGCGCGGATTCGCACAACATGGGCGATTCGAACCTGCCCGCGACATTCGGCTATGTCGCCGAACAGCTCGGACGGCGGAAAATCGCGTTCCTCTTCGCCCGCGAACGCCAGGGCGAGGGGCGCATCGGACCGGACCTGAAGAAGGCTTTCGGTGGACCCTTCATCGCCAACCAGATGCTGACCCGCGACCAGGGGCAGGCCCTGCTCGATGCCGGCGAGGCGGACGCGATTTCCTGGGGCGCCCTCTACATCGCCAACCCGGATCTGGTGCGGCGCTTCCGCGAGAACGCGCCCCTCAACGAGCCCAATCTCGCGACCTACTACTCGCCCGGACCGGGCGGCTACACCGATTATCCCTTCCTGGAGCCGCAGGCGCTCTCGGCCTAGCTTCTGCTCCCGCGGGGCGGTAGGACACCGCCCCGCGGGAGATTCGGGAGTGTCATGGCCGGGACGCGTTTTCCGAGCGAGGTCGAAGTCGCCGTCATCGGCGGCGGAGCCGCTGGTATCGGCGCGGGCATGCGCCTGAAGCGGGCCGGCGTCTCGTTCCTGATCATCGAAGCGCGCAAACGTCTGGGAGGGCGGGCCTGGACCGTCGATACCGGGCAAGGCTTTCCGGTCGATCTGGGCTGCGGCTGGCTGCATTCGGCCGATCTCAACCCCTGGTCGGAGATCGCGGAAGCGAGCGGGTTCGCGATCGACCGCACGCCTGCCCCCTGGAGCACGCGGGCGCCGCCGCTGGGCTTCAGCCGCGAGGAATGGCTCCATTATCGGGCCAGTGCCGATGCCTTCTACGGCCGGGTGGTGGCGGCGGCGAAGACGGGCGAACGGCCGGCCGCCGACCTGCTGGAGCCGGGCGCGCCCTGGAACGGGCTGATCGGCGCGGTCAGCACCTATGCCAACGGGGTGGAACTCGACGTCGCGCAGGCTCGCGTTGAGCTGCGCGAGCGTCGAGGCCTCGCCCGCGTGAGCGGAGCGCGCTGCCTTGAGGGCCGCGGTGTCGGGGGCCGCGGCGATCGCGGCGAGCGCCGCCTCGACCGCCGACTCGACCGCCGACTTGGAGATGAGGGGGGTGTCAGGCACGAGACGAGAGTCTAGCCGCGGGCCGCGGCCGCCCCTGCGCGGCCGATCAGTGCCGATCTGCCCCGCCGCCGTCGGACCAGCCCGCCTCGCCGACGGTGGCGCCGCGCGTGGCGATGACCGTCGTGTCGGCGTTCTCTCCGATCGCGGCGCGCGCGGCTCGGCGCGAGCGACGGCCGCCGGGGCTGCGCGACGCGAGGCGTCGCGCGAACCACGACAGCGTGAGGTTGACGACGAGGAACATGCCGAGGGTGATGACGAAGAACGAGAAGCCGTACTGCGAGAACCCGAAGAACTCGGCCTGCAGCCGCTGCTCGCGGACCAGCTCACGCAGGCCGACGATGTAGCCGAGCGAGCTGTCCTTCAGCAGCACGACGAGCTGCGCGACGATGATCGGCGTCATCGCCCGGAATGCCTGGGGGAATTCGATGAGCAATCGGGCCTTGAGCGGCGTGAGGCCCAGAGCGAGCCCCGCTTCGCGCTGGCCCTTCGGCAGCGCCACGATGCCGGAGCGCAGCGCCTCGCCGATGATCGCTCCGTTGTACACCGTGAGCCCGAGCACGACGGCCCAGTACTGGCTCGTCGAGAACAGGATCAGGATGAAGAACATCATCAGCAGGACGGGCATGCCGCGGAAGAACTCGAGCACGATCGTGACCGGGATGCGGATGGCGGCGACGGAGGAGAGGCGCAGGACCGCGAAGACGCTGCCGAGCAGCACCGCGAGCACGCTCGCGAGCGCCGCCACCTGCAGCGTGACGAGCAGACCGCGCTCCCAGAGGCCGAGCCAGACGAGCGGATCCTGGAAGATGTCCCACCGATCGGCGTCGAACAGGCCCTCCCCGGCGAGGGTCGCGATGACCCAGCCGAGCGCGGCGAGCAGCACCGCACCCGTCACGAGGGAGGCGATGAGCGAGCGTCGACGAGCCTTCGGCCCGGGGGCGTCGTAGAGGACGGAGGTCATCGGAGCACCGCCACCTTCTTCTCGAGCCGGTCGGCGATGCGACCGAGCGGGATCGTCACGGCGAGGTAGCAGAGCGCCACGGCCAGGAAGATCGCGATCGTCTGGTCGGCGTAGGCGTTCGCGAGGGTGCGGCTCGAGGCGAAGAGCTCGACGATGAAGAAGCCGCCCGCCACCGAGGTGTTCTTGGTCAGCGCGATCGTGACGTTGATGAGCGGCGGGATGACCGACCGCACGGCCTGGGGCAGCACGACGAATCGCGCGGTCTGCGTGAAGGTCATGCCGAGCGATCGGGCCGCTTCGGCCTGCCCCACCGGCACCGAGTTGATGCCGGAGCGGATCGCCTCGGCGTAGAAGGGTGCCGTGTAGAGCGTGAGCGCGACGATCGCGCTCACCTGGAAGTCGACGACGACGCCGAGCCGCGGCACAACGAAGACCAGGAGGAAGAAGACGAGCGTCAGCGGAGTGTTGCGCAGCAGTTCGGTGAAGCCGGCCGCGACCCAGCGCAGGCTCGGCACGGGCGAGATGCGCATGCCGGCCAGCACGATGCCGAGCGGCACGGCGAGCACGAAGGTGAGCGCGAGCATGCGGAGTGTGCCGAGGAAGCCCTCGAGCAGCACGTCGCCGCTCTCGATGAGGAACTGCACGCGAGTCTCCTGTCAGGAAGGGGGATGGTGCGGGGCGGCCGGGGCCGCCCCGCACCCGGGTTTCGGCAACCGCCTAGTAGCGGTCGACGCTCGGCGGCTCGGGCGTGTCGATGACGGTGCCCGCGGTCTCGTTGAAGAGGCGCTCCCACGTGCCGTCCTCGAAGGCCTCCTCGAGCACGTCGTTGATGAAGTCGCGGAACGCGTCGTCGCCCTTGGGCAGGCCGATGCCGTAAGGCTCCTCGGTGAAGGTCTCGCCGAGCAGCTCGAACTCGCCGGGGTTCTGGTCGACGAAGCCCGAAAGGATGACGTTGTCGGTCGTCACGGCGACGACCTGGCCGTTGCGCAGCGGGTCGAGGCAGTCGCTGTAGGCGCCGGCCGCGAAGACCTCCGCACCGTACTCATCGGCGATGGTGGCGGCAGGCGTCGAACCGCTCACCGAGCAGACAGGCTGGCCCTCGAGGTCCTCCGGGCCCGTAATGCCCTCGGGGTTGCCGGCGGCGACGAGGATGTCCTGGCCTGCCAGGAAGTACGGGCCGGCGAAGTCGATGCGCTCCTTGCGTGCGTCGTTGATCGTGTAGGTCGCCACGACGATGTCGACCTGGTCGCTCTCCAGGAACGACTCGCGGACGGCCGACTGGGCCTCCGTCCACTCGATGTCCTCGAACGGGATGCCCAGCTCGGCGGCGACGAGCGCGGCGATCGCGACATCGAAGCCCACCGGCACCCCGTCAGGACCGACGAGACCGAACAGCGGCTGGTCGAACTTGGTGCCGACCCGGATCGTGCCCGCCTCGGCGAGCTCGGCCATCGTCGTGCCCTCCTCGAACTCCGGGTTCTCGGCGATCTCGAGGCTGTACGGACCGTTGCCGGTCGCGGCCTCGCCGCTCTCCTCGGGCTCGTCCACGCCGCCAGGACCGGCGCTGCCGGCCGGGCTGCAGGCGGTGAGCCCCAGCAGGAGCGCGGCGCCCGCCGCGCTGAGGATCGTGCTCTTCCGTGTGATGCGCATGTGCTGCTCCCTCGGTGTCGGTTGCGGATGGTGCGGGTTCGGCGGACGGCGCTCAGTGACTGAGGATCTTCGAGAGGAAGTCCTTGGCGCGGTCGGTCTTCGGGGCGTCGAAGAACGACGCGGGCGGGGCATCCTCGAGGATCTGACCGTCGGCCATGAAGAGGACGCGGTCGGCGGCGCGGCGTGCGAAGCCCATCTCGTGGGTGACGACGATCATCGTCATGCCGTCCTTCGCGAGCTGGACCATGACGTCGAGGACCTCGTTGATCATCTC
>VFQO010001224.1_pt1 | contig 20826 bp, 14 predicted proteins | sample 3512331 | NCBI WGS metagenome assembly VFQO01 (sample SAMN10412371, study PRJNA504923) | tailings metagenome | isolation source: Replicate 3 from Balatoc abandoned mine | place: Philippines: Itogon, Benguet | collected 2017-08-28 | reverse complement strand
AATGTAAAGTATTTTTGTACAGTCGGTTTCATCGTCTTTATCGTCCTCGTTGTCGCCTTCCAAGTCAGAACCATTCGTTGCCGCGAGCCCGTGAGCAACCAGTTCGGAGTGGTGCCGTTTCCAGCAAGCAGGAGTCTGACTTTCTACGATATAAATGGGCATAACTATTCACGGAAGAGATGTTTGGCGGAGAATAACCAAGTAGCAAACTTAAATTGCTGAACAGTGCGCCGGATTGGTGCGCGCGTTGTGGCCAATCAAAACTTCACGGGGGTTTGGGTGGCAAACAAGAAACATGTCCCACCTCTACGCTCAACCGGACGAGGCTCAAACAGAGATCAAAGAACAGAAAATGAGTCTAGTCAACTCTGACCGCCTACAGTCTCGTACCAGAGACGAGTCCGCCTCAGACGCAAGCGACGTGCTTGAGCAAGGAGCTAGCCCCAAGCCCGCGACAGTTTCAGAATGGGACCTTGATCCCCGAGACGAACAGACGTATCTTAGAGACCAAGAGGAGAAAAAGGGATTCGTTGCGAATACTACGCTCAAGCAGATGAACTTTTTCTCTGACCAGATAGAGTTTGTTCTGTCCCAAGCTTCTCTCACGGGAACGGTCTGGACCATGCTTATGGTTTTCATTCACTTTGGATTAGGCATAACTGCTGTTATTCTTACGCCAGATCACACGCATTGCGAGACAAAACTTTGCGAAATGAGCAATCCTGCTGCGTTTGCAGTGGCATTGATCGCTTTTATAATCGACATAGTGGCAATGTTTGCTACTTTGATGTTGGTGCTGAACATCAACGAACGCTTAAGTAGAACCCTGGAAGTTGTGGCTTCTTTTAATGAAGAACATAATCCCGATGGCACGGCAGACGTGGATGCGCCGCGGTTGATGTACTACAAGTCTGATCTACCCCGTGGTACCAGGTGGTTCATTCTTCTGAACGCTTCCCCGCATGAGACGGTCCGACTTCCCGCCTACTTCCAGATTTTAGTCAAGATGGGGAAGTTGACAGACCTATTCCGCAAGGTCTGCTCTTCCGAGTTTACTCTTCTGCTCTTCTGCGAGACTCTGGGATACTTGTTGTTCCTTATTCTCTACTATCCTCACGTGGGACTCGTGACTTGGGGATACGCCAGTTTTGTTGATTGCATGCGGAGGAGGCGGTTGGCTAAAGAACAGCGGGCGACGAAGCGGGCTGGAGCTAAACTTCTGGACCCAGAGTCGTACGAATACGTTCATTGAGAAGAAGCGTGTGTATAGTTCTTTGTATAGATAAAACCAAGGGTTTATTTCCGCGCGTGGGAGTGAGCGTTGGTCACTCAAGAAAGAAGGGGCGGTTCTGCGGTCCGGGTTCCGGGTTTTACTGGAACGGAGACCAAGTTTCTTTCTTCAGCCAGCCCCGAGAGCAGACCCTAGAATCGTGGTGCAAAAATGACCAGAGTCGTCTTCTTTCAAGGTATCATGTCTAGCATGCACCAAGTGCTGCGTTACAGGGACGTTATCTTTGCCAACTCGGAGATCAAACTCCCTGCCGAGGACTTGCCCGAGGTTGTCACCGGGAAGACGTACAACCCATTTTACCTCTTGATGATGCTCTTCTACTCCGTCGTGCTCTGGTTTAGAAACCAGTCGTACATCCCCACGCACGCCATTCGCTTCTGGAAGGTCGACATTGGCCAGTCATCCGACTCGAATGAGTGGGTGGCACGTTACTGCGAAGCGTGGGCTCCTAAAGAGCCCGTCATATTCTTTGGAGTGTCTCGGGGTGCCTTAGTCACGTTTAAAAAAGCGTATTTTCTGGCCAAAACTGAAGTACCCAAGCTGGTCATTTTAGAGGGGTGCCCTGATTCCATTCCAAACGTCATTGAAGCCCGCTACGGATCTATCATTGGCGGCGCTATAGAATGGGCTCTGCAGCTCTTCACTCGGTATAACGCGAAACGAGCGCGCCTGAATTCTGCCTTATCTTGCGTAGATGACTTTCCCCGAGACGTGCCCGTCGCATTCATCACCTCGGAGAAGGACACTACGGTCCCGCCCCCAAAACACTCTCCGCCTGGTCGACGCCTTGATCCAATCAGGACACGAACATGTTCACTTGTTAGTTCTCAAACACTCCGATCACAACAGCTACATCACAGGACACCCAGAAGACCGGGAGGAGTACATCAAGTTTGTGAAGGACCTACGCGCTCGCTACGAGTGCTGAAAGTGAATTTAATGAATTCGTTTGTGAAGATTGTTTAATATACATCGTACAGAGATCAAAATTAGCCACCCAGAGACGTGTCACAGAGGGCCCTACGCGCTTGCGACGAGCGCGTCGGTTCGCGCCGAGCGCGTAGGGTGGGGCGGGGTGGCGCTTTTTTTGGTCCGTTCGGCTCACTCGCCGCCCCCAGAAATCAGTTCAGTTCACTTCTTCTTCGTGTGACATCTCAACTTTACATTTATTCATTTGCAGTACCTTGTTCACCATGGCTGACGCTAAGCTTCCCGACGCGTCCTTTTTCACCCACGCCTCCGACAACAGCCTCTGCACGCCTGCCCAATTGCGTGAGATTTTTGTCACATTTGAGAAAATGGGTCACATCGGATTTCCCGACTTTGAGACTTTTGCCAAGAAGTACTACGAGCGCAACTTCACCGTCGAACAGAAGGAGTTTCTGCAGTACTGCGGCAAGGTCGCGGTGCTCTACGAACAGCCCCACAGCGACCAGTCTGCTCCTCATGTTCTATTTTGCCACGGAATCACTGCCAATTTTCTGGAGTACACCCGCCGAGCGTTTGATCGCGCTCCCGTCGTCAAGTTGCGCTCCGCTTCCACCAAGGACGACGGCGGCATGCCAGTGAACATGGGAGTGATCGGCAACAAGGAGTCTGACGAGGTCGCCTTCATGTACTACGCTGCTCGCTACTTGTCTAACCCTCAGGATCCTTACTACAAGTGTTTCTCCGAATGTCTCCACGAGAGAATCCCTCGTCTCTCTGAGAAGTATCACTCGAACCAGCGGTTTAGGGAATCTCTGGGTACCACGCAGCTTGGAGCTTACGTTATGGCTGGCGAGTCCGTCTGCATCCCTGCGGAGAACGAGTTTGTTCGTGCCATTGTCAAGATGTTTTTTTCTGGTCGATTCTGGCAGAACCAGTTGCATCCCAGATTTTTGCATGCACTGCAAACCTACGACGCCTTTGCGACTGGAGAGAAGTCTGGCAACACGGACGACCTGTTGGCTTTCCCCGCGTTTGTTCGCGAGTTCTGGACCGTTGGCGTTGCCCCGTATGTGGACAAGATCGAATTAATCCACTTCCGCCATCCCGAGAGACCCGACGATTATGTGTTGGTTGGAATGACTAAGGCCTACGCGGACGAGTACTTGTCCGTCTTGACCCCTGACACGGTTTTGCGATTCCCTGATTTCACTCGCAGTGCGACCTCTGCTGTCATTGATTTCAAGCCCGTTGTAGTCAAGGATCTCATCGCCGATCGCGAGTCCACTCGCTGGGAGCGCGTCAAGTTCTTGGCTAATCCCATGTTGGTCATGGCCGCTGCGTTGGGTATTCCCAACACGTTGAACGCTCTCACCGCCGTCGTTGATCTTTGCCAGAAGTACATGACTTCCTATGCTGTGGCCGACTTCAACTTCAACTTTATCCACGACGATTTTATCGGCGTCAACAGCGACATGCCCCCGGCAGCCAACTCGTTTACTCGACGCGTGCTTACTGCGATCAACTTGTACAAGCATTCTCTTGAAGATGAACAGGAAGACGAACAGGAAGACGAGGATGCTCCTAACGGCGATAACACCAACAACAACAACAACAACAATCCAGTTCCGGTTCCTGCGGTTATTTCCGATGACGAGGCCGAGGACGGTCGTCCTACCAAGAAGCGCGCTGTTGATCCGGATGTTTCGATGTAATAAAACTCTTACCGTGGTTTGATCATGCTAATTAGGCGAAAATTCGGGGGCAGAATCTCTGGAAAGACAACGTGGCGGAGTGGTTAACGCGATAGCCTGCTAAGCTATTGTCCAATCGGGACGCGTGGGTTCAAATCCCACCGTTGTCGTCTCTTTTTTTTCTGAGCAGCCAAGGAAAAAGTGATTTTGCGCACCCCCCTTTTTTTATACAGTCAAGCCCAGGCTTCCCTTGACGCACGCCCGTATTCTGTCATCCTCTTTTTACTGATTACTCATGAACCGCAGAACTAGTGGCACCTCAAGTCCGGAGCTTTTAGTGCAATCCTCCGACGAGGACAGCGACCAAGAAGCAAACTGGCTAAAGGGGATCAGACCGCCTACTGTACCTCGACCAGACCCAGCCGAGATAACAAGAGAACTTCTGGCGTACCACTCCAGACCAAGGCGAGTCCCGTTGGTGCGCCCGAGGGCTAGAATCACCGATGACGGGGAGCGCGTCAGACGCGAAAACGAGGAAGGGTATGACACGGAGGAGGAGAAAGAACGCGCACTCATGAAGACAAGGAAGCAAGAAGAGGATAACAGAGTTCTATCGGGCAGATTTATCGTCCCGGAAGACAGTGACGACGAAAGTGACGCGCCCGTCAGTCCGCCTACTTCCACTCCTAAGGCAACCCCCAAGCCTGTTCATCCGTGGCAGTCGATGGATTGAAGATAAATGATCAGTTTTATTTGATTTGAAGGAACAGATCTGTACAAAATACATTTTAAGGGAGCATGTTCACGTCGATCTCTTCTTCGGGGCCCAGGGGCTTTGTCGAAGGGTGCCACTTCATTTTAACGACGATCGTATCTTCGTCCTTCAAACTACGGTATATTTTAGATAAAAAGTACGGCGTAGTGTCCGCGGGCAAGAAGCAAAGTTTCGTCACGATGTTCTTCAACATAGGCGGTTCTGTTCTAGGTAAATGAGTAAATTTTGTCCCGGAGTCAACAAGCCGACTGACGTGATCCTCGGGTGTCTCATGAGGACGATCGAACACGTGCTTTATCCACGCCTCGTCCCACTTCAGAGAAACAAGAGCTCTCTCGACCACATCATACAGTTTGTTGCACAGAATTTCGTGTTCTTCAGACCAAGTGAGACCTTCTTGCTTTTTGACGTGTATCATTCCACAAAATTCCTTGTTATTGGGCCGACCCGTCGACGGGGTCAATTTGAGTTTGACGAGCACGTAAACGCGGATTGAGGCCGGTTGGTCGGGCTTGGTGTTGATGAAGGTTGGGATAGCCGCAGGAGGTGGTTGAGATTCCATGTTGAAAGAAAGAGAGACCAAGTTTAATTGGTACATCCGCGCCCGCTTTTGGTAAGAAAACACGCACCGACACCGGGACCCCCTCTCCCCAAATTTGAATTCGATCTCCAGACGGCCTACCCGAGCTCGGCAATCAGCCGCAACCGACTCAAGAGTAGATCAATGGCCGAGAAATACCCTCCTCATCTGGTGGCCGCGTTGACCAGGCCACGCACCTCGCCATCCAACCCGCTCCCCGCCAGTTCGGTCTCCGGGGTAGCCAGCTCCATACAACCCAACACACTCATCGCCGCCAACACCCACTTGTTTCTAACGGCCGTTGTCAAGGAATCCGAGTGGCTGAGTATGCGGCAGAATTCTCTCCAGTGCACCGGTAAGAACATGCGGGCTCGCAACCTGGAGCTCCAGCAGAACCCGGGAAGTATAATTCAGAATATGGTTCGCGGCTGTGCTATAATGGCTCACTTGTGCGAGCTGATAGAGACCCCACCGGCGGAGAGTGAACAAGAAAGTGCAAGTAGTTTATTGCCTGCCACAGAGGAGGAGTCTTCAATTGGAAACGGCGTGACCGGGCATTTGACTTAATTCTGGATCCTCGTCTGAAGAATCTGAAGAAGAAGGAGTTGGTGTGTCCATAAACGGAGCGGTGGCCGCTTGAACGGCGCCGCCGCCGCCGGTAGAACCGGAGACTCGACCAGAAGTGCTTATGACTCCCAAGTGAGGGAGCTCAAACTCTCCGGGAGCAGACGGTTTCAGCGTGGAATAAGCCTTCTCGTTTCTGGCTTTGCACGACCGACGCCCAACGCACACTCCGATTCCAATCACTCCAAGTAGTAGTATAATAAACGACATGCTTGTCAGAATGACCACGTTAGTCGAGGCTTTCTTGACGTAATCAAGGGCGGCATCTGCCGCGTTGACGGGCTCCTCAGGCGGAGAACTGCGGATGGGGTAGGTAAACCGAAATTTGGTCGGGTAGCCAGCGTAATCGGCTCCTGATGCCAAAGATTGATTAAGTTCAAGTCGAGTAACTATTCCAACCAACCCCTCGCGATCCAGATTCTCCTGGGTGTACCCGTTACCGGTCTCACCGGCAATCTCCACGCACATGGGCGGGCCTTCAGGAGAACCGTCTTGGGATTGCCTTCTGGGAGTATAAACACCTAGGGCCCAGAGTCCCGTGTTGGGCACCGAGGCCTCGAACATGGGAATGTAGCAAGTCGCCGGGAGGTACCAACCGGTGTGAATGTAGGTGAAATTGAACGTGTTGTGTCCAATCTGATACGCCGTCTCTTTGTTCACGTCGTAGGCGAGAGGGATAAAGGTGCATGTGTAGGTCCAGGTGCGTTCAAACGAAACCCCGTCGGGAACTCCGCCGCCGATGGAGGCGTCGGGGGAAGGATAGAGCCACACCGTGACCTGAGTTTGATTCTTGGGGACCTGAAAAGCCCAGTAAACGTTCTGATTGTCGGGAACGGTGTGTGTGGGAGGCAAACGAGGGTAGCCCAGACCCTCTGTCGGACAAGCGCGCGTGCCGCACCAGGTGAGCAAGAGGCCCAGTAGCGCAAGGTAGACTGAGAAGTGCATATATACCTCTCTCTCTTTTTTGGTCGAATGAAATGTTGCTGTTGACTAAATCCGGGAGTGAAAATGGATGGAGGACACTGTGTTCTCGGATTGATTGACTTTGAAGGGGGCAAATTCCTTTTGGACCTGGAAAACTTTTAGAATTACTCGAACGAGAAAAAAGAATATACTCAATTTTGCAGATTCAAAGAGGTAAGAATTCTTTAACTAAACGACCAAAGTCCCGGTTAGCAAGGAAAAGTGAAAAAAGAAAAAACTTTTGCCTGTCTTGTCAGTCTCGCTTTTCTCTCCAAACAACCAGTTATACGGTCTCCTTCTTCTCCACATTTTGAGTTCGGCTAACAGAATGACCGACTCGGAGGAGTCAATTGCACCCGACACCTCGCTCGAGATCACTCTCATCGCCAACCGGCTCTTCGACGGCGATCACTATCGGGCCAAGGATGCTGTGGATGACATCGTTAATCACTATAAGTGCAAAGTGGACTATATCACGCTCGAACCTCACATCAAAGCCTACATTGAGGCTGGTTACAAGCTTCCTGTGCTAGACGACGGCAACATGATGCGAGGCGGCTTGTTCAGTGGAATCAAGAAGGCAGTCCAGAAAAAGGTCTCTCAAATCAACGACAAGCTCACCAAGTCTACTATTAAGGATCTGGACAAAAAGAAGGCTAAATTGGACGCCAAGCAAAGTAAGACTGACCAAGAGCGCGCCAAGCTGGCCGCCGCGCTCGAAAAGTCTCCCACCAACAACACCGGTCGAGGAGAAGACCCGGAGGACAGAATGGCCAAAACCAAGCCAGTGTCCGCGACTCAGATCGTAACTTACGATGACATTCCCAGGAGCGAGAAGTTGCGGCGATCCTCTTCTCGCATGCGCAAGAACATCAAAAAGGCTCTTATGCCTCGCGAGGCCAGTCCCCAGATGGCGGTGGCTGACTTTGACAGCCAGCCACTTGTTCCCTCCAAGAATGCCGTGTTTATCCCTCCTCGGACCTACACCGCTACACAGGTGACCCAGACCACCACGATCAGCTACCAGTGCGACCGAGATGTGACAACCACGCTCCAGGCTTACGACGACGATACATTCGACTCTGCCATTGCAGCTCTCTCCAATTCACCTCATTTGATCAAGTTGATCTCTTTCATGGCCTTTCCCGTGATAAGCGACGCTGTGAGAGACGCAAACGACCTTGTTGCCCCGCCCATTGGCCAGGTCTTCAATGCCGCGCTCATCCCGGGAGTCGTGGAACGGATTGCCGAGAAATCGGGCTACAAGTGCATGAAGAGTTCTCCAGGCGAGTTCAGGTCCTCTGACTTCCAAGTCATGGTCAACTCGGCCCGAGTCACTCCTGCCGGAGAACCCGCCGTAGCTTCTGTCAAAACGACGCGTCTCGTCTGCACCTCTTCTTCAGATCCCAAGGACACCTTCACAGCTCACGTCATTCACGTTTTTCTGCCGAATCCAATCCCCTGGGACTTGTTTCAGCCCACCGCGGCCAATCAGAAGATCACACTGAACATGTCTCGCGCGGGTTACATCAACACTAAAACGCTTCCTCTCGACGTGGGTCGCCTCACACTCCAGGTCAGTTCTTCTGAATTGGAGAAGGCCAAGACTGCAAGACATCCGGATGGACTGTGGGGAATCTACACCAACTGCAACGGCAAGCCCGTAGCGGTGTTTGCTTCCGCGGTCGCCGGCGGAATCAACAAAATGGCGTTTGTGTATTGCTAGCCGAGGCACTAAATTCGTTCTCGATATAAAAGAATAAATGTATTCATACACACGCATACAAAAAAAAAGAGCGAGGCTTCCTTACTTTCTCTTCTTCGTCTTCTGAGAACTCTTGCGGTCCGGAGCCGGCGCAAGCCATTCCTCTTTTTTACCCAGATGCATTTGAGCCAAGCTCTCATACATCTTTTTCTCTGTTTCTCTCAGGTCTTCAAGATCCACCTTAATGACATAAGCGCCGCCGACGTTAGGCGTGGTGGTGTTCCAGTAGGTTGGCACGAGGACCTTTCTCAAAAGCTGAATGTAAACCCCGGGAACATAAGGGCTCAGAAGTTCAACTTGACTAGCGTTGGTTCTACTCGACCTTTTTGCAGCTCGATCCCTGACGTCTCCAACCGGGATAATCGAAGAAGTTCCTAAAAGGCGGGGGCGTTTATCGCCCCATAGACTACTCATTAAAATACCCTGAGCCATTCTATATCGAAGAGCGGCCAACAAAGTGTGAAAATCTATGCCATCTGTCCAAGTCCCAGTTTTTTTGTACTGGTTGAGCTTGCCATTGACATCCTCCACAACAGCGTCTTTGTCAAAATTATCAGTTGTCATGTAATAGATGTTGTTCAAGGCGTAGTATTTCAAAGCCTCGTCGACGATTCCGTTGAGCTTTAGAAACTGGCAGAAAACACGTGCCGATCCAAACACGTCGGATGGGAGTACTTTATCCGTGTATTCCTCGGCTAGGCGAATGGCATCTTCCCTGATATCAATCCCAGTAGAGTTCAACCCGAGCGTGCCTGCCACTTGAAACACGGCCGCGCCAGTCGAGCAACCAATGTCCAAGAAGCGGTCCATTGTCTTGGGATCCGCGGCACTGTCGTTGTATACGTGCCCAAAAGCATTAAGGTTGTCCGTTCGAGATCTTCCAAACATATTTGCAATGCCATCGCGGTGAGTAGTCCCAGTGCGCTCCGGAGTGCGTGCTGAACTTCCTTTACCGCGCAAGTCGCGAAGCTCGCTCGGACCAGAGGTGTCCATAAACTCGGAGATGCTCGCGGCAAATTTTTTGTAAAGCGAATAATCTCTTGAGGGATCTTCGATGTCTTCGACCTCTTCGATGTCCTGAAGGCGGTACACGCCAGTGAGACGCCCGGAAGTGGCTTCTTTTTCTTCCTCCTCTTCGTCCTCCGATTCTTCTTGCGTGTCACCTCGGCTGCCTATACCCAGTCCTGTTGGGAGCTCCAGGTTAGGCACCGGATAGTCTTGTTGCGAGTCGGACGCTGAACTTTCGTCGTCGTCGTCGTCGGAGATGGAGATAGGACGTGGCGCAGCTGTCTGTTTGACACGAGGCTTGCGTGGCGCTTCAATGGCGGCACCAACAGCTGCCTTGCCTGCTGCAGGTGCTAAACCAGCCTCTTCGGCAATACCGCTGGTTTGCGAGCCCTTGTTCTTTGCCAGCCGAGCTCTTGCCTCCGCGATGGTTTCTTTCCGCGCAGGCTCGGCCCCACCTCGGATCGTCTGGAACGCTTTCCAATGTGCGATCTCAGCCTCGGTCACCTTTTGGTCACTTCTTGGAGTCGCAAACAATTTCTGCTCGTCAGCCACGCACTTGGTGCAGGTGCAGTGGAATTTCCAGCGGTCCAAGATGGCTGCTCGACGTTTGAGGAGGTTGTCGTTGATAACGTAACCCTCGAACGATTCAGGCATGCTCAAGTCAAAATAACTAACAGTACAGACGGGAGCATCTGTTTGGCGCTTAAAAGAAGCGGTGAGAATCCGGTTTTCCGATCTCAGAGATCCCTTGTCGGACGTGGCAAAAGAAGGTTCGCACGAATGTTTCATTCCAATAAACGAGTAACTCAGACATAAGGCACCCATAGGGGACTCTGTGCCAAGAATGATCTCTCGTTTGCTTGCTTCGATTTCGGGAAACATCATATAGAAAGAGCGAGAATCGATGAGATCCAAAGCTTTCAGCATGAAATCGTAGGTTAAGACTTCTTTGTGAATTTGCAGTTTGACGGGATCAGAATCCAAATCGGCCTCGTGAAAGGGCCATTGTCGAATAATGGACGACACCAAGCCTATCCTGTGCGCCAACTCATACGGGCTCAAACGAGAAAGATACCTTCCTCCTTCAGTATTAATGACTTTCCTCGTATCCATGTCAGTGCAAGCCATGCCCAGCAATCGCAACAAAAGGCGAACGCGTGCGTCGTTTCGCATGGACGCGAGCTCCAGTACTCCACGGAGAGGATCCACCGCTCTTCTCATTGGAGTGTCCACATGGTCCCAGAAATATGGTAAATTCAGGATGTTGTCCACCAGCGTGGGACGTTCAGACACGCTCTCGTCGTCGTCCCCGTCCCCGTCCCCGTCAGTCTCGATGGCCCGGCACTCCCCAAATCGGTGAACCGCTTCATCAGCAACAAGACACTCTTGACTGCAATAAATAGCCTCAAAACACTCCAAACACTTGAAAGAGAACTTGACGCTGTTGCTGGCAGTGGAGTCTGGCTCCTTTTCAGAATCGCTCTCCTCCTTCTCCTCGTCGTCGTCTTCTTCTCCGTCATCGTAGCCATCTGACATATCGCTGAACTGCCTGTCACTAGCAGGTTCGGCACTCGATGTATAACAAGGAGCAGGCGCTCCGCATCTACAGCAACGCGCGCACTCCTTTATGTTCCAAGGCACCCACGCTGATACGCGGCATTCCAATTTAGAGGGCAACTTTTTTTTGTCCTTTTTCGCGGCAAATTCAATGATTTGCCCATTTTCTTTCGATTCTTGGCATTCAAACGCGCCCTGCGCCGAATAGTGCAACGACCGCGTCGCGTGTGTCTTGATTATATCAACGGGGCGATCCACATTAAACTGAGACTCCTTTTCCAGTCCATCCAAAAATACACACGACTTAAAATAAGTCTCCCAGCCAGCGCTGTTTAAGCGTTCCATGATGGTCTCGATTTCAACGCGCGGCAAACCAGACTCCAAAAACGCCGCTGTCGCCGGCAAAGCATTATCCAATTCGCCTTCGAGATAAAAGGTATCATACCCTTTTACCAGGCCCTTGGTTTTATCACAGTTAAAAGCAGTGGATAGTAATTCCAGAAAAAACCCGGTGTAGCCGGCTTCTGCATAAACAAGGTCTGCCTGGTAAGCCTTAGCTGTTTTTACCAATGGCCCGTGTAGATTGCTCTCGTCAAAGCCAGAAGCTTCTGATTGATCATCGTCTTGTTCCATTTCCGACAGTGACATTGAAGATACCTACAGAACGTGAGTTCTGGCCGAGGTTCCGGGCGCGCCAGGGGGATAGCAGCAAAACCTTTTGATTTTTTAGGAGTTGAGAAACCGAGGGGTTCTAGGTGTAAAATGTCATATTTAATATCAATACAGAAAAAAGAGGCTCTTAAATAGACGGCAGAAGAAAATGGCATCAAAACCCGGGAGCGCGTTTGGGCAGGGGGGTCCCGCCGGGAAGAGCCGGCTAAACACCCGCCGACGACTTGATTTCGAAAGAATTAGTCTTCGTCCGAGATGGAAATGGGCTCGCGTGCAGCCGTCATTTTCACTCGGGGTTTGCGCGGCTCTTGGTTCTTCTCGATGTTGCCAGCTTGGATGGTCTTGAATGCCTTCCAATGCGCCATCTCGGGTTCAGTAACTTGCTGGCCACTGCCAGAAGTCGCAAACAGCTTCTCTTCGTCAGCCATACACTTAGTGCAGGTGCAGTGGAACTTCCACCGGTCCAGAATGGCAGCTCGCCGTCTGAGGAGGTTGGAACCTGTCACCTTATCCCCAAACACCCCGGGGACGCTCAGTTCAAAATAGAGATGATGCGCAACCCCTGGCTCAATTAACCGGGGTTCCGGGCGCGCCAGGGGGTCGCAACAAAACTTTTGATTTTTTGGGAGCTACGAATGCTAAAAAGCAGTCCGTCGAACTTCCCAACACCCAAACATTGAAGTCTTGCTTCATGGAGTGGATTGCTGTGCTTATCGGCACAACCGCCAGTTCCTTGCTGGCGCTTCTGCGTCACTACCAGAACGGCTCTAAGGTGGCATATTTTGTGGAAATCAACACTTGTATTCTAATTGCTAATTTGGGCATCTACCTCGCATTCAGGTGGGTCGCAGCTCCATTCTACCTCCCGTGGGGCATGTTCAGTTACGAGCAGCAACGACAGTTTGTTAAACATGGAACAAGAGCTTGTATTATAGCCCTGTCTATGCTCTTGGTTGCGCGGGAATTAGTCCGGCCTATGCACGACGAGACAACAATCTCGCTCTTTGGATTCAAATGGGGTTGATCAAATAAACGATGACTCACTTGCTAGACTTTTTGGGTTGGGTGCGTTTGGTCCTACCGGCGGGCTCGTCGTCGTCTTCTGAATCTAGTTCATGGTTTTGGCCTTTCTTTCCCTTCTGCTGCTTCTTTTGGGGCTCTTTGTCGGAATCGGCCGCTCTTTTCGGTTTGCCGTCCTTTTTCTTCTTTTTCTTGGAGTCATTGTCCTTCACTTTCTTCTTCTGCTTCTTCTTCTCTTCTTCCTTGTCTTTCTTCTTCTTCTTTTTGTCGTCTTTCTTCTTATCGTCCTTCTTTTTCTTCTTGCTCTTGTTCTTGTTCTTACCGGCGGCTGGTGGGCCCTCCTTGGGCGGGAAAGACGCCTCAATCTGCATCTTGGCCGCCTTTTGCCGCAGTTGAACCCTCTCCATGACTCTTTCAGAAGGTCTAAATTCTATCGATAGTTGCACATTGGCGTAGAGCGCGGCGAAAAAGATGGTCATCGCGTTCAGGTGGCGCATGTAGGCTGCGCGTCGGATCTGGGTTCGCTCCTCCACCAGTCGGATAATCTCAGCTTCGGTCAGATAAGGGTCGATTGCCATTCTCTTTTCATCTCTTCTCTTGTTCACGGGACTGGGCTTAGGCTTGTGCTTGCTCTGTCGGGGTTTGTTGTTGTCGGGCTTGATCAGGTCCAACGGGCGCGCCTTCTCGATCTCGCTCATATCTAGCTCGTACTGAGCAAGAATATTGAGCATGTTCTTGTGGTTTACGCTCAGTTTGGTGAATTCCTTGTCAAATAGCTTCTGAATAACCTGGGCGTCGTAGTACCGGACGACCTCGTCGAAGAGAACCTGCCACATGTTTTGAAGTTCATCCCTCACGTCTTCGATGGTGGAACCGTATCCAGTGGCTTCCATCTCGTATTTGAGAGTGGCCGCGTTTCGGGTGGAGATCTCCGGAGCGGCGGCAGAAAAGACGTCGTCCTCGACAGTCGCACTGCTCTCCGACTCAAAGACCGACTTGGGAACTCGGAATTCTCTTAAAATGGCCGTCAAATACCTCTCTCGAAGCTCTCCGATGGGTTCTCCGACATAGCGAGGCATAATGTGCTCTTGGACAGTAGTCTCCGGAGGCGGGTTCATCACGTGCTTCTCGAATCGGTTTTCCGCGTCGGTGGGAATGTTACTCGCCGCAGCAAGCATCTTGAGCATGTATTCCGGGTCCACGTCGTCGTAGGTGGCGGAGGAGGCCGAAATCAGGTCCGTCGGGGTAGGACGAGCGTCGGGTCTGATTCGACCGGTTCGACCCGCGGCTTCCCGGGCTGCGCCTACAATACCGACCATGGGACCGCGGCCTAATTCTCCAGATGCGTTGCTTCGTGTACTCACGATGTAACCTGTGACTTCCACGGCGGCTTGCAGCTGATGCTTCTTATCCTCCATTCGCTGGAACTGAGAGCTAGTGGCCGCGAATTGCGGAGGCATCACCTGAGGCGATACGCCCAGCCTACTTCCGTCGCTCTCGATTCCGTTAGCGTAGCTCACGTTGGACACCGCTTGACCGGCCAACTGTATGTTGGTCATGTTCTGCAGAGCCGTTCTATCAATCGTGGTCCCCACAATGGTCAGTGGGAAACTATTGTAACCGGCCACACGAGCCAAGTGAGTTCTAGCATCCATATAGCTGATCCACTCGTGCATGACCTTGTGAGCCGGAGAATTGATCTGGATCAGGCGCGTCACGTTGCCCGAGGCAGAGGCGCCGGGCGCGTGAGAGGACGACCCCGCTGCCGCGCTCGAGTAACCGGTTCCGGCCATAATCTCATCCACTGGCCGAGCGTCGGCGTTGACTTCTATCGGCACGGGAGCGCACGTGCGCATTCCAGAGACGGGTATGTAAACGTAGAACTGATATTTGTTCTGTGCATAATGCAGAGCGACAGGAGTCATCGGTGTGAAGTGGAACACTTTTTCGTTTGTCATTCGGCACATGTAGGCAGTGAGCATGCCCGAGGTGGGAGGAATAACATGGCAGTCAAACAACCGGCGTCGTCCGTTACCTACTCCAGCAGTGGCAGGAGAGTTCTCCAGAAAGCGAGTTTTCTTCACTTCATCGCGATGTCCCAAGGGTTTGGCGGCGGACTGGCTCCCAGCGTTCCTCTTGGCCAGAAACACCTCACTCTCAGCCAACTCTTCGAGCGCGTCCTTGTCAAGCTGCCGTTTGAACGCAAAAACCGCAAATCCATACACTAGAATAGAGTTGAGTGCCTCTATACATATGAGTTTGCGTTCGGCCAGAAAGCGGGGCGAGTTGAGAGCGGTGGGTACGTCCGTAGGTATCCGCTGGGAGGTTCCCGGAACCAAACCGGGAGAACCATTCCCAGTATCCGATGACGAAGCTGTCAAATCAGCCACGGCGACCATGTGAATTTCAGTCTCGTGAACGGCGTCTGCAATTACCTTGCAGATAGCCTTGTCCAATTCTGGGCTGTTTAGTCTCAGCCTATCCACCACTAACATGGCCGCTTGGGGAAGAATTCCAATCTCCATATCTTTGTGTTTAATTCCGTGTATGTTATCCGGATCTTTGAGTCTGGCGTAGTTAGTCGAGGCGCCTCCGGAAAACGGACTCACGGTCTCGAGGGAAACCAACATGTGACCTCGGCGGTATCCCCGGTGGAAAGAACGTTTGTTCACCTTCTCCACAAAAGTCCGTAAAATCTCTTTGACGTGGCCGGGATTTGGAAAGTACCTCTCCACAATAGGGGCCACTTTCTTACGTGTCTGCTTCAGTTTCTGTTCCAAGGTAACAGGAGGGGTCTGATCCGCGCTTTGGACTTGTAGAATAATTGAGGCTTCGTTGTTATCGTCGTCTTCTTGTTGTTCCTGCTCCTCTTCGTACGGCGCTCCGTCGTCCTCTTCGTGCACCTCCCCGCTCTCCTGCTCGCAGACAGACATGGAGCCCGCATCTTCGCATTCTTGGGAATCGTTCAATTTAGCACGTTTGCTTTGAGTCTCCTCTAAGCCATTTTCCTCGACGGCCGGCGCATCTTCTTTGGCCATGTCGGAGAAGGATCTTTTCACCTGACCGCCTCGTTCGCCCGACTCGGTTTCTTGATCTGCTGGCTCGTCCAACTCCATATTGTCATCTCCGACGTCTTTGAGATTGATGTCGTAAGAAACTTCATCCATTATTTCGTGTGCCCTCTTTTCTCCCCAGGGAAGGATAGAATCGGACAAGCAACCCGTGTCACGCGCGGTAGTCCGGTTTAGAACCGGCTGGTAGTTACGTTTTGTTTATCGATTTTTTCCTTGACTTGTTTGACCCTTGATTCCACTTGCAAATCCGTAGCCGCGAGACCTTACGAGTTATTCACGCTCACAAACCCCCCCAGGCCTGGGCTGAGGGCGGCGGCGGGCTAGAAAAGCAAGAGATGGCTTCACTGCGTTCCAGTTTGGTCCAAATCCAAAGTTTACCTTCTCGAATATCAAATGGCAGAAGATGCCAACCTCTCTTTCTCTTCCGTGGACGAGGCCGCTCGGTGGATCGTTTTTGGAGTCATGCCCTTTTTAGACTGCGACAGCGTAAAAGACTGGAAATCTCTTTTATATAGACTAGCATGTCACGCTTACATTCACACGGATGAAACTACAAGTTCCGATCAAACAGGAGAGGATTCTATGCAAGTCGACCCTAGCGGCGGTGGCGCCGGCGCTGTAATAGTGACCTTGGAACAGGTAAAATCCTCCATTCTTCTCAATTTGGATAAAGTACGACTACGGCAGAACCATCTGGATGAGAATCTTTGGGATACGTGCCTGTTCCCTTTTGACGCGGCCGTTCAAGCTATGCCGGGAACCTCTGGCTGGACACCGCACATGTCTCATGTTTCTCTCGGATGTATCCACACCATAAGACGCATTATGCAAGCCGTGTTGGTGCTTCTTGATGCGTTTGTCGTGCCCCTGGATCGGTTGAGACTAGAAGACACGAGCGAGTGGAATAAGATCCTCTACAACTCTCTGACATGGGGACTCAATTTTATCAAACTGGGGCTACCATTTGGCACCGGAGAGTCGTTGGACGCATCTGGAGGTTGGAAGAACCTGATCACTCTCGCCGGAGCCTACCGGTCCTCTATTGGCCAGCGACAGCAGCAGCAGCCAGAATCGCGGCACGCCGTGATTCACTCTGAACTGACAAACGATTTTGAATCAGTAAGTCTGTCCAACTCGTCGCACGTGCCCAGACAGAAGGAGGCCGTCTTACCCGTCTTCCGGGATCTTCCTTGGATCCCGCTGAAGCATCCCAAAGAAACGTTCGAGCTCCAACAGTTGGGATGTCAAGCATTTAAAACCGTATTCGAGACTTGGGTTCTCAAGAACAAGCCACCGTACAAGTGGATTCAGGAAAACGCTTCGGTTGTGCTGAACACCTTCCCAGATCCCCGGACGTTGATCATAGGAACGGAATTTGGTCTACATTTGAACTTTGATCACGTAAAGATGAGAAGGACGGCTTTAAAACACTTGGGTTCCATAGCACGAGCCTGGCTTGGAATTCCAACGGGCTCGGGTGACTCCATGCCTGACCTGGAGAAGGGCACTTACTCGTTTGGTTCGACATACGCTGTTCGGGCACTCTCATTCCGATCGGCGGCGACTTCAGAAGTCGATTCTTCTTCTGGCGAAGTGGTCATCCACACTCGCCACGCCAAGCGTCAACCAACGGCCGTCGATGCATCTGTAACGCCCGTTTGGATTCCAAAATGCGTCGGTGTCCTTCTGGACAACATCATCGAGTTGAAGAACAAACAACGTATGTTTGTAACCAAGTTTCTAGCCTCTGCGTTTGGCCAGAATGGTCAGTCGTGGAGTACGACACTCGCCTTCCTGCTTGACCATCTTGCCGCTGCCGGGTGTTTTAATCCGGCCAAATACAACGCTCTGCGGCAAAACAACAGAGATCCCAAGAAAAAGTGGCATGTCATGTCATCCAACTACGCCAGGGATAGACAATGGACGGAAGCAACGCGTACCGAATATTCTTATGGGTGCCAAACTATTGTTCAGGCTGCTTACGCAGGGAAGAAGTTTCGTCTTCCCAACGGCCAGAAAGCTGAAGAAGACTCGCCCAAGTGCCCCTGGTCCAATCTGATCATGGACAACGGAATCGACGTGGACGACGTGGAAGAGTTGCTTCTGAGATCCAAACATCTCTGCAGTATAGAAACGGGCATTTCTCCAAAACATTGGTCGGGCCCCCTCTACCACTGGCTTAAAATGGCCGAACTTGAAGCGCCCGTTCCGGGACTGCCCGGTCAGAACGCCTACGTCGCTGGACAGTGAAAGTGCAAGTGAACGCGTGTGTTAATCTTGGTATGAGTTCGATTGTCCGTCCTATCGTGCAAATGAATGAATTGCCCAAGCTTCGCATAAATCCTCCGTTTCTGAACGAGTCGCGAAAGATGTGTATAATTTCGACTAAGTCTACTGAAACTCATGTCGACGAATCGTTGTTAAGAAGGTTTCTTACCGTCAATGTCGTCGGACCAAGCACGCGCGACTTAGGTTAACTTGAATTGTACAAACCCTGTTTATTACAAAAGAACGCCCCCCGCGTTTACCTTATCTCATTCATCACATCGGCGGGAATGACGCCATTCTCAATCAAGGTGAGCGCCGTGGCCAGTCTAAACTCTTGCATTCGGTCGCTAGTCACTTCGCTGATGCTGACTCCGGTTACAAGGCAGCGCATGAACTGCATGACAAACATTCCGCAATCATTGTAGTTGTCTTGTTTGGGCACGTTTTTGGGATTGGCAAACTTGAACCGAGTAAAATCTTCGTCAATGCCGCGAAGAGCGTAGTGATCACGCAGGTACTGCGAGAGGTTTTCCCAGACCTCCATCGTATTTTCGCCCAAAGAATCAAGCATTTGGTATTCTTGAGTCTTTCGATCCACGTAAACGCAAATCCAGTGGTTCGAGTTGACATGCACGGGAAAGATTAGTCGATCCAGCTCGTCTAATTTCAAGGTCAACCCGACTGCGGTTTGCTTGAACACGTTGCGGCCATCTTTTTCAAGAGCTTCATCTTTGACTTTCTGTACGTTCTGCCACTTGTAGAAATTTTTGATAGGGTCGTACTTGAAGCTTGAGAAACACCCGATGCGTTTACTGGCTTGTGCGGCAGCTCTATTCAAACACTCGCCATATGCATTCAAAATTTCGTCGTTAATCCACGTTTGTTCGCGTAATCGATGCAAATATTCCACTGAAATGTTGTACACCGCAAACAGCGAAAGGACGACCCTTTCAGGAGGCTTCACGAATAGCAACCGTTTGAACTGTTCCACTACGTCAAAGTCACTTCCCGGTGTCACACGTAGTTTGACGGCTTTCTCAATGTCGAAATCGGGAGTAAAAAACCCCGTAGGAAATCCATTTTTTCCACGCGTGTAGACGACGTGCTCAGGCACATCCCGGGTTTGAGATCTTGTAACACGGATTGTCGGCCTCTCCTTCTCCACGTCGTCGTCGTCTTGTTGTGTCACTTCCTCCGTAGATTTGCCAACAGCCAAGTTTTCACCAGATTCCAAGTCAATTACGGCCGCAGGTGCAGCTGGAGGCACTTTTGATGCTTTGTTCCCAGCGCGGCTGTTTCTCCTTCTCCGTTTTTTTCCTTGAGCAATGGCCCTTTCTGTCTCTACTTTCTCCTTTGCTTCTACATATCGTTGCATAAACAAAGACAGCTCCACATCCACGGGTATCGGGTATTCGGGCTGCGAGTTGCGAAAAGGTGCGATCTGAAAGGGCTGAGTCGCGGTGCCCGGAGTGAATTGAAGATAACCGGACGATTTTCCCAATGGAAATCCCAATGAGTGACCGGAATAAGCCATCTCGGCTATTAAGACTCTTTCAAGCTCGTTCCCTAATTTTTCGCTATCCAGTGTTTCGGCGGGATAAGGAACCGGGAACCCGAAGAGGTAAGACAGAGCACTCTTCTGTGCGGCGGTTTGTTGCAGCGAGAATTCAGGAATCTTGGCAACAAGATGTCTATACATGTTTGCATACGAAATTTCGTATGATTCCGCGCTCGATCCCTGGAATCGCATCTGTCCGGCCAGGTCAAAGATGGCGTACAGTAGGCACATTTCTAGCCAATGAGGAGATTGCCAACGATACTCCTCCTTCATCTTATTAATGTAAGTGACTAGAAGAGATGGTGGGTTCACCACACCGGCCTCTCTGGAGAACATGGAGTTGAACTTGGCAAGCGAGGGCAGCGTTCGGCACTTTTCGCAGCGGCAACTGAAGCAGTAGTTGGCCATTAAAGCAGCTCTCCGACGTAACGTGTTTTCTGGTTTACCGGCATTGTAGGAGACGAACACTTCAGAGTTTTCCGAAATGTTGTTGCCGCTCACGACGGAAAGAGTGGGTCTCTTCTTCTTCTTCTTCTTCTTCTCCGCCTTCTTCTTGTCCGTCGATGAGCTCTCTGGCTTGCTAATTCCATAAGAGTTCTCCACTTGGGTGCAATCGTGATCAAACAGAGAAAATGAACCGCTAATTCCCTGACCAACGGGACTTTCTCCATTCAGCACGTAAAGCGAGACCGCGTTCATATGCGCTATACACAGCATCCTAAACACGTCTTGCAGCTCCAATTCCATCTTCAAGTTGTCAGTCAGCATGTTCGCGTAGATATAGCTAGCAAAGATGAGGAGCCAGCTTTTCAGATCAGGACGGAGAACGTGTGAATTGTCGATGAGATAAAACATGTTTTCATCTGGATTGGCTCCGTTCTTGCACATAGAAACGATAAGAAAGGATCGGGTGAAAATGTCATCAATGATGAATCCCGTTTGCAGAACAGAGAGACCTGTCGCCCGTGTCAGAATCCGGTTGATTTTCCTGTGGTGGTTTATCCTGTCAGCAAAAATGCCGCATTCCAACTTTGCGTGATCCGACCTGTC
>VFQO010001223.1_pt1 | contig 20826 bp, 18 predicted proteins | sample 3512331 | NCBI WGS metagenome assembly VFQO01 (sample SAMN10412371, study PRJNA504923) | tailings metagenome | isolation source: Replicate 3 from Balatoc abandoned mine | place: Philippines: Itogon, Benguet | collected 2017-08-28 | reverse complement strand
CGCTGAAATTGTTTTTCGTGTTTTTTCTGTTTTACGCAGCCGGACAGATGTGGTGGAACTTCAGACCCGCGCCGCATCGGCAGATGCCGGGAAACGCCGGCATGTTCGGCGCGGGCGGCATCATCGGCGCGGTGTCGAGCTGGGTCGGCATCGGCGGCGGCACGCTGTCGGTGCCGTTCCAGCTGTGGTGCAACGTGCCCCTGCACCGCGCCATCGGCACTTCGGCCGCCATCGGCCTGCCGATCGCCGCCGCCGGAGCGGCAGGCTATGCGCTGCACGGGCCCCAAGGGGCCGCCGTTCCCGGAACACTCGGCTATATCCACCTGGCCGCCCTGGCCTGCATCGCCGTCGGCAGCGTCAGCACCGCGCCGCTCGGCGCACGCGCCGCTCATGCCCTGCCAGTCGGCAGGCTGAAGCGCCTGTTCGCCCTGTTTTTGTTCGTACTGGCCATCCGCATGGCCTGGTCCTTGCTTTAGAATGCGCAGAAAAATGCGCAGGCCAACACGCTCCTAGGACACCACATGAACCATACCCTGCTGGGTTTCGTCATCCTGTATCTGGTCATCTCCATCGGCATCGGCATGTACGCCGCCACCAAGGTGAAGAACACCGAAGACTACGTCGCGGCCGGGCGTTCGCTGCCCATGTTCCTCGTCATCGCCATGGTGTTCGCCACCTGGTTCGGTGCGGAAACCGTGCTCGGCATCCCCGCCACCTTCCTCGACGAAAACCTCGGCGGCACCATTTCCGACCCCTTCGGCGCCTCGCTCGCGCTGATCCTGTTCGGCCTGTTCTTCGCGCGCAAGCTCTACCGCATGAACCTGCTGACCCTCGGCGACTTCTTCCGCAAGCGCTACAACCGGCCGGTGGAGGTGGTCATTTCCATCGCCATTGCGCTCTCCTATCTTGGCTGGGTGTCGGCCCAGGTCACCGCGCTCGGCCTGGTGTTCAACGTCCTGTCGGAGAACGCCATCAGCCAGTCGGAAGGCATCCTCATCGGCACTGCCGTGGTGCTGCTATATACGCTGTACGGCGGCATGTGGTCGGTGGCGCTGACCACCTTCGTGCAGATGACCATCATCGTCGTCGGCCTCTTGTGGATCGCCAAGCTGGTGGGCGACATGCCCGCGGTCAACGGCATCGCACCGGTGGTGGAGCACGCCTACAACGCCGGCAAGTTCGAGTTCTGGCCTGAGGCGAACTGGGCAGCGATCATCACCTTCGTCGCCGGCCTGCTGACCATGGGCTTCGGCTCGGTGCCGCAGCAGGACGTGTTCCAGCGCGCCAACTCATCCAAGAACGAGACCGTCGCGGTATGGGGCACGGTAATCGGCGGCACCGCCTATTTCCTGTTCGCCGCAGTGCCGATTTACCTCACCTATTCCGCCACTCTGGTCGACCCCGCCATGACCAGCGCCCTGCTGGCCGAGGATGCGCAGCTGGTGCTGCCGACCTTCGTCAAGACCCATCTGCCACTGGTCGCGCAAATCATTTTTTATGGCGCATTGCTGTCGGTGATCATGTCCACCGCTTCCGGCACGCTGCTGGCGCCATCCGTCACGCTGTCGGAGAACGTCATCAAGGAGTTCATGCCACATCACCGCATGAGCCAGAAGAAACTGCTGTGGGTAACGCGGACCGTCGTGCTGCTGTTTTCGCTGCTGGTGGTGGCCTATTCGCTGTGGGCGCTGCAATCGGAAACCAGCATCCACCAGATGGTGGAAAACGCCTACAAGGTCACCCTGGCCTGCGCCTTCGTGCCGCTGGTGGCCGGCCTCTACTGGCGCAAGGCCAACAATACCGGCGCGGCGCTGTCCATCGTGCTCGGCCTGGCGGTGTGGATCGCCATGGAATTCATCGCACCCGAGGCCGCCTTGCCGCCGCAGTTCGCCGGCTTCATCGCCAGCGCGATCGGCATGGTCCTGGGCGGCGTGCTGAAAAGATAAGCCAGGTCACGCGGAAAAAAAGCGCCCATGGGCGCTTTTTTCTTTTGGCTGCCAGCCGCTAGCGCAAATAGCCCTCGTGCTCCAGCTTCAACAGGATGCGCTGGATCGCTTCGTCGACGGTCAACTCGGTCGTATCCAGCATGACCTCGGGCTTCTCCGGCGCTTCGTAGGGATCGGACACGCCGGTGAATTCCGGAATCAGTCCGGCGCGCGCCTTGGCGTAAAGACCCTTGCGGTCGCGCGCCTCACAGGTCTCGATCGGCGTCGACACGTACACCTCGATGAAACCGCCCACCGCCTCGATCATGCTGCGCACGTCGCGGCGTGTCTGCCGGTAGGGCGCGATCGGCGCGCACACGGCGACGCCGCGGTTCTTGGTGATCTCGGAAGCGACAAAGCCGATGCGCCTCACGTTGATGTCGCGGTGTTCCCTCGAAAACCCCAGTTCGGACGACAGGTGATGGCGCACGATGTCGCCATCCAGCAGGCTTACCGGGCGCCCGCCCAACTCCATCAGGCGAATGGCCAGGGCCCGCGCCAGCGTGGATTTCCCTGCCCCGGACAGGCCGGTAAAGAATACCGTGAAGCCCTGGCGGTCACGCGGCGGCATGCTGCGGTTCAATTCGGCGATGACCTCCGGAAATGCATGCCACTCGGGTATTTTCAGCCCGGACTGCAGGCGCCGCCGGAATTCCTCATCCTCCAGGCTGGTGGCGCGCATGTCTCCAGTCAATTCGGATTCGGCCACGTATTCGTCGCGGTCCTCGACATACTGCATGCGCGGGAAGGGGATCACCGTCACCCCGATGCCTGCAGCAGCCGCCAGGACATCGAAGTCGCCGGCATGCTCACCGTCGATGATGACGTGGCTGCAGCCGTAGTTGCGGGCGAGGATGGCGCGCATCAGTTTCTCGCGTGCGCTGGCGGGCGCGGCTGCAACCGGCAGCATGGACAGTTGCGTGGTGGCGGCCGGAAAGCGCGGCATGATGGCCTGGAAGGTGCGCATCAGGGTGAAATAAGCGGCGTGCGAGACCAGGTCGCCGCCGCCGAAAGGCAGCAGCAGCAGGTTGGCTTCCTGCTCGATGGCGCTGCGCAGGCAGAATTCGAACTGCGCGCGATGCATGGGCCGGGCCGTTGGGTAGGCGACGATCTTGTGCCAGCCGCGCCGGCCGAGGTGCGCGCGCAATTCGGCCGGCGTCATGCGCAGCGCGGAAAAATCGTGATGCATGGGCAGCGACACGCCTTCGAGGCTGCCGCCCACATGCCAGCCGGACTCCGCCAGTTCGACGCCCTCCGGAACGGGGGCGCGCTCCAGCAATCGACGGTCGCCGGCGGCAGCGGCCGGCCAGATTTCGGCGACGCTCAACACGGCCAGCATGAAGCCTTCGCTGTCGCGCAGGGCCACGCGGTCGCCCGGCTTCAGGCTGCCGGCCTGCCTGTCGTTCAGGTTCAGGGTAAGCGGCAGCGGCCAGGTCGTGCCATCCGCCAGCGACAGTCTTTCCAGCACGCTCTCGTAATCGGTGCGTCCCATGTAGCCGCGCAGCGGCGCGTAGGCGCCGCTCAGCAGCATTTCCAGTTCGCCGATCTGATGCCAGTCCAGATCGACCGAGGGCAGATTGAATGCCTCCTTTTTCAATGCCTCGGCCCGCGCCTGCGGCACCAGGAGATCGACCGGCTGCCCGCCGCAGGGCTCGATGAGATGCCTCACGCCTGTTCCTTGTAGACCGTGTAGAACAGGCTGACGAAGCGATCGAACTCGGCTTCCGGCAAGTGATTGATGCCCGCCGCACCCTTGCGGCCGCCGCCGGTTTCGAACTGGCTGCAGATTTCATCCGCGCCGGCCTTGTTGGCAAGCGGCGCACGCACGCTGACCACGAACCCGCCTTCAGGCTTGCGCGTCAGCACGGCGTGCGCCAGGCCATGCGATGCCTCCGCCAGGCGATTGCCGAGCACGCCGGAAATGCGCCGCGCCCATTTTTCCGCGGGCAGCACGTAAATCCGCCCGGACGGACAGTCGACCTCGGGCCGGGCGCCATCGGCCCGCGCCATGTCCTCCGCGAAGCCTTCCTTCAGCACCCTGAACGCCGGTTCGTGCGCGATCATCTCGAACGGGTCGCGGCAGGGATGCATGATGCGGTACAGCTCGTCCGGCGCATAGTGCAAATCCGCCAGGGTTTCGCCGTAGCCGTTGTAGTTCAGGCATTCGCCCAGCTCCTGCAACTGCAGGAGCCGGGCTTCATTCAGGCCCAGCGGCGCCGCAGCCTTGTGCGCCGAAGCGGCGAGGTTGTCGCCGAACGCCGCGGTCACCGCCCAGGCCAGATGGGCACCGCCGAGATAATCGTTCACCAGCAGGCTGGTGCAGGTCTCGGGGCTGGTGTCGATGTGCGCCTCGAAACCGGGATGGACAGGAATCTCGCCCGGCTGGTGATGATCGAAGTAGCGGATGCGGGCACCCGCCTGCAAGGCGGCATCGACCGCAGCGCGGTTCTTGGACAAGGCCACGTCCAGCACCGTGATGCTGTCGCCGGACTGCGCCTCGACACGCTTGAGCAGGCTGATGTCGCGCTTGGGGCCGGTCACCAGGATGGAGTCCGCCGGCGCGGCCAGGCGCAGCTGGTGCAGCGCGCAAAGGCCGTCTGCGTCGCCGTTGAATACGTCAATGATTCTGTTCATATGAATGGATGAATTGGAGGGGGTCCGGGCCGGCAATGCCGCCCGCGTCAGGCGCTGTCGGCCAGCATAAGCAGTTCGAGCTTGTCCCGCAGCTGCCGGGTGAAATTCGCCACGCTCTGGCGGCCGGTATCCACCACCAGGTCGGCGATTTCCCGGTACAGGGGATCGCGCTGCGCATACAGTTCGCGCAGCCTGGCCAGCGGGTCCGCGGTCTGCAGCAGGGGGCGGTTGCGGTCATGCCGCGTGCGCTCGTACAGTTGCTCCGGGCTGCCGCGCAGATAGACGACGATTCCCCGGCTGCGCAGCAACTCGCGATTGCGCGGCGACAGCACGGCGCCGCCGCCCGTGCCGAGCACGATGTCGGAGCGACCGGCCAGTTCCGCGATCACGGCTTCCTCGCGCTTGCGAAAGCCGGCCTCGCCCTCGATCTCGAAAATGACGGGAATCTTCACCCCGGTGCGCGCCTCGATTTCGTGGTCGGCATCGACGAAGGTCTTGTCGAGCTGTTTCGCCAGCAGCTTGCCGACCGTGGTCTTGCCGGCGCCCATCAGCCCCACCAGGAATATGTTGTCCTTCTTGCTCATTGCGGCATTGTAGCCGACGGCCGCGGCACAAAAAAATAACGCCCCGGGCGGGGCGTTATCCGGCATGCCGCCAGTTCAGCGCAGCGACAGGCGCTCGTCGATGATGCGCGGCGTCAGGAAAATCATGATCTCGGTCTTGAGTTCCCTGCGGTCGCTGTTCTTGAACAGGTGCCCAAGGAAGGGCAGGTCACCGAGGAACGGCACCTTGTTGATGTCATTGCGGTTGACGGTCTCGTAGATGCCGCCCAGCACCACGGTTTCGCCGTTGTTCACCCGCACCTGCGTCTTCACGCGGCGGCGGTCGATGGTGCCCTGGTTGCCGGGGGCATCCTTCTGCACTTCGACGTTCAGGATTACCGAGTCGTTGTTGAGGATCTGCGGGTCCACCAGCAGGCAGAGGAAGGCATCCTTGAACTCGGTGTTGGTGCCGTTCTGCGAGGTGGTGGCGTAGGGAATCTGCACACCCTGCAGGATCACGGCAGGCTTCTGGTTGGTCGTCACCACGCGCGGATTGGAGATGACCTTGCCGCGGTTGTCCGCTTCCAGCGCCTGCAGCTCGAGGCTGATCAGGTTGCCGGTGGCGATGTTGAGCAGCGTCAGCCCGAAGGATGCCGGCGTCGCCCCGCCTATCGTGTTGCCAATGCCCAGATCCACATTGGGCGTGGCATCGCTTACCGTACCGCCGCCGGCCAGGGTCAGGGAATCATTGAGGCTGCCGCCGAACCCGATGCCGGTCTGGCTGCCGCCGATCTTGCTGATTCCGCGCATGCCCGTGCCGAGCCTCACGCCAAGCTGGCGTGCAAAAGTGTCGTCGGCGATTACCACCCTCGCCTCGATCATGACCTGGCGCGCGGGCACGTCAATCTTCGCGACCAGATCGCGCACTTCCTGGATCTTCTTGGCCGTATCGTTGAGGATCAACATGTTGGTCTTGAGATCGTAGGAGGCGCGGCCGCGCTTGGACAGAATCTTGTTGTCCTCCTGCTTGGCGCCCACGGCTGCCGCCGCGGCAGTGGTCAGGCCCTCGGAAGCCAGCGAGCAGGAAGCAGTGCCGCCGGACGGAGCGCCGGTCAGGCTCGCGCCGTACAGCATGGCCTGCGCCTCGTCGGCGCGCAGGTAATTGAGCGGAATGTATTCGGTCACCAGCGGCTCGAGCTCGTTGACCGTTGCGCGCGCCTCCAGTTCGGCCTTCTCCTTGTTCAGCAGCTCGTCCTTGGGCGCAATCCAGATCACATTGCCATTGGTACGCTTGTCGAGGCCCTTGGTCGTCAGGATCAGGTCGAGCGCCTGATCCCACGGCACATCCTTGAGCCTGAGGGTCAGGCTGCCGCCCACGGTATCGCTGGCGACGATGTTGAGGCCGGTGAAGTCGGCGATCACCTGCAGCACCGAGCGGACCTCGACGTTCTGGAAGTTCAGCGAAAGCTTTTCGCCCTTGTAGATAGGCTTGCCATCGGCGCTCTTCCTGTCCTCCTGCGCGGCGGGACGAACCTCGACGATGAACTGGTTGTCCGCCTGGTAAGCCGAATACTCCCAGGCACCCTTGGCGTCGATCACCATGCGCGCATTCTCGCCCAGGCCATAGCTTTCCACCTGGCTGACGGGCGTCGCGAAATCAGTGACGTCGAGGCGGCGCTGCAGCGTCTGCGGCAATGCGGTATCGATGAAGTCGACCACGATGCCCTTGGCCTGCTGGCGGATGTTGATGCCGGTCTGTGCATCGGCCAGGGTCGTCACGATGCGCGCCTCGCCGCTCGGTCCGCGGCGGAACTCGACGTTCTTGATGGCATGCGGGGCCGCGGCGGGCGCCGCTTCGGCAAAGCGCGGCGTCACGTTGGTGGTGGCGGCAGCGGTGCCCGTTTCATTAAAACCGATAATCAGCGACTTGCCGTCGATCCGGGTTTCGTATTCGACCGCCTTGCTGAGGTTGAACACCAGGCGCGTGCGGGTACCGGCCTGCACCACGTTGACCGAGGTCAGCGGCCCCAGATTCGCATCCACCGTATTCTTGCCGATGGCGTTGCCGGTGTCCGGCAGATCCATGGCGATGCGCGGCGGCGTGCCCACGGTGAACCCGGCCGGCGTGGACTTCAGCGGCTCCTTGAGATGAATGCGAACCATGACGCGGTTGCCGGACAGGATCGCCGGCTCGACGCCTATGACTGCGTTGGAAGTTGGCGGGTTGGCCGCCATCGCGCTCGCGCCTGCGAAGAACAGCAGGCACGCGCCGAGCCAGGTCATGGCCAGGGATGCGTGCATGGTTTTGAAGATGGCGTTTTTCATGTCGGCCTCATTCCTGCAAAGTCATTGTGCTCGTGCGCTCGGCCCAATCGCCTGCGCTGTCCTGAACGATTTCTTTCAGGGTGATTTCGGTGTCGGTGATCCGGGTGATCAGGCCGAAGTTCTGGCCCATGTAATTGCCGGCACGGACGTGATAGATGGTCTTGTCGGGCGTGGCGACGACCGCATGGGTGCCGCTCTTCTTGCTGATCATGCCGACCATTTTCAGGGTTTCGAGCGAATAGGCTTCCAGCGGCTCCCGCGGACGGGTCAGATCGGGCTGCAGCCCGCCGCCGCCGCCGGCAGCCGAAAGCTTGCGCGGCTTGAACGGATCGGGCAGGTCGAAAGCCTCGTAGCTGAAGGGCTCGTAGGGCTTGATTTGCGGCAGCGGCTCGATCTTGCCCTGCATGTCCTTGCCGGCCTCGTCCATGAACTGCTGCAGGTCTTCCATGTCCCCGCTACCGCAGGCCGTCAGGGCGGCAGCCAGAAAAAACGTCATCAGGAGTCGGCTTGCCTTCATCACTTCTTGCCCCCCTGCTTCTTGGGCTTGCTTGCCGCGATTTCTTCTTCGTCAAGATAACGATAGGTCTTGGCGACGGCCTCCATCACGAGGTCGCCGCCTCTTGTCGGCAACAGGCTGATGTTGTGGATGGTGACGATGCGCGAAAGCTTGGCGACGTCGCTGGTGAAGGCGGCGATGTCGTGATAGCTGCCGGTGACCTTGATCTGGATCGGCAATTCCGCGTAGAACTCCTTCTTCGATTCCGCGCCCGGCCTGAACAGTTCGAACTGCAGCCCGCGGCCCAGGCCGGCCTGGTTCACGTCAGTGATCAGGGCGTCCATTTCCTGCCTGTTGGGCAATTGCTTGAGCAGCGCGCCGAAGGACTGCTGGATATCGGCCAGCTGCTTCTTGTAGGCGTCCAGGTTGATGGCCTGCCCCTTCTTCGTGACGTAGGTGGACTTGAGTTCCGCCTCCCTCGCCTTGCTCTCGTCCAGCGACTCCAGCGCCGGCGACCACAAGAACCACCAGCCGGCGGCGACGACCACGGCGAGCAGCACGCCCAGCAGGCCGAGCTTGGCGCCGAGCGGCCAGTCGGCGACGGTTTTGAAATCAAGCCTGTTCAGCTCTTCGAGATTCATGAGCGCGCCTCTTGCTTGTCACCTTCGGCCTTTTGCTTGGTCTGCCTCACCTTGAGACTGAATTCATTGGCGCGCAGGTTGTTGACCGTTGCCGCCTTGATCTCGACCAGCGACGGCTGCTCGAACCAGGGCGAATCCTCGAGGTTGCGCATCAGCGTGGACACGCGGGCGCTGGACTGGGTATAGCCCAGCAGTTCGATCTGCTCGCCATTCTGCTTGACGGATTTGACATACAGGCCCTCGGGCAGGATGCGGATGATCTCATCGAACAGATGCACGACTTCGGTGCGGTTGGACTGCAGCGCCTCCACCACCTGCTTGCGTTCCAGCAAGGCGCGGGTCTCTTCCTTGATTTTCCGGATTTCCCTGATTTTGATGTCGAGCTTGGCGATTTCCTGTTCAAGGAAGGCGTTGCGCTCGTCCTGCACGGCCAGGCGATTGGAAATCGCGGCCTGGCCGAGCCCGATCACGCCCGCGGCCAGCACCAGCGCCGCCACCAGCAGCACGCCGAACTGGCGGCGCCGGGCCGCCCGCTTGATTTCGCGATGCGGCAGAAGATTGATGCGAATCATCATTGCTGGTCAAACCTCCGCATGGCAAGCCCGCAGGCAACGAACAGGGCGGGCGCGTCGTTCGCCAGTTGCTGGGGACGGATTCTGGCGTCCACCTGCATGTTCGAAAACGGATTGGCCACGATGGTGGGAATGCCGACGCGGGCGCTCACGATCTCGTCGAGGCCGGGAATGATCGCGCCGCCGCCCGCCAGCAGCACATGATCGACCTTGTGATACTGGGTGGACGTGGTGAACAACTGCAGCGCGCGTCCGATTTCCATGGCCAGCGTTTCGCTGTAGGGACGCAGCACTTCCATCTCGTAGGTTTCCGGGAGCGTGCCCTTGCGCTTGGCGGCTTCCGCCTCTTCCGTGGTCATGCCGTAGCGCCGGGAGATTTCGTAATTGAGCTGGCCGCCGCCGAAACCGTGCTCGCGCAAATAGACCGTTTCGTTGTCGTTCAGCACATTGATGTGGATGCTGTTGGCGCCGATGTCGCAGATTGCGACCGTCTGATCGGCGCCGCCGTTGGGCAGCAGGCCGGCCATGAGCTCGTAGGCGGAAAGCGTGGCATAGGATTCCACGTCCATCACCAGCGCCTTCAGGCCCGCGGCTTCGGCCAGGGCGACACGGTCTTCCACCTTCTCCTTGCGCGCGGCGGCCAGCAGCACTTCGACATCGTTCGGGCTGCCCGGCGAGAGGCCCAGCACCTGGAAATCGAGATTGACTTCGTCGAGCGGGAACGGGATCACCTGGTTGGCTTCGCTCTCCACCTGGGTCTCGAGCTCGACGCCGCTGAGGCTCGCCGGCAGCAGGATTTTTTTCGTGATCACCGCCGACGCCGGCAGCGCCATCACCACGTTCTTCACGCGCGTGCCCAGCTGCTTCCAGGCTTCCCCCAAAACCTCGACAACCTGCTCCGCATTGACGACGTCACCTTCCTTCACCGCATCCCGCGGCAGCGGCTCGACGACATAACGCTCGAGGCGATACTGCCCCCGCCCCGCCTCGGAAATCTCCACGAACTTGACCGATGTCGTGCCGATGTCCAATCCCAGCATGGGAGGCGACTTGGCCGTAAACACATCCAGGTTGAATTCGAGCTTCAAGAAATTTCCCTTTGTTTATAGCTGGTTATCAAATTTTATTGATATTTGTGTTTAAATCCTAACAGCAAACATCACCAGACAAAAATTTTTCTCTTTTGAGGCAGAACCCATCAGAGGGGCTGTGTTCAAAAGGCAACATCGTTAACGCATATAATCTTGCAAACTTTAGAGACTGGTTGAATATGTTCTCGCAACGCTGGCACTACGCCTTGGCTTTTGTCGCAGGACTGGGTGTGGTGAGCGCTTCGCTGGCCGGCCTTGCCGCCGCGCTGATTTACCCCAATCTGCCCTCGCTCGACAGCCTCACCGACTACAAGCCGAAGATCCCGCTGCGCATCTACTCCAGCGATGGCGCCCTGCTGGCCGAATTCGGCGAGGAGCGGCGCGCCTTCATGCCGATCGGACAGGTGCCCAAGCTGATGCAGCAGGCCATCATCGCGGCCGAGGACGAGCGCTTCTATGAACACGGCGGCGTGGACACGCTCGGCGTGCTGCGTGCGGCCGGTGCCAACATCCTGTCCGGCGGCGCCTCGCAGGGCGCCAGCACCATCACCATGCAGGTCGCGCGCAACTTTTTCCTGACGCGCGAACGCACGCTCACGCGCAAATTCTCCGAGGCGCTGCTCGCCATCAAGATCGAGCACAACCTGGCCAAGGACAAGATTCTCGAGCTCTACATCAACCAGATCTACCTGGGCCAGCGCGCCTACGGCTTCGAGGCGGCGGCACGCACCTACTACGGCAAAACCCTGGGCGACCTCAGCGTGGCGGAAATCGCCATGCTGGCAGGATTGCCCAAGGGGCCTTCGCTCTACAACCCGGTCGTCAACCCCATGCGCGCCACCGCGCGCCAGCATTACGTGCTGGCACGCATGCGCAAGCTCGACTTCATCGACGAATCCACTTACCAGAAGGCGCTGAAGGAAAAGCTCGTCGTGCGCCGCGAGCGGCGCGTGGTTGATGTACCGGCCGATTACGCCGCCGAAATGGTCCGGCTGAACCTGGTCCAGCAGTACGGCGAAGAGCAGCTCTACAACTCCGGTTACAAGGTCGTCACCACCATCCGCCGTGCGCACCAGGAGGCGGCCAACACCGCGCTGTGGCGAGGCGTCATGGATTACGACGATCGGCACGGTTATCGCGGCCCGGAAAAGAGCCTGCGCCTGCCGCCTGCGGGCGAAGCCCGCGACACGCTGATCCGGGACACGCTGCGCGGCCTCCACACGATCAATGGCCTCGTCCCGGCAGTCGTGCTTGCCGCCAATACCAAGTCGCTGACCGCGGTGCTGCCGGACGGCAAACGCGCGGAAGTGTCGGGCGCCTCACTCAGGCTGGCTGCCGCCTGGCTCGACGCCAAGGCGAAATCCGGCAAGCGCATCTATCCCGGTGCAGTCGTTCGCTTGCGTCAGAACAAGGACGGCAGCTGGAAAATCAGCCAGCTGCCGCAAATCGAGGCGGCGCTGGTGGCCGTCGATCCGCACACGGGCGCCATCACAGCGCTGGTCGGCGGCTTCGATTTCGGCCGCAACAAGTTCAACCACGTCACCCAGGCCTGGCGCCAGCCCGGCTCGAGTTTCAAGCCCTTCATTTACTCGGCCGCGCTGGAAAAGGGCTATACACCGGCCAGCATCATCGACGACGCGCCCTTGAGCCTTACCGCCGAAGAGGCCGGCGGCACGCCGTGGCAACCGCAAAACTACGATGGCACCTTCTCCGGGCCGGTGCGCATGCGCACGGCCCTGACCAGGTCGCTGAACCTGGTGTCCATTCGCATCCTCGAGGGCATCGGTCCGCACTATGCACGCGACTACATAAAACGCTTCGGCTTCGACCCCTCGCGCCATCCGCCCTACCTGACCATGGCGCTAGGCGCCGGCTCGGTCACGCCGCTGCAACTCGCCGGCGCCTATGCAGTATTCGCCAACACCGGCTATCGGGTCGCTCCCTATCTGATCGAAAAGGTATACGACAGCGGCGGCAAGCTGCTGATGGAAAGCCGGCCGCAAACCGTGGCCGGCGGAGCGCCGCGCGTGCTCGATGCCCGCAACGCCTTCCTCATGAGCAGCATGATGCAGGACGTGGCACGGCGCGGCACGGCGGCGCGCGTCAGCCAACTGGGCAGGACAGACCTGGCCGGCAAGACCGGCACCACCAATGATCAGCGTGACGGCTGGTTCGCCGGCTACAGCTCCGACCTGGTCGCAGTGTCCTGGATCGGTTTCGATCAACCCAAGTCGCTCGGCCCGGGCGAAACCGGCGCAGCCTCCGCCCTGCCGATCTGGATCGATTTCATGGGCCGCGCCCTGGCCAGAACGCCGCAAAAACCCTTCACCCCGCCGGAAGGCGTGGTGGCCGCCACCATTGACCCGGCAACCGGAGAACTGGTGCCGGAGGATGCCTCGGGAATCACCGAATACTTCTACCAGGAGAACCTGCCGCAGCTGCAGAGTCCATTCGCCGACATGTTCCAGATCTTCCCGAAAACGCACCCCATCAATGAAGTCCAGTGACACGCGCCGACGCATTGCGCACGAGGCCGCCAGGATGATCGCCGAGGACGGCGGCATGGACTACGGCTTCGCCAAGCGCAAGGCGGCGCGCCAGCTCGGCATGCCGGACAGCCGCAACCTGCCCGACAACCGCGAGATCGAGGAAGCGCTGCGCAGCTACCAGGCGCTCTACCAGGGTCAGGAACAGCTGGACCGATTGTCCCTGCTGAGGAAGATTGCGGTCGAATACATGGAGTTGCTGGAAGATTTCGACCCGCACCTGACCGGCCCGGTCCTCAATGGCACCGCCGGCCGCCATTCCGACATCGACCTGCAACTGTTCACCGACAGCAGCAAGGAACTGGAGTTTTTCCTGATGAACCGGCGCCTGGCCTATCGTCAGGGCGAAGCGCACGGCGAAGGCCAGGCCTATCCGCGCTATTCGCTGGAAGACCCGCGTGCCGCAGTGGAACTGACCATCTATCCCGCCACAGAATTGCGTCACATGCGGCGCCTGCAAGCCGACGGCACGCCCAGGCGGGCACGCCTGGAGCAGGTACGCGCCCTGTTGCAGGGCTGAATATCCTGCCTATCTGTCGGCCAGCCGGCGCGCCACGTCCAGTGCAAAATAAGTCAGGATGCCGTCGGCGCCGGCGCGCTTGAAGCCGAGCAGGGCTTCCAGCACGCAAGCCTCCTCGTTGATCCAGCCATTCTGGCCTGCGGCCTTGAGCATGGCGTATTCGCCGCTCACCTGATAGGCATAGGTCGGTACGCCGTAGGCGTCCTTCACCCGCCTGACGATATCCAGATAAGGCATACCCGGCTTGACCATGACCATGTCGGCGCCCTCCTGCAGGTCCAGCCCGACTTCCCACAAGGCCTCGTCGGAATTGGCCGGGTCCATCTGGTAGGTGTACTTGTTGCCGGCGCCCAGATTGGCCGCCGAACCGACGGCATCGCGGAACGGGCCGTAAAAGCTGGACGCATACTTGGCGGCATAGGCCAGGATACGGGTATGGATATGCCCGCCGGCGTCGAGCGCCGCGCGCACGGCGCCGATGCGCCCGTCCATCATGTCGGAGGGGGCGACCACGTCAGCGCCGGCGGCGGCATGACACACCGCCTGCTTTTGCAGCACCGCGACAGTTTCGTCGTTGAGCACGTAACCCGCCGTATCGATGAGGCCGTCCTGTCCGTGCACGGTGTAGGGGTCGAGCGCCACATCGGTGATCACGCCGAGTTCCGGCAGCGCCTTTTTCAGCGCCGCCACGACCTGCGGCACCAGGCCGTCCGGGTTGAAAGCCTCCTCTGCGGCAAGGGTCTTTTTCGCCGCATCGACCACCGGGAACAGGGCCAGTGCAGGAATGCCGAGCCGCGCGCATTCCTCGGCAACCGGCAGCAACTGGTCGAGCGATAGCCTTTCCACCCCCGGCATGGAGGCCACGGCTTCGCGCCGGTTCTCGCCTTCCAGCACGAACACCGGATAGATCAGATCAGCGACAGTGAGCACATGCTCACGCATGAGGCGGCGGGAGAAATCGTCGTGCCGCATGCGCCGCATGCGGCGGCCAGGGAAAGAACCAAGGGGCAGGGTCACCAGAAATCTCCTGAAAATTTTCGGAACTATTTTACGCCCGGGCATTCTATCTCTGCAGATAGCGTTGCTGTCTCCCGCTTCTCCTCCCTGAGCGGGGACCTTCGGCAATGAAGGTCTTTATGCCCCGGCCCAACCCCTTGGCCGGGGCTTTTTATTTCATGCCGGCAGGTCCGGCTCGGCCGGCGCTTCTGCCAGCCACCGCGCTATCACCGCCTCGGCTTCCTCGATCCCCTGTTTGGCCAGACTGGAAAACAGCTGCACGCTGACCAGGGGATAAGTCTTCAGCGCCGCCCTCACTTCCTGCAGGGTCTTGCCCGCGGCGCCGCGCGACAGCTTGTCAGCCTTGGTCAGCAGGATGTGCACGGGCAAGCCGCGCGGCGTGAACCAGTCCAGCATACGAACATCGAGCGGAGTCAGCGGATGGCGCACATCCATGATCAGCACCAGCCCGGCCAGCGCGTGACGCGTCTGCAGATAGGTCGACAGCACGCCTTCCCAGCGTTCGCGGATTTCGGGCGGGACCTTGGCATAGCCGTAGCCCGGCAGGTCGACGATAAAGCGGCCTTCGCCGACATCGAAGAAATTGATCAGCTGGGTGCGCCCCGGCGTCTTGGACACGAAGGCCAGGCGGTTGTGCCGCGCCAAGGTATTGATGGCACTGGATTTTCCGGCATTGGAGCGTCCGGCGAAGGCAACTTCGCGCCGGCTGGGGGGGAGTTGCGCCAAGGTTGCGGCAGAAGCGGCGTATACCGCCCGATTAAAGAGAGTCATTGGCAGCTATATTCAAATTCGCTAAAATTTCGTGATTTTACGCGTTTGCGCCTACCCACGTCTCCCGAGGAGTTTTGGATGAAAACCCAACTGGCATTGATTCTCGCCGCCACCCTGTCCGTTCCGGCCCTTGCCGCCGAGCCTGTCGCCAAGGGCGACCCCAAGGCCGCCACGTCCATTGTCACCCAGGTTTGCGCAGCCTGCCACAGCACGGACGGCAACAGCGCCACCCCGGCCAACCCCACCATTGCCGGCCAGGGTTACGAATATCTCTACAAGCAGTTGATGGATTTCAAGTCCGGCGAGCGCAAGAACCCGGTCATGGCGGGCATCGTCGCCAACCTGTCGCCGGCTGACATGAAGAATCTCGCCGCCTATTTCAGCGAGAAGCAGGCCAAGCCGCGCACCGCCAAGGACAAGGACAAGGCGCTGCTGGGCCAGAAAATCTACCGCGGCGGCGTGCAGGGCTCCGGCGTGCCGGCCTGCGCCTCCTGCCACGGCGCCGATGGCCGCGGCATCCCGGTGCAGTTCCCGCGCCTGGCCGGCCAGCATGCCGCCTACACCCAGCTTCAGCTGAACAGCTTCCGCGCCGGCGAGCGCGCCAACGATGCCGCCAAGATGATGCGCGTGATCTCCGCCAAGATGACACCGCAGGAGATGGAAGCCGTCGCCCAATACATCGAAGGCATGCGGTAGAATCGACTGTTCCTGAACCAGTCTGAAAAGGGTGACGCTGGTCACCCTTTTTCATTTACGAGCAAACTTAATCGATGCGTGCGGACGAACCCTTCGGCAAGGCGCTGTACGAGCTTTTCAGCTCGATGCGCTTCGCCATCACCCTGCTCACCCTGCTGGCCATCGCCTCCATCATCGGCACCGTGCTCAAGCAGGCCGAGCCCTACAACAACTACATCATCCAGTTCGGGCCCTACTGGTTCGAGATGTTCCGCCTGCTGGGCCTGTACGATGTCTACCATGCGGGCTGGTTCCTGATCATCCTCACCTTCCTGGTCGCCTCCACCAGCCTGTGCATCTACCGCAATGCGCCGGGCATGGTGAAGGAAATGAGGAATTTCCGCGAGCATGTCACCGAACAGTCCCTGGCTGCGTTTTCGCACAAACATGCGGTGCAACATGGCCAAGACACCGAGGCGCTGGCGAACAAGGCGGTCGCCTATCTGCAGGGCCAGGGCTTCCGCAGCAAGCTGATCCCGCGTGAAAACGGCGTGCTGGTGGCCGCCAAGCGCGGCGCGGCCAGCCGCCTGGGTTACCTGCTCGCGCATTCGGCCATCGTGCTGATCTGCATCGGCGGCCTGATGGACGGCAACCTCGTGTTCAAGGCCCAGCAACTGCTGGGCATGAAGAAAATCGAGACCCGCGACATTCCGCAAAGCCAGGTGCCCGAGATCAGCCGGCTCACGCCGGAAAACCTGTCTTTCCGCGGCAGCGTGCAGATTCCCGAGGGCGGCAGCGCGGACGTGGTGTTCCTCAACGTCGCCGACGGCTATCTGGTGCAGGACCTGCCCTTCGTCGTGCAACTGAAGGAATTCCGCATCGAGCATTATTCGACCGGCCAGCCCAAGCTGTTCGAGAGCGATCTCGTGCTGCTCGACCGCCAGGGCAACAAGATCCGCGAAGCCACCATCGCCGTGAACAAGCCGCTGATCCACGACGGCGTCGCCATCTACCAGGCCAGCTTCGGCGACGGCGGCAGCAAGCTCAACCTTCGCGGCTGGAACCTGTTCTCGCCTGCGGCCGAGGCCTTCGAGGTCCGTGGCGCAGTGCATGAAAGCACCCGCCTGTCCAGCGGCGAGGCGGAATACCAGCTCGAATTCACCGACTTCCGCCTGTTCAACATCGAGAACCTCGGCGGCGAAACGCCCAAACAGAACGCGATGAGTGTCAAGAGCGACAACAAGGCGCTGCACAACGTCGGCCCCAGCTACCAGGTAAAGGTGCGCAACCCGCGCGGCGAAGCCAATGAGTACCACAACTACATGCTGCCGGTGACGCTGGACGGGCGCATGTACGTGTTGTCCGGCGTGCGCGAAACGCCGAACGACCCCTTCCGCTACCTGCGCCTGCCCGCCGATGCCAAGGGCGGCATCGAGGGCTTCATGCGCCTGCGCGCGGTACTCATGAACCCGGCGCAGCACGGCGAGATCACCCGCCGCTTCGCGGAGGGCGCCCTGCCGCCTGGCGAACGCGGCGGCGAGCTACAGTCGCGGCTGGAGGCCAGCGCCGGCAACATCCTCAGGCTTTTCGCCCAGGGTGGCTACAGCGCACTGGGGCAGTTCGTCGAGGCCAATATCGCCGAAGGCGAGCGGCAGCAGGCGACCGAGACCTTCCTGCGCATCCTCGAACTGTCCACCTACGAAGCGCTCAAGCTGGCCAACGCCGAGGCCGGCGAACCGACGCCGACCACCGACGACGCCACCGGCTTCTTCATTCGCGACAGCCTGAACGCGTTCTCCGACCTGTTCTTCTACGGCGCCCCGGTCTACCTGCAACTGCAGTCGTTCGAGCAGATCCAGGCCTCGGGCCTGCAGATGACCCGCTCGCCCGGCAAGAACCTGGTCTATTTCGGCTCCCTGCTGCTGGTGCTCGGCATATTCGCCATGCTCTACGTCAGGGAACGCCGCGCCTGGATCGTCGTCAAACCCGGCAACGCCCTGTTCGCCTATGCCACTCCTCGCAAGACGGTTGATTTCGAACAGGAATTCGCCAAACATAGTCAAGCCATCGAGCAGCTAGCCACCAAGGAATAAGCATGGAACTCGCACTCAACGCCCCGCAGCCGTTTCTCAAGCGCCTGTCGATGTTCGACTGGCTGTTCACCCTAGTCCTCGCCGTGGGGGCGGGCTATGCGCTCAATCTCTACGGCGCCTACATGGACGGCTACGACAAGGGCATGCTGATCGCCACCGTGCCCGCACTGGCCTGGCTCGGCTGGTTCTGGAAACCGGTGCGGCCGTTCGTGCTCGTCGCCTTCGGCCTCGCCCTGCTGGCAATCTATTTCTATCAGGGCGACCTCGCGCGCATGGAGCAGGCCTTCTTCCTCAAGTACCTGATTTCCAGCCAGGCCGCCATCATGTGGATGTGCGCGCTGATCATGTTCGCCACCGTCGCCTACTGGATCGGCCTCCTGGCCCGTTCGCCCTTTGCCGGCAAAACCGGCACGGCGCTCACCTGGAGTGCCGCCACCCTCAGCCTGACCGGGCTGCTGGTGCGCTGGTACGAGTCCTATCTCATCGGCCCGGACGTCGGCCACATCCCCGTTTCCAATCTGTATGAAGTCTTCGTGCTGTTCGTGCTGATCACCGCGCTGATGTATCTGTATTACGAGTCGCGCTACCAGCAGAAGAGCATGGGCGCCTTCGTGATGCTCATCATCAGCGCCGCGGTCGGCTTTATCCTCTGGTACACCTTCGACCGCCAGGCGCACCAGATCCAGCCGCTGGTGCCGGCGCTGCAGTCCTGGTGGATGAAGATCCACGTGCCTGCCAATTTCGTCGGCTACGGCGCCTTCTCCATCGCCGCCATGCTCGGCATCGCCTGGCTGCTGGCCAGCAAGGGCATTCTCGCCTCACGACTGCCCAAGCCCGAGGTGCTCGACGACGTGATGTACAAAACCATCGCCATCGGCTTCGCCTTCTTCACCATCGCCACCATCCTCGGCGCGATGTGGGCGGCGGAAGCCTGGGGCGGCTACTGGAGCTGGGACCCCAAGGAAACCTGGGCGCTCATCGTCTGGCTGAACTATGCGGCCTGGCTGCATCTGCGCCTGGTCAAGGGCCTGCGCGGCAAGGTGCTGGCCTGGTGGGCGATCGTCGGCATTCTGGTGACGACCTTCGCCTTCCTCGGCGTCAACATGTTCCTCTCCGGCCTGCACTCCTACGGCGAGTTGTAATCGCGCCTCGCCCGTAGCCGAAAACCCCGCTCCGGCGGGGTTTTTCATTGGCTGCAAAAAAAGAATCGACGACCGCGGAATAAACCCGCCGCCGCGGCTGTTTGCCCGGTGAAGACGATGCCGATTCGCCTTCCTGCCTTTCCATTCAACCTCAGGAGGATTTATTATGCGCACACACAACTTCATGCTCTCCGCCCTGGCCGGCATGGCCCTGATCACGGCCTGCACCGCCAATCCGCCCGTGCAATCGACGAGCGGGGTGCTGACCAACCCGGCCGGCATGACGCTGTACACCTTCGACAAGGACCCCGCCGACGGCAGCAAGAGCGTCTGCAACGGCGACTGCGCGACGAAGTGGCCGCCGCTGATGGCCTCCGCCTCCGACAAGGCCAGCGGCAGCTACAGCATCGTCACCCGCGACGACGGCAGCAAGCAGTGGGCCTACAAGGGCAAACCGTTGTATCTTTGGTTCAAGGACCAGAAACCCGGCGACAAGACGGGCGATGGCGTCAACAACATTTGGCATACCGCGAAGCCTTAATTCATTGTCCAGCCCGGTCGATCTCATCCAGCACATCCCGCGCCTGCGCCGCTACGCGCGGGCGCTGGTGCGGGATGCGGCGCGCGCCGACGACCTGGTGCAGGACACTCTCGAACGCGCGCTGGCCAAGCTCGACCTGTGGCGTCCCGGGAGCGATCTGCGCGCCTGGCTGTTCACCCTCATGCACAACCTGTTCGTGAATCAGCTCCGCGCCGCAGACGGCCATACGCTTTGCGCACTGGACGAGGCGAATGATGTGGCCGTCAGCGGCGGCCAGACCGAAGCCCTGGTGGCCCGCGACATCCAGGCCGCGCTTGCGCGGCTGCCGGCCGAACAGCGCGAAGTCATGCTGCTGGTCGGGCTGGAGCAGTTCGCCTATGCCGACGCCGCACGCATCCTCGGCGTGCCGCAGGGCACGGTGATGTCGCGCCTGTCACGCGCACGCGAGCGCATGCGGGAACTGCTGGAAGGGCATCAGGCAACGAAATTGCAGGTAGTGAAATGAACCGTATCAGCGAAGACGATTTGCACGCTTATGCCGACGGTCTTCTGCCGGCTGATCGGCGTGCGGAAGTCGAGGCCTGGCTGGCGGCGCACCCGGAAGACGCCGCCCGCGTGCAGGCCTGGGCTGCGCAGAACCGCAGCCTGCATGCCGCTTTCGACGAGGTGCTGAACGAGCCTCTGCCGCTGCAACTGGTACGCGCCGCGAGCGGGCAGCGAACGCAAACCACGCAATGGTATCGGGCGGCGGCAGCCGTATTCATCGTCACCGGCGTCGGCTTCCTCGGCTACGGCCTCGGGCTTCGCAGCGCCGCGCCGGCCGCGCAGTACGCCACGCTGCCGCAGGCCGCAGCCATCGCGCATGTCGTGTACAGCCCGGAAGTTCGCCATCCGGTCGAGGTCGAAGCGCAGCATGCCGACCATCTGGTGGCCTGGCTGTCCAAACGCCTGGGCCATGCCCTGCGCGCGCCAGATTTCACGGCGCAAGGCTTCGATTTGCTGGGCGGGCGGCTGCTGCCCGACGAAACCGGCCCGGTCGCGCAATTCATGTATCAGGACGGATTGAAGCGGCGCATCACCCTGTATGTGCGACGCGATGCGGCGAAGCAGGCGGAGACCAGTTTCCGCCATGCGCGCGAGGACGGCATCGAGGTGTTCTACTGGGTCGACCGCGGCCTCGGCTATGCGTTGTCAGGCAATGTGGACAAGGCCGAGATGGGACGGCTGGCCGACGC
>VFQO010001221.1_pt1 | contig 20858 bp, 19 predicted proteins | sample 3512331 | NCBI WGS metagenome assembly VFQO01 (sample SAMN10412371, study PRJNA504923) | tailings metagenome | isolation source: Replicate 3 from Balatoc abandoned mine | place: Philippines: Itogon, Benguet | collected 2017-08-28 | reverse complement strand
GCGTGAGAATCGTTGCGGTGATGAGGCCGCCGATGACCACGGTCGCCAGCGGCCGCTGCACTTCGGCCCCGGTCCCGGTCGCGATCGCCATCGGCACGAAGCCAAGCGATGCCACCAGCGCAGTCATCAGCACCGGACGGATGCGCGCCAGCGCACCGTCAATGATCGCTTCCTCAAGTGCCATGCCCTTGTCGAGGCGCTGTCGGATGGCCGTCATCATCACCAGTCCGTTGAGCACCGCCACGCCGGAAAGGGCGATGAAGCCCACCGCCGCCGAAACCGAGAAGGGCAGCCCCCGCAAGGCCAGAGCAAAGACCCCGCCTGCCAAAGCCATGGGAATGGCGCTGAACACCGCCAGAGCCGGAACCCATCCGCCGAGCGCCATGAACAGGAGCAGCAGCACCAAAGCGAAGCAGACCGGCACGACGATAGCGAGCCGCGCCTGCGCCGCTTGCAGGTTCTGATACTGGCCGCCCCATTCGATGAAAGAAGCAGGAGGCATGTCGACCTGCGCCGCCACACCCTCCTGCGCTTCCTCGACGAAGGAGCCCAGATCGCGTTCGCGGACATTGGCCGATACAATCACGAGCCGACGCCCTTGTTCACGGCGCACTTCTGCCAGACCATCGACCACCCGGAAATCGGCGAGCGTGCGCAGGGGTATGGACACACCGTTTTCAAGCACGATCGGAAGCGCACCAAGCTGGTCGAAGTCGTCGCGGGTGGCAGCATCGAGGCGCACAACGACATCGAACCGCCGGTCCCCTTCGAACACCATGCCTGCGGGCCGACCGCCCAAAGCGATGGCCACCGATTTGGCCACCTCCTCTACTGTTAGCCCGTAGCGGGCTATTGTCGGTCGATCGAACGCAATGTCGAGCGTCGGGAAGCCCGTGACCTGCTGCACCTTCACGTCGGCGGCGCCCTCCACGTCGCGAAGGACTCCCGCAACTTCGCCCGCCGCATCGGTGAGCGCGGTGAGGTCATCGCCATAAAGCTTGACCGCCACATCACCGCGAACGCCGGCGATCAGCTCGTTGAAACGCAGTTCGATCGGTTGGCTGAACTCGTAGAGATTGCCGACTAGACCGCCGAGCGCACTTTCCATTTCAGTAACGAGCGCATCCTTGGACAGACTGGGATCGGGCCACTCATCGCGTGGCTTCAGAATGACATAGGCATCGGAAGCGTTAGGCGGCATCGGGTCGCTCGCCACCTCGGCTGTGCCTGTTCGTGAGAACACCAGCGCAACTTGAGGGAACTCGGCGAGGCGACCCTCTACCTCGCGTTGCATAGTTAGCGAGCGTTCAAGCGAGGTAGAAGGGATACGCAACGATTGAACCGCCAGATCGCGTTCGTCGAGCTGCGGGGTGAACTCGCTGCCGAGGAAGGTGAACAGCACTGCTGCAAGTACAAAGGCTCCGGCTCCGGCCCCGATTACCGGCCAGGGCCTGGCAATCGCCTTGCGCAAGGCCGGCCCATACCGCTCCTTTGCCCAGACAATCGGCTTTACTTCCTTCTCGGTCAGCTTCTTGTTGAGCAGCACCGCGATCATCGCCGGCACAAAGGTCAGCGACAGCACGAAGGCCGATGCCAGCGCCAGCATCATAGTGATGGCCATCGGCGAGAACGTCTTGCCCTCGACGCCGGTGAAGGTGAGCAGCGGGGCAAAAACAAGGAAGATGATCGCCTGGCCGTAAACGGTCGGTTTGATCATTTCCTGTGCCGCGAGGCGGGTTTCGGTCAGGCGTTCCCCGAGGGTGAGCAAGCGCCCTTCATGATGCTGCCGTGCAGCCAAACGCGCGACGCTGTTCTCGACGATGATGACCGCACCATCGACAATCAGCCCAAAGTCCAATGCGCCGAGGCTCATCAGATTGCCGGACACACCGAGCCGGTTCATCCCTACCGCTGCGAGCAGCATCGAGAACGGGATGACCAGAGCCGTGATGATCGCTGCCCGGATGTTGCCAAGCAGCAGAAACAGCACCGCGATAACCAGCAAGGCCCCTTCGAGCAGGTTTTTCTCCACGGTTGCGATCGTGGCATCGACCAGTGACGAGCGGTTATAGACGATCTCGGCCACCACACCTTCGGGAAGCGATGCGCGCACCTCTTCAAGCCTTGTAGCGGCGTTCGCGGCCACGGTCCGGCTGTTCTCGCCTGCGCGCATCAGAACAGTGCCCACCACGGTCTCTTCGCCGTTGAGCGATGCCGCCCCGGTGCGCAGGTCGCCGCCGATGGCGACATCGGCCACATCGCCAATGCGGACGGGAACGCCCTCACGGGTCGCTACCACGGCCTCCTTGATCGCCTCGACACCGTCAAGCCGGGCATCCACCCGCACCAGCAATGCCTCGCCCGCTCGGTCAACGAAGTTGGCTCCGGCCGCCAGATTGGCCGCTTCCAATGCCTGAATCAGCGAATCGAAAGAAAGACCATAACCGGTGAGCCGCGCCGGATCAGGCTGCACCAGATACTGCTTTTCGAAGCCACCGATCGAATCGACTCCCGCAACGCCATCAATGGACCGCATGAGCGGAGCCACGACCCAGTCCTGCACGGTGCGCAGATAGGCGGCCTTGGCAACCTCGCTGTCGAGCCGGTCACCGCGCTCGGTAATGAAGCTGCCGTCGGCCTGCCAGCCCGTCCGCCCACCTGTTGCCGCACCCTTGCCTCCGGGATGCTCATATTCGATGGTATACATAAGCACTTCGCCAAGGCCGGTCGAAATCGGCCCCATGGTGGGTTCCGCGCCTTCGGGCAGCGATGCACCAATCGGTGCAAGCCGCTCGTTCACCTGGCTGCGAGCAAAGTAGATGTCGGTCCCTTCCTCGAAGATCGCTGTAACCTGGCTGAAGCCGTTGCGCGAAATCGAGCGGGTCATTTCCAGCCCCTCGATCCCCGCAAGGCCGGTCTCGATCGGGAACGTCACCTGCGTTTCGACCTGCGAAGGCGAAAGCGCGGGCGCGCTAGTGTTGATCTGGACCTGCGTGTTGGTGATGTCGGGAACCGCATCGATCGGCAGCCGGACCAGATTGAATGCGCCATAGATCGCCGCAAGGATGGTCAGAACGATGATCCCCCAGCGAAACCGTACCGCAATGTCGAGAACCATGCCGATGACGCCGTGGCCACCATCATTGCCGTGGTTCGGGCTCTCCTCGTGTGAAGAAGCCGTGGTTTGATCAATGCCCATGTTCGGCTTCCCCCTTTTCGAGTTCAGCTTTCAGCAGAAAGGCATTTTCAGTCGCGACAGCTTGTCCGGCGCTCAGACCGGAAAGGATCGTCACCATTCCGTCCGAGCGGTTGCCTGTCTCCACCTCACGCGCCTGGAACCCGCGGCGGGTTCGAACATACACGACGTTTTTGCCGTCAACGACCTGGACGGCATCTTCAGGAACAGCGATGCTGCGCTGATCCACTTCGCCGGAGGGACGGATGCGGGCCTGCAGGAAAGATCCGGGTTGGAGGCCGGAGACGCTTCCCGGAAGATTGAGAATGGCAGTTGCGCTGCGGCTTTCAGGGTCGAGCGACGGTGTCACCGAGCGCACGCGCGCTCCGATTTCCCGTCCATCGCCGACAATGAGAGCAGCTTCATCGCCGGGCTTGATCCGGACAGCATCGGCAGATGGCAAAGCGACCTCGATCTGCAAACCATCGGGATTGATGACCTGAAACAGTTCCTCACCGGCATCCACATATGAACCAAGCACGATGGGCGCAGTTGTCACACGGCCAGATATGGGGCTGGTAACAGCCAGTGAGCGGCCATCCCCGCTTACCCCCGCTGCCGAGACAGCGGCCTGTGCACGGGACAGTTCGGAACGGGCGACATCAAGATCGGCCCTGGCAGCTTCAAGATCCTGTCTCGCCGTGACGTTCCCCTCGAATAAGCGTCGCTCACGGTCATAGGCAGAAGAAAGCGCCGTCACCCGCGCGCGCGCTGCACTCAATTGCGAAGCGAGCGCAGCAGCATCAGCGCTTTCGATCCGGGCGACCGTCTCGCCCTGGCTGACATAGTCACCCAATGTCTTGCTGATACTGCGAACCACACCGGTAGCGCGTGCATCAATCCGTGCAGTGGCAGCGGGACTGGCCGCAACCGTCGCGGGAAAGACCAGTTCAACGGCGGCGCCGGACTGCACAGTCTCTATTCTGATCTTGGCAGCGCGCAGTTGTTCATCACCGATCAGGACAAGACCTTCCGGCAAGGCGGATTCGGCCGCCTCATCGTCTTGCTGGACAGCAGCCTCGTTCGCGGGCCAGATAAAATACAGCAACGCTGCGGCGGCGATTACAATCGCGGCGACAATCGCCAGCGTTCTGCGGTTCATGACAATATTCCTCATTGTGCAGCTAGCCTGATAAGTTCGGCGGCGGCCTGTCCCCGGTCCTGCTGCGCAGCGATCAGCGCCTCACGGATTGCATCGCGGGCATCGGCGGCGGCCAGGACTTCGATCAGCGGAAAGCGGCCATTGCTGTAGCCGATGCGCACGAGCCTCAACGCTTCTTCGGCCTGTGGCAGGGATGTTGCGGAAAGGGTTTCAACGCGCGCCTCGGCAGCCAGATAGGCGGCGCGTGCGCGGGCAACGGCCAGTTCGTAATCCGCGAGCGCTACAGCTTCGCGGGCAGTTGCTGCGCGCAGATTGGCTTCGGCAGAAGCGATATTGCCCTGATTGCGATTGCTGAATGGGAGCGGGATCGAGACGCCGACTACAAAGGCATTGGCGTTGCTCTCCTCGAACCGCCGCACGCCGGCCGAGATGGTGGGATCCGGGATGCGCAGGCTGCGTTCCCGCGCTATTTCTGCGGATGCGGCAGCTGTGTTTGCCCGCGCAAATTCCAACTGCAATGGCGCACTGGTTGCCATTATCTGGTCTGGCGGTGCAATGGTGGGAAACTCACTCGGCACCACAGGCGGCGCTGCCTGCTCGCTCCACAAAGCGGCAAGGCCTGTTCGTGCAGCAAGGCTGGCCGCTTGCGCAGCTTGGAGCTCAGCCTGCGCTTCAGCGAGCGCGGCTTGCGCCCGCAAGGCTCGCAGCGGCGGCTCGCGGCCGACCTCCACCAGCAGGTTCGCAATGCGCGCCAGTTCCTCGTTGCGCGCGACGATATCGCGGGCAAGATCAAGGCGCGATACGGCTGCAACGGCTGCGATATAGCGTTCGCGCACCACAAACCCGAGCTCCGCCTGCGAGAGGTTGGCCCTCAGGGTTGCAAGGTCGGCCTGGGCCTCGGCTGCTGCGATCCGCGCACCCCGCTTCCCGCCAAGTTCAAGCTGCTGGCCAACCGACAAGGTGATTTGTGTCGCACGTAAGCCGGAGAAGGCGCCGCTACCGGCAAAATCCTCAGCTTCGAGAGAGACCTGCGGATTGGGCCGCAAGCGCGCCTGACCGATTAGCGCCTGTGCTGCCTCGGTTTCAGCGCGCGGCCCGATAAGGCGCGGATTACTGTCGGCAAACGCGGAGCTATCTGTAACACCGCTGCGGTCGAGCGCTTCGTCGAGCGACACCACCTGTGGCTCCTGCGCAGCGGCAGGCTCCGATAACGTGGCGAAGGCCAACCCTGCAATCAGGGCGCCCCGCCATAATATGACTGACATTTTGGATGACTTCCTCTGCTGACGTTCAAAAACGGCACCGGAAATCATTCCGGCGCGCGTGGAGCGTCAGACTCGAGGAGGGGGGCTCACTATCTCGCGATCAACCGACGGCAAGCGGTCAAAGCGTGCCGACAAATGCACCGCCAAAAGTTCCGGGCTCTCGATACCAACTGCGGCGCCCTCTACGTTGGAACCGTGGTGGCAATGACCGTGAGCGCATACGCCGTGCTGCTCGACAGGAGCATCGGGATCGCCCTGATCAGTCTCGTCGTGTGCTTCCGCCTGAAGCGAGGTGATCGCAATTTCAGACCCGTCCGTAAATCCGGCTTCAGCCCCGCAGGTTGCGGCATCAGCGACCGTCGCCAGGACAAGCATCACCAGCGCCAGAAGAATGGCAAGAGGGCGCAGGGCAAGAGGGCGGAGTGCAAGCGTCATGGACGTGATGGCGCCAGTAACATTGGCAAATGGGTGGAGCAAGGCCGAAATATCCCCGTAATATATAAGGTTATATTGTCACACCGTAATTGAGCACGATCTGGCATCACCTGCTTCCTTGATCAGGCTGATCAATTTCCAGTTGAAGGTCATCCGGCACCGGCATTGGCGCAAACGCGCTTACATTAGATCGCCCGGTATTGCCGACAGGCAGCCGCCCAGTCAGCGTTCCAAGTGGTGCCAGAATCATCCGGACCATCTGGCCCAGAACTTCGCTCCAATCGCGCTTCTCGATCGCAAACCCCAGCATGGCGCCATGACTGGCGAGATGTGGGCCAAGATAGAGCTGCGAAACGATATGCACCCGCTCCAGATGGTGCCACGCACGATCATCGTCGCCTGCTTCGACCGCTGACTGGTATGCCGCCATTTCATCCGCGATCACCCGCCGCGCCGCGAGGCTCTTGGCAAGCCCCCGCCAGCGTCGCTGCCTGTGCCAATAGAAGATTTGCGCGAAGGCCCAGATAAACGGGGTCAGGGCTCCGGCCGAAACGTCGACCTCGTCGCTGTAACGCGTCCCGCCGTCTTTGTCCGGCGCGACCGTAATCCAATGATCCCACTTCGAGATGAGCGCACTATACCCATCATCTCGAAGTCGCTTGGGCCATTGGGTGCCCTTAGCTTCATGTAACGAGCTCACGATCCACTGGGTCCCGAAGGGGATAATGCCAAAGAGGCGGAGCTTAACCTGGTAGCGCCCGCCGGGCTGAAAGCTCTCGAACGCCGCGTCTTCGACAGGGATAAAATGCACCAGCGGCCAAGCGATATGCTGCAACAGGCCCGCCGTCTGGACTTCTGCCCAGACAGTTTCCGGCTTGAGCGCGATATGTGTCGCACGGGAAACCTTCATGCCGCAACGCTCCCCAACTCACGTCGTGCCTGCCGGACAATCTGAATGCCGCCGCTGATCCCAAGCATCGCCAGGATCGCTGCAACAATAAGGTCGGGCCAGGCCGTCCCGGTGCCGAACACGCCAAGTGCAGCCGCCATTACGGCGATATTGCCGATCGCGTCATTGCGCGAGCAGATCCAGACTGATCGCATGTTCGCGTCACCCGTACGAAAGCGGTAGAGCATGATGGCGACGCCAGCATTGGCTGCCAGAGCGAGCGTGCCGATGATCCCCATCAGGTCAGGTTTGGGAGCAGCTCCGCCCAATGCCGCTAAGACCGCTGTGATCATAACCCAACCGCTCAGGCCGATGAGAGTAATCCCCTTGGCAAGGGCAGCCCGCGCGCGCCATGCCAGCGCCATCCCGGCAACCAGCAGGCTGATCGCGTAATTGGCGGCATCGCCCAGAAAATCGAGCGCATCAGCCTGCAATGCGCGGCTGTCAGCGGCAGCCCCTGCCGCCATTTCTACCGCGAACATGCCAGCGTTCACACAAAGCGCGATCCACAAGACCCTGCGCCAGCGCGGGTCATTCAGCGTTGCCGTCGTTCCGCACGCGGCCTTGCAGCAATCATCAGCCATCTTCTTACCTTCTCGACAATCTGCGAGTCGGCACTCTATCTACACCCTGTAGCAACTATAGGGTCAAACGCATTCTATCCGCAGCCACCACAATCATCGCCTTGCTGGATTGGCGGGCATTTTTCGGTTCCATATGAGCAGAACACGCAGCAATCCCCGGCCAGAGGGCGAAGCAGTGTGTGACAACCACTACAATCGTAGAAGAACCAGCATGCGTCTGTCGGCATGGTTTCCAGCTTTTGTGTGCCACATTCTGGGCAGGTCAGAGTGGACTGGAGGACGACGGCCCGATCAGACATAGAAAATTCCAGCAGCAAGCAGTGTGACTCCGACTGCCAATCCAACGGCAAGAGCAATCCGCAACCACCGCGGCGAACTCGCCGCCACACCGCCACAGCGGACCGCGTTTTGATGCGCCCGCCAAAGCAAAACTGCCGAGATCAGCAGGGAGAGCGCGCTGATGACGATCCAAATCTCGCGATAGGGGGCTGCAATTGACGCGATACCCGCAAGCCAAGCCGTTCCGATACCCGCCGTTGCCAGCAAGATCGGCAATGCGCAGCAAGCAGCCACTCCAAACGCTGCGCCAATGCCGCTGACGGTCAATACAACTGCTCCGCCGAGTTTTGTTTTGTCAGATTGGTCGTCAGGTTGGTCGGCCATCGCTAGCTCCTTGTCGAATCATGACCAACACCGTACCGTCTGTAGCGACTACAGACTCAAGCGATTTTTGAAGGCGCCCTTTTGACCCAGCAAGAATTTCCGATTGGAGCATTGTCGCAGCAGTGCGGATGCAACATCGAAACGATCCGCTATTATGAACGGATTGGCCTTATTCCGCGTGCCGATCGACGCGGACGGTATCGCTACTACACAACCGGAGATGCGGATCGTTTGCGCTTCATCAAGCGTGCCCGCGCTCTGGGATTTGCAATCGAAGAAATCCGAAATTTGCTCAGGCTAACTAAATCAGCATCGGATAGCGGCATTGATGCCTGCGCTGACGCGAAGGCGATTGCGCAATCAAACCTGCAGATTGTGAAAGCGCGGCTTGAAGACCTCAAGCGGATGGAGGCGGTCCTCACTGATGCGATTGGTGCCTGCGACCATGATTCGTTCAGAGGCTGCCCGATCCTTGCCACGCTGAGCGGGACTTACTGGACCGGTGAAAGCGGAACTCCGGCTTGAAAATCGGCGAGCTGACGATCGCCACTGCGACCAAGGCTTCACGCTCAATGCCGGGCGCGAGTTGCTCACACTGTCGGACGACAGGGACCAGTCTTGTGACGCCGCGAATGGGATCGCGCGCGTCCACCTCAACGAAAACGATTGCAAGATTATCGGAACGCTGGGGCCACTTTGAATATCGAAATCGTGCCGGTAGGGGTGTTCAAGGCCCAGGTTTCCGTAAGCTGAGCGCCGCAAATTCGGGTCAGTTCGCGTTCGAGAAACCCATCCGCATTGAGCTGTGTATTGGTCTTTCCATCGGCGACCTGAACGATTCTGAAGGCTTGTCGCATCAACCAGCTTCGTTGCTCCGCATAATCAACGACAAGCACTCGCCCGGCTGGTTTTGTCGCTGTGAACATAGCTTCAAGACCGGCGCGCTTTTCAGCGACAGGCACCTGGTGGAAAACGAGACTGGACACGACCTTGTCAAACTGCCCGACATTTGCGGCGTCGCGCGCAAAACCGGAATGCCACTCGATCTCCACTCCGGCAGTTTCCGCCTTGGCCGCTGCTATCCTGCGGGCCTCTGGGTCGGGATCAAGTCCGACTACGTGTGCGCCGGGCTCGGCCTGCTTGATCTGGATCGCTAACGAGCCAGTGCCGCATCCGACATCAAGGATGCGCTCGCCGCCTTTCGGGGCAAGCACTTCGAGAAGTTTGGCCCGCCAGATGTCCTCACGGGTCAACAGAGCGAGCAAGCGGTCGTAGGCGCTGACTGGCAAGAAGCGGCCAGCGGCAGGGGTGAAGTCTGGTTCAGACATTATGCCGCACCGTTCGTGTCAAACAGCGATCGACGAACAGTGGCACCCACAGCAGTTGCCGCCAACGCGGATAGGTGGCGAACGCCTCGCTTCCACCAGCGATTTTACAACAACTATTCACCATACAACATCTTTCTCGACAAATCCCGAGTCGGGTATTTATCTAGACCCTGTAGCAACTATAGGGTCAAGGCATGAAAATCGGTGAGCTGGCAAACGCTACTGCGACCAAGGTCGAGACGGTGCGCTATTATGAAAAGATCGGGCTGCTGCCTCCACCGGCACGGACAAGCGCCAATTACCGGACCTATGGGACTGATCATCTGGCGCGGCTGTCATTCATCCGCCGCGCCCGCGATCTCGGCTTCACGCTCGAAGCCGTGCGCGAGCTCCTCACGCTGTCGGATGACAAGGATCAATCCTGCGATGCAATCGACGGAATCGCGCGCATCCACCTCACCGAAATCGATCGCAAGATCGCCGATCTGAGCGCGCTGCGCGGCGAACTCGACCGGGTGATCGGATCCTGCCGTCACGGGACAGTCGCCGACTGCAAGATCATCGAGACACTTGGACCGCGTAAGATGGTCTCGGCGTAACCATTCCGCGTTACCAACCGAATTGACAATTACAGCCGTTAGCCTCAATTCTCAGGACCAGATGAAAACGCTTTTTCGCCATCTCTTGCTGCTGGGAGCTCTGTTCGGCCTTCTGTGGCAGGGCGTGGCCTATGCTTCGCCGCCTTGCGCTGAGATGCAGCACGCGCAGACATCTGCTAGCAGCGACGTCCCCGGTGAGATGGATTCCATGTCGGATTGCATGGATGCCCAAAAGCAATCGCGCCAGGACGAGCCTCCATGCAAAGACATGAAGGCCGGCTGTTTCGCTATGGCGGGCTGTGTGCCTCTTGTGGGTCTGGGACCAATGTCGCCTGCTGAAGGCTTGGATTTGGTTGCGACGGCAGTTCATGACATCTCCCTCAGCCCGGTCTTGAACGGGCGCGCCGAAGCGCCAATCCCGGACCCGCCCAACTTCCTTGGATGAACGAACCGGCACCCCGGCAGCCTTGACGCTGCTTCGGGTGCTCAAGTCATTCAATCAAGGAAACCCAAGATGAAAATTCTACTGACAATTGCTGCTGCGCTTGCGGCAGTCACCTCTGTGTCGCCCGCTGCCGCCCATGATCGCGGGCCAGGCCACTGGGAATGGCAAAATCGGCCCGTTGCGGGCCCGAACAAGTCGAACCTGCCTACGCGCGTTCGCGTTTGGGTCGCGGACTCGTCCACCATGGCCAATTGCGACTGTCCGATGATGCGCGGCACCGCCACAAGCGGTTCGTGCATGGAAAAGCCACCCTTGGGATAATGCCTGGCTCTCCCCGCTGGTGCGTGAGTGCCAGCGGGGAGCTTCCCTGACATTGGTTCACTTTGGGGGCGCGTATGCGACATTTGACCTTTTTCATGGCGGCGATCGTGCTGCCTGGACAACTTGCGGCCGAGCCGCTGACATTCGAGGCAGCGCTCGAACGCGCCAAGCGCGACGCGCCAAGTGTCATGGCGCGCACGGCCGGGGTCGAGGCAGCACAGTCGGCAGCGATTGCCGCCGATCGTCTGCCGGATCCGACACTCGAGCTTGGTGTCCGCGACTTCCCGGTCACCGGGCCGGACGCCGGACGCTTCAACCGCGACGATTTCACAATGACGACGATTGGCGTGACCCAAGAGTTCATCAATCCGGCGACGCGTCGTGCCCGAGCTACTCGCGCCGGGGCCGATATCGGCATCGCCGAAGCTGATGTCGCGCTAGAGGCTCGCAGAGTCAGGCTGGAAACCGCGCTGGCCTGGATCGATCTCTATTATGCGGAGCGCCGCCTGCAACAACTGACGCTGCTCGATGAGAGCCTTTCTGATCTCCAAGCGACTGTAACGGCCCGTCTTGCATCGGGCAGTGCGCGCCCCTCGCAAGCCCTTGAACCTGAACAACTGCGCGCGCAGGTCAGTGACCGGCGCAGCGCTTTGGTGGCCGAGATTGCACAGGCACGTGCCCGGCTTGCACGATATATTGGCGATCCGAACGTTTCGGTCGTTGGCGGCCCACCCGACCTGAATATTGATCGCGAAGCACTGCTTGCGGAGCTCGATGATCTACCAAGCCTGAGAGCGCTCGACGCCCAGACGACGGCGAGGGACGCAGATGTCCGGTTGGCCCAAGCTGCAAAGCGACCGGATTGGCGGGTGAGCGCGATGTATGGCAGGCGCGAACCGCGCTTCGGCGATCTGGTCTCGGTGGGCGTGTCAATCGACCTTCCTCTCTTTGCCCGCAGGCGCCAGGACCCCATTATCGCAGCACGGACACTTGAACTGGAGCGTGCCCGGCTCGACCGGGTGGCTAGCGAGCGCGACGCTCTGGCCTTGCTTGAAAACGATTTGGCTGAGCATACCATGCATCACGCATTGCTGATCAATGCACGCGACACTCTGGTGCCCCTCGCGCGAAGGCGCGCCAAGCTGGACTTTGACAGCTACGGTGCCGGCACTGTCGATCTGGGGACGGCCTTGCTCGCGACACTCAGCGTTGCCGAGGCGGAAGTCGACTTGCTCGACCGTGAAGCCGCCGTCGCCCGCGACGCAGTGCGCATTATCATTACCTATTCGGGAGAGCAGCCATGACCGATGCTACACAGCGGGCAGCGCGTTGGCGCGCCGGAATCATGGCAACTGCGCTGATCGCCGGGGCCGGCGGATATTATCTTGGGCAGCGCGGCAGCGAGAGCCCAACTTCTGGTGCGGCGGGCGAGGATGGCTGCGAAGTTCTCTATTATTATGACCCGATGTTTCCGCAGCAGAAGTTCGACCAACCCGGCAAATCGCCGTTCATGGACATGCAGCTGGAACCGAAATGCGCGGATGACGGCGCGGGTGGTGCAGGCGAAGCATCGGGTGTGAGCATCGACCCTTCGGCCATGCAAAATCTCGGCATCCGCGTCGCCGAAGCCAAGATGGGAAGTCTGGCGGACACGATCAGCGTGACCGGCACCATTGAATTCAACGAACGGGACGTGGCCGTCATTCAGGCGCGATCCGGCGGTTTCGTCACCCGCGTCTATGCCCGCGCACCTGGTGATGTGGTGCGCGCGGGTGCGCCAATTGCCGATGTCCAGTTGCCTGAGTGGGGGAGCGCGCAGACCGAGTTCTTAAGCGTCAGGCACCTCGACCAACCAGAACTGACATCGGCGGCGCGACAAAGGCTGCGGCTCCTGGGGATGTCCGACGGGCTGATCGCTCGTGTCGAGCGCACGGGTCGCAGCGACGGCACGATGACTGTCACCTCGCCGATCTCGGGCGTTATCCAGACGCTGGATGCCCGCGTCGGCGTGACGTTGGACCAAGGACAAACGCTCGCGCGCGTGACTGGCCTTGGCACCGTATGGCTCAACGCTGCGGTCCCCGAAGCGCAGTCAAGCACGCTCCGCATTGGACAGCCCGCCACCGCGACACTTCCCGCATTTCCCGGCGAGAGTTTCGCTGGGCGGATCATCGCTGTTCTACCGACCACGCAGACAGACAGCCGCACCCTTACGGCACGTATCGAACTGACCAATCGCAGCGGACGGTTGCGTCCAGGCATGTTTGCTCAGGTCGCTCTGGGAGGTGATGGCCCGCCGACGCTGCTGGTCCCCAGCGAAGCGGTCATTCGTACCGGAACGCGCACCATTGTGATGCTCGCCAAGGACGATGGCCGCTACCACCCCGCCGAAGTGCGGGCGGGCCGCGAAGGCGGCGGGCAAACGGAGATACTTCAGGGTCTGACCGCCGGCGAGCGGGTGGTAGCCTCAGGGCAGTTCCTGCTCGATTCCGAAGCCAGCCTCACCGGTATTGCTGTCCGTCCGCTTGCAGGTGCCCGATGATTGCCGCGATCATCCGCTGGTCGGTCAAGGCGCGCGGCCTGATCGTCATGGCAGCACTTGTGCTGACCATCATCGGCATCGGAGCCATGCGCACGACACCCGTCGATGCCCTGCCCGATCTGTCTGACGTGCAGGTGATCATTCGTACGACCTATCCCGGACAGGCGCCGCAAATCGTCGAAAATCAGGTCACCTATCCCATCACGACGACGATGCTCTCGGTGCCTGGTGCGCGCGCTGTGCGCGGATACTCCTTCGTCGGCGACAGCTTTGTCTATGTGCTGTTCGAAGATGGCACCGATCTTTATTGGGCACGAAGCCGGGTGCTTGAATATCTGAGCGAAGTGCAAGGCCGCCTGCCAGCAGGAGCCCGTGCCTCACTGGGTCCGGATGCAACCGGCGTGGGCTGGATCTACGAGTATGCACTGGTCGACCGGACAGGGCGTCACGACCTCGCACAGCTCCGCAGCATCCAGGACTGGTTCCTGCGCTTTGAATTGAAGGCCGTGCCCGGCGTTGCCGAGGTTGCCAGCATCGGCGGGATGGTCCGGCAATATCAGGTGATCGTCGATCCGCAGAAGCTCGCCTCTTACGGTGTGACCGCGATGGATGTGAGCGCGGCGCTCACGCGCGCCAATCAGGAAACCGGCGGGGCCGTGGTTGAACTGGCCGACGCCGAGTATGTCGTACGCGCAACAGGCTATCTTGAGACGCTCGATGATTTTCGTGCCGTTCCAGTGCGCAGCGCCGCAGGCGGTATTCCTGTTACCATCGGCGACGTGGCGACTGTCCAGATTGGCCCCGACATGCGGCGCGGAATTGCCGAGTTGAACGGCGAAGGCGAAGTCGCAGGCGGCGTTATCGTCATGCGCCAGGGCAAGAATGCCCGCGAGGTTATCGAGGGTGTGCGTGTCAAACTTGCCGAATTGAAATCGAGCCTGCCTGACGGGGTCGAGATTGTTACCACCTATGACCGCTCGGGCCTGATCGACAGCGCCGTTGAAAATCTGAGCTTCAAGCTGCTCGAAGAATTTGCGATTGTCGCGCTCGTTTGCGTCCTGTTTCTGTGGCACGCCCGGTCTGCGATGGTTGCGATCCTGACGTTGCCATTAGGCATTCTGATGGCCTTCATCGTCATGCGCGTGCAGGGCCTGAATGCCAACATTCTGTCGTTGGGCGGAATCGCCATCGCTATCGGGGCAATGGTCGATGCGGCGGTAGTGATGATCGAAAATGCGCACAAGCATCTCGAACGCTGGGCACACGAGCATCCCGACCAAGAGCTCAATGGCGCAGAGCGCTGGCGCGTCATCACAGATGCGGCAGCCGAGGTCGGCCCGGCGCTGTTTCTGAGCCTGCTCATCATCACCTTCTCTTTCATCCCGATTTTCTCGCTGCAAGGTCAGGAAGGGCGGCTGTTTGCACCGCTGGCCTTTACCAAGACCTATGCGATGGCTGCGGCCGCCTTGCTCTCAATCACGCTGGTGCCGGTCCTGATGGGCTGGCTGATCCGCGGCAAAATTCCTGCCGAAGACGCCAATCCGATCAATCGCTTCCTCACGCGGATCTACCGCCCGGCGCTTGATTGGGTGCTTGCCAGACCAAAGCAGGCTTTGGTCATCGCTGGACTCATCTTTGCCTCAAGCCTGTGGCCTATCAGCCAGACCGGTGGCGAGTTCATGCCGCAGATGAACGAAGGCGACCTCCTCTACATGCCATCAGCGTTGCCGGGCATATCGACTGCAAAGGCCGCAATCCTCCTTCAGCAGACCGATCGTCTCATCAAGACCGTACCAGAGGTGGAGAGCGTGTTTGGCAAAGCGGGGCGTGCGGATACGGCCACCGACCCTGCGCCCCTCGAAATGTTCGAAACGACGATCAGGTTCAAGCCCGAGAGCCAATGGCGTCCGGGCATGACGCAAGAGAAGCTGATCGACGAACTTGATCGAACAGTTCAGGTTCCTGGCCTCGCCAATTTCTGGATACCGCCTATTCGTAATAGGATCGACATGCTGGCAACCGGCATCAAGAGCCCCATCGGCGTAAAGGTTTCCGGTGCCAACCTCGATGAGATCGATCGCGTGGCACGCGAAATCGAAACAGTAGCCAAAAACGTGCCGGGAATAAGCTCAGCATTGGCCGAGCGCCTGACCGGCGGGCGCTATATCGACGTCGACATCAACCGTGCCGCTGCCGCACGGTATGGCCTGAATATCGCCGATGTTCAGGCCATAGTCTCTGGCGCGATTGGCGGTGAAGTCATCGGTCAGACCGTTGAAGGACTAGCGCGCTATCCGATTAGTGTGCGCTATCCCCGCGAGCTTCGCGACAGCCTTGATGAGCTTGTCAATCTTCCGATACTGACCCCATCACGGGCGCAAATCACGCTCGGAACTGTCGCCGATGTCCGGGTCACCACCGGGCCGCCAATGCTCAGAAGCGAGAATGGCCGACCTGCGACATGGGTCTATATCGATGGCCGCGACCGCGCCCTGACCGATATTGTTGGCGATCTGCAGCGGGCAGTCGCCGAGCAGGTCGAATTGCCGCCTGGGATCAGCGTCGCCTACACAGGCCAGTTCGAATTTCTTGAGCGGGCAACGCAGCGATTGCAAATCGTGGTTCCCGCAACCTTGCTGATCATTTTTGCGCTGCTTTATGCAACGTTCCGCCGCTGGGACGAGGCCGTGCTCATCATGGCGACACTGCCGTTCGCGCTGACTGGTGGTGTATGGTTGCTCTATTTGCTGGGCTACAACCAGTCAGTTGCAACAGGTGTAGGATTCATCGCGCTCGCAGGGGTCGCCGCTGAATTTGGTGTGGTGATGCTCATATACCTCAAGCACGCTTTGGCCGAACACAAGCCAGAGGATGTCGAAGCCGCAGTCCGCGAAGGAGCATTGCTTCGTGTTCGCCCCAAAGCGATGACAGTTGCGGTCATTCTCGCGGGGTTGTTCCCCATCCTGACCGGCACTGGAACCGGATCGGAGGTCATGAGCCGCATCGCAGCACCGATGGTAGGCGGGATGCTGACTGCGCCCCTGCTTTCAATGCTGATCATTCCCGCTGCGTATCTGCTGATGCGTCGGCGCACCCAGATTAAACACCAAGGAGATTTAAAATGAAGACGTTGGTATCAATTGCAATGCTTGTGACCTTGTCCGTTGCCATCGCGGGTTGTGACAATAACGCCGCCGCCCCCACAGCGGATGTGTCGGCCGATCCGATGGAAGAAATGGCGATGCCTGCTGAACCGGTGATGGCAAATGGAACCGGGACCGTCACCGCGATCGACGCTGCCGCTGGCAAGATCACATTGAACCATGACCCGATTGCCAAACTGGAATGGCCCGCAATGGAAATGGGCTTCGCGGTAGAAGCAGACAAACTTGCAGGCATCGATGTTGGCGATGCTGTTTCGTTTGATCTTCAGTGGAACGGCAAAACGGGAGAAGTTACCGCCATTTCCAAGGGTAATTGACCTCCTGTCAACACGGTATTGACGCACTTGCCGCGTAGTGGATTGTATCTGATCGTTTTAACCAGCCACTACGCGGCCTTCCTATGCAAATGCGTTCCCCGCCACCCGCGGGTCCGTTTCGATCGATCTGGAGCCGGGAGATAACCTGCGCATGAAAGCGCTGCCGTCTTGCGACTCCTATTCGGGATATGTCGCGCGCTGATGGTCCATGCCCTTCAAGACGAATTCGTGCATGTTACGTCGACATTCGACATAACATCTCAATGGTCCAACCGAGTGAGCTGGGTCTGCCTAAGATCACCCAGCCTAGAGCAATTCAAGTCGCCGCGAGAAGTTATCAGGCTCCCCGTCATGCAACTCGAGAAAGCGATTGGCCTCTTTGACAATCCGCGCCTCGACCACCGCTGCGACGTCGATTTTCGAAAGGGCGTGCAGCCACTCCGTAACTTCGAGCCAATCCCATAGCGGGCTGTTCGAAGTAACGCGGGCGACAGGATTGGGAAATCCTGAGCCGCGTTCCGCCTTGGCATAAAGCGAGATCGCCTGCCGGGTGAGGCCTGAGCGATCCGCGATGTCACTGAGGCTCACCAGATAGTCGGGTTCGACCCGTTCGATCTTGGCACCCGTTTTGAGGATGTCCTCATAAGCCGTTGCGATAGCTTTAGAAAATGACACGGCTTCACGGGCGAACTCGGCAATGATCACGCCCTTCTGAAACGATAGCGTCGCGTCGTCACAGCCGGCCTCGAAGAAGCGGTCTTCATAGCCGTCCATCTCGGGATCGAGGCCGGAGGCGACAATGGTGAACTCATGCGTCTTCATTTTACTCACTCCGCTTGCCCATGCGGGCACTGTCCCACATCCCGCCGTATCGCCTTGGCGTGGTTCTCCGCATTGCGCGGCGTGCTCCACACCGAGACCATGCAACCGTCGCGGTCAGCCCAGCGGCAATAGAGCCGGCCCCAGGCGTGGCCACTGATCGAAACCACCCGCCAGCCTTGTGCTTCCGCATAGGCAACAGCTGCTTCGATTTCCTTGTTTGGATGGCGTGATCTAGCCATTCCCGCAAACTCCCTATCGCCTGTCTGTTGACATTTGTCAACGCTTTTTACATTGCCGCTGCTGAGCTGCGTTCATCTTGGGCAGATTCCAGCTGCACGCCATGGCCTAAGATCAGACCCTGCATCTCATTGGCCTATGCCGACAGGAGCACGCGCAATTTCGCGTCCCAGGCATCCAACGCGGTGCGCTTTTCATCGTCATACCTGTAGCGGTTGTAGATCCCGGCGACCCCTGCCCTTGTTCCGCTGATATGGTTGAGCACGCTTTCGGTCACCTCCACAGGGACTTTCAGCGATTGAAGATGGGTTGCCCCGGTTCGACGAATATCGTGCAGCCGCCAGTTTGGAACATCGACGTCCCCCGGATCTCCACCCTCCTCGATCTGCTTGGCCTTCAGGTAAGCGATCATATCCTTGTGGAGCGCCGCCCGTCCCTTGAAGAAACCCGAAACGGGAGTTGTTCCCGTGGTGGTGAACACGAGCCCCTTCCGCTTCGGACCAAGCAGCTGGAGCTCTGCGAGCGCTAAGCTCGTCAGCGGTATGACGTGTTCCTGATCATTCTTCGCCCGATCGGCCGGTAAGGTCCATCGGCGCGCATTAAGGTCGATTTCGGACCAATCCATCTCGGCAACTTCCTGACGCCGCTGCATCGTCAGGATCAGCATCCGGACAAAAGGCCCCCACGGCCATCCGGAATTCTCGGTCGCCCTCCACAAGGCGACAATCTCCTCATCGCTCAGCACCCGGCGGCGCGACGGGACGGCCTTTGGCGCCTTCATCCCGGCGAGCGGCGAGACGTCGATATCCTGCCGGTCGGTCGCCCAGTTGAAGAGCTTGCGCAGCAGCGAGTGGATCTCCTTGCGCCGCGCCGGGCGATCGGAATACTCGTCAAGCACCTTCACGATATCGGCGCGGGTGATCTCATGGACGGGTCGGTTGCCCCAGCGCGGAATAAACACGTTGTTGATCGTGCAATTCGCCGAACCCCATGTCCCCCGCCAGTTCGGCTTGAGATAGAGCTCGACGAACCTCTCGCTGTAGGTCCGAAAGTTCAGCGTCTCCTTTTTGCGCTTCGCTTCGCGCTTGGCTTCGACCGGATCGATCCCTTGATAGACCTGCACCAGCAGCCGCTCGGCTTCCTTGCGTGCCGTGGCAGGCGTCCATGGACTGCCGACGGGCCCAATTGTCTTGCGGCGCGCGGGCCCGCCGTCGACCCGATACTGGAACACAAAGGACTGTGCGCCCCGTGGCGTGATGCGAAGTCCGAAGCCCTTCAGGCGGGGGTCCCATACGTAAATGTCGCGGTGCGGGTCCGGTGTGACCGACTGGATTGTTCGCAATGTTATTGACTGATTCGGCATGATCTGGCGCTCGTCCACGTAATCGCCACGTAATCAGATGTCGGGATTACGATGGCGTAGCGAAGGGTAATCCACGGCGGATTTATTCCAACCGTTTCAAGCCTTTGAGCGTAGTTTGGCGTAGTATTGGAAAGGAACGAAAAGGGCACAAAGCTCCGCTCTTAATCAGCGGGTCCTAGGTTCGAGCCCTAGTGCGTCCACCATCCTTTGATAATTCAAGCGCCGCGGAGGCTTCCTTTTGGAGGCCGTCTATTGCGTGTTTCGCTAGCGCTTTGGAGTTGGATGCCTCCGGAGTTCAATCATTGCTCTGTAACCGTTATGATTCCGTCAAGCGCTCGGATGGTAAAGAATACCTCGGCCAAGCGCTTGCGATCGTTCAAATATTCCACTCGTGCTAGGACCATTTCTTCACCTTTGATCCGCATCATCCTTCCAAAAAATAGATGTGCACCATTATCCAAAACTGAAATCTCGGCGTGGTAATGCTGTTCTTCATCAAGATACAATCTTACCTTCGAAACACGATGGCCAAAGTTGGTAAGGTGGAAATCAAACCTATATGTGTCAGCTCCTCCGACTCCTGCACTTCCGACGTTCGTAATCTCGAACTTAGGACTGATTGATCTTTCGAATTCTTCGTCCTCGCGAGCTAACCTGTCGGCATGGAATGCAAGCTCAGCTTTCGTTACATTCACTAACTCCCGCTGTTGCTCGACCGAGTTTTGGAGTTCCTGTCCCTGAAGGCGAAGAGCATTGACGCTCGCTCGGAGCTCCTGTCCTTGTTGCAAGAAACCCAATACTAGCCACATGAAGGCAAGCGGTGAGAAAATTCCACCGAGCGTATTGGCGAACTCATCTGGCTTCAAAGCCAGTATGTCATCCCAATTACGCGTGGCAAGGACGCACATCCCTGCGACATACACTGCCGTTCCCGCTAATCCCCACCGGGTTAGGATAGCTGATCGTGCCTCCTCGGCCGTCGGGTCGATAGGCGATGGCAAATTCGACATACAGCTCCCTGGTTTTTGGAAGATTTTAGCGTTTCCGCGCAACGTAGGTTTAAGCCATTTGACCTATCGATCAAGGTCCGCCGATAGCCTCAAGACGTCTGTTGACGCCGGTTTTTGGGACTTGGATCGAGCTTCCTACCTGCGGCTGCGGGACAATAGATCGTTGATGCGATTAAGCGCCGAATCGTTGAATGGGGCATCAGGCTAATTTCGCTTAAGCTTGCCTTCACATCGTGATGTGATATTTGCGACTCATGAACACATCGACCATCACACGCGTTCGCGATCTCGTCACATCTAACACGATGACGCGCGCCGGTCTCGCCCGCGCCGCTGGCCTTCACGCCAATACCTTGCGCGATTGCACCGAGGACACGTGGAACCCTACCGCCGAGACCCTCGCCAAGCTTGATGCCTTCCTTGAGGCCAATGCCGACCGCCCGGTGCTCGCCACGATCGAGGAGATCATCGACGAGG
>VFQO010001220.1_pt1 | contig 20859 bp, 16 predicted proteins | sample 3512331 | NCBI WGS metagenome assembly VFQO01 (sample SAMN10412371, study PRJNA504923) | tailings metagenome | isolation source: Replicate 3 from Balatoc abandoned mine | place: Philippines: Itogon, Benguet | collected 2017-08-28 | reverse complement strand
AACTGAAAACATTAAAGGAGTGGGCTGATATTTAGTGCTTATCTACTACAGCCCCTAATAAAATCGATGTAGTCAACTCACTGGCAGATGCTTTTGCATCTGCAGCCAATTATCTATCTACGATCGGCTGGCGTGAACAGCAGCCGGTGATGCTAGAAGTTCTACTGCCAGAAAATTTTGAGTGGCAAACTGCACAGTTCAATTTTAGGAGGCCGATACAGGAATGGGCGCAATCCGGTGTGCGTATGCTACAGCAAGATGATGCCGTGCCTCGCTTGCAGCAATTGGTTTTGTCAAAAAGAACCGCTAAAAAGTCTGCTAAGCAATCTGCAAAATACTACCAAAAAGCACAGTTCACAGAGCCTGCACCAGCCGTTAAAACAGCAGGCTTGAGTGCTGCAGGGTTGCAAATGAATCAATATGCCGCGATTTTGCTGCCGCAGGGATATCGTGGTCCGGCATTCATGGTGCTCGACAACTTCGATGTGCTGATGGATTGGAATCGTTCGGTGAACTATGCATTATCGGTGGCGCAATTGGCAGAGCGCTTGCGCTACCCATCCAGAATTATTGGAGGTGAATCTGCGGAAGACGGCGCACTGAGCTATAGCGAAATGTACGATTTGCAAAGCATGCTGAATACAAGAGGTTTTGATGCTGGAGAGCCAGACGGCTTGCCAGGCTTTAAAACCCAGCAGGCACTGCGCTTGTATCAGTTGATGCATAAACTGCCAGCGGATGGTTATGCCAGCCGTAGTATTTATCAGCGCATATCCGCCGAACGGCTTCAGAAACCTTGAGGGCGTGTAAAAAACCAGCCGGTCAAACTCATGCGTTCCCGTTTTGCTGGCAGCACTTCATGGTAAAACCTATCCGACAAAAAAATCACTGCGCGACCGCAAAGCGGGGCAATATCCAAATAACTTTCTTGTTCGGCATCCTCTGCATTTAGATACAGACGCAGCTCACCACCGTCGTCCGCTTGCCAGTTCTGGTTTAAATACACAATGCAGCTGATTTTTCGCTGCGGCTTACTTTGGTCTGCGTTGGCGAAGCAATCCAAATGCGGTTTGTAGAATGCACCTTCAGGATAAACCGCGAGATGGCTCTCCAAACCGAATAATCCTAAATATAAAGCCTGATTCAGGCTTAGACGCAGTTGTTCCATCTGCGTGAAATAAATTTTTTGAGTAGCTGTTGCTTGCGCTGCATCTAGCCAATAAATGCTATCACCGCGAATTCCAGCATTGAGCGCACGATTTTCGCGACCAATACCGGCTGGTTTTAACTCAGATATCATTTTTAAGTTGATGGCTTCAGCAGCGAGACTGGAAACGGTGACTGAATCCAGAAAGTTTTCCACGATGCAAAAGCCTTGCTCGGCAATATGCGTGATAATGTCGTCTGTGAAGTCGGTATTTGTATAGTCGGTGCTGATATGGGCTTGCATGAGCATTATTATATGATAAGTGTGTGTCACAGAAATGCTTCGCTCATATTGCAGCAATGGTTTGCTTGCAGCCTTACAATAAGCTAAAATCGCGTTCTGTTTGAAATGGCGGGTTAACCTGCCTAAAAACGAAAGGCGGTTAGCTCAGTTGGTTAGAGCGCTTGGTCGACATCCAAGAGGTCAGCAGTTCGAATCTGCTACTGCCTACCAGACAAATTACAGAAATTTAGTATTTAATTACAAAGCCAAAGCCGTTATATTAAGCGGCTTTATTTATTTTTACGGATTACTTAAATGCCTATTATTCGCTTGCCAGATGGTTCACAACGTCAATTTGATGCGCCTGTGACGGTGGCTGATGTTGCCATGAATATTGGTGCCGGTTTGGCAAAAGCTGCGCTGGCGGGCAAAGTAAACGATAAAATTGTCGACACCAGTTTTCTGATTGAGGCTGACAGTGATTTGGCAATCATCACTGATAAAAATCCTGAAGGTTTGGAAATTATTCGCCACTCTACTGCGCACTTGCTGGCTTATGCGGTGAAAGAGCTGTTTCCGGATGCGCAGGTCACCATTGGCCCAGTGATTGAAAACGGCTTTTATTATGACTTTTCCTATAAGCGTCCATTTACCCCTGAAGATTTAGTCGCCATTGAAAAGAAAATGGCTGAGCTGGCCAAGAAAGATGAGCTGGTCACGCGCAAAGTGCTGCCGCGCGACGAGGCTGTGGCTTATTTCAAAGGCATTGGTGAAACTTATAAGGCTGAAATTATTGCATCCATTCCTGCCGGTGAAGACGTATCGCTGTATAGCGAAGGTAATTTCACTGATTTGTGCCGAGGCCCACACGTGCCCAATACCGGCAAACTTAAAGCCTTTAAGTTGATGAAACTGGCCGGTGCTTACTGGCGTGGTGATAGCAACAACGAAATGCTGCAGCGTGTTTATGGCACAGCATGGCGCAACAAAGAAGAGCTGGATGCGTACCTGTTTCAGTTGGAAGAAGCGGAAAAGCGCGACCACCGCAAGCTGGGTAAACAATTAGATTATTTCCATATGCAAGATGATGCACCGGGCATGGTGTTCTGGCATCCGCGCGGCTGGAGTATCTGGCAGGAGGTAGAGCAGTATATGCGTCAGATGTTCCGTGAGCATAACTATCAGGAAGTACGCACGCCTACGGTCATGGATAAGACTTTGTGGGAAAAATCTGGTCATTGGCAGAATTATCGTGACAATATGTTCGTGACTGCATCAGAGAATCGCGATTATGCGGTAAAACCGATGAACTGCCCGGGGCATGTACAGATTTTTAATAATAGTTTGCATAGCTATCGTGATTTACCGTTGCGTTTAGCCGAGTTTGGGTCATGTCACCGTAATGAGCCATCCGGTTCCTTGCATGGTTTGATGCGTGTGCGTGGTTTCACCCAGGATGATGCGCATATTTTTTGTACTGAAGAACAGATTGAGGCGGAAGTCGCTGATTTCATCAAAATGCTTTACAAGGTGTATGGCAATTTTGGTTTTAGTGATGTGCTGGTGAAATTGTCCACTCGCCCTGAGAAGCGTGTCGGTGCCGATGAAACTTGGGACAAAGCGGAAGCGGCTTTGGCAAATGCCCTAAACCAGAATAATCTGGCATTTGACCTGCAGCCGGGTGAGGGCGCGTTCTACGGTCCGAAAATTGAATTTACCCTCAAGGATAGTTTAGGGCGCTTATGGCAGTGCGGTACGATACAGCTGGATTTCAACTTGCCGGAGCGTCTGGGCGCTGAATATGTGGCGGAAGATAATTCACGTCAGCGTCCAGTGATGCTGCATCGTGCGATTGTGGGTTCGATGGAGCGTTTTATTGGCATTCTCATTGAGCATTACGCAGGTGCGATGCCGTTATGGTTGGCGCCAGTGCAGGTCATGGTGCTGAATATTTCTGATGGTCAGGCTGACTACGTACGCCAAGTTGTTGAAACTTTGAAGAAAAATGGCATTCGCAGTGAATTTGACTTGAGAAATGAGAAGATTACCTATAAAATACGTGAACATAGCATGCAGAAGATGCCATATCTGCTCGTTGCAGGTGAGCGTGAAATGCAAGCTGGACATTTGGCCGTGCGTACCAGAAAAGGTGAAGACTTGGGATCTATGCCGATTGATGCTCTGATTGAGCGTCTAAAAGCAGAAATCGCAGCTAAGGTTTAACCGTTAGGTGCACGGCTTAACTATTTGGAGAATTTGATATAGCACAGGATAAAGAAACCCGAATCAATGGCGACATTACAGCGCCACAAGTTCGATTGGTGGGTATAGAGGGCGAGCCCTTAGGTATTGTATCTTTGGCAGAAGCGTTTGCTAAAGCTGAAGAGGCAGACATTGATCTTGTAGAAATTGCACCGAATGCGGCGCCGCCTGTATGCAGGCTGATGGATTATGGCAAGTTCAAATATGCCGAAAGCAAACGACAACACGAAATCAAGCTCAAGCAAAAGCAAGTTGTTGTTAAGGAAATTAAATTCCGCCCGGGTACGGACGATGGTGATTACAACATCAAGTTGCGCAATATTATTCGCTTTTTGCAAGATGGAGATAAAGCCAAAATTACCCTGCGTTTTAGAGGCCGCGAAATTACGCACCAAGAATTCGGTATGGCTTTATTGAAGCGCCTGGAAGCAGATTTAAAAGAATATTCAGTGGTTGAGCAGTATCCAAAAATGGAAGGCCGTCAAATGGTGATGGTGCTTGGCCCGATTAAAAAGACAAAATAAGCGTTAAGTTTTAGCGCTGAAATTTGTAGCAAGCAGTAAGTAGTAAACCTGAGTGATACGGCGAAAAGGCATGCCTAAGCACTCTTAACACCTCTAAAGGAGAACAAAATGCCAAAGATGAAAACCAAGAGTGGTGCTAAAAAGCGCTTCAAATTCTTGGGTAATGGTAAAGTGAAGCGTACACACTCTCACTTGCGCCATATCCTGACTAAAAAGACCACCAAGCAAAAGCGTAAATTACGCGGCACGGCGATCATTTCTGCAACCGATGTCAAGCGCGTCCGCGCTATGATGCCAACACAATAGGAGTAGAACATGCCTAGAGTAAAACGTGGTGTCATCGCTCGCGCTAGACACAAAAAAGTATTGAAAGCTGCTAAAGGCTACCGTGGTCGTCGTAAAAACGTTTACCGCGTTGCCAAACAGGCGGTAATGAAAGCTGGTCAATATGCTTATCGTGACCGTCGTCAGAAAAAGCGTCAATTCCGCGCATTGTGGATTGCACGTATCAACGCTGCTGCACGTGAGTGTGGTCTGACTTACAGCCGTTTCATGAATGGTTTGAAAAAAGCATCCGTGGAAGTGGATCGTAAAGTATTGGCTGATGTAGCTGTGTTCGATAAAGCGGCATTTGCTAAATTCGTAGAATTGGCAAAAGCTGGTTTGGCGGCATAATTTGTCAAGCTGAAAATTTCACACTTATCACTAAGTTTGAATGAAAAAAGAGGCTTCGGCCTCTTTTTTTTGCGGTAAAATCTTTACTTCGATTTTGTACGCAAAATCAAAGCATTATGAAATAAATCTGGTTACTAATCAGTGAATTTATAACGAACAAAGATCAAAAATCACATGGCAGACCTCACCCATTTAGTTGCAGAAGCAACAGCAGATTTTGCAAATAGCGCTTCAATGAACGACCTGGAAATCGCCAAGGCGAAGTATTTAGGTAAGTTTGGCTCACTGACCGAGGCACTAAAAGGTTTAGGCAAGCTTTCTGCTGAAGAACGCCCTGCAGCAGGAGCGGCAATCAATGTGGTGAAGCAAGCGATTGAGGCTGCGTTGACTGCGCGCCGTGAAGCCATTTTGAATGCTGAACAGGCCAAGCAGTTGGCGCAAGAGTCGATTGATGTAACGTTGCCGGCACGCGCTCAAGCACAGGGCGGTTTGCATCCGGTCACGCTGACATTGAAGCGCGTAGAAGAACTCTTTCATTCGATTGGTTTTGCAGTGGCAACCGGTCCTGAAATTGAAACCGATTTCTATAACTTTACTGCCCTCAATATTCCAGAAGACCATCCGGCTCGTGCCATGCATGACACGTTTTACATCGATGAAGCGAATGTGTTGCGCACCCACACGTCTCCCGTGCAAGCGCGTTACATGGAAAACGCGTTAAAAAATAACCAGACGCCACCCTTTAAAATCATTGCGCCAGGTCGTGTGTACCGCGTGGATTCCGATGCCACACATTCACCGATGTTTCACCAAGTGGAGGGCCTGTGGGTAGATGAAAACATCAGTTTTGCCAATTTAAAGGGTGTGGTGCAGGATTTCTTGCAGAAATTCTTTGAGCGTGATGATTTGACCGTGCGTTTCAGACCTTCATTCTTCCCCTTTACCGAACCTTCGGCAGAAATGGATATGAGTTGGAATGGTGGTTGGCTGGAAATCGGCGGTTGCGGCATGGTGCACCCGGAAGTGTTCAAGCATGTGAATATCGATAGCGAGAAATACCGCGGTTTTGCATTTGGTTTGGGCGTGGAGCGCCTGACCATGCTGCGCTATGGCGTGAATGATTTGCGTCATTTCTTCAATAACGATCTGCGCTTTTTAAGCCAATTTAAATAATTTAGGGCATTTCAGCATTATGCAATTCTCAGAAAACTGGTTACGTAGTTTAGTGAATACCGATTTGGATAGCGCGGCATTGAGCCACGCTTTGACCATGGCTGGGCTGGAAGTGGAAGAAATGCAGCCAGTGGCTGCGTCATTCAGCAAGGTGGTGGTGGCAAAAATCCTGTCTGCTGAAAAGCACCCTGATGCAGATAGACTGCAAGTTTGTAAAGTAGACGTTGGTTTGGCAGAGCCTTTGCAGATTGTGTGCGGTGCACCCAATGCACGCGCCGGTTTGCTTGCGCCATGTGCGCTAGTCGGTGCGGAGCTGCCCAGTATATCCATTAAACAGGCCAAAGTACGCGGTGTCGAGTCTTTTGGCATGATGTGTTCCTCCAAAGAATTGGGGTTGACAGCCGAAGCTTCAGGCTTGCTGGAATTGGCGAATGATGCCGTTGTCGGTCAGAGCATTCGTGAACATCTGGATCTGGATGATCATCTTTTCAGATTAAAACTCACGCCCAACCGCAGCGACTGTTTAAGCATTCAAGGCATTGCACGCGATGTGGCAGCCATTACCGGCGCAGCTACACGTTTTGAAACAATTGCGCCAGTGCATGCTGAATTACAGCAAAGCAAACAAGTCAGCATCAAAGCCAAAGAGGCCTGCCCACGTTATGTCGGCCGTTTAATCAGCGGTATCAATGCCAAAGCACCAACCCCGGCTTGGATGGTGAAGCGTTTGGAGCGCAGCGGTTTACGCAGTATTAGTGCAGTGGTCGATATCACCAATTATGTGCTGTTGGCGTTAGGGCAGCCGATGCACGCCTTTGATGCGGCCAAATTAAATGGCGATATCGAAGTGCGTTATGCCAAAGCGGGTGAGTCACTAGCCATGCTGAATGACACCACTATTGAGCTCAAGACCGATGATTTGGTCATCGCTGATGCAAGTGGCGCTTTAGCCTTAGCGGGCATCATGGGTGGCAAGCCTACATCGGTCAGTGACGAAACTACTAGCGTATTTTTGGAGAGTGCATTTTTTGTGCCCTCGGTCATCGCAGGTAAAGCACGTCGTTTGGGCTTGAGTACCGATTCGTCTTATCGCTTTGAGCGTGGCGTTGATTTTGGCGGCACACGAGATGCGTTGGAATTTGCGACAGCGCTAGTGCTGCAAATCTGTGGCGGGCAGGCTGGCACGGTGACAGAGGTAACAGGTGCTTTGCCACAACGTCATGCAGTAAAGCTACGCATGGAAAGACTGATTTCGGTATTGGGGATTACATTTACGCAAGCACAAGTGGCTAAATTGTTAACTCAGCTTGGGTTTGCATATAAAGAGACAGAGGGGCAATTTGTCGTCACGCCGCCAAGTTATCGTTTTGATATTGCGATTGAAGAAGACTTGATTGAAGAAGTCGCGCGTTTGCATGGCTATGATCATATTCCGGCAATTGCACCTGTTGCTGCGCTGACGATGTTAAGCGCACCCGAGAGCAATGTGAGCCTGAATCAGCTACGCGATAGGTTGGTCGAACAAGGTTATCAAGAAGTGGTGACTTACAGCTTTGTAGACGAAAGCTGGGAGCGTGATCTATTAGGCAATTCAGCGCCAATTAAGTTATTAAACCCGATTGCCAGTAACTTGAGTGTAATGCGCACCAGTTTGTGGGGCGGCTTGCTGGATAGTTTGAGTTATAACTTGAACCGTAAGCAGGAGCGTGCATTTTTGTTTGAGATTGGTGCGGTATTCCATCAAACAGCGAGTGGTTATCAAGAAACAGCGCGTATTTCAGGCTTGGCTTATGGCAGCGCCAAACCGGAGCAATGGGCTGCAAACGGTGCTGATATTGATTTTTTTGATGTGAAAGCACATGTGGATGCGCTCATTGGCGCAGATTGTGCTTATGAAAAAGCAGAGCATGCTGCGCTGCATCCCGGACAAACCGCACGTATTGTGTTGAATGGTAAGGCGATAGGTTGGCTGGGTAAGTTGCATCCAAAATGGCAGCAGCATTATGATTTAAACAAAAGTACATTTTTATTTGAATTAGACATAGGGGCTATCGTCAATCGTGTAGTACCGACTTACAGTGAAGTTTCAAAATTATTGCCTGTGCGTCGCGATATTGCCATTGTGCTAGATGCGGAAGTTCCTGTTAACCAAGTGTTAACAGCCATCAAATCTGCGCGAATTCCATTGTTACAAACAGTGTCTTTATTCGATCTATATCAAGGTAAAGGTGTTGCTGAAAACAAAAAAAGCCTTGCATTATCAGTACTTATGCATGATACTCAAAAAACACTTACCGATAATGACGCTGATGCAGTGGTTACAAATCTGTTACAATTGCTGCAAAATAAGTTTGGCGCAACACTAAGAAATTAAAAAATATCAAGAATATCTAGCCTGCAGTTTTCAAGAAAAATAGCGGGCTTTAATGTGACTATCGTTACCGCTTTAAAAAATGGGAGTTATGTATGACTTTAACAAAAGCTGAACTTGCTGATTTGCTGTATGAGCAAGTTGGTTTGAACAAACGTGAAGCCAAAGACATGGTTGAAGCATTTTTTGAAGAAGTGCGTACTGCATTAGAATCAGGTGACAGTGTGAAACTCTCTGGATTCGGTAATTTTGAATTGCGTAAAAAGTCTGAGCGCCCAGGCCGTAACCCAAAAACAGGCGAAGAAATTCCTATTACTGCACGTCGCGTAGTGACTTTTCATGCCAGTCAAAAGCTTAAGAGCAAAGTGGATGCCAACTACGCTAAGCAGTCTGCTTAACTATTCGAACTGTGTAACTAGTACAACCGTTTAACTATAACTGTCGATAATTATTTAATGCTTTCCTGATTGTGATCATGCAGATGAGAAAGTGATGAATATGATTGATCCAACTGCAAACATTCAATTGCCACCTATTCCTGCCAAGCGTTATTTTACGATTGGTGAGGTGAGTGATTTGTGCGGCGTTAAGCCACATGTGCTGCGTTACTGGGAGCAGGAATTTACCCAGTTAAAACCGGTAAAACGTCGCGGTAATCGCCGTTACTATCAGCACCATGAGGTGTTGCTAATACGCCGCATTCGAGAGCTGCTATATGAACAAGGCTTCACTATCAGTGGCGCACGACATCGTTTAGACGACACTGACATGAAAGAGCTCAACCAAATTGCAAAAAATGGCAATGGAAAAGCACATGCAGATGCAGCTACTGTTAATATGCAGCTACCTTTGGATTCCGTTAATCAAGCTTTTGATTTTAATGTCATCAAAACAGAGTTACGGTCTATTCTCACATTACTGCGCACTGATGTAGGCGTGGTGTAAAGTATAATTATTTAAATCGTTATCTAATCTTGCGCTTGCCCTTTGCGCTATAATAGTGCTTGTTGCATCCTAGGTGTGACAGCGGTTCGGGGCGTAGCGCAGCCTGGTAGCGTACTTGCATGGGGTGCAAGGGGTCGTGTGTTCGAATCACACCGTCCCGACCAATAAAATCAATCAGTTATCAATAAACAGGCCAGCTTAAAGCTGGCTTTTTTGTTTTTGGTGACACTTTCGGTGACACCTTTGCAATTGCCTGATTTTTACTGGCTGTTGATAGTAGATTAATCGCGGTCAGTGATAGTAGGTCAAGTGCTGCCAGTGATAGTAGCTATAAACACCGAGCTAAAACCTTAGTCATATATCTAATACCCCACCCGGGGCGGAGGGCCCAACCCCCCACTCCATACCCCCATGGGGTTGCTATATGTCGTTTAATTCACGGGCTAATTTTTAACACAGGGCAATTTTTGCCATGCTTTTGTTTTTGTTAGCTTGACCTTAACGAATGACGCTTGCTTAACAAGATAAAATTAAATATGCATGGTTTTTAACATTTAGGATTATTTATTTATCCATTTTAATTATAAAACTGTGAAGTAGATGATTAAATGTTTGTGCACATTGGCATTTAGAAATGCTGTATATTTTGAATTGAATAATCTCTCGAATAAAAAAGCTTGAGAATGATATGACAATCGAAAATATAAAAAACATTTTACTTTCTGCCGAAAAAAATGCGGACCTTGAGATTTATCGAAATGAATTAATAAGTTATATTAAATCAGATGTGGCAAATTCATTTGAAGATCAAGATTTCAAATTTGTTTGTGAAGTAACAAATCGACTTCAAGAGGCTGAAGAGTTTCAGGATTTCATTCCATGTCGTTATATTGGTACGGGACAACGAGGAAGAAAAGTTCGTGTTGATGGATATGAGATAGATGATGTTGATGATTCCATAAGGCTCCTTATATCTGATTTCAATCCTCAGGTTGGTCTCGAAACAATTACAAAAACTAGGGCGGCAAGTATTTTCTCTCAGCTGAAATCGTTTATTGAAGAGTCTGTGTCGGGGAGAATGTGGTCAAGCGCGACGGGAAATGCTGATCAAGTACATGAACTAACAAGCATTCTTGAGAGTTATCATTCTCTTTCAAAAGATGGTAATAGGAAAGTTAGTAAATATAAACTTTATTTAATTACAGACTCAAGTCTTAGCGATAAGTTAAAAGAGCTTCCAACTGAGTACATAGATGATGTTCCAGTAGAATTTAATATTTGGGACATCAGCAGACTTAAGTCTGTCGAAAGCTCTCCATTTGGTACTGAGGAGCTGGAAATTAACTTTACCGAGTTATCAGAGGGTGGTATTCCTTGCTTAAGAGCAGGACAAACTGATGACTACGATGGTTATTTGTGTGTAATTTCTGGTGATGATTTGGCAGACCTTTATGGAAGGTATGGTAGTAGACTGCTTGAAGGCAATGTACGTTCATATTTGACCTCAAATGCAAAAGTTAACAAAGGAATTCAAGGGACGATAAGAAAAGAACCAAGTAGATTTTTTGTGTACAACAATGGTATTTCAGCAACAGCCTCAAATGCTGAAATCCTAGATACTTCTGCTGGTAGCCGGCTTATTTCTGCGAGACATCTTCAGATTGTTAACGGTGGACAAACAACAGCTTCATTACATGCTGCCAAAACAAAAGATAAGGCAGATCTAACTGGCATATATCTACAGATGAAACTCTCTGTTGTGAAAGCCAACGAAAATGATACTCTAGACGAAATTATTCAAAGTATTGCTAGGTACTCTAACACTCAAACTAAAGTTGACCCCGCTGACTTTTTTTCAAATCATCCATTTCATAGAGCAATTGAGAGAAGATCTAGATCAATTAAGGCTCCATCTGCCGAAGGAGCTCAATTTAATACTTACTGGTTTTATGAGAGGGCTAGAGGTCAATACAAGAATGAGCAATCAAGAATGACAGTAAGTCAAAAAAGAGAGTTTCAAAAGATCAATCCTAAAGCACAATTTTTTACAAAAACAGATTTAGCTAAGTTCGAAAATTCATGGCGTAAATTGCCTCACATTGTAAGTCGAGGTGCGCAAAAAAACTTTACTGCATTTGCTGATTACATTGGAAAGGAATATGGAGATGCTGGACTTAAATTCGATAACGAAAAATATTTTAAAGATTTAATCGCAAAAACAATTGTTTTTAGGTTTATAGAAAAAATGGTTTCGCAAGCAAAGAATTCTTGGTACGGGGGAGATTATCGCGCTCAAATAGTTACTTATACAATAGCAAAGCTTGTTAGTATGGTGGAAAAAAATTTCCCTCATTTAATAGTAAATAAAAATTTGATTTGGAGTAAACAATCTGTTCCTTTAGTTTTAGCAGGGCAATTGGAAATTATTGCTCGGAGAGTTTCTTCTGAAATAACAAAACCGCCTGTATCAAACATGAACGTCGGTGAATGGTGTAAAAAAAATGATTGTTGGGAGAAACTTGAACAGCTCGATATTGAGCTGGTTGATAGGATTGAAGAGGTTTTGACCTCAAAAGATGATGAGATAGAGCAGCAAAAAGATGAAATAGCTACCGCTAAACAGGATATTGCTATAAATGCTGTTTTAGAAGTGTTTCGACTTTCTAAATTAGGTTGTTGGTCGAAATTATCATATTGGTCTCAGCAATATTCGCCAATATATGGTAAAGAAGCTGATCTTGTTAGAAATGCTTCTAAGCCTGGTTGGATACCTTCTGATGCACAGGCAAATGTTTTGTTAAAGGTTTTAAAAAGGCTTGAGATAGAGGGTTTTGTTATTCCTAAGTGACTGTTTTAATGAAAGTTTCGTTTTGGACTATTTTGGTTTTGAGCTAACTAAAAATATTAAATTAATTAACGATGGTCTTATCGTCAAATCTCCGCCTTGGGTAAATTTTCTCGTTTCGCTTGGCTCTGTATGCCGCGGGTTACAATTTGACAATAAAAGATTGATTACTTTAGTTGTGTTGCCTACAAGAAGCTTTGCGGCTGGTTTTGCAAATCTTGGAAGCTTGTTAATCGGGGCGAAAAACTTTAACGACTCACTTAATTGGGAAACCTTTAAAGCACTTCCTATTGGTACTACAGTTTATTGGAACAAAGATCAAACAAAGTATGCTGGGATAATACTTGGTTTTGAGAGAATGTATGATGATGATTTTATTTTGCTTGAAGTTACAAAACCAGTAACTAAGGCAAAAGGTGGACTGAAGAGTTTTATTTCGAGAAGTAATTTTCAAGAATATAGTTTCTCAAGAGAGCAGCCTTTGGGTGTTTCAAAGTCAGAGACGCTTGATAAAGCGGGCAGATTTTTTAATGCTTGGGTAGGTGGTATTTCTCAAAGGTGGATATGGGCAGATGGTGCAGAGAGTTTAATTGTTGGGCGTGTTAAAGAGTTATCCTCAATCTACTCCGAGCTTTTTATTTCTTTAGATGGTGAGGATCAAATTTCTATGCAAGATATGCTTTGCATGCAAAACAATCATCTAAATTTTCATGGTAAATCTAGGGTTACTCATCCTCGTGGCGAATTGGATGGAGATTTCCCTTTAATAATTCTTGATGGGCCAGAAGGCTTTTACATATACACCAACAAATCTAGCACATCAAATCTTCTTGTTTTTCTTGATCGAAGTGAATTCAATGAGAACATTCAGAATACCGTATTGCAGCTAAAGAACTTCAGCGTTGATTTTACAGAAGAAATGTTTACTTATTTGCCTGCAGTAGTACCAGCAGGTATCGAATTTATAACATTTAAGGTAGGTTGAATACCTTATGTCATTATTTTTTCAAACATCGAGAGTTTATGAGAATTCGCAAAACTACCAAATAAATATAATAAAAATTGAAAACTCTCTAATAGCGACGTTTCAGAAAATTATTTCTAGACTCTTTTTAGATCTTGATCGATATGATCAGACTCAAAAACAAATTTCTCTTCGACTTTGGATGCTGAGATCATCAATAATTTTCACTCTCTTAGAGTTTGATGATGAATCTTTAAATATAAAGCGACAATTAGATGACTTGATCGAATTGTGCTCAGGTTATCCAACATTAAATTCTGCAATTCTAAATTTAGAATCTAATATAGATTTGATTCTTAAATCGTCAAATTCAAAAAGGGAATGGTTTCTAAATATTCTTGGTAGTAATAATTTAAAGACTGATAGTGTGGCCGTGTTAACTCGACTTAGCTTTGGAAATTCGCCCGGCTGGCCCAAAGATGAGGAAACATTGAAGCAAAAATTAGTTAGTGCAATAACATATCTAAGATCTTCAAGGGAATATAAGAATAGATTATTTGATAAGGTGGTTTTTCCATGTGGTTGCTCGAATTGTCCTAGCGAGTTTTTAAGAAATCTTATTTACTCTGGAATCACATCTAGTATAGACGTCTTACTGTATTCTGGTGAGAAATTTAATCTACCGCATAGATTGAAATTGCCTGTGGATGAAAAGCTCATATCTAAATATGAAGAATCAGTTGTTGATAAAAGTTTCATTGAAATTCCACAGCTACAAACTCCTGACATTATTGACGATTGGATGAACAACTCTTTCTGGAGTGAAATTCATACTGGAGCAAGAAGTTTTTCAGATAATTTAGTCCCATCTCACTATGTACTTTTCAATAATGGTACAGGAACGTTTTTACCTAAAAATGGTAAGGCGCAAGTGATTAATGAGTTTTCTGATCAGTCATTTTCATCTGAAAATATAATTGCAAAAAGAGTTGAAGAGCTAAATTCTGGAGACCTAGTTATACTCAGAAGCGGGGACTCAGTTTTTCTGCTTGATTGTATTTCAGACAACATTCTTCATGAGATTGGATCAGGTAATCTACTAGAAGATGCAACTGAATGGAAAGCTGGACTTGAGGCGCTTTTGCAGACCCATACTTGGGAGGAGGTTGCTGAGATGCTTAAAATTAAACATGTAAATGTTAATCCTGTAACAATTGAACGTTGGGCAGGATCAGAAGGACTTGGTCCTGGAAATAAAACAGACTTCGAAGCTTTAATATACTTATTGATTGAAAGCAAAAAAATTATTCTCAATACAACAACTCCAGATGAGTATATTACAGAAAAATGGTCACAGATCCAGCGCTTAAGAGGAATAAGGCACAAAGCTGGCCAGCGTATACGTAATGAATTATTTGAGACTTTAGCTAAAAATATAAAAAATCAAATAGGCCAAATCGGTGACAAGTCTGTAGTGAAGATGGATTTGGCTTCTGGAGCAGAATTAAGTATTTTGCGAATATTTGCGATAGACCATTCTCTGTCATATATACACCCAAGCAAAATAGGGCGTTTAGATGATTTGAGGAACAATAAATGGCTAGGATGATACCCCCTAATTTCTCCGCAGATACACCTAGGGGAGAGAAAGATCTTTTTTATAAACTTCAAAAAGATCCAGAAACTTTAGATTGGACAGTTTTTCATTCTCTAGATATCAGAAGGCATCGATCTCAGATTGAGGGTGAGCTGGATATGGTGATTATTGTTCCAGAACATGGGATTTTATGTGTTGAAGTCAAAGGTTGTGACGTAAAGCGAGTTAATGGCGAGTGGAAATATTCCTATAAAACTTCAATTTCAACGTCTTTGAAAGGACCTTTTAAGCAGGCATCAAATTCTATGCACTCTCTCCGTGAATATACTAGTGGAAGAGATAGATCATTATCCAATCTTTTATATTTTTCTTGTGTGATATTCACAAATATTGATTTTAATGAAAATTCTCCAGAGTGGCATTCTTGGCAATACATAAATGCACGTCAATTTGTTAGGTATCCAATTTCAACAAATATATTAAATATACTCAGTAGAGCGCATAAACATGTGTTTGATAAATTGGGCACATTATCTTGGTATCACGATAAGATAAGTCGGCCTACTAAAGGCCAAACAGAAAAAATAGTATCTTTATTAAGGGATGATTTTGAATATACATTATCTCCTAGGAAAAAGTTTGAACAATCAGAGCAAACAATATTAAATTTTACCGAGGAGCAGTTTGGCGCTTTAGACTTGCTTCTCGATAATGACCGAGTATTGTATAAGGGCCCTGCAGGGACTGGAAAAACTATAATTGCAATAGAGCAAGCTCGAAGAGAATCTTCTAAGAATAAAACAGTTTTATTTCTGTGCTACAACAATCTTTTAGGTGACTGGATAAAAAAGCAATTTTCTGACTTTGGTTTAGGTCAAGTTTGTTGTTTTACATTTCATGGCCTATTGCTCGACATAATAAAAGAAAAGCCTCCTGTAGATGCAAAAAGCGAATATTGGCAGAACGAGCTCCCTAATAAAGCTATAGAGCACCTTTTAGATAGTGATTCCAAATATCCATTGTTTGATTTTATTGTTGTCGATGAGGCGCAGGATTTAATCAATGAGAATTATTTAGATATTTTAGACTTGCTTCTTTTTGGGGGTTTGTCTGGTGGTCGTTGGGCCTTTTTCGGTGACTTTGAGCGTCAAGCTATTTATCTTCCTGATCTTAAGCAAAGTGCTGATAAAGGACTTGAAAGTCTTAGGGTAAGAAGTCCCAATTTTTCATCATGGTCATTGAGAATAAATTGCAGGAATGCCAAATCAATCGCTCGCACTTTATCAATAACAAGTGGTTTGAATCCGGGATATAAAAAAATTCTTAATGAAGTTGATGATGCAGAGGTTGATCATATTTTTTATGTAGATGATATTCAGCAGCAAACTTTTCTAGTCGAATATATTAATCGTCTAAAAACTACATACAAACCTTCTGAGATCATGGTTTTGTCTATGATGGATGATGCTAAAAGTTGCGCTGGGAATGTTGTTAATTCCTATTCCAATTTGAATTTGTCGCCTATTAGAAAAAACCAAGGAGGAAGTATTTCATACGCAAGCATTCATGCATTTAAGGGATTGGAGTCTCCAGTTATTATTATTACAGATATAGAGCATCTTGAAGATGAAAGAGCTCAATCACTTTTATATGTTGGCATGTCAAGAGCTAGAGTTAGGTTATGTATGCTTATGCATGAACGATGCAGATTTAAATATGATCAGTTGCTAGATCAAGGACTTGCTCTTTTAGCGAGGAACTAAAATGGCTCTTAAAGAAAACTTATCTAACAGAAATTGGCTATATTCAAAATTAAGAGCAGAAATAGTAGGGCCGGATCCTGCTGGAGCGAAAATTGATATAAGTCCTAATGCTTCCTTGCTTCACTTTTCATGGGAAGACTTTAGAAAGCCTAAAATGCAGCAGAATGGCGAAGAAATCTTATGGCAGGATCCTCCGGCAAAAAGGTATGGCGCTGGCATTTTATATCCGACAGGGATTTTTGATGAGATTGAAACTGCTAGGGCGGACGCTGATTCTCAATTGGATTTAGCAGCTGACGTTGACGTAGTGTCACCTCCGGAAATTGATAATATTGGCCAAGTTGATGCTTTTGATGACGACTCTGAAGAGGATGTGACTCTAGCTAATGCATTTAAACCATCGGCGCTTGGATTAAGTTTTTTAGCAAACTTGTCTATTGAGAATAAAGGCATTTATATTGAAATTGTAAATGTTGGCAGACTATCCAGTAACGAGTTTATCGAAACACCCTCCGCAACATACCATAAGCTAAGTGTCAGCGTAGGAGAAAGCACACATAACAAGCCCAATCATTCTATTTGGTTACGAAAGCCATTAGTAGATCTTGATGGTAAATATCCAATAGTACATATAACTAGTGAAGACTTATTACTTGCTGATAAACCTATTAGAAAAAAAATAGATATTAATAATACACAGCTAGAAATTGTTGTTGTTGTGCGTGGGGGCTACACGAGAATAAAGTCCAATCAGAAATTGATAACTGTTTCATTGCTAAACTGTAGTAAGGTAGATTCTGGACGTGTTGACGAACTATGTTTATTTCAATCAGGTTTAAGGGTTCGTGGTGCAAGCAAAGTTGACTGGATTGAACCTTACCCTGAATCTTTAAGTGAATACAGATTAGAAATAGATCCTTTGTCAGACGAGAAAGTAAATGAACTTTTATATAGACAAAACCAAACCTTCGCTATCGGACATGGATGTGCAGTAGATTGGAAGGCATTAAGACCAGATAGTGTATCGGAAATATGGACTGATATTTTACCGAGTTATGAAACTCCCACAATTAGTGCAGATCTTTTTGTGAAGGATTCGAATGGTGTTGATCAGCCGCTTAAAGTAAGTATGCGAAAGTTGGCAGGTCTTGATGATTTTAGTGATGGTTTCGATGAATTAGAGTTGCTGGTTAAATCATATTCTGATTGGATACAGTCTCTAAAAGCGCCACGTAATGGTATTCCAACCATTCCTCAACATCTTGATAAAACAGCTTCCGCACTTATTCAAAAATGCGAGGAATGCAGAGATAGGATAGTTGAAGGAATTGAGTTTTTAAAAGGCGATAATAATGAGTCTAAAATAGCAATTGAAGCATTTAGGTTAGCAAATCATGCGATGCTGATAGCTCAGCTTAGATCAAGTACTGATGTCAGGAGGCCAATTCAGTCTCAAGTAAGTCTCTCCGTGGAATGGCTTCCAAAAATTAATAATCCAGACCCCAAAGTGCCAACCAATCGAGGTTATTGGAGAGCTTTTCAAATAGCATTTTTATTGATGTCTATTAAAGGAATAGTTGACCCATCAAGCAGCGATAGGGATGTAGTTGACTTGATTTGGTTTCCAACGGGTGGAGGTAAAACTGAAGCCTATTTAGGTTTAACAGCTTTTACAATCATCTACAATAGACTATCTGGTAAGGTCTCGGGTGGTGCTGACGTTTTGATGCGATATACGCTAAGACTCCTTACAGCACAGCAATTCCAAAGAGCAGCTTTACTCTTTTGTGCTTTAGAAGTTTTGCGAGAAGATAATCAACTTAAGTTGGGAGACAAGTCTTTTAGAATTGGATTATGGGTTGGAGGTACAACTACACCTAATACGAGAAAAGGAGCATTAGCTTTTCTTGCGCAGTTAGAAAGAGATAGCGAAAGTATCAATCCATTTATTCTCCTAAAATGCCCATGGTGTGGGGCTGCGTTTGGTGCTAGTCATGATAATTTATCCTCATCAAAATATAAAAATAGGCAACAGTCCACAGGAAATAAAGTTTCTGTTTATGGATATAGACGATATAGAACTACAGAATTAGAAACTGTAGTTTTTAGATGTGGCGATCCTGATTGTGTATTTGGTGAAAAGCCTTTTAGTTCATCAAAACAGTTACCAATTGTAATTATTGATGAAGACCTAATAGAAGATCCTCCAAATCTAGTAATTGGTACAGTTGATAAATTCGCTATGCTTTCGTGGAAGCCATCTTTAAGGAAAATTTTTGGTATAGGTCCTGATGGTAAGCATTTTGGTCTTCCACCAACACTTATCATACAAGATGAGCTTCATTTAATATCAGGGCCACTTGGGTCTATGGTAGGTGCTTATGAAACTATAATTGGTCGATTATGCACAGATGATTTAAATGGATCAAGTAAGCCAAAGATAATAGCCTCGACCGCAACTATCAGTAAGGCATTTGAGCAAGTTAAAAATCTCTATGCACGTGAAAACGCATTTTTGTTTCCTCCGTCTGGTCTTGAGTCAAATGATTCGTTTTTCGCCCGCGAGGATAAAGATGAAAGTGGTAATCTGAATCCCGGTAGGATGTACGTTGGTATTTTAGCGCCTGCACATGGTTCGCTCCAAACTACTGAAGCACGAGTATTCGCTAGTCTGACGCAGAATACAGCATTGATGCAGACTGATGATCAAGGAAGAGATCCATGGTGGACCTTGCTATGTTTTTTCAACTCAATCAGGGAGCTTGGAAGTGCGGCATCTTTGTTTGTTTCTGATACTCGGGACTATTTAAGAGTAATTTTGGATCGTTATGGTATTCAATATGAGTTTATTAGAAAACTATTCGAAGTCACAGAGCTTACTAGCCGGATACGAAGTGACCAAGTTCCAAAAGAGCTTGAAAGATTAGAGAAAAATTACAGCTCTAAATCTGCAATAGGGCAAGAAGCAGTAGATGCCTGTTTGGCATCGAATATTATTGAGGTTGGAGTAGATATTTCCAGATTGAGCTTAATGACCATTGTTGGGCAGCCAAAGACAACGTCTCAGTATATCCAAGTATCAAGTCGTGTTGGCCGTAGTCTTGATAAACCTGGTCTTGTAGTGGTTTTATATGGACAAAGCAAACCTAGAGACAGAAGTCACTATGAGAGATTTAGACAATATCATCAAAAACTGTATGCACAAGTTGAACCTACTAGTGTTACCCCTTTTAGCCCACCAGCAGTTGAAAGGGCTCTTCATGGAATAATCGTTGCTGCAGTAAGGCAGCTTGGGCATGAGCAATACGATTCAGCTAAGCCAGTTCCATTTCCACTTGAAGAGAATAGCAAGTTATACAAATTAGTTAAAGAAATGATAGAAGAGCGACTTCAAATTGTCGCGCCAGAAGAGCATGATTTAGTTTTGGAGAAGTTTGAGGAGAGATTAAGACAATGGCAAGTTTGGCAGCCAGCAGAATATGGTTCGTTTAATTTAAGCAGCGAAGATCCGCCTTTGATTTATCAGGCAGGTAAGTCAGAGATGCCATCATGGGACGGCAGAAGTTGGCCGACAGTTACCTCATTGAGAGATGTGGATGCCTCATGTCAAGGCGATGTAACAAGTTACTTCAATAAAGTACCGAAAGAGAATATATGAGTGGGCCAATTAGAAGATCTCAAGCAATTTCACCGTTCGGTATTGGGGCTCTTGTAGACTTTCCTGGGCCTGTGTCCTTAATTCATGCAGGTTTAGACGCATGGCCTTTTGATGAAACAGATCCAAATTATAATGAGTTTAAGATAGATGACGAAAAGAGGTTGGCAAGAAGACTTGGTGTAGATTATTTTGTTCAGCCGCCTGACTACAGACAACCTGAAAAAGGTAAATCTGCATTGCAATCTAATTTAGATCTTAAATTACCCTTTTTAAGATTTCCGTTATGGCACCAATGCCCAAGGTGTGGGAGGATGCATAAGGCTGCATATCATTTACGTTCCTCACCATATTGTGATGGGCCGATTGGGGCTGGAAAAGGACAAGGGGAATCGCATAATAAGAGAAAAACCACACAAGTACGATTTGTAGCTGCATGTCAGCATGGTCATCTTCAGGATTTTCCATGGCTAGAATGGCTTTTTGAGACAAAGAATGTTGGCGCGCGTTTAAAAATGACCACCTGTGCGCGTTGAATTTTGACCAGGCGTTTATGTGTGTAGATTACTACACCGCTGTGGATAAGTCGACCAGACTGACGGAGGGTGTCCTGAATTTTGTGTAAACGTCGGTTGATTACTGCTGAGGCATCCTCT
>VFQO010001219.1_pt1 | contig 20864 bp, 17 predicted proteins | sample 3512331 | NCBI WGS metagenome assembly VFQO01 (sample SAMN10412371, study PRJNA504923) | tailings metagenome | isolation source: Replicate 3 from Balatoc abandoned mine | place: Philippines: Itogon, Benguet | collected 2017-08-28 | reverse complement strand
ACGAGTTCCTGCTCAAGGGTGGCGTGTTCACCAAGGAAATGCTCGAGGCCTACATCGAACTCAAGACCGAAGAAGCTCGCCGCGTGAGCACCTTCGTGTCGCCGATCGAGTTTGATCTGTACTACTCGGTGTAAGGTCGTCGGCCACCCGCTTCGGCGGGTGGCCAGCGGCATCGGCCTTGGCGTTTCGATGCGTCATTGGTCAGTTGAAGGCCTTCTCGCGAGAGCGGGCCTTCTGCTTTGTGGGCATGCGCTTTTGAGCATGATGAACCGCGAAAATTTACAGAATAAGTTATCTGATCCGACCCCTGTCGGGTGGGAAGTTGGCTAGAATCCGCGACCAACAATTCCCATAACAAACTACCGGTCTTCGGGCGCCGCCGCCTGTGGGCGGTAGCGTGAGCTCGAGGTAGTTGTGTCCGAGAATCATTCTTCTTACGCCCCGTCCCGTGATGACGAAGTAGATCTCTTCGAGCTGTTCGATACGCTGAAGGAAAGCTGGAGGCTATGGGTCGGCTCGACGCTGGCCGGTGGTGTACTGGCGTTCGGTATCAGCCAGGCTCTGCCATCCAGCTACGAAGTCTCCAGCCTTGTTCGTATCGGCAGTGCCGGCCCCATGGGGCAGGTCGAGCCGACACCGGTGGTCATGGAGCGCATCAAGTCACGGGACTTCCAGCAGGCGGTATGTGACGCACTGGTGTGTGATGAAGAACAGCGTGATGCCATCAAGAAGCAAATAACGATCACTCAGCCCAAGGGCACCGATGTGCTGTCGCTGACTGTCAAGGCTGATTCTCCAGCACGGGCAGCCGCTGTCATTGAGGCTGTGGTTCAGGTGCTGCAGGAGGCACATGCCGAGCTGGCAGGGCCGGCCCTGCAGAATGTTCGCAAGCAATTGACGAGTGATCAGAAGCGCTTGAAAGAGCTCGAGGCGGAGCGGCAACGCGTGGTGGCACAGGTGTCGCGTGCCCAAGGTGAAGCCGCAGCAGCGGTTGCAGTGCTGCAGCTGGCGCAGATAGGCGATAACTCAGAGTTTCAGGCGCTGAATCAGCGCGTGGCTGATCTGGTGGCATCGCTCGAAGCTCCTAATACTCGACCGACTGAGAAACTGCAAAAGTTGTATGTCTCGGATGAGCCGGTATCACCCAGAAAGCTTCTGATCACGATCATGGGTGCCTTGATGGGAGGCTTGCTTGGTGTCGTGGCGGCTTTTGTGCATGATGCCTTGAGCAGGCGTCATTCCTGTCCATCTGTTCAGTGACTCAAGAAGCGTTGACTGCTGTCTTATTTTGAGATGGTTCTGTTGGTAGCAATACTTAGTGCTTGTTGAAAGAATGCAAATGAGTTTGGAGCGCGACTCCACGTGACTACCTGTTTCAAAGTACATACCTCTTCCGGCAGGCTGTTTTCTGTTTCAGTGGGGCAGACGCTATTGGATGCAGCTGAAAAGTCAGGTGTCATCATGCCCTACAGTTGCCGTACAGGACGCTGCAGCAGCTGCAAGGTCAAAGTCCTGTCTGGTGACTCTCACGCATTGCAGCCAGAGCGCGGTCTGACTGCCGAAGAAAGATCTGCAGGCTGGGTGTTGGGTTGTGTCTGCATTCCCGATGCCGATATGCACATAGAGGTTGAAGACCTTGGTGATGTGGTCGTTCCTGTGCCGAAGATCATGCCCTGCCGTATCAGTACCATTGAGCGTCTTGGTGTGGATGTTGTACGTGTAGTCTTGCGAACGCCACCTGCAACGCCTTTGCAGTGGCTGGCAGGGCAATACATCGATGTGATTGGTCCAGAAGGCGTCCGGCGGAGTTATTCGCTGGCCAATGCGTGTCTGGCTCACAACGAGATTGAGTTGCATGTCCGGCAAGTCTCTGGCGGAGTAATGAGCCAGTATTGGTTCGACACAGCTCAGCCCAATGATTTGTTGAGGCTGCATGGCCCGCTAGGGACTTCTTTCCTGAGAGATGTATCTGGCAAAGACATCATCTTCATGGCTACTGGAACAGGGCTTGCGCCCGTCAAGGCCATGCTTGAAGAGCTCGTTGCCAACGGGCGTTTGGCATCGGCACGAAGCGTGCACGTTTTCTGGGGCGGCCGAACGACAGAAGATCTTTATTGGACGCTAGATCTGCCAGCGATCGTCAATTACATCCCAGTGCTTTCTCGCGCAACAGATGGCTGGTCTGGTGAAACCGGATACGTGCAGGATGCCTGTCTCAAACGTATTAAGGTTTTTACACAGGCCCAGGTTTATGCGTGTGGCAGTGAAAACATGATCACTAGTGCCAGGCAGGTATTGTGTGCGGCCGGCCTTGCCGAAAGAAATTTTCACGCTGACGCCTTTGTCAGCAGTTCAAATTAGAAAGGAGTCTCCATGAAGGCAGTGATTCTCGCTGGCGGCCTTGGTACGCGCTTGAGCGAAGAAACGAGCATTCGCCCGAAGCCGATGGTGGAGATCGGTGGAAAGCCCATCCTCTGGCATATCATGAAAATGTACTCGCACCATGGCATCAACGATTTCGTGATTTGTTGCGGCTACAAGGGCTACGTGATCAAGGAGTATTTCGCCAACTACTTCCTGCACATGTCAGACGTGACCTTCGACATGGTCGGCAACAGCGTTCACGTGCATGAGCGCCGTGCGGAGCCTTGGAAAGTGACGTTGGTGGACACTGGCGAAGACTCCATGACTGGTGGCCGACTCGGTCGCGTTGCCGATTACGTCAAGAACGAGGAAGCATTCTGCTTCACCTACGGTGATGGCGTCGGTGACATCGATATCGCCGGGTCGATCGCCTTTCACCGCGCCCATGGCAAGCAGGCTACTTTGACGGCCACTTACCCACCGGGTCGCTTTGGTGCGCTGGACATTCAGGCCAAGCAAGTCATGAATTTCAAGGAAAAGCCCAAGGGCGACGGTGCCATGATCAATGGCGGCTTCTTTGTGCTCTCGCCCAAGGTGCTTTCGCGGATCAAGGGTGATGGCACGATCTGGGAGCAGGAGCCGCTGATGGGGCTCGCGGAGGACGGCGAGCTCATGGCCTTTGAGCACCAAGGCTTCTGGCAGCCAATGGATACACTGCGCGACAAGCACCTGTTAGAGGAGCTGTGGGCCAGCGGCAAGGCCCCCTGGAAGCAGTGGATCTGACATGCGCCAGGTGAATCCCGCCTTCTGGAAGGGCAAGCGTGTTTTCCTGACCGGGCATACCGGCTTCAAGGGCAGCTGGCTCAGTTTGTGGCTCCAATCGCTGGGCGCTCAATTGACGGGCTTTGCCTTAGCGCCCAACACGCAACCGGCACTGTTTGATGCGGCGGACGTGACCCTCGGCATGCGCAGCTTCATCGGGGATGTGCGTGATCTGACCGCGCTCACCGCTGCCATGCGAGAGGCCCGACCTGACATCATTATTCACATGGCCGCGCAGCCTCTGGTGCGTTACTCCTACGAAGCCCCTGTGGAAACTTATGCCACCAACGTCATGGGCACGGTACATGTGCTCGAAGCGGCCCGCCAAGTGGGGACTGCCAAGGCGCTGGTCAACGTGACCACGGACAAGTGCTACGAAAACCGCGAGTGGGTCTGGGGCTATCGCGAAGACGAGCCCATGGGCGGCCATGACCCCTACAGCAACAGCAAGGGCTGCTCGGAGCTGGTGACCAGCGCGTATCGTCGGTCGTACTTTGCCAACGGTCCGCTGTCTGTGGCCACGGCGCGCGCGGGTAACGTGATTGGTGGCGGCGACTGGGCACAAGATCGTCTGGTGCCGGACATTCTGCGTGCATTCGAGCACGGTCAGCCGGTCACTGTCAGAAACCCGCAGGCCACGCGACCCTGGCAACACGTCCTGGAACCCCTGTCGGGCTACCTCGTGCTCGCGGAGGCGCTATACGAGCAAGGGAAAGCCGTTGCCGAAGGCTGGAACTTCGGCCCCCGTGAGGAAGACGCCAAGCCAGTAGCGTGGATCGTCGAGGCGCTGGTGGCTGCCTGGGGCGAGGGTGCCAGCTGGGTGCTCGATGCCGGCAACAACCCGCATGAGGCCAACTACCTCAAGCTGGACATTTCCAAGGTGGGCGCCCGCTTGGGTTGGCAGCCCCGCTGGAGCCTGCATACGGCCCTTGAGAAAATCACTAACTGGCAGCAGGCCTGGTTGGCAGGCCAACAGGCCAGAGATCTCTGTCTGCAGCAAATCCACGAATTCAACAACTCTCTGCTTAAGTGAACAAGGACCATCCTGTGACCACACCTACCGTGCAGCTCATGGCCAAGTCGCCTGACATCATTCGCCAGCAGATCGCTGAGCTGGTTCAGCAATACGCTGACATCGTGCATGCCCCCAAGCCTTTCGAGCCGGGTGTGTCGCCGGTACCTGTGTCCGGCAAGGTGATCGGAGCCGCCGAACTCAAGAACATGGTGGAGGCCAGCCTGGATGGCTGGCTGACCACGGGGCGCTTCAATGCCGAGTTCGAGGCGCGCATGGCGCGCTTCCTGGGCGTCAAGCACGTGCTGACCGTCAACTCGGGTTCCTCGGCCAATCTTGTGGCGTTTTCGGCACTGACCAGCCAGAAACTGGGTGACAGGGCCATCAAGCCGGGCGATGAAGTGATTGGCGTGGCTGCCGGCTTTCCGACCACCGTGAACCCGATTCTGCAGTTCGGCGCCGTGCCGGTGTTTGTGGATGTGGATCTCGCCACGCACAACATCGATGCCTCCCTGATCGAGGCAGCTATCTCCCCCAAGACCAAGGCCATCATGCTGGCCCACAGCCTCGGCAATCCCTTCAATCTGGAGGTGGTCACGGCCTTGTGCAAGAAGTACAACCTCTGGCTGGTGGAGGACTGCTGTGACGCCCTGGGGGCCACCTACAACGGGCAGATGGTTGGTACGTTCGGCGACATCGCGACGCTGAGCTTCTACCCGGCGCATCACATCACCATGGGCGAGGGCGGTGTGGTGTTCACCAACAACAGCGAGCTCAAGCTGATTGCCGAATCGTTCCGTGACTGGGGGCGTGACTGCTACTGCCCGCCCGGCAAGGATAACACCTGTGACAAGCGTTTCTGCTGGACCAAAGACCAGCTGGGTGGTGATCTCCCGGATGGGTATGACCACAAGTACACTTACAGCCATCTGGGCTACAACCTCAAGATCACCGACATGCAGGCCGCCTGCGCGCTGGCGCAGATGGACAAGCTCGAAGACTTCATTGCCAAGCGTCGCGCCAACTTTGCCTACCTGAAAGCCAAACTGGCCAGCGTGGCTGAGTTTCTGCATCTTCCCGAAACCACGCCGAATTCCGAGCCGTCCTGGTTCGGCTTTCCGTTGGTGCTAAAGCCGTCAGCGGGCGTCAAACGCACGGATCTCATCAACTTTCTGGAAGAAGCCAAGATCGGCACGCGTTTGCTGTTTGCCGGCAACCTTACCAAGCAGCCTTACATGGCTGGGCGAAATTTCCGTGTCAGCGGTGAGCTGACCAACACGGATGTGGTGATGAACCAGACCTTCTGGGTGGGAACATTCCCTGGCCTCGGCGAGGCCCATCTGGATTACATCGCAGGCAAGCTGGAAGAGTTCTTCGGAGTCAATTTCTAATGAGCGATCTTGCGAGTTCTCGTGCAGCATTCGACGAGAATCGACGATTTGCACCCGCTCGTATGCGCCGCACGGTTCTCGAAATGGCTTATGCAGGATCGACAGTACACATCGCCTGTGCATTCTCAATCATCGAGTTGATGACAGTTCTGTACCGCAACCATTTGCGGTATCCAGACAACAATCCCCGTGCCGAGGGGCGAGACTTTCTGGTCCTGAGTAAAGGCCATGGTGTGATGGCCCAATATGCCTGCATGCGTGAACTGGGGTGGTTGAATGACTCACAGGTTCATGGCTATTTTAAAGATGGCAGCGAGCTCAAAGGTCTTTCTGATTCGCGTGTTCCAGGCTGTGAAGTGACATCGGGGTCCCTTGGTCACGGCTTCTCGGTAGGCGTTGGCATTGCCATGGGCTTGAAGCGCAAAGGCACAGATCAAAAAGTTTATGCCATTGTGGGGGACGGCGAACTCAACGAAGGACCCATCTGGGAGGGTGCGCTCGTCGCCGCGCATCACAAGATGGATAACTTGATGCTGATTGTCGACAAAAACGGCTTTCAGGCCATGGGCACAACAGACGATGTCTTGGCACTAGGTGACTTAACAGCGAAGTTCGAAAGCTTTGGCTTCGAGACATTGGAGGTCGATGGTCATGACGAGACGGCAGTTGATACTGCCATCAACACGCTTTGGGCTTCAGGCTCAGGCAAGCCCAAAGCGCTGGTTGCCGTAACGGTAAAAGGCAAAGGTGTGTCCTTCATGGAGTCTGACAATAGCTGGCATTACACGCGCCTTGACGCAGCGACTTTCGCTAAAGCTGTTGGTGCGCTCGCATCTGCTGGAGCATCGACATGAGAGAGGCCTTCTCCAATGCTTTGGTTCGGCTGGCGCTTGCGGATCCCAAGGTACTTTTGCTGACTGGAGATCACGGCTACGCGCTGTTTGATGAGTTCCGTAAGCGCTGCCCAGACCAATACATCAATGCAGGGATTGCTGAGCAAAATATGGTTGGCATGGCCGCAGGCCTTGCGCGTGTGGGTTTTCGTCCTTTCGTTTATGGCTTGGCCGCCTTCGTGCCAATCCGTACGGTGGAGCAGATCAAGCTGGACATCGCCCATGACAACTTGCCGGTCGTGCTGCTAGGCGATGGAGCAGGCTTCGTCTACAGCCATCTGGGCACCAGCCACCAGTCGACCGAGGACATTGCTTGCGCACGCGCTATCCCGGGCCTGGCCGTGCTGTCGCCGTCCGATCGCTTCGAGATGACCGCGAGCATGGATTACGCCTACTCGTCCAACAGCCCGGTGTATCTACGCATGGGCAAGTCTGATCGCGGCGACGTGCATAGAGAGCCGGTACTGCAGCTTCGCACAGGTGGCCTGGTGCAAGTGCGCACTGGGCGCTCGGACAGACCGGGGTTAATCGCAACGGGCTCTATGGTTCGTACCGCAGTGGATGTGGCGCAGGTACTGGATCTGTCGGTGTGGAGCGCTCCAGTACTCAAGCCCCTGCGAGTCGACGACGTGTGCGCCGCGGCGAGTGCTACGTCTGGGCTGGTCACGCTGGAAGAACATTCGGTGCTGGGTGGACTGGGCGCTGCTGTGACAGAAATCACCAGCGAATATCAGCCTATCCGCGTGCTGCGTATCGGCGTACCTGACCGGTTCTCTGAGCGCTGCGGTACGCACGCCTACTTGCTAAGCGAGCATGGGCTAGACGCCGACAGCGTACACGCGAAAATCGAGTCCTTTAGCCAATCTATAATTACAGCTACTTTGGCTTAATAATGTCGCAGATGAACACTGCCTCGCCGTTGAAAATTCCTCCCGAAGATCTTCAGCGTTGTCACGATCTGCTCGGTCACAAAGCTTGGCGGTCGCTTGCGGGTCAAAGGATCTTCATAACCGGAGGTACCGGCTTCGTTGGTAAGTGGCTGCTCGCAACATTGCTCGACGCCAATACGGTATTCGATCTGGGTTGCAAGATCACGGTTCTGAGTCGCAATCCAGTATCTTTCCTGAATGACTGGCCCGCTATGGATGGGCTAGTCGACTGGATCATTGGTGACGTACGCGACTTTCCGATCGGTACCTTGAAGTATGATGTGATTATCCACGCGGCCACCGACGTAGCCTCTCAGAGCTCAGCTCAGGATGTATTCTCAACCTGCTTGGAGGGAACGCGTCATGTGCTGGCACTCGCACGCGCCAGCGGCGCTCACAGTCTCTTGCTGCTGAGTTCCGGCGCAGTATATGGCCCGCTCCCTGCCGGCATGACGCATGTACCGGAGACGCACTTGGGTGGTCCTGACCCTCTGCTAACCGCTTCTGCCTATGGAGAAGGCAAACGAGTGTCGGAGTGGCTGGCGGCTCAGGCCGGCGACAACGGCCTTAAGGTTCATGTTGCGCGTCTCTTTGCCGCAGTAGGCCCTCATCTGCCACTAGATAAACATTTTGCTGTAGGGAACTTCCTCCAAGCTGCGATAAAAGGTGAGGAAATAATTATTAATGGCGATGGTACACCTTATCGCAGCTATCTCTATGCAGCAGATATGGCAGCGTGGCTGTGGGCGACACTACTGCGCGGAAAGTCGGGACGCGCCTACAACGTCGGTTCAGAGGACGCGCTTTCGATCTTTGATCTGGCACATCGCGTCGCGCAAGCGTTAAACGTGCAGGTCAGTGTGCGTGCAGTGCGAAGTGCGCCACCGGGACATGTCGCTCAGTATTACGTTCCCTGCACGCAGCGGGCGCGCAAGGAGCTTGGTTTGCCCCCATCGCTCGACCTGGATGAATCCTTGAGGCGAACCGCTCATTGGCACGGTTATGACGAAAGGTCTGCCGGGGGTATGGTCTGATGCGTGTCCTGAATAGAATATCAAGCTTGCTCAGCGGCGTTGAGCGCCAAGGAGCTCTGGAAGCCATAGTTAGGCTGCAGCCGACAAAAGGTGCAGCATGACGACTCTTGGAAACATTAATATGTTAGCGCGCCTGAAGGCTTTCGCGGGCTTGGACATTCATGTGCTCCATACCCTGCTGTTCCGGGGCTGGGGCATCTTAGCAGGTGGGCTTTCAATAGTTTTGATTCCCTTATACCTTTCACCGACCCAGCAAGGTTTTTACTTCACCTTTGCAAGTGTTCTAGCATTACAGGTGTTCTTCGAACTCGGACTGAACCAAGTCATCATACAGCTTGTCAGTCATGACGCTGCACACGTTACTATCCACAATGACGGTGCGATAAGCGGTGATCCAGCACGTCTTCATCGTTTGAACGGACTAATACAGCTGCTACGCCGCTGGTATTTCTTTGCTGCTGTGTTTTTCGTGGTGTTGGCCGGTGGTGCTGGTTGGATGTTCTTCACCCGCAAGGGCGGTGATCTGTCCGTGGAGCAGTGGGGTGCTATCTGGGTAGCGCTGGTATTTTGTACCTCAATAAACCTGTTCCTAAGTCCACGTCTAACATTCATCGAAGGTACAGGGCAGGTCGGCGCCGTGGCGCGTCTTCGGCTGATTCAGTCGATGTTGGGCTATTGCGTTATGTGGACCTTTTTGCTCCTTGGTATGGGTTTGTGGGCAGCAGTAGCGGTGCCGACCGTTAGTGCCCTAGGCTCCTCGTTTTGGCTTTGGAGGCGAAGTGACACGATCAGACAACCAACAGCAGCGAGGATTAAAGGCCTTGAATCCATTTCATGGCGCCGAGACGTCTTTCCCTTGCAATGGCGCATCGCGATCAGCTGGGCCTGTGGCTACATCATATTCAGTCTTTTTACGCCGATAGTCTTCTACACTCATGGGGCGGTGGAGGCTGGTCGATTGGGTATGGCCATGGCAGTGTTTAGTGCCGTTACTACTATGGGGCTAAGCTGGATCAATGCTAAGGCGCCTAACTTCACCATGTATATTTCGCGCGGGGACTCGGAGGGTTTGAACCGCCTCTTTAAGGCGGTGGCTGTGCGTTCGATAATCGCCACAGCGCTGCCCAGTTTTGTCATCGTAATGCTGGTGGCACTAGCCACTTATTACGACCTCAGAGAGGTGAGCCGTATCGCGTCGGCTGAGACGTTGTTCTGGATCGCCTGTGCTGCCACAGTTAATACCGCAGTCTATGCCGCCGCTGTGTACATGCGCGCCCATCGAGAGGAGCCAATGCTAATTGTTTCATTGGCATCTGCTGTGCTCACTGGCATTGTTGTCTTTGTAATGCACCAAGACGTCTTTCAAATGATGTTGGGCAACGCTATGGTCGGAATATTTGTAACACTGCCATGGACGCTCGCTCTATTTCGGCGTTATTACTCGAAGCACAATATGCCCGCTCCCGCCCTTCAGCACAATTCCGCTTGATTATTCATGTCGCTACCATTACTGACTATTATTATACCAACATATAACCGCGCCGATTATTTGGAGCGCCTGCTCGCGGTATTGAGGGAGGAATTGGTAGATCTTGATTCGCTAGTTAGAGTGCTAGTATCTGATAACGCGTCGACCGATCGAACTCCAAATGTCATAGAGGCTGTGGCAAGGAGTTGGGAGGCCTTGATCGTTCAGAGTCATTCAATAAATTTGGGGCCTGATGGCAACTTTTGCTCATGCCTGCTCCGGGTAGAAACACAATATTGCTGGATACTTGGTGACGACGATGTGCCGGTGTCAGGGACTTTGCGAAGCGTTCTGCATGCATTATCCAAATGTCGACCTGACCTACTGTACCTTCAGAGCGCTTGGTTTTCGGACGCTTTTGGTGCCGATATCGTGAACGCCGACCCCGGCATTGCCAACAAACCGATTGATGTTTTTGATTTCACAAGACGAACGAATTACTGGCTGACATTTATTTCCTCAGTGGTTTTTGACTTTGCGCACTACAAGCGCTTAGCTCCCAATGGACCTACAGAAGAGTTCATGGGGACCTCTCTCGTTCAACTCCACTGGGTATTATTGCTTTTACGTCATGGGAGTAAGTTCCTGATTAGTAATGGACCAGTGATAAAGGCTACTGGAAGTAATAGTGGCGGTTATTCTCTGGTGCATGTTTTCGGCGTTAATCTCCCGCGGCTCGTCGACCTCAGCTTAGGGGCGAACTCGAAGCTCGGTGGGATCATCAAGCAGAGTAACGCTCTTTCCAACCTGCCGCGTCTCCTCTACACAGTGCGCTTCGCACATCTCGGAGACTTCAAGCTGGAGTCGCTGCCGCCCGACTTCCTCGACAAGGGCAAGGGCCAAGGACTTACGAAGTTGTTGTACCGCACCTTACTGGTTGGAAGTCCGATGGCTTCTAACTTGGCCCGCCGACTGTTGCAGTCGCAGGGAAAGGCATTGGAATGGTGTTTAGCGGTCCGTGCCCGCCTGCGGCATCTCGGGCGATGCGGCGCATGGATCGCCGACGGACTGTACCGCCGAGTGCGGATCGCGTTCGCCTGGACACGAGGCGTCTTCTGGGGAATGCGCTGTGATAGCGCCGAGAGGCATCCGGTCTTCATTGGACCACACGGCCAGTTCCTAGGCTTGCGCGGCGTAAGGCTGCATGGCCGGCTAACGCTGGGCATACGTTGCCGCATCGAGCTTTATCACCGTTATGCGGATCAGCAGTTCCATCCCACACTATGGATCGGCGCGAACGTGTCGATGGAGAACGACTGCCACATCGGAGTCGTAAATCGTGTAGAGTTGCATGACGGCGTGATGCTTGCCAGTCGCGTGTATATCTCTGACCACGCGCACGGCGATACCGACAAATCGATCCTGGAAATGAGACCAGTCCTGCGGCCCTTGTACTCGAAGGGCCCTGTGATCGTAGGGCGCAACGCGTGGATTGGCGAGGGTGCGGCCATCATGCCTGGTGTCCGTATCGGTGAAGGCGCCATCGTAGGAGCCAACGCCGTAGTCACCCGGGATGTTCCCCCTGGGGCCGTGGTGGGTGGTGTGCCCGCCCGAATCATCAAGATAGTCTCAGGCGCCACGCCTGCATCCGTGCGCTCCTGATCCCTTTCACAGCCCTAGCTATTATCTATATGACTACGCAAAAACCATTATCACAACTTGTTCCCAATTACCTTTGTTAAGCGCGTACGCGGATTCAAAGTGTGCCTGTGCACTAATCTAATGCGAAGTGCTGCATCGTTATCTTGGATAGGAAGTCGGAGTTGCCTTTACTGGAAGACGATCTGGCGGAGATAATCTGGGCTACGCGCCTATTTCACCTTTGCGGTCAGCTTGGGATCTCTGAATGACCTCGTAACCTACGCTTATAACTTCCGATACTGCAAAATTGACCCTATTCCCGGCTCAAAACCACTTTAGTGGTTTGATGCACCCAGCGCGATAGCGCCATATTAGGCGTGTTGCAGAGCTACTCATCCTCGTCGTATTGAAACAACGGCGCGATGAATCCCACTTGCTCTATTAAGATGTGGTCAAAAAATAGATCGCACAAAAGTTGCTACCCTTGAAAGTGAGAATCTAATGAACAAGGCTATATTCACCGTCTGCTCCAGAAACTACCTCGGTCAGGCCGCAACTCTGATGAGCAGCGTTAGGGAGCACGAACCGGATGCGGCTCGCTTCATTGTGGTTGTTGATCGGCGTGTCGAGGCCGCGGACATCGATCCTGCGCTCGCCACAATCATCTGGATCGACGAACTAGGAATCCAAGATCTCGAGTACCGAGCATTCGTTTTCGACGTGCTGGAGCTCAACACGAACGTTAAGCCGAGTGCGCTGAAACATCTTCTCTTATCATTCGATCAATGTCTTTATCTGGATCCGGATATTGTTCTCTATGCGCCACTTCGAGTAGTTTGGGACGGACTGCAGGCTGCCAATATCGTTGTGACACCGCACCTACTAGACCCGCAGTCGACATTGACTTTCAAGGCCCAGCAGGATCTGCTTCGCCACGGCGGATTCAATCTGGGATTCATTGGTGTAACCCGTAGCGCCGAAACCCTCCGATTCCTCGACTGGTGGGAAGTCTGTTGCCTTGAATGGGGATTTCATGCCCCGTCCGAAGGATTCTTTGTTGACCAGAAATTCGTCGACCATGGGCCCATCCTGTTCGAAGGTTTCAAGGTGCTTCGGCATAAGGGCCTTAACGTGGCGTACTGGAATATTCACGAGCGTCCAGTCCAACTGCGCAACGGAATTTGGATGGTGGGAGATGAGCCGCTGGTCTTCATGCACTATAGTGGATTCATCTTCGAGCCTAAGGGCCATGAGGTCAACTCGATCTCTAAGTATCCTGCGATGACGAACCTGTCGATTCGTCCAGAGCTTAGGGCACTATTCGATGATTATCGCCACCGTCTCGCCTCCAATGGATATCCAGATCTGATCCGAATCGACTATTCCTTCTCGGTATTCGACAACGGCATGCCGATTCCCCGTCTCGCCCGGCGTTTGATCGGTAGCGGCGCCGTCCCAGTGCCTAGCCGGGTGCGACCATTCCATGCAGAGGGCGAGATCTACCGACTGCTGCGGAGTGCCGGTGCTCTGCCTTCGGCACGCACAGGTGCAGCCCCTCAGCCGGCCCGCAGGCGCGACCGAGGCCGGGAATACCGGCAACTCGACACCGGACTGCGTGTCCTTCGGTGGCTATATCGTTGGTTTGGCGTGAACCGGTATGACGCGCTGGTCAAGTTCATGGGCTTTGCGTCTGGAACCCTGAACCAGCGATTTCTCCTATCTCCCACCCTAGGCGATGGCGACCGTTTATGAGTGCGACTTTCGTCAATCGAGTGTGGAACTTGCGCCAGAGCTGATCGGATATGACCGCGTCGGTGTCGAAGGAACAGCACATTTCACCCAACCGCGTATCAGCCGATGTCCGCGCTGGCTTGCGGCTGAGCTCCCTCAGCGTGGGCGATGCCCTCTATCTGTCCTCGCAGGTCATGCCAGCATTTGCAGGTATCGTGCTTCTGGCGATCGTCACAGTCCAGGCCGTATTCCGACTATTGAGAGGACTATTGAGAGGATCGAAGGCCCGTGTGGCAGGTCCGATAGGAGCTGCTGGAGATCTGCACCCAGTCAAGGTAGCCATCGTGATTAGTCTGGTGGGGCTGATCTTCATCGTCCAGTCGATGATGCTTCCACATGAAGTCCGTGTTGGTACTGCCATTCACCTCCTGCTCTATCTGGTAGTGGTGTTCGCGCATCGTTCACTCATTGCCTCGTGGCCTTCGCTGCAGCTCGTCCGCTGGGTCGTATGGGTCAATACTATTCTGCTGCTGACCTTCTTCCTCGATGGCGTTAGGGAGGTTTTTTGGTACGAGAACCTCGGCAAATACCGCTTCCGCTCCTACTACTTCGAACCTTCGATTGCGGCCCTAATATATGTGTTGAATATTATGATTATCTGGTCGTGCGGTCGTCAGTCGCGAGACTATATGCTTCTGATCTCTATGAGCCTCGCAGGGCTCATGCTCACGTATTCAGGAAGCGGGATCCTGCTGCTAGCCCTGATTATGATGACAGGTATCAAGTGGAGGCGGCTTGCTCTAATCCTGAAGATAGCCTTGATAGTCATCCCGCCAATGGTCTTCTGGAGTCTCACTCCGCAGGGTGCGGAAGCAATCAACGACCTGATCGTTCAGCGGGTTGTCGGAATCGTGACCCTTGAGTATGACAACAGCGTCCACTTGCGTGCAGTCGCACCATTCATATTCTTGGCCGAACAATTAGAAACGGCTACCTACGCTCTGATCGGATTCGGGGTTGGTGGACTCGAGAATCACATTCTCACTAATGAGTCCAGCCTGCACTACCTCACCAACTTCGCAGGGGAGTTGATGACTTCGATCAACAATGGCTATGTTGTTCTTATCGCCCTTGTCGGCTTGCCGATGGCTATTCTGTGCCTCGCATGGCTCAGCGTTCGCGTGGTCAGTTCTCCTGCTCCATTCGGCTTGAAAGTCTATATCGTTCTATACCCATTTTTTTCAGGTTTCGTCATCCATCCCTTGATCTGGCTGCTAGTGGTCATGATCGGACTGCGGGCTGCCCGCAGAAGGCCACTAGCCATAAACGCCGACCGCCATATCCCATGAGAATTGCAATCGTAGATCCCGCATCGTTCGTTCTGCCCTACGACCTTTGCCTCGCGCAGGGATTGCTCGTCAATGGTCACACGGTCGATCTCTATTGTTCGAACTCCTCCTACAATGGGGATATGCTAGATCAGGCAGAGGTGGCCTTTACTCGGCAGGTCGATCGGTTTTTGGTGCGTCGGTTCGATATCTCAAGTACTGTCTCACCTTGCCGTCTCGTCGGTTTCTGGAATTATCTGCGGATGCTCGCGAGCCTAGTGAGGCAGCGCCGGCGATACGACGTGGTTTGTCTGCAGTTTGGCATTTTCCTGCCCATCGACCTGCTCTTCTTGTGGCTGATGGGTCGTGGCGTTGACCTGACCGTACACGATGACGTGCCCCACGGGTTCCACGGACAACGCCACTGGCCCACGCTGCTGCGATGCCTGAGTGCTCGGCGACTGGTGTTCACTAGCGAAGCCGTCAAACGTCGGTTTCTGAATCGGTATGGCCTAGCCTTCCTGGAGCGGCGAGCCATCTTACTGCAGCACGGTACGCTTGCTTCTTCCATGACGGAGACCGAGCGCTCCAAAACCACCTCTCAAGGTGGCGGTCGTGCGATAACCTTCTTCGGCACCGTGAAGCCTTACAAGGGCGTGGACGTGCTGCTGGCTGCTGCTCCGTTGCTGGTTGGATCTCGGGTGGAGATTTACGGGCGCTGGGATGCAGAGCTTCGTCCGTTAGCTGTATCTGCGCGCGAACAAGGCATCAGCGTCGTGGATGAGTTTCTTTCTAACGAGGAGTTGAGCTGCCTGCTCCGTCAGGAGCGTGTTTTCGTGCTGCCTTACCGAAGCGCCAGCCAGTCTGGAGTTCTGTATCTACTGCTGCACTATGCAAGGCCTTTCGTTAGCACAGATCAGGGGGACCTAGGAGCGTTTCTGCGCAAGCACGATCTCACCGACCTGATCTTCGATGCCGATCGCCCAGCAGACCTAGTGCGATGCATCAATCTAGTATTATCTAACTACGAAGTACTGACTGAGCGCATGAGATCGATCCGCAAGTCGTACGACTGGGCTGCGATCGTAGGCAGTCATCCCATGTTTCAGGAGGCGTAAATCGATGGCTGCCTGCGCGATTGTTCCCTTGCAAGGCTCCACTGCTACGCAACAGACCGAGGTCTCGATAATAATGCCGGCCCATAACGCGGCCAAGACGATTAAGGCTTCCGTCGAGTCTGTGCTTGCCCAGACACACACTGACTGGAAGCTCCATGTTGTCGACGACGGATCGACGGATCGGACGGCAGAGATCATTGGTACGTTTGCGCAAGCCGATACCCGGATCCTACTTCACCGACCGGGTCGATTGGGAAGTGCAGGTGCTGCCCGTAACCACGCGATAGCCCAAGCGACAAGCCAGTACCTAGCCTTTCTTGATGCCGATGACCTTTGGCTACCGCAAAAGCTTCAGAGACAGCTGGCATGCCTTCAGTCGGGCAACGCTATAGCTGTCTGTAGTGGGTATCATGTTTCGGCCGATTCCGGCCGCACGCTTTCAGCCATCCGCACCCCCCCGCATCGGATTTCCCGGAGGCAGATGCTGGCGAACAACAAGGTCGGGTGCCTGACCATGCTTATAGATCTGAAGCGCTCCGGCACGTTCCTCATGCCAGAGGGGGTAATCCATGAAGATTATGCTACATGGCTGGCTCTCTTAAAAAATCCATCCATATTCATCGAAGGCATTCAGGAGCCATTAGCCATCTACTCTGTACAACCAGGAAGCCTATCGGGTAACAAGCTCCGCGCAGCTGGCGCTCAGTGGCACACTTACCGCAAGTTACTCAACATGGGTCTATCCGAGGCGACGTTCTGGATGATCCAGTACGCTTTGGCCACGGGCTTAAGAACGGCACGGGAGCGCCTATTATTGGCCTTGTCCCTGAATAACACACTCCGTAGTTGAAAATGAAATTGTCGAGATGTAGCACGGCAAATTTGAAAGCAAGAAGGTTGTAGTGGCCAACCAACCTGCGGCAGACATTGCCCGCAGAAGAACAGGATGCCTACCGCTGGCAGCACATCAACGACGTCGCGTCAGCCACAGATGTTCATGTGCACAGCCGTTGGTGTGCCCAAGATTTGATTGGCGGAGTGCGCAGTCCACGCACCTACCCCATGAATTAAGGTTGTGAGCAGATGCAAATTGACGTGATAGGTGGTAGCGGTTTCGTTGGTACTCGCTTGGTCAAGCGCTTGCACAAAAGTGGATCAGGAGACATCCGCATTATCGACAAGGTGGATAGCAAGTCATTTCCGGACATTTCGCAAAGAGCGGATGTCAGGTCGATTGAAGCGTTGGGCTCCTCTTTGAGGCCAGAGGCTGTGATCATAAATCTGGCTGCAGAGCATCGCGATGATGTACGCCCATTGAGCCTCTATGATGAGGTTAATGTCGATGGCGCAGTTAATATTTGCCAGGTGGCTCGTGAAAAATCCGTTAGGCAGATTATTTTTACCAGCTCTGTGGCTGTTTATGGGTTCGCCCCACTTGGAACGGACGAGTCGGGAAAGATTGCCCCGTTCAACGACTATGGAAGAACAAAGTATGAGGCGGAGCTTGTATTCCAAGCCTGGCAGGCTGAGAAACCTGATGAGCGATCATTGGTTATCGTTCGCCCCACAGTCGTTTTTGGCGAGCAGAATCGTGGAAATGTTTACAATCTGCTGAAGCAGATCGCTTCTGGCAGATTTGTCATGATTGGCAAGGGGCTTAATCGAAAATCGATGGCCTATGTTGAGAACGTCGCTGCATTTATCGAGCATGGCATGACTTTGGGGCCTGGTACGCATGTGTTCAATTACATCGACAAGCCTGATTTCACCATGAATGTTTTGGTGGCAAAGGTAAATGCGATGTTTGGCCGCGGTGAAAATATTGGTGTGCGAATTCCCTTCTTTTTGGGCTATGCAATTGGCAATGTGTTTGATGCCGTGGCCCTGCTCACTGGAAAACGTTTTGCCATCAGTGCCATACGTGTCAAAAAGTTCTGTACTGACTCGGTGTACGAAACGACTCTTGAGAGGACCGGTTTTGTTAGGCCCGTACCGCTTGAAAAGGCTCTTCAAGACACTGTGCGCTATGAGTTTATTGAGTCCAATGACAATGCCGAGGTCTTTTACAGTGAGTGACGTGCTGCTACCTGTTATTATGGCCGGGGGCTCCGGTACGCGCTTGTGGCCTTTGTCACGCGAAGGTTACCCCAAGCAGTTCCTCGCCCTTGAGGGCGAGAAGACCATGCTTCAGGAAACGATTGCCAGACTTTCCGGGCTGACCGATGCCAAGCCGTTGGTGATCAGCAACGAGGCGCACCGTTTTCTGGTGGCCGAGCAGCTGCGCCAAGTCGATGCCTTGGGGGGCAACATCCTGCTGGAGCCCGTGGGGCGTAACACCGCGCCCGCCATTGCTTTGGCCGCCCTGCAGGCGGTGAGGGCTTGCGATGACCCGTTGTTGCTGGTCTTGGCCGCCGATCACGTGATTCGTGATGGCGAGGCGTTCCGTGCCGCCATCCGTGTAGCCCTGCCGCAGGCGGAGTCCGGGGCGCTGGTCACCTTCGGCATTGTCGCCACCCGCCCGGAAACCGGCTATGGCTACATCCGCAAGGGAAGCGCCGTGGGCGAGGGCGCTTTTCAGGTGGCCGAGTTCGTTGAAAAGCCGGACCGTGCCACGGCGGAAAGCCATCTCGCCAGCGGCGACCATGTCTGGAACAGCGGGCTTTTCCTGTTCCGCGCCAGCCGTTATGTGGCGGAACTGGGTCAGCATCGTCCGGATATCCTGCAGGCCTGCCAGGCGGCAATGGCCACACCGCGCGTTGACATGGACTTCCTGCGTGTCGATGAAGCGGCCTTCCGCGCCTGCCCCGAAGACTCCATTGACTACGCCGTGATGGAAAAGACCGACCGGGCAGTGGTGGTGCCCATGAATGCGGGCTGGAGCGACGTGGGCGCTTTCGCCTCGCTCTGGGACGTGCTGCCCAAGGACGCTGCCGGCAACGCTAGCCGGGGTGACGTGATGCTGCAGGACTGCACGAACAGCCTTGTATTTGCCGAGAACGGTTTGGTCGCTGCCGTAGGCCTGCGTGATGCTGTGGTCGTGCAGACCAAGGATGCCGTTCTGGTTGCCCCCAAAGACCGTGCCCAGGAGGTCAAGCAGATCGTGGCCCGCCTAAAGGCCGAGGGACGCACTGAGCACCAGCTGCATCGAGAGGTCTATCGTCCTTGGGGCAAGTATGACTCGGTGGATGCTGGAACCCGTTACCAGGTCAAGCGTATCACCGTGAAGCCTGGCGCCAAGCTAAGCGTGCAGATGCACCACCACCGCGCCGAACACTGGATTGTTGTCAGCGGTACCGCCCGTGTCACTTTGGATGGCGTTGAGCGCCTGCTCACCGAGAATCAGAGCATCTATCTGCCCGTGGGCGCCGTGCATGCACTGGAGAATCCCGGCAAGCTGCCCCTGGAGCTGATCGAGGTGCAGGTGGGGGGGTATTTGGGGGAGGATGACATCGTGCGGTTCGAGGATCGCTATGGAAGAGCATAATGCTTTTGAGCATGACTGTTGAGTGGCGGTTAGAGCGTCAAGGAATGGCTAGAAAAACGGATTTTGATGCATGCAAGTAGTCTGGTTTGCTTTTCCCGTCAGCATTTGTCTGTCGATCATTTGTGCCATGCTCCTGTTGGAGCATGCACCGAGTCTTGGGTTGATCGACAATCCTGGCGGGCGCAAGGCGCATTCGCGTGTGACCCCGCTGATTGGCGGTCTGATCATTTTCGCGGGTCTCTGGGCGCTGCCAGTGACGTCACATGACCTGCTTGGTGCCATGCAGATTCTGGTTTTGGGTTTGTTGACTGTAATTATTGGGGTGCTGGATGACAGGCATGAGCTCTCAGCCAGGGTGCGCTTCATGGTGCATCTCGTTGCGGGCCTGGGCATGTCCCTGTGGGCTGGTGTGGCACTGACACACGTCGGTGACCTGGTGGGGACGGGTGTACTTGCCTTGGGCATTTTGTCCATTCCCGTCTCTTGCTTTGCTGTAGCAGCCGCCATGAATGCCTACAACATGATCGACGGTGTGGATGGCCTGGCTGGTGCCCTTGCAACATTGCCGGTTGCCGTGGTGCTCGTGCTTGGCTTGCAGGCGGAGCATGAGCCATTGATCGGTCTGTCCTTGGCCTTGCTGGGCGGGTTGGGGGTTTTTCTGTTGCTGAACTTTCCATTCCCTTGGCGTGACCATGCCGCGTGTTTTCTAGGCGATACAGGCTCGACTCTGTTGGGGCTCATGGTCGCCTGGTTGCTGATCGCGTCAGCTCAGGCGGGACTCATGCGACCGGTTTTCGCCCTGTATTTGCTGGCCATCCCGTTGGCGGATACGGCGGGCGTCATGCTGCGTCGGATATTGCGGGGCGTGTCCTTGGTGACACCAGGTCGCGACCATTTGCATCACATTTTCATTGATGCAGGCATGTCGCCACGGCATGCCACCTACCTGATTGTGGCCCTGGCTTTGCTGGTGGCCAGTGTGGGTCTGGTCTGTGAGTTGCGTGGCGTGCCGGAGTGGGTTCTTTTTGTCTTGTTCCTGATTTTTATCATCGCGAACATGTTGTTGCTGCGCTCGGTCGAGCGCGCCAAGACGACCCTGCGGCGTCTCTGGTTCGAGCGTTGAACCTGCGCGCCGTCTTTTCAATCAATCGGTTATGCTCTGTGCATGAGCAAAAATCCTGATCAAGTCGCCAATCTCGTTTGGCGCTCTCCTTGGTTGCAACAGGCCCTGCGAGTGCATGGCTTGGAGCAAGCCCCTCTTGACTGGCAGCAGCCACACCGTGATTGGTTCAGGTTGTTTGCTGACATTGCGGTCCTTCTGCCGCGTGTTGAATCACGCCCCTTGCCAGAGCTGGCTCGTTCAGTCTGTCTTCAGACTCAGACTGCATTGCGCAAGCTGCGTCTGAGGGAGCAGGCGCGTTTCATCTGGCGCATGCTGTTTGGATTTGATGATCTGGAGGCCTTGACCCGCGAACTCTCCGATTTCGCCGACGCCGTGCTGTCCTGCGCGCTGGCCCAGGCCCATGCCGAGGTGGTGCGTCTGCATGGCTCGCCGATCGGGTCTGGCTCCGGCCAGCCGCAGCAGATGGTGGTACTGGGCATGGGCAAGCTGGGCGGGCAGGAGCTCAACCTGTCCTCCGACATCGACC
>VFQO010001218.1_pt1 | contig 20864 bp, 13 predicted proteins | sample 3512331 | NCBI WGS metagenome assembly VFQO01 (sample SAMN10412371, study PRJNA504923) | tailings metagenome | isolation source: Replicate 3 from Balatoc abandoned mine | place: Philippines: Itogon, Benguet | collected 2017-08-28 | reverse complement strand
GCCAGTAGAAATTCGCTTCGGGCTTCAGGATGTCGAAGAAAATCCTGAAGAATTTTACCAGCGAAATCTGTGAGCCGTAACTTTGGCCTTCTCCTGCCATGGCAGCCTTTCAATAAGAAATCTGCGTTCGAGGACCGGATTGTCCGGCTTGGACAACGCGCGACCGAACGTGAGTGCATCTATTGCAACATTACCGCGCCGCAAGCGATCAATCATTAAACACGCTGACGGTTCCAGCGACAAATGGAGTGCTGCAACTTCTTGAAGATATGAAGTATTGAAGGCTATTGCGAAGCATTGTCGTCTAGCAGCTCCGTTAGCGTCCAAAGCTTGCGGATAGCTGAACCAAGGCCGATGAAGCGAGCGTGATGACACGGCAGAATGGCTCGGTCGGTGCAGAAACCGTGATGTTGCTGGTGGGCGGCGGCCATGCGCATGTCGCGGTCCTGGCGGACTGGGCGAAGCGCGGCACGCCTGCTGGTGTGCGGACGGTGCTGCTGACGCCGGATCGGCACTTGCGTTACTCTGGCATGGTGCCCGGCTGGATCGCGGGGCAGCACGCGCAGGATGACGGGCTGGTCGATCTGGCCGCGCTGGCGGCGCGCGCAGGCGTGGAGCTGGTGCTGGATCGCTGCACCGGCCTCGACCCGGAGGCGCGGGTGGTGCGCACCGCGGCGGGTGAGGTGATCCGCTTTGACATTGCCTCTTTCGATACCGGCGGGGAAGGGCAGGCTATCAAGCTGCTAGGCAACGATCCCCGCCTGATCGATGTGCGACCCATCGGCGCCTTCGTCGACCGCCTCGCCGCATTTGGCCCGCTTGCGCGGATCGTGGTGGTGGGCGGCGGAGCGGGGGGCGTGGAGCTGGCTTTTGCACTCCGCAATCGCGCCGGAGCCAACGTGCGCCCAGAGATGACGCTGGCGGTGGGGTCGGGCGGGTTGCTTCCGGGTTTCGCTCCCACTGTGCAAGCCCGCGCCGCCCGAGCGCTGCTAAGGCAGGGCATTACAGTGCTGGCCGCCGATGCGCGTTTCGCAGGCGGGGCGATTATGGCAGGCCTGCAATCGCTGGATCCCGCCGATTGCATCATCGCCGCCACCGGCAGCACTGCGCCGGACTGGGTGCGGGCGAGCGGCATCGCCACCGATGCGGCGGGCTTCCTCGCAGTTGACGCACACCAGCGCTCCACCTCGCACCCCTACATCTTCGCCGCCGGAGATGTCGCCGCGCGCACCGACCGTCCGCTCGCCCATTCTGGCGTCCATGCGGTGTTTGCAGGTCCAGTGCTTGCCGCCAACCTGCGCGCGGTTCTTGTGGGCGAGGCCCCGCGCCGCACTTACCGCCCGCGCTGGAATAACCTCTACCTGATGAACACCGGCGACGGCAGCGCGATTGCCAGCTATGGCCCGCTCGCCGCCGAGGGCCGCTGGGTGCTCGCCCTCAAGCACTGGATCGACAAGCGCTGGATTGCGCAATACGTCCGCCTTGCGCAGATGGCGTAACCCTCGCAGCAGCCTGTGCGAATGTGCAGGCAGGAGATCGTGTGAAAAAGCTTGCCATCCTCGCCGTGCTGGCCGCCATCATCGCGGCCTATTTTGTCTTCGATCTCGGGCAATATCTGACGCTTGAAGGGATCAAGCAGTTGGTCGCCCAGTGGGAGGCCTTCTATGCCGATAACCCGGTGATGGTCATCGCCGGGTTCTTCGCCGCCTATGTTGCGGTGACGGCGGCGTCGCTGCCCGGTGCGGCGATCATGACACTGGCAGCGGGCGCGCTTTTCGGAGTGGTGACGGGGACGATCCTTGTCTCTTTCGCCTCGACGCTGGGAGCTACATTGGCGTTCCTCTCATCGCGCTACGTGCTGCGCGACAGCATTGAGGCGCGGTTTGGTGAGCGGCTGAAGGCGATCAACGCCGGGATGGAGCGCGACGGGGCGTTCTACCTCTTCAGCTTGCGCATGATCCCGGCTTTCCCCTTCTTCGTGGTCAATCTGGTGATGGGCCTGACCCGCATCCGCACCTTGACCTATATCTGGGTGAGCCAGATCGGGATGCTCCTGGGCACGGCGGTCTATGTGAATGCGGGCACACAGCTGGCGCGGATCGAGAGCTTGTCGGGCATTGCCTCACCGGGCGTGCTGGGCAGCTTTGTGCTACTGGGCATCGCGCCGTGGCTGGCGAAGCTGGTGATCGGCCTGATCAAGCGCCGCAAGGTCTATGCCGGGTTCAAGCGCCCATCCAAGTTCGACCGCAATCTGGTGGTGATCGGCGCAGGCTCGGCGGGCCTCGTTTCGGCACTGATTGCGGCGACGGTCAAGGCCAAGGTGACGCTGGTCGAGGCGAACGAAATGGGCGGCGATTGCCTCAACACCGGCTGCGTGCCGTCCAAGGCGCTGATCAAGAGCGCCAAGGTCGCCGCCATGATGCGCGGGGCGGACAAGTACGGCCTTACTCCGACTGAGCCCCAAGTGCCGTTCCGCGCGGTGATCGCCCGCGTGCTGGGCGCGGTGAAGGCGATTGAACCGCATGATTCAGTCGAGCGCTATGAGGGTCTCGGCGTCGATGTGGTGAAGGGCTATGCGACAATCATCGACCCCTGGACGGTCGAGATCGCGCGCAATGACGGCGGCACGCAGCGCCTCACCACCCGCAGCATCGTGATCGCCAGCGGCGCGGAACCGGTGGTGCCGCCGATCTCCGGTATCGAGAGCAGCGGATACCTCACCAGCGAGACAATGTGGGATGCCTTCGCCCAGATGGACACAGCCCCCGCGCGCGTCGCCGTGCTGGGCGGCGGGCCGATCGGGTGCGAGCTGGCGCAAGCGCTGGCACGGCTGGGATCGCGGGTGACGCAGGTCGAGATGGCCGATGCGCTGCTGGGGCGCGAGGATGCCGATGTTTCCGACCTAGCCCGCAGCGTACTGGAAGCGGACGGCGTGCGCGTGTTGACGGGCCACAAGGCGGTGCGGATCGAAGACCGCACGCTGATCGCTGAGGCAGGCGGACAGGAGGCGCGTATCCCGTTCGACGTGCTGCTGGTCGCGGTCGGCCGCAAGGCGCGGCTCACCGGTTTCGGGCTGGAGGATATCGGCGTCGATACCGCAAAGACCGTGGTCACCGACGAATTCCTCGCTACCAAGTTCCCCAATATCTTCGCGGCCGGCGACGTGGCGGGCCCCTATCAGTTCACCCACACCGCCAGCCATCAGGCATGGTACGCCAGCGTCAACGCTCTGTTCGGGAGCCTGCGCAAGTTCAAGGCCGATTACCGCGTGATCCCCGCCGTCACCTTCCTCGACCCCGAATTCGCCCGGGTCGGCCTCAACGAACGCGAGGCGGCGGAACAGGGCATCGCGGTCGAAGTCACCCGCTACGGCCTAGACGATCTCGACCGCGCGATTGCCGAGAGCGAGACCAAGGGCTTCGTCAAGGTGCTCACCCCGGCGGGCGGCAAGGACACAGTGCTGGGCGCGACCATCGTCGGCGCCCATGCGGGCGAATTGCTGGCCGAATATGTGCTTGCGATGAAGCACGGGATCGGGCTCAACAAGATCCTCGGCACGATCCACGCCTATCCTACGATGGTTGAGGCGAACAAGTTTGCCGCCGGTAACTGGAAGAAAGCGCACAAGCCCGAAGGCCTGCTCAAATGGGTCGAGCGGTATCACGCCTGGATGCGGGGCTAAGGCGGCATGGATCTGTTCGACCAGCTGCGCGGGATCATCGGCATTGCGGTGCTGATCGGGATCGCATGGGCTGTCAGCGAGAACCGCAAGGCTCACCCCGGTTGGCGCTGGATCGTGGGCGCGCTGGCGCTTCAAGGCGTGCTCGCGGTGGTGATCCTGCGGGTGCCGTGGGTATGGACCGCGATCGGCTGGGCCAACAACGCCGTGAGCGCGGTCGAAGCGGCGACACTCAAAGGCTCGTCCTATATGTTCGGCTATCTTGGCGGGGCGGAGTTGCCCTTCGCGCTGAAAGACGGCGCGCAGCCGCCGCTGGTGATCGCCTTCCAGATCCTGCCGCTGGTGATCGTCTTCTCCGCGCTCGCCGCGTTGCTGTGGCATTGGGGCGTGCTGCGCTGGGTGGTGAACGGCCTCAGCTTCCTGCTGCGCCGCAGTCTTGGCGTCTCGGGTGTCGTCGGACTGTCGGGCGGGGCGAGCGTGTTCCTTGGCGTGGTCGAGGCGCCGCTGGTCACCCGCGCCTATTTCGCGCGTATCAGCCGGACCGAGCTGTTCCAGATCATGACGCTGACCATGGCGACCATCAGCGGCGCGATCCTGATCCTTTATGCGACCACCTTGCGCGAGACGGTGCCGGACGCGGTCGGCCACATGATCTCCGCCTCGCTGATTTCGCTCCCCGCCGCACTGCTGATCGCGCGGCTGATGGTGCCGGGCAGCGCCGATGACGTCGCCACTGAGGTCGATCAGGAAGACCCTGGCCTGCGTTACGAATCGAGCATCGATGCCATCGTCAAAGGCACGATGGACGGGATGCAGCTGTTCCTCGCGGTGATCGCGGTGATCATCACGGTGTTCGCGTTGGTGGCGCTGGTCGATATGGTGCTGGGGCTGCTGCCGCTGGTGGATGGCGATCCGCTCAGCCTCAAGCGCCTGCTCGGCTGGGGGCTGGCGCCGTTCATGTGGCTGCTCGGCGTACCGTGGAGCGAGGCGCAGGCGGCGGGCGGATTGATGGGGACCAAGGCGGTGCTCAACGAATATGTCGCCTATCTCGAACTCGCCGCGCTGCCGGCAGGGACGTTGGGGCCGAGGAGCCTGCTGATCGTCACCTATGCCCTGTGCGGCGTCGCCAATCTGGCGAGCGTTGGCCTGCTGGTCTCGACCATCGGCACGCTCTGCCCCGAACGCCGCGCCGAGGCGGCGGGGCTGGGAATGAAGAGCTGGATCAGCGGCAACCTCGCCAGCGCGATGACGGGGGCGTGGATCGGGCTGGTGACGTGGTGAGCGGGAGGGCCCTGTTATTCCCCGCCCCGGGCTTGACCCGGGGTCCCGCTGCTTTTCTCCGCGACACTGGTTGCAGCAGGAAGCCGGGTCCCTGGTCAGGCCCGGGACAGGGAAGGTGGAGCCATGCTTGACGCCCGCCTCCGCCCGCTGATCGACCCGCCCTTGAACCGCCTCGGAGCCATGCTCGCGCGCCTTGGCCTGAGCGCCAATGCTCTCACCTTCACCGGCCTTGCGCTCGGCCTCGGGGGCGCTGGCGCCATTGCCGCAGGCCACCTTGGCTGGGGCCTCGCCCTGATCCTCGCCAACCGGCTGGCGGACGGCCTCGACGGCGCGGTGGCACGGGTGCGCGGCCCGAGCGATCTGGGCGGCTATTTCGACATTGTCGCGGACTTCGCCTTCTATGTCAGCATTCCGCTCGCCTTCGGCATCCTCGCGCCCGTCAACACGCTCCCCGCGCTGGTGCTGGTGGCCAGTTTCGTGCTGACGGGGGTGAGCTTCCTCGCCTTTGCCGTCATCGCGGCCAAGCGCGGCGCGACCACCGAGGCGCACGGCCGCAAGAGCTTCTTCTACTCCACCGGCCTCGCCGAGGGGGCCGAGACCATCGCCGTGTTCATCGCCATGTGCCTCGCCCCGGCGTGGTTCGGCGCAATCGCCTATGCCTATGCGGGGCTCTGCGCGCTCACCGTGTTCCAGCGCAGCGCAATGGCGGTGTCAGCCTTCCGCGACTAGCGCGCCGCCCGTTCTTTCCATCCGTTCGCCCTGAGCCTGTCGAAGGGCCGCACTTTTTCTTTTGTGCACCTGACAGCAGAAAGGGCAGGGCTTCGACAAGCTCAGCCCGAGCGGGTTGCTGTCCTGAATGCTAGCGCGCCGCCGTTCCGAGCTTGGCTTCGGTGCGGGCGCGCAGGTCCTTGATCCGCGCGGTGTTGGCACCGAGGTCGCTGATCCCGACCCGGCTGACCGAGCGGAAATCGATCTGGCTGTCCCCGACGCGGGCGACGACATCATCCTTGAAGCCGAACCAGAAGGTCTCGGCGACGCCCTCGACCGTGCCGGAGGCGGGGTCCTGACGGATGTCCATGAGACCCATTTCCGCCATCGCTGCCGCGACCGCCGCCACGCCGGTCTCGCGGCTCGCCCCGCCGAGCGGCAGCGGGGCCGGGCGGCCTTCCATGCCGGTGATGATCTGCGCGTGGCTCTTGACCGCGAGTTCCTTGGAGGCGCGCTCCTTGTAAAGTTCCAGCTGGCCGAGCGGGGTCTGATAATCGCTGAGCGGGTTGGCCCCCGCCGCCTCGCGATCCGCGACTGTCTTCGCCGAGAACGCAGGCGGATTGGCGGTATCGGTCGCGATGTCGTGGATCGGGTTGGCCGCTGCTGTCTCGCGCACCCCGGCCAGCTTGCCGAACACCAGCCCCACGCCAAACAATGCGACCAGCGCAATCGCAATAACCCCGGTGCTGCGCGGCTTCTTGATCACGCCGGCGATCAGCGAGACAAATCCCGCCAGCCCGAGCGCCCCCAGCACGATCGGTGCGCCGTCGATGGTCAGCACCCCCAGACCGAATTTCCAATCCCACACGCCCAGCTTCGTGCCGAGCGCGGCGATGATGAAATAGAGCGGAACAAACGCCGCAAGGGCGAGGACGATCTTGGTGTGCCAGGGCAGGGTTTTCATGCCCGCAACCATAGCGCCCGCGCCGCATATGGCAATCTTTGTGCATACCCGGAAACCCTTTGCCGCGCCGTGCGTTGGAGCGGTTGCGGGAACTTGGGGAGAGGGCTTGCGCACGCGTGAACTCCCGCTTTCCATGCCCCGGAATCTGGTTTATGGCCCGCTGGGATGCGGGAGGAACAAGTTGTTCAGAGGACAAACGACCATGAAGCGTAATTTCCTGATGGGTGCGGCTGCGCTGGCAGCTCTCGCCACGCTTTCGGCTTGCGGTGGCAAGAAAGAAGAAGAAGCTGCGGCACCGGCCGCCACCGAAGAAGCGGCCGCTCCGGCCGAGACTCCGGCTGCTGACGCGACCCCGGCTGCCGCTGCGGCGCCTGCGGGCGGCGCTGTGACCTATGCCAGCTTCACCGGCGATGCCGCTGCGGGCGAAAAGGTCTTCGCCGCATGCCGCACCTGCCACGTGTTCGACGAAGGCGTGAACCGCGTCGGCCCGTCGCTGCACAAGGTCGTTGGCCGCAAGGCCGGTTCGGTTGCTGGCTTCAGCTACTCGGACGCCAACAAGAACAGCGGCATCACCTGGACGCCGGATGTGCTGTTCGCGTACCTTGAAGATCCCAAGGCTTACATCCCGGGCACCAAGATGGCCTTCCCGGGCGTCAAGGACGCGCAGAAGCGCGCTGACTTGGTCGCTTATCTGGAAGCCCAGTCGAAGTAATTCATCGCCTCCGGGCGAGAATGATGGGGCGGCGCGGGAAACTGCGCCGCCCTTTTTCGTGGGCGGTTTGGTGGGGCAGGGTGCTCCTGTTGGGGGGTAAGCCTCAGGCGGCCAGCAAGCTTGCGTCGGCGGGGCAATGCTGGCGCAAATAGTCCTCGTGTGTCGGCAAGCTGGCGATTCCGCGCGCGATCAGGACGCGCAGGTTGGCGAGGAATTCGGTCAATTGCTCGGGCGCGATCTGATCGGCCATTGGATCGTAATCGGCGGGCGTGATCCCTTGGCCCAGCATCACCTGCACCCAGCTCGCATCGCGGAAGAGATCATCGTGATCACGCCCGACACGGCCCGATGCGGCGAACAGCTCCAGCTTGTGCGTGAGGCTGTCCGGTACCGCCATGTGTTTGCAATATCGCCAGAATTCCGAATCCTCACGGTCCGTCCGGTGGTAGTGCAGGATCAGGAAATCGCGGATCTGCGCGAACTCGGCGGTACAGCGGCGGTTATACTCGTCCCGCATCGCCGCCGGATTGCCTGCCCGGGGGAAGAGCTGGATCAGGCGGCTCACGTGCGACTGGATCAGGTGGATTGAGGTCGATTCGAGCGGTTCGAGAAACCCGCTCGACAGCCCGATCGCCGCGCAATTATGCGCCCAGAACGTCTCGCGCCGCCCGGTGGTGAAGCGGATCGGGCGCGGATCGCCCAGCGCCTTGGTGTCCAGACCTTCGAGCAGCACATCAGCCGCCGCCTCGTCACTGGTGAACCCGCTCGAATAGACGTGCCCGTTGCCGGTTCGGTGCTGCAAGGGAATGCGCCACTGCCAGCCTGCGTCCTTTGCTGTGGCCCGGGTATAGGGCACCAGCGTTGGCAACCGCTCGCTCGGCACCGCCAGCGCGCGGTCACATGGAAGCCAGCGCGACCAGTCCTCGTAACCCACCCCCAGCGTCTCGCCCAGCAGGAGCGAGCGGAAGCCGGTGCAGTCGATGAAGAAATCGCCTGCGACGCGCTTGCCATTCTTCAAGGCTATGGCGGTGAGGTCACCGGATTCGCCATTGCGTTCAACGGCGTCAACGATCCCCTCGGTCCGCGTCACCCCGCGCTTTTCGCTATAGGCGCGCAGGAACAGGGCATAGCGGCTGGCGTCGAAATGATAGGCATAGGCGAGGCCCGTCATCGCGGTATTCCCGACCCGGTCGAGCTTGCCGAAGCGCGCTTGCTCTGCCGCCTGCTGGTGCAGCGAATAGTCCCACAGGCCGTTAGGGTCAGGGGTGTCGCCTGCGCTGCGCCGCCAATAGTGGTGGAAGGCAACATTGCTGAGGTTCATCCCCGTATCGCCAAAAGTGTGGAGATAGCGGCTACCCTTCTTGCCCCAGTCGACGAATTCGATCCCCAGCTTGAAGGTGCCCGAAGTCGCCCGCAGGAACTCATGCTCGTCGATGCCGAGGATCGTGTTCAGACGGATGATCTGCGGGATCGTCGCCTCGCCCACACCGACTGTACCGATCGCCTCGCTCTCGACCAGTTCGATGGTTAGGCGTTGGTCCAGCAGGCGGCTGAAGGCGGCGGCGGTGATCCAGCCCGCCGTCCCGCCGCCGACAATCACGAGTTTTCTGACCTCTGGTTGCATCATCCCGTCCCTGTTGCGCTCTATCCTGCCGCCGGGCGGAAGAAGGCGTTGATCGTCAGCCGGCCCTCGGCAGGGTCGGCGCTCAATGGCGCGGCATTGTCGATCACCCCGCTATGCAGGATGTTACCGCGATAGAATACCGCGCTGTTGTACGCGCCGGGGACCGCGTGGACCCGCTCGAAATGCGGGGCCCCATCGGTGGGGTAGGCGGCTGGCGGCAGCCCGGTGTGCGCGACATCGGCTTGCACCGCTGCAGCATAGCGTGGGTAGTCATTGGCGGTCAGCGACTCGAGCCCGGTCGTCCGGTGGCGGAAGAACGCCGTGCCGCCATGTCCGGTGCGGTGGAGGTAGAGCATCATCGCGATCTGCGTCGGATCGGTGCCGTCGACATGCGGCAGGCATTGGATCGGCGCGAGTTCGGCGGGTGGGGTGGTCACCAGCGAATACCACGCCTGCATCTCCCACGCGCGCCCATAGGGGCCAAACCACTGATCCAGCAGCGGTGTCAGCTTGGCCAGCCAGACGCGGCAGATCGCTGGATCGAGCGGCGCCCGTATCCCAGGATATTGCGGTGTGATCTTTGCAAATTTTTGCAAAGTGGCCTGCAAGATGACCTGTTCAGGCGCTTCGAGAAATCCATCGATGCTAGCAAGCGTATGATTGTATGATGAAAACGTTCCGATCTGCGGATGCGCGAGAGAGATGCCCCATCCTTCGGGGGCCGATTGCGGGGCAGAAGTGGGCAGTATGGCCATGCAGGTGAGCCTATCAAACTCCAGAAGACAGTCCATCTTGAAAGGTTAAATTACTGAAAAAAAAGATAAAAGTGCGAGTAAGGCATGGCGTCCGGCGCTATCCAGCCCTTGGGTGATTGGGCCCGCGCCCATGCTGCGCTGCGGTATGGCCAAAACTGTGTCAATCAAGCAACATTTCGCCTCGCAGCCGTGCTCAAAGATCTGTGTGAACGTTGCCAAAAATCAATTAAATATCGGATATATCACAGATATACACAAAATTGTCGTTGTTCCCGCGCATCTGCTTTTTCGCGATTTACCTGACGTTCATGTTGGGCTATGAAAAAAACTGCAAAAGCGCACGTTGAGGGGCGCTTGCGGGAGGGGATTTCTGATGAAAGCGAATGGGATCACTGTAAGCGCGCGCCTGCTGTGCGGGGCCGCAACATTCCTGGCACTGGCTGTTACCGGCACGCCGGTCATGGCGCAGGAGGTTCAAGAACCAGCTGCCGTCGAGGATGAGGGCGAAGACATCGTCGTCACCGGCATCCGCGGATCGATCCAGTCCTCGCTCGATGCCAAGCGCAACGCGACCTCGATCGTCGAAGTGATCTCCTCCGAAGATCTTGGCCTGCTGCCCGATCTGTCGATCGCCGATTCGCTGGCCCGCCTGCCGGGTGTGACCGCCCAGCGCGTGCGCGGCCGTTCGCAGCAAGTCTCGATCCGCGGTCTCGGCCCTGATTTCTCCCTCGCGCTGCTCAATGGCCGCGAAGTGGTGTCGGCTGGCAACAATCGCGGGATCGAGTTTGACCAGTTTCCCTCCGAACTGATCGGCTCGGGTGTGGTCTACAAGACCGGTGATGCGCAACTGGCCTCGATCGGGATTGCGGGCGCGGTTGACCTGCGCACAGTGAAGCCGCTCGATTCGAAGAAGCGCCAGATTACCCTGTCGGGCACCTATACGATCAACGACAATGGCTCGCTCAACCCGGATTTCGGGGCTGACGGCTACCGCTTCTTCGGCAGCTATATTGATCAAAACGCCGATGGCACCATCGGTTGGTCAATCGGCGCGACGGTGCAGTCGATCCCGACGCAGATTATCCAGCGTGAGCTGAAGACCAATAACGGCCAGATTGCCCGCACCCCGGCTGGCGTGATCTTCCCGCGCGACAACCCGCGTCAGGGTGTGCAGAGCCGTGAGTTCAAGCGCACATCGGTGGCCGGCAGCCTGCAGTTCGAGCCGACCGACAACTTCTCGCTGACGATCGACAGCTTCTACACCGCCACCGACGATTCGGGGATTTTCCGCGGCACCGAAACGCCGATTGCGTCATGGAGCACCAATGGCGGGGCGCAGGTCGGCGCGGTGACCGGGTCCGGCCCGTTTGCAGACTCGGCGACTTACACCAACGTCTTCCCGATCCTGCGCACGGACACCCAGGGCGCCGATTCGTCGATCTTCGCCATCGGCGGCAACATGGAATGGAAGGCGACCGACAATCTCGGCTTCGTGCTCGACTATGGCTATTCCACGCTCGACCGGGATGACGTGAACTACGAATCCTATGCCGGTACGGGTCGGAATGGCTCGGGCCCGGCCGATACGCTGACCTTCAACTTCAACCCCAACGGTGAATACAGCATCGACGGGCTGATCGATTACACCAACCCCGCCAACGTGCTGCTCACCGATCCGGGTGGGTGGGGCCAGGTTGGCTTCCTGCGCGTTCCGGAAACCAACGACGAATTGCACCAACTGCGCGCCGAAGCCTATTGGGAATTCGACGGGGGCTTCATTGATCGCATCGTTGCGGGCTGGCTCTACACCGACCGGTCGAAGGATTTCGACAACAACGGCATCTTCCTGCGTCCCGGCGCGGGCTTCGTGGACAGTTCGCTGGCGATCCCTGCGGACACCATCATCGGCTCGACCAACACCAAGGGCATCGGGCAGAACATTATCGCCTATAATCCGGCGAGCCTGCTGACCAGCGGTGCCTACACGCTGCAGGCGGCGACCGACGACACCGAATGGCTGGTCGACGAGCAGGTGCATAATTTCTACATTCAGGCCAATATTGACGGCGCGCTCGGTTCGGTCCCGGTGCGCGGCAATATCGGCTTGCGTTACGTCGATACCTCGCAGTCATCGACGGGCACGATCAGCGGTGGCCGCGTCAACGAAGTCAGCGCGAATTACGACAACTGGCTGCCGAGCGCGAACCTCAGCTTTGAGGTGATGGAGGATACCTTCATCCGCGTCGCCTATGCCAAGTCGATCACGCGCGCGCGTCTGGATCAGCTGGCAGCGAACCAGAACCTCAACGTCAATCCGCTGAGCTGTGCGGACACCAACGCTGACCAGATTCCTGATACGGTTATCGGCTTTAACCCCCCGGCGCTGGTCTGCTTCAACCTCAGCGGCGGCAACCCGACCCTGCAGCCATACCGGTCGACATCGTTCGACATCTCGTTCGAAAAGTACTTCACGCCCGGAACCGCGATCATCATCGCCGCCTTCCACAAGGACCTGTCGGACTGGGTGGTCAATCAGCCCACCATTCTCGATCTCACTCAGCAGATCGAGAACGCCGGCTTTGGTGCCATCCTCACGAACGCGCCGCAACTTGCTACCGGCGCGTTTGATGGCCCGGTCAACTTCTCGGATGGCAACATCACCGGGATCGAAGGCACAGTGCGTGTCAACTTCGGCGACTTCATCGATGCGCTCGACGGGTTCGGCGGGTTCTATTCGGTGACCTATTCCGACGCCAAGATCGATCCGCCGGGTCAAAACCCGATCCGGATCCCCGGCTATTCGGATCTCACCTGGTCGAGCGACATCTTCTACGAAAAGTACGGCTTCCGCGCCAAGCTGGCTGCGCGTTACCGCGGCGGGTTCCTGTCGGAAGTGCCGAACTTCGCGGGCGGTCTCGAAGGGGCGGAAGCCCTCAGCGAGACGATCCTCGATGCCCAGCTTGGCTACACCTTCGAGAAGGAAGGCAGTGTCCTCAACGGGGTGCAGGTCCTTGCCGAAGTGTTCAACCTGACCGATCAGCCGTTCAGGACGCAGAACGAGCTGTTCGACGCGGGCGGCGCCAGCCTTGGGACATCCTTCCCGAGCCGGCACGAAATCTACGGACGGACCTTCCAGTTCACGATCCGCAAGAGCTTCTGAGGCCAAGGCCTTCGGGTCTTGCAAGGGTTGCAGGGAGGGCTCGCCGGAAACGGCGGGCCCTTTCGCTTTAGAGGTACGCTTGGCGGGAGCGGGCAGAGCCCTGCGCGGTTCTAGGCTGGGCGCTCGACCACTGTTCCTCGCGGAACACTTGCGACGGGTAGGTCAGGCAGCGAGGGGAGCCGCGGCGCAATGCCGGGCGACGAATTCGCCGTGGCTCGGCATGCCCGTCACCGCTTCATCCATCGCGTGACGGATCTGCGCGAGCCGCTCGGCCACCGGCACGCCTTCGCGCATCGCGGCGAGCGCGGGCGCCCGGTTCGGTACGATCCCTTGCCCCAGATAGACCGCGATCCAGCTGGGGTTGGCGAACAGTTCAGGGCCCTCTGCCACCAGCATCCCTTGCGCGCGGAAATGGTCGATCTTGTATTGCAAGCTGTCGGGGATCGGCATGGCCGCGCAGTAGCGCCACAGCTCGGAGTCGTCGCGTTCCGTGGCCTTGTAGTGGAGGATCAGGAAGTCCCTGATCAGCTCATATTCGCGGGCCGTCTGCGCGTTATACTCCCGCGCCAGCAGCGGTGACATGGCGCTATCCGGCAGCAGGGCGATGAGCCGCAGGATGCCGTATTGAATGAGGTGCAGGCTGGTGGATTCCAGTGGCTCCATGAAGCCCGCCGACAGCCCGATGGCGACGCAATTGCGCTTCCAGAATTCGCGGCGCTTGCCGGTAACGAAGCGCAAGGGGCGCGGGTCGGCCAGTGCCTTGCCGTCGAGATTGGCGAGCAGTGTAGCGCTGGCCTCGTCCTCGGAGATGAACTCGCTGCAATGGACATAGCCGTTGCCGGTGCGGTGCTGGAGCGGGATGCGCCACTGCCAGCCAGCCTCACGCGCGGTGGAACGAGTGTAGGGGGTGAACTCGCCCTTTTCGCCCCCCCGTTCACTGGGCACCGCAACCGCACGGTCGCACGGTAGCCAGTGCTGCCAGTTGTCGTAGCCTGCCTCCAGCGCTTCCTCGATCAGCAGGCCCCGGAAACCGCTGCAATCGATGAAGAGTTCGCCCGCGATGCGCGTGCCATCATCGAGCATCACGCTGTCAACGAACCCGTCATGACTGCGCAACGACACGTCAACGACCTTGCCTTCCTTGCGCACCGCGCCCCGCGCTTCGGCGAAGCGGCGCAGGTAGGCGGCATAGAGGCCCGCGTCGAAGTGATAGGCATAGTCGAAGGTCGACTGGATCAGGCGGCGGTCGGCCGACGGGTGGCTGAACTTGCCCGCCTTGGCCATCGCCCAGCACATCGAGAAATCGTCAATCGGGCCGTCGATCCGGCCCTCAAGGCTCTCGCGCATCCAGTGGTGATAGAAGGGGACATTGTCGAATTCGGCGCCATACTGGCCGAAGGGGTGGAAGTAGGAATGCCCCTTGCGCCCCCAGTCGACGAACTCGATCCCGAGTTTGTATGACCCCTGCGTTTCGCGCACGAAGGTTGCCTCGTCGATGCCGAGGCGCTGGTTGAAGGTGCGGATCGGCGGAATGGTCGCCTCGCCGACACCGACGGTGCCGATGGCCTCGCTCTCGATCAGCGTGATGGCGCAGGATCGTCCGACCGCATGGGAAAGCGCCGCCGCCGTCATCCAGCCCGCGCTGCCGCCGCCGACAATCACGATGCTCTTGAGCGGAGGGGGCTGGCTCATCCCCCGCAGCTTTCGCGGATCAGCAGGCTGGTTTCCAGCCGTTGCGAAATCGCCGGGCCATCGCCCTTGTCGATCAGCTTCGACACCAGCATCCGGCCCGCCAGATTGGCGTCCTGATCGATGGTGGTAAGCTGCGGCGTGACGAGGCGCGCGGCGGGGATATTGTCGTATCCGACCACCGAAACATCCTCCGGCACTCGCATCCCCGAACGGGTCAGCGCGCGGATCGCGCCGATGGCAATGAGGTCACTGACGGCGAACACCGCATCGAACCTGAGCCCGCGTGCAATCGCGCTGCGCACGGCCGCTTCGGCGGAGTGGACTTCGAAATGAGCGGGGACGATCAGCTCGTCATCCAGCACAATGCCCGCCTGATCGAGCGCCTGCTTGTACCCGCGGAACCGCTGTTCAGCCTCGGGCGCTTCGGTGTCGCCGAGGAACAGGATGCGGCGGCGGCCAAGGCGCGCCAGGTGCGCGGTCGCCCGTCTGCCGCCAGCGACATTGTCCGATCCGATCACGCAATATTGCGCATCGGGAAACTCCGCCCCCCACACCACAAAGCGATTGTCGCGCGCGGCGAGCGCGTTGAATTCGTGGTGCAGCGAGCTTTGCCCGATGAAGATCACGCCCGTCGCGCGGCTGGTGCTCATCGCATAATCGAGATCGAGGCCCGCGCGTGGGCTGAGGTGGCTGATGATGAGGTCCGCGTTGCGTTCCCGCGCGGCTTCGGCAATGCCGGCCAGCAGTTCGAGGAAGAACGGGTCAGACACCCGGCTGTCGCGCGCCTGCGGGGCGGGGACGACCACCGCGATGGTCGCATCAGCGCCGATCGGCCCGCTCGGCATCGAGGCGCGAAACTCGTAATCATGCGCGCGGGCAATCTGCCAGATCTGCTGCTTGGTCCGGCGCTTCACCGAGGGACTATCGTTCAGCGCGCGGCTGACGGTCGAGATCGACACCCCCGCCTCGCGCGCGATATCCTCAAGCGTCGCGCTGCGCCGGGATGCGGGGGAGAGTGTATCGGTCATTCGTCCTCAACTGCCCGTCACGACGGCCCAATAGCCGGTGCCGGGAGCCAGATCGTGCGGCAAGGCGGCTGCCGTGTCGACCGTGTTTTCAGTGGCGATCAGACTGAGGGCGCCAAGTTCCGCCGGAGGGCTCCACCGGACAGGTCCTTCGCCAAGGTTGAAAACACACAGCACCGCGCCGCTTTCGTCCTGGCGCAAAAAGGCGAGAATGTCTTCCGAGCTGTCGATCAGCGCGATATCGCCGTGCACCAGCGCCGGTTGGGTCCGCCGCAGGCGCAGCAACTGGCGCGCGTAACCAAGGGTCGAGGCCGGGTCTGAGGCCTGACTGTCGACCGCATAGCCGGTATGAACCGGGTCAAGCTTGAGCCAGGTGCGGTTCGCATTCGAGAAACCCGCTTGCGGAGCATTGGCCGCCCACGGCATTGGAGTACGCGCACCGTCGCGGCCCAAGGTGTGGGGCCAATTGGCGATGGCCTCGGGGTCTTGCAGGTCTTCGAACGCGACCTCGCCCTGCGGCAGGCCCAGTTCCTCGCCCTGATAGATGATCGGATTGCCGCGCAGGCTGAGCAGCAGCAGCAGGTTGAGCCGCGCGGCGCGCGCCATGTCGCCGTCCAGCGTCCAGCGGGTGACGGCACGGGGGGCATCGTGGTTCGAGAACGCCCATGAGGGCCAGCCTTCACCCGGCTCCCCGCTCCACTGCGACAGGCTCGCGCGCACCAGCGGCGCAGTCAGACGCGGGGCGTAGAGGAAGTCAAAATTATAGGCCGAGTCCAGACGCTTGCCGCCTTCGGTGAAAGCCTTCATTTCCGCCAGCGGCTCCGGCCCGCCAACTTCGGCGACAGTGAAGCGGCCGGGAAACTCGTCAATCGCGGCGCGGATGCGTTCAAGGAAGCCGGTGATGTCGGGGTGCGATTGGTTGTACTGCTTGACCTGCATGTCGAACGGGCGGGTCACCAGTTCCATCGGCAGCCCGCCGGGCGGATTGTCGCGCAGGTCCGGGTCATGCATCGAGAAGTTGAGCGCATCCAATCGGAAGCCGTCGACGCCCCGGTTCAGCCAGAACCGCGCCACATCCAGCAGCGCGTCCTGCACTTCGACATTATGGACGTTGAGATCGGGCTGCGAGGTCAGGAAATTGTGCAGGTAATACTGCTTGCGCGGCCCATCCCACTGCCACGCCGAACCGCCGAACACCGACTGCCAGTTCGACGGCGGCGAGCCATCGGGCTTGGGATCGGCCCAGACATACCAGTCGGCCTTGGGATTGGTGCGGTCGGCGCGGCTTTCCTGAAACCACGCGTGCTCGTCTGAGGTGTGCGAATAGACCTGATCGATGATGACCTTCAGCCCCAGCGCGTGCGCCTTGGCGATGATCCGGTCGAAATCGGCGAAGCTACCGAAGCTGGGGTCGATCCCGCAGTAATCGGCCACGTCGTAGCCGAAATCCTTCATCGGCGAGGTGAAGAAGGGCGAGATCCAGATGCCGTCCACGCCGAGAGCGGCGATGTAGTCCAGCCCCTCGGCAATCCCGGCCAGATCGCCGATCCCGTCCCCATTGGTGTCACGGAAGCTGCGCGGATAAATCTGGTAGATGACCGCGCCGCGCCACCAGGCCCCCAAGCGATCGGTGTCGCTGGCGGCGATTTCGGCTGCGGCTTGCGGGCCAGCGCAGGACTGGGCGGATGCCATTAGTCGTCAGTCTCCAGAATGCAGGCGGCAAAGCCGAAAGCGGGCAACGCGATTGCGAGCGTCCCCGGCGCGGTGAGGGCGGTTGGACAATTGCCGACCAGCGGCGTGACACCGCTCGCCCGGTAGCTTACCTCGACATTGTGCGAAAGCGCCGATGCGCTGGTATTGAACACCGTGAGCACCCGCTGTTCGGTTTCGGGATCATGCCGCTCAACCGCGAGCAGGCCGGGGGCGGTTTCCGCGAAAGCGCGCACTTCGGAAAGGCCGCGCCGCAGCGCCGGGCTGGCTGTGCGCGCCTGCGAGAGATCGGCGATCAGGCGATAGAGCGGATGGGCGGTGTCGAAGTTGCTTTGCGCCGTGGTGGCTGTGGTGCCGATCAGCCTGTTGTCGTTATAGACCGCGACCTTGCTGGGGAACATGTCCTCGCGCGCCAGCTGGTCATTGCCGTCGCTGACGAAGCCCTGTTCGTCCCCGTAATAGACGGTCGGCACGCCGCGCAGCAGGAACATCAGCGCATGGCCAAGCTTGACCCGCGCCAGCAGCGTTTCGGCATCATCCGACCCGCTCATGTCGCGCACGAACATCGAAAAGCGGCCGAAATCGTGGTTGCCGAGGAAGGTCGGCAGGCCCAGCGCGGTCTTCGCGCCGCCGGGGTAGATCGCGTCCTGCTGGAGGAATTCGGCCATCAGCCGCGGCCCGGCCTTGCCGCTCGCAACCAATTGCGCGGCCTTCGCGAAGCCCATGTCGAGCGCATAGGGCAGCTGGCTTTCCGCCATCACCTGCGCGGCGAGCGTGGCGGTCGGTTCCTCGTAAGCGATCTCGCCGAAGATGTGGAAGTGGTCGATCCCCTTGGCCTTGGCCCTTTCAAGGATGGGAGGGACGAAGGCCTGCCAGAACTCCGGGTTCACGTGCTTGGCGGTGTCGATGCGGTAGCCGTCGATCCCGTAATCATCGATCCACTGGCCGAAGATGTCGATCATGCCCTCAACGACGCGCGGATTCTCGGTCGCAAGGTCATCAAGGCCCGAAAAGTCGCCATAGACGCTGCTTTCCCCCACCCAGTGCGAGTTGCCGCGGTTGTGATAAAGCGTCACGTCATTGAGCCACGCGGGCACTTTCACATTCTTTTCTGCCTCTGGCACCACGGGGGTATAGGCGAAGGTAGGATCGGTGAGCTTGGCCCAATTGGCGGGATCGGCGTTTTCGTCCCCCGCAAAGCCTGGGTTGATCGGCGCGCCGTTCGGGCCGCCTTTGCGGCCGTAGGGATAGTCGCCTTTGCTGCGATAAGCGTAGCCATTGGCCGTCCCCTCAGCATAGTCGATCACATCGGCGGTGTGGTTGATGATGATGTCCATATAGACCTTCATCCCGCGGGCATGGGCGGCATCGACGAAGGCCTTGAATTCGGCATTGGTGCCGAAATGCGGATCAATCTGTGTGAAGTCCGTCACCCAGTAGCCGTGATAGCCTGAGCTTTCCTCGCCCGGCTTGCCCTGCACCGGCTTGTTCTTGAACACCGGCGCGAACCAGATCGCGGTGACGCCCATGCCCTGAATATAATCGAGCTTGGCGGTCAGCCCCTTGAGGTCGCCGCCGTGGTAGAAGCCCTTGTGGCTGGGGTCGAAGCCGTGATCGAACACGCCTCCCTTGATCCCGCCGCGATCATTCGAGGTGTCCCCGTTTTCAAAGCGGTCGGGCAAGACGAAGTAGATGATCTCGTCTTCAAGCTGGCGCTCGGAAATGGGGGAGGGGCCCGATGTTTGGGAGGGAGATTCGGCCGCAACCGGCCCTCCTGCCAAAGCAGTGCCCGCGCACAGCACAGCCGCTAAGCTCACGAAGATTCGCGTCATGACCCAACTCCCTCCGGGGGCTTTTCTGACACTTCAAAAGAGATTTTGCAAATCTTTGTGAAAAGTCCAAGCGGGCTACCGAGCGCGAACCATACCTCTGTTAAACCAGAATAAAATAGCCTTATCAAAAGGAAGGAGGTAAATTTTCCTGAGATTTTCGGAAAGTTTCTTGCAAATTTTTGCAAGGCGTCCAGACTATGGCCCGGCATCGTGCAATGCGTCACCCGGCGACAGATCCGGGAACCTAACCGAAGCCGGGAGCTGCGTCACCTCTAGGCGGATGGTGACGCGGGGGAGAGGGATGATACGATCATGACGCAAGCCGGCCAAAAGCCTGCGCTGAACGCGGGCCAAATCTGGAACATGAGCTTCGGCTTCCTCGGAATCCAGATCGGGTTCGAGCTCCAGAACGGCAATGTCAGCCGCATTTTCCAGACGCTGGGCGCGGATGTTGGGGAGTTGGCGATCCTGTGGATCGCCGCGCCGATGACCGGGCTGATCGTGCAGCCGATCATCGGTCATCTGTCGGACAAGACCTGGAGCCCCCGCTTCGGTCGTCGCCGCCCCTATTTCCTCATTGGCGCGCTGCTGGCGACCCTTGCGCTGTTTGTCATGCCCAACGCCCCGGTGCTGTGGGTCGCGGCCGGGATGCTGTGGGTGATGGACGCCTCGCTCAACATCACGATGGAGCCGTTCCGCGCGTTTGTCGGCGACAATCTGCCCGATCGCCAGCGGACGATGGGCTATGCGATGCAGAGCTTCTTCATTGGCACGGGCGCGGTGATGGCGGGCGCGCTGCCTTGGGTGATGACCAACTGGCTCGGCCTCAGCAATATCGCACCTGCGGGCGAAATTCCGGAAACGGTGCGCTGGTCGTTCTATATCGGCGGCGCGGCATTGGCGGCGGCTGTCGCGTGGACGGTATTTTCGACCAAGGAATATTCTCCGCAAGAACTTGCCCGGTTCGAAGCCGCGCGCGGGCCGGCCGCGGGCGCAGCGCATGGCAATGTGGAGCGTACCGCGCGGCAGTTTTCCAATGGCGGGATCGTCTGGATCATCGCCGGTCTCAGCCTCGCTGTGCTGGTGGCCTTTGCGCGGGGCGAGAGCCGTCCGGCGTTCCTCGGCGACATTGAAGTGGCCAAGGACATCTATGTCCTCGCTGCTCTGCTGGCAGGCTTCGGCGTGATCCAGCTCGTCGCTGCATCCTTGCGCGGACAGGGTCGCAATGACAGCGGCTTCATGGAGGTGGTGAGCGATCTGTTCGCCATGCCCAAGACCATGCGCCAGCTGGCGGTGGTGCAGTTCTTCAGCTGGTTCGGGATGTTTGCGCTGTGGATTTACGGCACGCCGGGCGTGACCGAATACCACTTCGGCGCGGCCGACGCGGCGAGCGCCGCCTATCAGGACGGGGCTGACTGGTGGAGCCTGATGGGATCGGTGCGCAACGGCTTGGCCGCTGCCGCCGCGCTCGGGTTCGTGATGGTCGCCGCGAAGATCGACCGCTGCCGCTTGCACGCGATCAACCTGCTGATGGGCGCGGCGGGCTTTGCTGCGGTGCTGCTGGTGCGCGATCCGGCGCTGCTGTGGGTGCCGCAGATCGGCATCGGCATCGCCTGGGCCTCGATCGTGGCGCTACCCTATGCGATCCTCGCGGGCTGCGTCCCGGCGGAAAAAATGGGCATTTACATGGGGGTGTTCAACATCTTCATCGTCGTGCCGCAG
>VFQO010001217.1_pt1 | contig 20876 bp, 17 predicted proteins | sample 3512331 | NCBI WGS metagenome assembly VFQO01 (sample SAMN10412371, study PRJNA504923) | tailings metagenome | isolation source: Replicate 3 from Balatoc abandoned mine | place: Philippines: Itogon, Benguet | collected 2017-08-28 | reverse complement strand
ACTAGTCCTTATTGTAAGGAATAATACTGGCACTGTGAATTACGGGGCTATTTCATGAGCAACTAGCGTGCCTGACATTACCAATAGCTGTTAGTTAACAGTGAAATCTATGACAGGTCTAAATAAAATTAATTCATAATCAATTAGTTAAGCTTGTTTTATCTTTTTAATTTTGCATTTCTCCAGACATTTTTTACTGAGACGCGTCCCACTCAAGTCTGCAAATTATGTATTCATTGGGATGAGCAGACTTAAAAAGCATGCAATATTTGTATATTAAGCATGTATCAAAGTCAGAATAAATATCTTATAAACAGTGACTTAGATATCTGGCATAGGACTTGCCAATGCTTGGCACACCTTAATTAAAAGTATATATACATGCCGCATACAAAATATCTAACTCCCATTAAGCAATCGCCATTGCTTCTTCTGGTTATCTTTAGCCTGAGCATATGGCTAATGCTTAGATTGCTGCTTGCTATTGAGCTTGGATTAAATCAATTCAGCTTAAATGAATTTTTAGGTGTATTCGCTGTAGGATTATGGTTCGATCTTGCCACAATCTGTTATCTGGCATCCCCTTGGCTGCTTGCTGCAGCCATATTTCCAAAAGTCTGGGATCGTTTTTACTCGATGTTGAGAATACGATGGGGATTGATGTTTCTCTGGATGTTTTTTCTGGTATTTACAGCAGTGGCCGAATATATCTTTTGGCAGGAATTCGGTACGCGATTCAATTTTATTGCGGTCGATTATCTGGTGTACACCCATGAAGTGATCGGGAATATCCGTGAATCCTATCCGGTCACTTATATACTGATAGCTATCACTGCATTTATATTATTAGTGTTGCTGATGGTTAACAGACATTTGCAGTTCGCTGCAAAAGTACAGCAGAAGCCAAGGTTTGTGCTAACGCTGGCAGCTATTGTCTTGCCCCTAATGAGTTATCAACTGGCTAATGTTGACCAGATGCAGTTCAGTAAAAATAGTTACGCCAACGAGTTGGCGGGAAACGGTGTGTTTAGTTTTGCGGCGGCGGCACGACGCAATGAATTAGATTACAACGCATTTTATCAAACCATCCCTGATAAAGATGCGAAAGCTATCTTAGCTGCAATGGGTGTTTCACGGGCAGTAGCCTCCGTGCGACCTAAATCTCTCGACAAGCCTCAATATCTAGGGCCATTTAAACGCAGACCCAAGAATGTTGTATTGGTGATGGTAGAGAGCCTTTCCGCAGATTACTTGGGTGCGTATGGCAACCAGCAACACCTCACGCCAAATCTTGATCGGCTGGCAAAGGAGAGTTTGGTATTTGATCGCGTTTATGCCACCGGTACACGAACAGTGCGTGGTCTGGATGCACTTTCTGTCGCCATTCCGCCGATTCCGGGGCAGGCCATAGTGCATCGTCCCGACAGCGATCATCTGGCGACATTGGGTGAGTTTTTGGAAGCGCAAAAATTTAAAACTTATTTTATTTATGGCGGTTACGGTGTTTTTGACAGTATGAATGCTTATTTCAGGGGCAATGATTATCAGGTCGTTGACCGTACCGACTTTGATAAAAGCACAATTCAGACAGAAAATGTGTGGGGGGTTGATGACGAAAGTTTGTTCAGCAACGCCATAAAATTGCTAGATGCGCATCAGCCAACAGGGCAGCCATTTTTCGCGCATATCATGACGACCTCAAATCACAGGCCGTTTACATTTCCCGATGGCAAGATTGATTTGCCGCAAGGTCGTCGTGAAGGAGCAGTGAAATATACAGATTATGCCATTGGAAAATTGATAGCAGAGGCAAAGACCAAGCCCTGGTTCAATGATACTTTATTTGTAATTGTGGCTGACCATTGTGCATCCGCGGCAGGCAAAACTAAATTGCCAGTTGATAAATATCACATTCCTGTGATGTTCTATGCCCCGGATTTATTGACACCGGGTCATCACATACGATTACTCAGTCAGATTGATTTTGCACCCACACTGCTCGATATTCTGGGCGCAAAAGGCAGTCAGCAGTTTTTCGGGCAATCAATATTTGAAGCTGAGCGCATGCATCTGCCAGCGCGTGCCTTTATTAGCAATTATCAGGAGCTTGGCTATTATCGTGGCGACACACTGATTGTGCTCTCGCCTAAGAAAAAAGTGCAGGCATACCACGTGAACCCTCTCAGCTTGGAATCGACACCTGGTGTTGCACAGCCAAAAGTTCTAAAAGAAGCGATTGCCTATTACCAGATGGCAGCTCAAGCCTATAAGCATGGCGATTTGAAAGAGTATAAAAACCTTTATTGAGGCTGACAGCTATATTCAGGTTTGCTGCTGCTGATAGTGCGCTGATCAATCCACAATAACGGTTTTACGCGCTCATCCAAACTGCACGCGCTGACATAACCTATGGCGCCTTTTGTGCTGCTCACATAGCGTAGCACTGCTTCCTCTGACTGTACGCTGTAAGGGGGCGTGGTGCCATGAAAATACAAGCCATTCCAGTAATCTGCCTGTTCACTCGGCAGACTATCGAGTACAACCTTTGAAAACAGAATACGCAGCGGGTGCTCTGCATGCAGATTGACCGGATGAATCCGTGCACCACTTGGCCAATTTTGTTTTTTGCGCCAATAAATTTGTGTCAATTCACGCACCGTTAATTGCGGCACGCTGCCAAGTTGTGGATTAGACGACACTACTATCGCTAATGGCGCTGTCTCTTCAGCATGTGCGCTCCATGACAAACCGCCCAGCATGCAGAGGCCGCACCATAAGATGAATTTGTGAATTTGCAGTCGTTTCATCAAAACAGCACCGCAAAAGAAGCGACAAAACCGCGTGGTGTGTCGTTAAAGTCGGCACTGCCGCCTACAAATTCCATTTTGAGTAATTGTGCAGGCGCAATACGCTTAGTCACACCCAAAACCCAACGCTCCCCAGAGATTTCCTGAGGGCGTTCAAACGTTTCAATCCGTGTTAGCCAATACCAATGATTACCCAATGGCGCTGCACTCTGCAAAAATGCACCGCTGCCCCCGTCTTTGCCGTTACTGGTAAAGCGCTGAAAACCTTCACCTGACAATTTCCAACCGTTGATGTGGGTAATGAAATCCAGCCCTAGCATGCGATATTCCGGATTGCCTGGTCGATCTTCGGTCAATGTGGCTAAACTCAAACCCACATTGAATTGGTTGCCAGTTCTGAATTGTGCGCCCGCAACATCTTTATAGACAATCTCACCCCGGTCATGAACCTGGTCTTTCAAAGCTTCTACGTAGATAGAATATTCTAGAGTCTGTTCTTGTGCGCCCAGTTTTAACGGGGTGGCACCAAACATCATCAGGCCATTGATACCATTGGGGAACAACTGGCTGGTTGCTAGCGGACGCGATGCTGTCCACACCAGTGGAGGGGCATGCAACAGGTTCCAGCGCCCGGCGGGAGTCAGAAAGCGCCCGGCACGAATGTTGAATTTGTCTGAGTGGTTGTAATCGATGTACAGCCGCTCTAAATCCAGATAATTATTATTGCTGTCAAAATGCTCGTTGCCATTCCAGCTAATGGGACGTTCCAGTTCCAGTTCACTGAAAAATCTAAAACGCCCTTCGTTTTCCCAGCTCAACAGCAGGCTGATTTCGTTCAGGTCGAATGCGGTGGTGCCCTTACGCGGTACCACAATACTGGCACTCGAATAGCCGCCAACTTTGAAGTTTGAGGGCTGAGGAACCGGCTCCTCGGCTTGGGCGATATTGCATAGCGCTAGCAGCAGGGCTACACTGCAAAGGTATGCCAAATTGCGCAGATAAGCGTGACTTGTATTAGCCCAATTTGGGCGGCACATAACCCTAACTTTTTGATAAATCATGGTGCATGACTGCGACAGATGATAATCCCTGAATTGTACATGATAGCTTTGCTAGCGCATGCTCACTAAACCACTTTCTGTAAAGCAGGTTTTGCTCATTGGCTATATGTTTACGGCACTGCTGCCGATGTTGCTGATGATGGTGCTGGCTTTTTATGAGGCGCGCACGGTGCTGCGCGATGAAATCAAGCATGACATGCAGACGCGTGCCAGTGCAGCCATGAGTGAAGTTGACCGCATGATGTTTGAGCGTTTGCAGAATGTGGCTTCTTGGAGCCGATTGGATGTCATTACCGATGAGGCGCGTATCGGCGACATTGATAAGCGGCTGTCACATTTTCTAATAGATTTAAAACGCAGCTATCGAGGTGTTTATCAGGAGCTGTATGTCATGAATACCGCAAATCAAATTGTGGCTTCCAGTGATGCCGGGCAGATAGGTAAACCAGCTGCGAAAATAACGCCGTGGCGGAGTTTGACGATTGCCCGTCAGCCGATTGTAATGGGAAAAATACAGCAAGGTTTGTTACCGATTTTCAGTGAGATTGTGGATGCAGACCAGCAGAAAATAGGCACTTTATGCGCAGTATTCAATTGGGCAGAAATTGAGCAGATTTTACGCAATACACAAAGTCAGGGTAGTGCTGCAGCCCTGTTGGACGAACAGGAAAATGTGCTGGCACAAACCGCAGAGTGGCAAAAAATCAAAGCTGCACATGATGTGTCAGTGACTTCCAACAGCCACGGTTTTTCCGGCAGCCCGATTTTTAACTGGCGTGTGCAGATTTCTCAATACCGAGCGGTGGCCATGGCGCCTGTAGCGCGCATGGGTTATATGTTCGTGTTGCTGCTTGCGGCAACCATTGTGCTGGCAACACTACTGGCAGCACCGCTTTCACGTTTTATCACACGACCACTGGCCAAGCTCACCGCCTATGCCAGTCGTTTTATGCGCACGGCCATGCAGGGTGCAATGCCTGAACCGGATGGCCCGGTTGAAGTGCGTGAGATGACACAGGCATTTGAGAAAATGATTGGTGATTTGAACACCTCAAAAGAGAATCTGACGCGTGCGGCCAAGCTGGCTGTTGCGGGGGAAATGGCCGCTGCCATGAGCCATGAAATTAGAACGCCTTTGGGAATATTGCGCTCTTCTGCGCAGGTGCTGGCGCGTGAAAAAAACCTGAGCGCTGAAGGCCGTGAAGTCGCCAGTTTCATCAGTACCGAAACAGAGCGCCTGAATAAGCTGGTGTCTACTCTGGTCGATTCGGCACGTCCGCGTCAGCCTGAGTTTTCTCTGCAAAACCTTACGGCGCTGCTGGAAAATGCAGTGGCTATGCTGCGCATGCAGGCCAGTAAAAAGGAAATCGGTTTAAGCTTAACCGTTCATGCCATGCAGGCCAGTCCCAATACTGTGTGGGTAGAATGTGATGGCGAGCAAATTACGCAAGTGGTGCTGAATTTGCTGTTAAATGCGATACAGGTGCTCGACGAGGGCTGTCAGGTGGTGGTGACATTGACTGAGCTGGCAGAAGCGGTGGTCATCAGTGTGGCTGATAACGGTAAAGGTGTCGATGATGCGCTGAAAGAACAGATTTTTGATCCATTTTTCACGCAGCGTAAAGGCGGAATCGGGCTGGGTTTGGCGGTTTCAAAGCAGATTGTGATGGCGCATTTTGGCGCGCTTAGCGTAGAAAAAAATCAGTCTGCCGCTAGCGGTGCCGATTTTAAAGTGACATTGCCCAAGCGGCAGCTTCAATAACTCATATTAGCGTCTGGTATTACTAATTTCTATGTCAAATACGATAAAAACCATATTGGCTGTTGATGATGAACCCAACATGCTGCGTCTACTCGAAATCAGTCTGCGTCAGGCTGGCTATAAACCGCTCACTGCAAAAGATGGTCGCGAAGCACTGCAGATCATTCAGTCTGAGCATGTGGATTGCGTGGTGACCGATCTGCACATGCCGTACATGAGCGGTTTGCAACTGCTGAAAGCGATACGAGGTGTCGCTGATGACAGCAGTGCGCAAAAGACCGAGGGTAATCCGGATTTACCGGTGATTATCGTAACGGCGCAAGGGGAAGTGAAAACTGCGATTGATGCCATGAAAAATGGCGCGGCCGATTATATTTTGCGCCCATTTGATTTGGAAGAGCTGGAGCTGGCTATCAGTCGCGCCTTATCTTTTGCGCGCCTGGTGGTAGAAAACCAATATCTGCGTGAAGAGAAAACGGCTGATAGCGGCATGCTGGGCAGCAGCCCGCAAATGCAACAGCTGTTTGCTTCGATTCGTCAGGTAGCGCCTGAAAGAGCGACCGTGCTGATTGCAGGTGAAACAGGCACAGGCAAAGAGCTGGTGGCGCGCGCCATCCATGCAGGTTCGCCGCGTAAAGAGGGACTGTTTGTGGCGGTGAACTGCGCAGCTATCCCGCATGAAATGCTGGAGTCCGAGTTGTTTGGCCATGAAAAAGGCGCATTTACCGGTGCGATTAAAGAGCGTGTGGGTAAGTTTGAATTGGCCAATGGCGGCACTTTGTTTCTGGATGAAGTAACGGAAATGCCCATGAGTTTGCAGGCAAAATTGCTGAGAGCGCTGCAGGAAAGCGTGATTGAGCGCGTAGGCGGTAACCGGCAGATTGAAGTGGATATCCGCGTCATTGCCGCCACCAATCGAGACCCGAAACAGGCGATTCTGGATGGCAAGCTGCGAGAAGATTTGTATTACCGCCTCAATGTGTTTCGATTGGACTTACCGCCACTTAAAGTTCGTAAGTCCGATATTGCCGAGTTGGCGCAGCACTTTTTGGCGAAACGCAGAGTGGATATTTCTCAGCAGGCTTTAGCCGCTTTGCATGCTTATGACTGGCCCGGTAACGTGCGCGAGCTGGAGAATGTGCTGGAACGTGCAGCGATTATCAGCGGCAATCAAACGATCATGCCGGCACATCTGCCTGCAGATATGGTGAACCATGCGACACCGCCACCGTCAGAAACAGTGGCGAGTGCTAATGCATTGGCGTTATCACCGGCGGTTGAAGCCTTGGAGCGCCAAATGATTAACGATGCACTCGCTAAAACTCAAGGTAATAAAAGCAAGGCGGCTAAGCTTTTGGAGATTAGCGAGCGCTCACTTTGGTATAAGATTAGCCAGTATCATATACATTAATGTTTATCAATTTTTCTTCACTAAATCAAACGTTTAGTGAGGGAGTTGCGCTATAATTCTTCCATTAGAAATCGCGCAAACAAATTTTCAAGAGTAATTAAATGACACAGATGGCCAAAAATTCAGATACCAACAAAACTTCACGTTTCAATAATCCGCAGGAAATCGCCCGTTTTAACATGATTGAACAGCAAATCCGCACTTGGGAAGTGCTGGATCCAGTTGTATTGGATGTTCTGGATAGAGTGCCGCGTGAAAATTTTGTGGCTGAGTCACAAAAAGGTCTGGCCTTTGCCGATATCGAGTTGCCGATTGGTCATGGTCAAACCATGCTTTTTCCAAAACTGGAAGGCCGCATTCTGCAGGCGGTGCATGTGAAAAAATCCGACAAAGTGCTGTTGGTTGGCACCGGCAGTGGTTATTTGGCAGCTTTATTGGCTACTTTGGCTAAGCACGTTGATGCAGTGGAAATTCACCCGGAATTGTCTGCAGCGGCACAAAAACGTCTGGCACAGCAAAACATTCATAACGTGAATCTGCACGTGGGGGATGCCGCCAATGGCTTTAGTGCAGGTGCGCCTTACGATGTGATTATATTTGCAGGTGCTTTGGCGCTGCGCCCACTGCAGGCAGAAAAAACACTGAATGTCGGTGGCCGTTTGTTTGCTGTGGTGGGTGAGGCACCGATTATGCAGGCTACTTTAACGCAGCGTGTCAGCGAAAATGCCTTCCGTCATGAAACTATTTTTGAGACCTGCCTGCCTATGTTGGTGAATGCACCGCAGGCACAAAAATTTGAATTCTAATCTCACTTGAATATAGCTAAATTTCTGGAATATGTTTAAATTTCTAGCCGTTAGTTTAAGCCTTGCATGTTTAGTCATGACGCAGGCTTATGCGGCTGAAAGCCCCACTAATTTACTTGATATTTATCAGCAAGCGCTGGCGCGAGACCCGCAGCTGGCTTCTGCACTGAGTGAAAACCGCGCCGCGCAGGAAATTATTGAGCAGGGCAAAGCTTTGTATCGCCCTACGGTTAATCTCACTGCCGGCGCCAGTGCAAGCCAGACAGACATTCGATTTCTGGGTGCTGCCGGTAACAGTCCATTTCGGGTGCAAGGCCGCAATAATTTTGAGGGTTACAACTACGGTGTAGATGCGCGCCAGCCGATTTACCGTAAGCAGAATCTGGTGCAAATGGAGCAATCCAAAACCCAGGTGAGTCAGGCTGACAAGCAACTGCATCTGACGCAGCAAAATCTGATTCTGCGTGTGACACAGGCTTATTTTGATGTGCTGATTGCCCAAGACAAAATGACCCTGATGGCAGCGCAGAAAAATGCGATTGTGAGTCAGCTGGAGCAGGCCAAGGCCAATTTTGAAGTAGGTACGGCCACGGTGACTGATGTGAACGAGGCGCAGGCACGCTATGACTTGGTGCTGGCTCAGGAAATTGCTACCGAAAACGAGCTGCAAGTCGCCAAGCGTGCGGTGCAGGCCATCACCGGTTCTATGCCACAGAAGCTGGCAACTGTGCGTGCCGACATACATCCTAGCAATTTGACGCAAAGCATGGATAAATGGCTGGAAATTACCGCGGCTAACAACCTGAATATTCTGCTGCAGCAAGACGCGCTGAAATTTGCAGAACAGGAAATCGAGCGCTTAAGCGCTGTTCATTTGCCCACACTGGATGCGGTTGCCAGCTACACCCTGAATTATGCCAACGGCAACCCTAACGGTTTTGGTAGTGAGTTGGAGAGTGCCGTGGTGGGCGTGCAAATGCAAATTCCGCTATATCAGGGCGGTGCCATCAGCTCACGCGTGCGTCAGGCGGTGCATAATCAGGAAAAAGCCAAGGATGACATTGAGGTAGCGCGCCGCAACGCAGAGCTGGAAACACAGCGTGCCTATCTGAACTTGAGCACCAGCATCGCGCAGGTGAAAGCGCTGGAGCAGGCAGAAGCCTCGAGCAAGCTGCAGGTTGAATCTACCAAGCTGGGCTACGAGGTTGGTGTGCGCAACAGTGTAGATGTGCTGAATGCCGAGCAGCAGTATTTTGTCGCCAAGCGTGACCTGCTGCAGGCGCGCTACAATTATCTGGTGAACATTATTCGCCTGAAAGCTAGCAGCGGCTTGATTGCTGAGGCAGATCTGATAGATATTAACCAGCAGTTGGTCAGTGTTAATAGCAAATAATCAGCAGTGAGTCATTACAGCAGGCAGTTAACAGGGGATAGTGTCATGCAAAGTTCAGCGCACAAATCAGCCGCAAGTTTAAGTCAGCTTGTTCTCATTGATATGCAAACGCGTTTAGCGGCAGTGATGCCCACCGACCCGGTGCAGAGCGTCATCAAATATACCCGCATTCTTGCCCAATCCGCAGCCATGCTTGATGTGCCGATGCTCGTTACTGAACAATATCCTAAAGGGCTGGGCAACACCTTGCCAGAACTTGCCGACACTTTGCAAAAAGCCGCATTGATAGAAAAAACCGCATTTTCTTCGCTGGCAGAACCCAAGTTCGAACGTCATCTCACCCGCGACCGCTCACAGATTATTCTGGTGGGTATGGAAGCACATATCTGCGTGCTGCAAACTGCGCTGGATTTGCTCGCCAGCGGCAAGCAAGTATTTGTAGTGGAAGATGCCGTGATTTCGCGTAACCCTGCACACAAAACCAATGCCATTGCCAGAATGCGCGAGGCCGGCTGCATTATCACCAATAGCGAATCAGTGGTATTCGAGTGGCTGGGCAAGGCTGAAGGCGATGTATTTAAAGCGGTCAGCAAACTTATCCGCTGATGACTTCTCATTGGTCTGCAACGATGCAGGCAATGCATCTGTTAAATCTGTAAAACCTCTTAGAACTCTCAACATTGGCTCTTACCATTTCTGATTAAACATAATTGTTTATCAAAATGGCATAGATTGTGCATTACTTCTTAGCATCAACCATGTGATTAATTGCTAAGGAGTGCTATGTTGCAGCTGCGTCATTCAATCGCTTTAATGCTGTTTGCAGGTTTATGTCTATTCCCTTCTGTCAGCACAGCACAAGATACGAGCGCACAGGTGGTGAATACTTTATGGGTGCTCATGGCAGGTGCGCTGGTATTTTTGATGCAGGCGGGCTTCGCCATGCTGGAAACTGGTATGGTGCGCGCCAAAAATGCGGTCAACGTGATGATGAAAAATTACATAGATCTATGCATAGGCACGCTACTGTTCTGGCTGGTGGGCTATGGCCTGATGTTTGGTGACAACCCTAGCGGTTATTTCGGCACCACTTTGTTTGGTCTTTCCTCAGCCCCTGATTGGGACTACACCCTGATTTTTTTCCAGATTATGTTTGCCGCCACCGCCGCCACCATTGTCAGTGGCGCTATGGCCGAGCGCACCAATTACATCGCCTATTTAATCGGTACGTGTGGCATTACTGCATTCATTTATCCGGTCTTTGGCAGTTGGGCATGGAATGACCAAGGTTGGTTAAAGCAAATGGGATTTATCGATTTTGCAGGCTCCACAGTGGTGCACTCTGTCGGAGGTTGGTGCGCTTTGGCTGCAATTATTTTGCTCGGGCCACGGCTTGGCCGATTCAGTGAAAAAGGTGAGGCGCGCAGCGTGCCGGGTCACAATCTAAGTTTTATCGCGATTGGCGGTTTTTTGCTCTGGTTTGGCTGGTTTGGATTCAACGGCGGCAGCACGCTTGCTGCCGGGGCGAATGTTGGACATATCCTGCTGAATACCCACATGGCGGGTGCAGCGGGTGCGATTGGTGCCATTGTGTTGTGTGTGCTGACGCGTCAACCCATTTTATTAACCAGTACTGTCAATGGCAGTATTGCCGGATTGGTGGCGATTACTGCTGGATGCGCCAGCATGCAGGTGCCATATGCCATCCTCACCGGTGCAATTGGCGGTGGTTTGAGTGTGCTAGGCGTGATGCTGCTGGAGAAAATGCGGCTGGATGATGTGGTGGGTGCAGTGTCGGTGCATGGCATTTGCGGCATGTGGGGCACACTGGCAGCAGGTTTATTTTTAAGTGGCAATATGTATAACCCGCAGCAGATTATGGTGCAGCTTGCCGGTATCGGGGCTGCTTTTGTATGGGTGTTTGCTAGCGCATTTCTGATGTATTTCATGATTTCCGTGGTGTTTGGGCTGCGTGTGAGCAGCATGCATGAACAGCGCGGTTTGGATATCACCGAGCATGGCGAGATTGGTTATCCTGAGTTTGGTCAGTATGCCATGTACAAAAACGAAAACCTTAAACAATTGAGCAAACTGTCATGAACGCACCTATCTATTCTAATGGTCACTTGAGTATGTTAAATATCAACGGAAGTGCGCATACAACTGCAGAATCCAAGCTAATCAACAAGCCCGAAACGGTGTTGCGGCGGCGTGCCATTTACACCGGCATGCGCCCATATTTTGACGATGCCAAGCTGCTGGATGCAATTAAATTGTGGCAGGCCGAATATTCACATAAGCCAAAATTTGCACTGAGTGTATTTGTGGCGCGCTGCTGTGATAGTCCTGAGCATAAAGAGGCGCGCGCCAATGTATTGAAGTCGATCTTCATCGCGATGGAGCTGCAGCCAGATGCCCTGCTTCCCGACCCGTTTCTGGATTTGAAAGTGGTGCATAAAACCGCGGCAGGCAATCCCGCAGACGCTACGCAGCAGACCAAAATGTTCGTTGTGCTCATGCAGCAGGTGTTTGCAAAGCTGCAAAAAGCAGATGAAAAGCAAGTGCGCTTAAGTATTCAGGCGCACCTGCCTGAGCTGCACACTGATCGTATGCGCATGATGTATCTGCGTGAGTGGCTGGCCGGAAGCACCCAGACACTGGAGGGTCAATTTGACCTAGAGCTGCTGCAGAAACTGGTGAATTGCTGCTATATGGCAATCTGCCAGCAGTTGGGGCCGGTGAAAGCCGACCAGTATTTGGGGCAGGCGATCAAGGAAACGGAGCCGCTGGCCATGGAAGTAGGTTTCAAGCTGCACGATTTATTGTAAAAACGTGATGCGCTAATTTTGACGAGATAGCCCGGGTCAGCCATGAATTCACTACCAAAAATTTATAGCCTGATTTCTGCCGATTCATTCATGCATAACCGTCAGCACATGCTTGATGTGCTGGTGGAAAATATGGATGGTCTGATTTACTGCACGCTGTATGACGATTATTGGACCATGATATTTGCCAGTGTGGGCTGCAAGGAGCTCACCGGCTATGACCGCGAAGACCTGATATTCAATCAACTCATCTCTTATGAGGAAATCACGCTAGAGGATGACCGCGACATGGTACGCCGCAAAATCGACCATGCGGTGAAGCTGGGCGAACGTTTTGAAATCGAATACCGTATCCGGCGTGCTGACGGCAAGGTGATTTGGGTATCAGAGCGTGGTAATCCGATTTATGACGAGCGCGGAGAAGTGCAGGCCATAGAAGGCATTATTCAGAACATCAGCATGCGCAAGCAGATAGAGCAGTCGCTGCGCGAAGCCGAGCTGCGTTATCGCTCCATTTTTGAAAACGCCATTGAAGGCATATTCCAATCCACGCGCAGTGGATTGTATCTGATGGTGAATCCTGCGCTGGCGCGCATGTATGGCTACAGTTCACCGCGCGAGCTGATGAATGCACTCAATAATATTGACGCGCAGCTATATGTAGAAAAAGGCCGCCGCGCTGCTTTTGTGCAGGCTATCGAACAATCTAAAAACGTACAGAATTTTGAGTCGCTGGTCTATAAAAAAGATGGCAGCACCATATGGATTTCAGAAAATGCGCGCGCCGTGTATGACGAAGCCGGCAATCTGCTTTATTACGAAGGTACGGTTGAAGATATCACCGCGCGCAAAAGCTATGAAGTGCAGCTGGAATATCAGGCCACGCACGATACGCTGACCGGTTTGCCTAACCGCTGCATGCTGAACGACCGCCTGTTGCAGTGCATTAACTTTGCTACACGCTATAAAAACAAAATGGCAGTGGCATTTCTCGATCTCGACCAGTTCAAGCTCATCAATGACAGCATGGGGCATGAAGTAGGCGATCAGCTGTTGCTGATTATGTCGCAGCGTTTATCTGCCTGTGTGCGCGAAGCAGACACTGTGGTGCGTATCGGCGGCGACGAATTCGTAATTTTACTTTCCAATATTGATGGTCTGCATGACATTGTGACCACCATGCAGCGCATCTTGGCGAGTGTGGCCGAACCCTGTGAAATTCATGGTCTGAATTATCTGGTCACCTGCAGTATAGGCATTAGTGTTTATCCTGATGACGGTGCCGATCCAAGCGTGCTACTGAAAAACGCTGATTCAGCTATGTATGAAGCCAAAAAGGCAGGGCGCAATAATTATCAGGTATACACCCAGGCATTGAATGAGGCGCTGGCCGAGCGTGTGATGCTCGAATATAAACTACGTCAGGCGTTGGAAAATGAAGAATTCATTTTGCACTATCAACCCAAAATGGATTTTGCCAGTGGCAAAATCTGCGGTGCCGAGGCCTTGTTAAGGTGGCAGCCGCAGGGTGAAGCGCTGATTGCCCCGATGCGATTTATTGAAATTGCCGAAGAGACAGGGCTCATAGAAAAAATTGGCGAGTGGGTGTTGTTCCATGCCTGCAGCAAAGCGGTGCAGCTCAAACAGCAAACCGGTCAATATATCCCCATCGCAGTGAACGTATCAGCGCGGCAGTTTAAGCAAACGCAGCTGCCCAATACGATACAGAATATTCTAATCAAAACCGGGCTGCCGGCAGAATATCTGGAGCTGGAAATCACCGAGAGTACCTTGATTGATGATGCGACTAAGTTTATCGATACCCTGCATGCGCTGAAAACTCTGGGTGTTAAATTGGCAATTGATGACTTTGGTACAGGCTATTCTAATTTAGCCTATTTGAAGGACTTTCCAGTTGACCGCCTCAAAATTGATAAGGTATTTGTAAGCAATCTGGAGAGCGACCCGAAAAATCTGGCCATTTTGAAGGCCGTGGTGGTGTTGGGTCACAGTCTGCAGCAGAGAGTGGTGGCAGAAGGAGTGGAAACCGAATATCAGCATGACTTTTTAAAATCCATTGCCTGCGATGAGCTGCAGGGTCATTATTTCAGCAAACCCTTACCGGAAATGGAATTTGAGCATCTGGTTTTACAGCAGTTTAAGCCTTGAAATGCTGCGCCAATAAATCAAGTGTGCGCCGCGTGGCTCCCTGATTTTGCGTACAAAATGCCAAGGCGGCAGCGGCCATGTGAGCGCGCTGTTCGGTGGTGGCAAATAACTGCTGTAGCTGCCGTGCCAGTGCTTCTGCGTTTTGCACGCGCAATGCTGCACCCGCCTGAATCGCCATATCGCTAATCTGCGCAAAGTTGAAAGTATGTGGGCCTATCAGCACCGGCTTGCCCATGCTGAACGCCTCAATCAGGTTTTGTCCGCCCAGCGGCAGCAAACTGCCACCGATGAAAGCGACATCGCATGCAGCGTAATAAGCAAACATTTCGCCCATCGAGTCGCCCAATACAAAGGAGACATCGGCTTGTGAAATGTCGGCCGGTGAAGTTGTTTCATGATTGTGCGATGATCGGCGCACAAAAGTCAGTGCACTGCCGGTTAGCAGGTCTGCCACTTCATCAAAACGCTGTGGATGGCGCGGCACAATGATGGTGAGCAAATCGGGGATATTGGCTAGTTTTACTGCCTGCAGAATCAGGCTTTCTTCGCCATCGCGCGTGCTGGCCGCTAAAAATACCGGGCGTCCGTGGGCGACCCTGTTTCTGAGTTTCAGCCCTTGCGCTGCGGCGTTTTCGGGTGGAGTAACGTCAAACTTGAGGTTGCCGGTCACCTGCACATGACGCGCACCCAGCTGCTGCAGGCGTGCTGCATCGTTGGCGGTTTGCGCGGCAATGGCCGTTAAGTTTTGCAGGCCTTGCGTAACCAGCTTGCCCAGTTTGGTGTAACCGCGCGCAGATTGTTCTGAAAGTCTGGCGTTTACCAGCAGCAGTGGAATCTGTCGCTGTTTGCAGGCAGCGATTAAATTAAACCAAAGCTCGGTTTCCATAATGATGCCGATATCGGGTTTGAAGTGGTTTAAAAAACGCTGAATGCCGCACGGCACATCGTAAGGCAGGTAAACACTCTGCACGCGCTCACTCAACGGTTGTTGGCCAAAAATCTGCTGGCTGGTAGCGCGGCCGGTGGGTGTGGTATGCGTGAGCAGTATCTGTCGCTGTGGGTATTGGGTCAAGAGTGCTTTCACTAGCGGCTCTGCGGCGCGCGTTTCACCTACTGAAACGCAATGCAGCCAAATAATGGGCTGCTGAAAGTGCTGTGTGTAGAAGCCGTAGCGCTCTTGCCAATGCGCTAGATATTCTTTTTGTTTGCGTCCGCGCCACAGCAATTTTAACGGCGTAAACGGCAACATGAGATAAAGCAGCAGCGTATATAAAGTGCGGTTCATGGCGCGAGAAATTTTAAAGGAATAAAACCACAAGGAAAGTCGAGGCACTTATTCTCACATATTTTTTAAAATTAGCGCCAAATATTATGCATTGTAAAAGCGCAAATCCAGTGTCAGAGCGGCTTGCAAAATATGCAAGTAAAACTTAACGCTTATTTACAAAAATAAGTTGATAAAACATATTGACCCACCACTACTAAATGATTAAATTATCGAAAAAACACAATATATTGTGGTTAGTTAAAAAATCTTTGCAAGACCTTGAGAGCTCAATATTCAGCGGCTTATCAAGAAAACTGTTAATAAAAAGCGTCTGAAACTTCATACTCAGGCACCATCAAAAAGGGGTTCGTCCATGCTGAAAGCTGTTGATACTGCAAAAAATCCAACTACGGATGCAGAAAAAGAAATTCCAATTCAACCTGTATCTTTAGATATTTGGGATAAAAAATATCGCCTGAAAACCAAGCAGGGCGAAAACGTAGATGCAGACATGGACGCATCATTTTCACGTGTGGCACGTGCGTTGGCCGATGTCGAAACCACGGAAGAAAAGCGTGCCGAATGGCATGAAAAGTTCCTGTGGGCATTGCGTCGCGGTGCGATTCCTGCCGGTCGCATCACTTCCAATGCCGGTGCTTTGGAGCACAAGCCAGCCACTTCTACCATTAACTGCACAGTATCCGGTGTCATCTCCGACAGCATGGACGACATTTTGGGCAAAGTGCACGAAGCTGGATTAACCCTGAAAGCAGGCTGCGGTATCGGTTATGAGTTTTCAACCTTGCGTCCAAAAGGTGCGTTTGTGGCCGGCGCCGGTGCTTACACCAGCGGCCCGCTCTCCTTCATGGATATCTACGACAAAATGTGTTTCACCGTGTCCAGTGCCGGTGGCCGTCGTGGTGCGCAAATGGCTACCTTCGATATTTCACATCCTGATGTGACTGACTTTATTAAAGCCAAACGTGAAAACGGCCGTCTGCGTCAGTTCAACCTGTCATGCCTGATTACCAAAGAATTCATGGAGGCAGTGAAAGCGGATGCTGAGTGGAAACTGGCTTTCCCGGTGACTGAAAAAGAAGCCATTGTCGATGGCTTGAACGTGAATGATGACAACCAGGTGGTGTGGCGCGATTGGCCGGTTAAAGGCAAATATCTCACCAAAACCGAAGGCCCGGACGCAGGCAAAGTGGCTTGCCGTATTTACAAAACCATTAAGGCGCGCCGTCTGTGGGATGTGATTATGTCTTCCACCTATGACTTTGCCGAGCCAGGCTTCATTCTGATTGACCGTGTCAATGAAATGAACAACAACTGGTTCTGCGAAAACATCCGCGCGACTAATCCATGCGGTGAGCAGCCATTGCCACCTTATGGCGCTTGTTTGCTCGGCTCTGTGAACCTGACGCGCTTTGTGAAAAAACCATTTACCGATGAAGCTTATTTTGACTGGGCAGAATACCGCGAAGTGGTGGCCATTTTCACACGCATGCTGGATAACGTGGTTGAAATCAACGGCTTGCCATTGCAAGAGCAGCGCGATGAAATTGCACGCAAGCGTCGTCATGGCATGGGTTATTTGGGTTTGGGTTCATCGCTCACCATGATGAAACTGAAATATGGCGATGAAGATTCCATTAAATTCACCGAAGAAGTGACACGCGTCATGGCTGAAGAAGGCTGGAACGTGGGTGTGCAGCTGGCAGAAGAAAAAGGCCCGGCACCGATTATGGATGAAAAATTTGAAGTCACCGCTGACATGCTGCGTCTGCGTCCTGAAATGGCGGCAGATGGTATTAAAGTGGGGCAAAAAGTTGCCGGTAAAGTGTTGCTGGGTAAATACAGCCGCTACATGCAGCAATTCCCTGAAGGCTTGCGCAACAAAATCGCGACTAAAGGCTGCCGTTTCACGCACCACAGCTCAATCGCGCCAACCGGCACCATTTCACTGTCACTGGCCAACAACGCCAGCAACGGCATTGAGCCAAGCTTTGCACACCACTATGCACGTAACGTGATTCGTGAAGGCAAAAAATCCAAAGAGAAAGTCGATGTGTTTTCATATGAGCTGCTGGCCTACCGCGAGCTGGTAAATCCAAACGCCATGCCGTTCAGCGATAAGCCAGAAGAGCAATTGCCGGATTACTTCATGGATTCATCCACCATCAAGGCTAAAGCCCATGTGGATATTCAGGCTGCCTCACAAAAATGGATTGATAGTTCGATTTCAAAAACCATTAACGTGCCGACCGATTATGACTTTGAAGATTTCAAAGACATTTATCTCTACGCTTACGACAAAGGTTTGAAGGGTTGCACTACATTCCGTTTCAACCCAGAAGCGTTCCAGGGTGTGTTGGTGACCGAGAAAGATTTGGAAAACACCACCTATAAATTCACGCTGGAAGACGGCACCGAAGTAGAAGTCAAAGGCAATGAAGAGATTGAATACGATGGTGAGATTCACTCAGCCGCGAATTTATATGATGCATTGAAAGAAGGCTATTACGGCAAATTCTAAATTTAGCTGTTTAAAACGACTATGCTCATGATTGCGTTGTTCAAAACTGATTTTAAATCCTCATGTACTTCTATGTACATTCCGGTTCAAAACCAGTTTTCGCCTAGCACTCATTTCGCGCGTCACGTTTTAACTCAGCTAAATTAACTTATTAATTCCCTTGCCCGCTGGCGGGAGGGGGCAGGGGTGAGGGTGGCCTCACTTGAACAAGCGAGAAAAATCTCGTCAGGAGAAAAAAATGGCAATCAAAATTGAAAAGAAAATCGTTGGCTACAACCTGGTCTCAGAAGAAGACAAAGCCAAAGCAGCCGAAGCCAAAGCGCAAGATAGCGCCGCCACTGTCATTCAACTGGGTGAGCCGTTAAGCCGCCCTGACAAACTGGTGGGCAACACCTACAAAATCAAAACACCGGTCACCGAGCACGCGCTCTACATCACCATCAACGATGTCATCATGAACGAAGGCACCCCGCAAGAACACCGCCGTCCATTCGAGATTTTCATCAACTCCAAAAACATGGAGCACTTCCAGTGGATTGTGGCACTCACCCGCGTCATGTCGGCCGTGTTCCGCAAAGGTGGCGATGTCACCTTCTTGGTAGAAGAACTGAAAAGCGTGTTTGAACCCAGTGGCGGTTACTTCAAAAAAGGCGGCAAATTCGTGCCTAGCCTGGTGGCAGAAATCGGTGAAGTGGTTGAGCAGCACCTGCAAGAAATCGGCATGCTCAAAAAACCGGGTTTGGATGAACACCAGCAAAAACTGGTAGAAGACAAAAAAGCCGAATACTTTGAAAAACACGCCAAACCGGGTGAAGAAGTGAATGATGAAGGCTTCCCGAAAGGGGCGCAGCTTTGCAAAAAGTGTAACACCAAAGCAAGTATCTTAATGGATGGGTGTATGACTTGCTTGAATTGTGGCGATAGTAAGTGTGGTTAAAGAAAAGGAGCTTCGGCTCCTTTTTTGTTGTAAGTGACCCCATAAGCTGCAAGTTGGACTCCATAAGCTGCAACTAAAGACTTCATAAGTTGCAACTAAAAAGGGGATTCCGGAATCTGCTGTGGGCGGCATGTTTAGCACGTTGCTCGTCAGTCGTTTGCGATACAGCTATTGGCAACTGAAAAGAATAATGATTTGATAGTCGTATACGGCCAGCTGGCTATTTGAACTATTATCGATGAACAACCTATACCGACCATTTCAACCAGTACTAACGGAAGTTGGGCTGAAACGTTTTGGACTTTCCTTGGAGCACTCACCCGCGTGTGAAACTTTAAGAAATATAGTTCATTCCTATTTGCAGATCAGCACTGTCAAACAAACGCCGTATCCAGTGATACCTGACGGAACACAGGCAGTTTTTATCTCTTCTCGTGGCTCATTGATAGGTGGGGCACAATCTCATGCCTGTGATATTCCATTACTACAACCCGGAGATTATTTTGGGATTTGGTTCTACCCTGGGGCGTTACGACACTTTTTTGACCTGAATCTTTCTGAAATCACAGATCAATATGTCGATCATCAATATTTCCCTTGTCGGAAATTTTCTCAACTTCATAACTATATCTACCAACATCAAAATTTTCAGCAACGAGCCCAAGTATGTGAACAATGGTTATTACAGCAACTTAATCCTGGGCTTGCCACTCCGTTTGATGAAGCTTTGTCTCTGATATACCAATCTCTTGGTAATGTAAAAATTAACGAGCTTGCAACAAGGACAGGCTGGAGTAGCCGTCACCTTAATCGTTCATTTCGATGCCACACTGGGCTGAGCACTAAACAATTTTCGCAAACCATTCGTATTCAACACGCTGGCAAACAGTTGTATATAACGCCGAACGATACTCTACGAACAGCAGCTGATCTGGGTTTTTATGATCAAGCTCACCTATTGAACGATTACAAGAGGCGGTTGTTAACTAACCCCAGCAATTTTTTTAACCGTTTTATGTCCGATTTTTACAATAATTAAAACTAAAACTCGATAATACTGCGCCTTAATCTATATTTTGGAGATTCTGATGCAATTCACAAATTCGCAGATTTTGGAAATGACTAATGGAAAATTCTTTGGTCAAGGTAATGCGCAGTTACCAAACTCCTTGATGCTAATGATCGACGAGATCACCCATATTACAAATACCGGAGGACTTTTTGATAAAGGCCAACTTGATGCAAGCTTAAAAATCCATCCAGACCATTGGTTTTTTGGTTGTCATTTTAAGGGTGACCCTGTAATGCCTGGTTGCTTAGGTCTTGATGCTTTATGGCAATTGTTGGGAGTTTTTCTCGGTTGGTCAGGCTTGCAGGGCAGAGGTCGGGCACTTGGGGTGGGTAAAGTAAAATTTAGCGGGCAAATATATCCAGATGCCGAATTCATTCAGTACCAATTACATATCAAACGTGTATTCAAAAAACCGATGGCAATGGGGATAGCAGATGGTATGGTGATTCATAACGGCAATATTATTTATCAGGCTAATGATCTGAAAGTTGGACTTGTTAGTTAAATTCATAATGAGTTTAAGTCGCACGATATGACGCCACAGAATATCAAAGCTGGGTAGAGAATGGCTGTCAACAGCAGCAATAAGCCAATCCCTTCAAATTAAGTAAAAATATTTTAGATACTTCATTTCTTTAATTAATAGTTCTTTCATAAAAATTTATTTTGTCAAATTTTGCAAATAAATATGACAAATTTTCTTTATTCGGCTCATCTTCTCCTTGGAACCACAGGTTAAAAATTTAACTGTGAGTTACAAATATCAATAGGCGCGCTCAAATTTGAAGTGCAACATTTTTCGAGGGAAAATGTTGCATGGGAAA
>VFQO010001216.1_pt1 | contig 20883 bp, 15 predicted proteins | sample 3512331 | NCBI WGS metagenome assembly VFQO01 (sample SAMN10412371, study PRJNA504923) | tailings metagenome | isolation source: Replicate 3 from Balatoc abandoned mine | place: Philippines: Itogon, Benguet | collected 2017-08-28 | reverse complement strand
GCCAATTTTTCCCAAGGGAATTCTGCTACTTCAGCAACGGGCTCTGTCGCATTTGGGTCCAGAATTTCAGATTCCGAATGGAAGTCGGAGGGAAGAATTTCGCTGGGATCAAAAACAGTGACTATCGGCTCCGGACTGACTTTCTCCTCAACCTCCAGCGTAACCAAAGGAATCAAAAAGGACCCAAGTATTGCCGCGAGAAGAAAAAACCGATTGAACCGATACAACACTTCCTGCTGCAGAACGAGCCGATGAAACAGCAGCAGCAAAAGCAAACAAAGTACGGATTTGAGCAAGTATTCCATTATTTTTTCCGGTTGAGTTGGTCGTCGATCATGGATTTGAGCTCTTCGAGCTGAGCTTCTGTAAGCGAAGTCTGCTGCGCAAAAAAGGAAGCAAACTGAGCCGGGGAGTCATTGAAAAAATTCTTGATCAAGCCCTGAATATGCTTTCCGAAATAGGTCTCTTTGGAAACCAAGGGAAAATAGGCTCGGGATTTACCGGTGGACTCATAGCCCACAAACTTCTTTTCCTGCATTCGCTTCAGCAAGGTGGATACGGTCGTGGCGGCAGGCTTCGGGTCAGGATACGAGTCGATGAGATCCTTGAGATACGCTTTTTCCAATTCCCACAGGTAATTCATCAGTTCTTCTTCAGCTTTTGGTAGCATGTCTTTGATTAATTATTCTACAAATGTAGAAGAAGATACAACTTCTACAACTGTAGAAGATTATTTTTTTCAAAAAAAATCGCTGTCGAAATTCTCTCTAGCCACACCAATACTCATCTCAAAATCGCCGATTCGCTCAAAATCAATCGGTTTCCACAAAATAAAGGGATTAGTTTGCCTCTTCATCCAAGAGCCTATACTGAAAAAACCTATTTAAAAACCTTGAAAATCTGTGAACACTTCGGGAAATTTCATCTTTAAATGAGTTGAAAATCATAATTTCGACCCTTGCTCAAAAGAGAGAATCTAGATGTCAGCTGAATATATACGATTACAGGAGGATAAGGAGCGTAAGAAACATTGGAAGAAATGGGGACCCTACCTTACTGACCGACAGTGGGGAACCGTACGCGAAGATTACAGCCCGGATGGAGCGGCTTGGGAGAACGTCACTCACGACGATGCCCGCAGCAAAGCCTATCGATGGGGAGAAGAAGGAATAGGAGGAATCTGCGATCATCGTCAGATTCTGTGTATGGCTTGGGCCTTTTGGAACGGAAAAGATCCCTTTATCAAAGAGCGATTTTTTGGTCTCACGGGAAATCAGGGCAATCACGGAGAAGATGTCAAGGAGATCTATTATTACCTCGACTCGACTCCTACTCACAGCTACATGAAGATGCTCTACAAGTATCCTCAGGCGGAATTTCCCTATCAAAAACTCCTCGACGAAAACCAAAAAGCAGGCAAACTCAAGGCCGAATACGAGCTGATCGATACGGGGATTTTTGATGAGGATCGGTATTTTGACATTTTTATCGAATATGCCAAAAATGATGCGGAAGACATCGTAGCTGTAGCGACTATCCACAACAGAGGTCCAGAATCGGCAAAAATCGTAGTCATGCCGACAGTCTGGTTTCGCAAGATTTGGCTTACTGGTCATGAGCCTTCTGTACCCAAAATGAGCAAACACGGCGATTCGGCAATCAAGGCATTTAATCCGAAATCGGGCAATTACTTTTTCAACTTTTGCGGCAATCCCGAAATCAAATTCTGCGACAACGAAACCAACCGGGAACGGCTCTACGGCATCCCAAACGAGCGCAAATACACCAAAGATGCCATCAACGACTATGTAGTCCATGGAGACTCTTCACGCATCAATCCAAAAAATACCGGGACTAAAGCCGCAGCGATCTATGAACTCGAAATTCCTGCGGGTGAGTCTGTAGAAGTCAAGCTACGAATGCAGCATCTTCAGGAACATGAACCCTTGGATAGTTGCAAACAGACCTTAGAGGATCGTAAAAAAGATGCTGATGAATTTTATGCGCAGATCCAAGATCGAGTCACCGAACCAGACCTGGTTTCCATTCAGCGCCAGGCTTTTGCCGGTCTAATGTGGACCAAGCAGTTTTACTATTACGATGTCAATCGCTGGCTGGAAGGTGATCCGGGCCGCTATCAACCTCCACAGCAGCGCAAAAAGGGCCGAAACAATCAGTGGCGTCACCTCCAGAACTTTGATATCATCAGCATGCCGGACAAGTGGGAATACCCCTGGTATGCGGCTTGGGATTTGGCCTTTCACTGTATCCCGATTGCGCGGATCGACCCTGAATTTGCCAAAAATCAGCTTTTGCTTTTGCTCAATGAATGGTACATGCACCCGAACGGGCAGATTCCGGCATACGAGTGGAATTTTTCCGATGTCAATCCGCCTGTACATGCTTGGGCGGTGCAACGCGTCTATCAGATCGACAAGAAGATGAACGGTGGAGTGGGTGACCGGGAGTTTCTCGAGCGCGCCATGCACAAGCTGATGATCAACTTCACCTGGTGGGTCAATCGCAAGGACAACGAAGGAAACAACATTTTCGAAGGCGGATTCCTCGGACTGGATAATATCTCCCTGTTTGACAGAAACCACGCGCAATATTACCAAGGCAATCTGGAGCAGGCAGACGGCACCTCATGGATGGCGATGTTTTCGCTGAACATGCTCCGAATAGCCTTGGATCTATGCGAGTTCAACACGGTGTATCAGTTTAGTGCCACCAAATTTTTGGAGCACTTCCTCTACATTGCCGGTGCGATGAACAATATCTCTTCGGAGCATATTTCACTTTGGGATGATGAAGATAATTTCTTCTACGATGTATTTCATTATCAGGGGAAAGAGCCCAAAAAACTCCGGGTGAGATCGATCGTAGGCTTGATTCCGCTGTTTGCTGTAGAGCCGATTCGCGAGGATTTGTTTGAAAATCTGCCCGAATTCAAAACCCGGCTCGATTTCTTTCTTAGAGAAAAACCCAAGCTCGCAGCCTTGGTATCGCGCTGGATACAACCGGGCTACGAAAAGCGCCGTTTGTTTTCCTTACTTCGGGGTCACCGGATGAAAAGTGTGCTTCACCGCATGCTGGACTCCAATGAATTCCTGAGTGAATTTGGTATTCGATCGCTTTCGAAATACTACGAAAAGCATCCCTACGCCATGAAAATCAACGGGGACACCCTCTCGATCAAATATACTCCGGGTGAATCAGACACCCGAATGTTTGGTGGCAACTCCAACTGGCGAGGTCCGATCTGGTTTCCGATCAATTACCTGATCGTCGAATCCTTGAAGAAATTTGACTACTACTACGGTGGGGATTTTTCCATCGAATATCCTACCGGTTCGGGTAATTTCATGACCATGGACATGATCGCCAAGGAGCTTTCCCTGCGATGCATGAAGATCTTCATGCGGGATGACCAAGGAAATCGACCCGTTTATGGTACGCAGCGCAAATTCCAAGAGGACCCACACTTCAAGGATTATATTCTTTTCTACGAATATTTTCACGGGGACAATGGACGCGGACTGGGTGCTTCACACCAAACAGGCTGGACGGCTCTGGTCGCAGAGATGATCCACAAATACTCCAAGCCAAATAAAGCCAACCGAAATGAGTCTTCTCCCCTATTTAGAAGCTGATCGGATCGAAGCGGGCTGTGATGAGGTGGGCCGAGGGTGTCTGGCTGGCCCGGTTGTGGCTGCCTCGGTGATTTTGCCTCAGGATTACCATAATCCCTGGATCAATGATTCCAAAAAACTAAGCAAAAGCAATCGGGAAGAGCTGATTGAGGAGATTAAAGAAAAGTCTCTTACTTGGGCTATCGCGGAGGCAAGCGTGGAAGAAATCGATCAGATCAATATTTTGAATGCTTCATTTCTGGCAATGAAGCGGGCTATTTTGGCATTAAATCAGGTTCCGGACCATTTACTGATCGATGGTAACCGGTGGAAATCAGACCTGAGCTTACCCTTCACCTGTGTGATCAAAGGAGACGGGAAATTTGCCTCCATAGCGGCAGCTTCCATTTTGGCCAAAGTGTATCGGGATGACCTGATGGAAAAACTCGCACTAGAATTCCCTCACTTTGCTTGGGAGCGAAATGCCGGCTATCCGACAAAAGCCCATCGGGAAGGGATTGAGAAATTCGGCAGTACCATTTGGCACCGAAAAAGCTTTCAACTGCTGCCAAATCAGCTGGACTTGAAATTTTGAGAAAACAGGAGCTATTCAAAAATCCGCTCGAAGGTCAAATTTCCCATTGCCGAGTTTTTAGAAATAGGCTGTAGAATCAGTTTATCCTCGGTGATACTCAGGATTCGAGCCAATCGATCGCCCTTTTCATCGTGGATGAGCAGCATATTTCCCTCCGAAAGCTCCACCTTGGCTCGTTTACGGACGATGGATTGCTGCTCAAAATCGATGTACTCGAGGGTGTCTCCCTCCAAAAACTCATAGACTGTATTTTCCAGTCTTGCCTTGATTCGTGCATTCATACTGGCTCGCTGAGCTTCAGAAGCATTCTGGAATTCAGGAGAATTCACCACCTTGGCGATCCCATCAAAATGCACGAGTTGCCATTTTCCCAAAAGCTGATCATAGGTGACTTGGCCAAAAGACTGAAAGGAAAGTAAAAGAAGGAGAATAAGGAGTGATTTTTTCATGAAAGCATTTGGACAATTTTTCGGCCAAAATCCCAATCACTTAACTTTGGGATACAAATCCACCAAGTAATGATTACAAAACCAAGTCTTATTTTTTTCCTTAAACTCGATCTCTCTCAAATAAACTTTCCCATCCATCACACCAAAAGGCTGTTCTGTAGCGGAAGCCAAGTAGTAGAAATTCTTCAACTCCCTATCCAAAGAGTAAATCCGATAATCTTTTCCCGTATCCAAAACTGGAAATACCCTGTCTAGCTTCCAGTCATAAAAGGCAAACCAAGCTTGGCTTTTCTTATCTAGTTCTGGAAACGTATAGCCTTGAATTTCCCCTGTCACTTTTGAATACTTTAAGAAGCGATTTTTCAGAGGCAGATTGAAAATAAATCCGTCTCTGGTTTCCGTAATATTGTATCTATAAATTGATGACGAACTATAAGTTTCAGGAGTATCCTTCAATTTCCAATACCAATTTTTTGACGCTTGGGGATGCTGTGAATCTAAATAGTCTACGTGTTTTTTCTTTCCCCAATCATACACCCAAAAATCAGCAGAAGTGAGGTATTTGTTCATTTCTTTTCGATAACCAATGGTGTAGTTTTCCAATTGAACCAAGCTATATCCTTGAAGATACTTTTCATCGATAGCCGGTTTTCTTTTTTCCAATTGTCTGATTTGAACGTTAAGCTTCTCTTGATTTATTTCTAGGATTGTAGTGCCATGACCATGTATTACTAAAAATTTATTCTCACTAGTCTGTATCAATCCATCAATGGAGGTAAATCTTCCGGATTGCTTATCATATCCTTGCAAAAACATCTCATTAAAGCTCAGACTATCTACAATCAATTTGTTCCGGTTGAGCAAAACCAAATCCTTTGGAATTTTTTCATTATATCTCAAGCCAATTGCTGATTGATCTCCAATCCAAAGCATTTTGGTGATCACTTCATTGACATTTCCATAGTATAGATTCTCCAAAGTAGGCTTGACCTCATTGCTCAGCGAATCCGAGTTAGCCATTGCAGAAATCCCCAGAAATTGGGCTGCAAAAATGTAAAGTAATGTTCTCGTGAGCCTCATCATTTGTCTAATTGGTAATATAAACTGAGAATAAACTGATCATCACTTTCTCTTGTAGCAAGCTTGGATAAAAACCCATTTTGATACGGTACCTGATAGGAATACGCATCTCCTTCAAAAATTTCGTTGGTCTTCAGCACCTCTACTAAATTAACATTGCGGTCAAAAATCAGCGCAAAAGCTTGCTTCGATTTGCATTCCCCTTCTTTACCTTTATCGCATTTCCAGTACACCCTCACAAATTGTCCTGCTTCTTTGACATAGAAAAAATCACCGAAATAGGAGTTGCCTTTATTGAAATTCATTATTCCATCGCTGTCGTAATCATTCATGTCATATCGTAAAGGTTCTCCCAATTCAAACTCAGGAATGCTTCCGCACTTTTTTTCGATAAATTCTCCCTCCAGTGAATAAATGTATAGGTTGGGATCCATAGAAAAGGATAGGATAATCCGGTCATCGACTCGCTCCAGGATGGGATGACTAAGGTAAAATGGCAGCAGTAAGTTTTCATCCGAAGCATACAATCCCTCGTACTTTCCAAAAACCTTAGAAAAATCACGAGTCTCGAGACAGAATTCTCCGATAACAGGAAAATCTTTCTTTTCCTTGACAAAATACCATTGATCCAATTGCCTCAAAGGAACCAAGAAACTGTTCCGCTCCGGGATAAATTGAAAATCAATTCCAAATCCTCCATAGAGGCCAAAGTTTGCAAATCCTTCCTTGGGCATCTCCCAAAGATCTTCCTTATAAAGGTTATAGGTGTCTAATACTTCGCCTCGGCTATTGATCAACCTTATCGTCGGGAAATTGAAATCACTGACAAAGATGCTGTCTGTGCTGTGGACTTGGATCCCAGATGGGAAATCGATAAAATTTGGATCCAAGGGTACCCCGCCTATAAAACGATGATTCTTTAAATCTACAATCTTGACTTCAAGCTTTGGCTTATCCGCCAGGAGATATATCAGCGTATCCTGAAAAATGAAACTGCTGCGAATCGTACCGCCAAAGTCGTCAGGAGAATTGATCTCAAGGTTTTCAGCTTGCTCAAATGAACCAACTGGTGAGTCGAATTGACATAGCTGAGCTGTGTCAGACTTTTCAACTTGGCAAGCTGAAAGAATACAGGAGATAGAAGCAAAAAAAACAAAATCTATTCTTCTCAAATTCATTCAAACTAACTATATAAAATTGGATGACTTAACTTTTCAAAAATAAGGGAGCCGTTAAACTGAAGTATAACGACTCCATAGATTCGATTAAGTATCAGTTTCCTGATCCCCAACGATACATTTATTTAGCCACCAATGCGTGGCACAAACCTGTCCGCCCCCTGCTAGAGGTACCCAATGCCCTTGGTTACCGAATGAACCAGCTTCTACTTTTTGGCTTCCACCCATATCGAATGAAAGTCCGATGGCGAACAAAAACGCCACTAAAAGAAATTTTCTCATCAAAGAGTATTTAATGGTTAATAATAAGTTATCGTTTGAAAACTAAAAAAAAAAAAAAAATAGAGGTTTGCAAACCTTATTTTGGATTTAAAGATTAGGTTGTTGATTTTCAGGATGATTGTTTTAAAAATTAGTTTCAGATAAAAAGGGTTTTTTAAGGAATCTATAGCGTTCAAAAAAATGGGTTGAGTGGTAAATTAAAACCTTTCCACTTTTGGCGTTTTATCCTAAAAAAAATCTTCCTCTCTTATCCGAAAGGAAGACTTTTCTAATTGAAGTTTAACAGCTTATCACATCTCCTTCATCTCTCCCACCACCTTAGTAATCGTCTGCTTGGCATCTCCGAAGAGCATTAGACAGTTGGGAAAGCCAAAGAGCTCGTTTTCGATGCCCGCATAGCCTTTGCCCATGCTTCGCTTGGAGACGATGACGGTTCGGGCTTTGTCGGCATTCAGAATTGGCATTCCAAAGATCGGGCTGGCTGGATTGGTTCGTGCAGCCGGATTGACTACGTCATTTGCCCCTACGACAAAAACGAGATCGGTATTGGAAAAATCATCGTTGATTGCTTCCATTTCGATCAGCTTGTCGTAGCTGATATTGGCTTCTGCCAAAAGCACATTCATGTGACCCGGCATCCGGCCCGCCACCGGGTGAATGGCAAATCGAAAATCGATGTTCCGCTTTTCACACTGCTCCATGAGTTCGCGGATCACGTGTTGTGCCTGCGCTACCGCCATACCATATCCCGGCACCACGATTACTGAAGAAGCTGAGTCAAACAACATGGCTGCTTCCTCTACGCCTACTTCTTTGATCACAAGCTGAGGTCCATCTTGAGGCCCTGTAGCTACCGTCTGTCCAAAACCTCCCAAAAGCACATTCATCAGCGATCGGTTCATCGCCTTGCACATGATCTGGGTCAGAATAATTCCCGAGGCACCGACAAGCGAACCCGCTACGATCAATACATTATTATTTAGGATAAATCCAGTGGCACAAGCAGCCATGCCGGAGTACGAATTGAGCAGGGAAATCACCACCGGCATATCTGCGCCCCCGATCGGGATCACGATCAAAATCCCCACGAGGAGAGAAATCCCCACCAAAAGGGTGATGTAAACTGGGTCGGCCTGATACAAAAACGTGAATACTCCCACAACCAAAAAAGAAAGCAACAACACCAAGTTGAGTGCATGCTGCCCTTTGAAGGTGATGGGTTGGCCGGATACTTTTCCATTAAGCTTCATCCAGGCAACGATCGAGCCTGTGAAGGTCACTCCACCGATCAGTACCGAGGCGATGATGCTGACTGAGTTGACGGTATCAATTTCTACACCTTGGACTTCTGTCTTCAAGAAGTGATCGGAAAGTGCTACCCCAAGGGAAGCCAATCCCCCAAAACCATTGAAAAGGGCCACCATTTCAGGAATTTGGGTCATTTCTACCTTTCTAGCGTAATACAATCCGATAGCTCCTCCGAGCAAAACGCAGGCGAGCATTTCGGGAAACGTAGCCAAATTCAGATTGACCAAGGTAGCCACGATAGCCAGCAACATCCCGACGGCTGATAGGGCATTTCCTTTGCGGGCATCTTTGGTTTTCCCCAGAAACTTGATCCCAAGAATAAACAGGATCGAGGAGATCAGATAGGCGATTTGGACGAGATTGCTCATTTTTTCTTAAACATTTTAAGCATCCGGTCTGTGACAGCATATCCTCCGACCACATTGATGGTGGCAAGGACGAGCGCGAGCATACCCAGCCACTTGCTGAGTGTGGTATAGCCGAGCTCGTTAGTGGCGATAAGTGCGCCTACGATGGTGATTCCGGAGATGGCATTGGAACCAGACATCAAGGGAGTGTGAAGTGTAGGCGGTACTTTGGTGATCAGTTCAAATCCCAAGTAGCTCGCCAACACCAACACATAAATCAAAATAATGAGTGCAGAAGCATCCATAAGTCAGTGAGGGTCTATTTGTTCAAAATACTTTTGGTAAAGGCATGCACGAGTTCGCCCTGATGGGTGATGAGCACGCCTTTGGTGATTTCTTCTTCGAGGTCAAGATTGAATCCATCCCTAGTCGCGAGATGCAACAAAAGAGTGGAAATATTCACGGCAAAGAGATTACTGGCATTGACAGGTAGAAGCGACGGTAGATTGGCCTCACCGATGATCGTGACACCATGTCTGACGACCGTGGCGTTTTTTTCCGATAGAGCACAATTACCGCCAGATTCTACGGCCATATCCACGATTACCGAGCCGGTTTTCATGCTTTTGACCATGTCTTCGGTGACCAGTATGGGCGATTTTTTCCCCATGACCAAAGCCGTTGTGATAACTAGATCCGCATCTTTGATTTTTTCCCGGATGAGTTGTTGCTGCTTTTCGAGGTATTCGGCAGAGACTTCCTTGGCATAGCCACCTTCGACTTTTACCCCTTCGGCACCCTCTACAGTCAAGAATCGTCCACCGAGTGACTCCACTTGCTCCTTGGTCTCAGGCCGCACGTCCGTACATTCCACGATGGCTCCGAGTCTTTTGGCCGTAGCGATGGCCTGTAAGCCAGCCACACCCGCGCCGAAAATCAGCACTTTGGCCGGAGTGATCGTCCCGGATGCGGTCATCATGAGGGGAAAGATTTTCCCCAAATGATTAGCGCCCATCAAGACGGCCTTATATCCCGCCAAATTAGCTTGGGAAGAAAGTGCGTCCATTTTTTGAGCTCTTGATATCCTCGGCACTGCATCCATGGAAAAAGAGGATATGCGCCTGGCATTCAAGGCCTCGATCAGTTGTGGATATTGATAGGCATACATGTAGGAAATGCAAGAGGCATATTCTTTCATTTGGCCGATTTCCTCGAGCGTAAATTGATTCACCTTGAGCAAGACATCCGATTCAAAGACCTCCTCTCGAGGGCCTACTTTGGCACCTGCCTGGATATAGTCCTCATCCGAAAAGTAGGAGCCCTCGCCTGCTCCTGACATGATGATGACCTCAAATTCCTTTTTCTTGAGCAGCTTGACCACGTCGGGGGAGAGCGCTACTCTCCGCTCGTATTCCTTGGTTTCTTTTAAAACACCGATAAGCATTAGATTGGGTTGTTCTGGGCTATGACGCGATTTTTCTTTGAGTACAATAGCTAAAGCTAAAGAAAGCCGAGCAAAAAAGAAAAGGCCTTGAGGAGACTTTGAGCAGGAAGATTCCAAATTGGAGCTTTGGAAATAGCAAAATCCCCGCTCAAACCGCCATGTAATCGATTTCTAATGACTCGGCACTTTCATTAAACTTTTTTCAAAAAAATTACGGAATCCTTACCGATCCGTCCGCCTCTGTCTGTTTTGGTTGAATAAAATTTTATTGCCTTTTGACCACTTATCCAAAAATTTCGAGAAACTTCAATTTTAACATCCAGAAGGATTCAGAATTCATTATTTTCAAAAGGTCTAAATCAACAAGTCCAATTTCATGCACTCAACTTATTCAAACGGAAAATGGACATCTGTAAATTTTCTAATCTAAACACGCTATTTCTAAAAATTCCAAAATCACATTAAACCTAATTGACAATAACCCCATGAAGAAACAGGATTCCAACGCTGCGGGGCAAACCCGTAGGGATTTTATCAAAAATGCGGCAATTGCTTCGTCGTTTTTTATCGTTCCGAGGCATGTACTCGGAGGAGTGGGCTTCACCGCGCCTTCAGATCAACTCAACCTGGCCGCTATCGGTGCCGGCGGAAAAGGCCGGAGTGATATTTTGAATGCTTCGGTCAACGGCCGAGAGCGTGTGGTGGCGCTTTGCGATGTGGACTTTTCGGGCTCCGCCAAAGACTCCGTGAAAAGCTTTCCGAATGCCAAGCTGTATGCCGACTATCGGAAAATGCTCGAGGAGCAAAAAGACATCGATGCAGTAACGATCTCTACTCCGGATCACGTGCATGGTCCTGCGGCCAAATTTTGCATGGAGCGTGGAAAGCATGTCTATGTGCAAAAGCCTATGACCCACAACATCCGAGAAGCCAGAATGCTTACCCAGATGGCCCGTGACCAAAAAGTCGTGACCCAAATGGGAAACCAAGGTGCGTCAAACCCACTCATGGACATGATCCGCGGCTGGATGGATGCTGACAAAATCGGAAAAGTCTCCAAAGTCCAAATCTGGACCAATCGTCCGGTTTGGCCTCAAGGAGGTCCTTTCCCTAAAGCGGATTCAGGCTCAAAACCAAGCGAGCTCGAATGGGATCTTTGGCTGGGACCGGCGCCGGAAATCCCATTTACACCAAATCTTCATCCATTCAACTGGAGAGGCTGGTGGGATTATGGTACAGGCGCTCTCGGTGACGTGGGATGTCACCTGATGGATATTCCGTTCCGTATGCTGGGACTAAACTATCCGACGGATGCGGAATGCTCCGTGGGATCGGTATTCTCCCAAATGTGGACAGCAGATTACAATCCGGAAGGTTGCCCGGCGTCTTCCTTCATCACGCTTCACTACGGCCCAACTGCCAAAAATCCGGTTCCTCTCGAAATGACCTGGATGGATGGCGGCATCCGACCATCGCATCCGGACATCATTCCTCCTGACCATGATCTCGGTGGGGCAAATTCAGCCAACGGCGTGATGATGATCGGAGAAAAAGGCATCATCACTCATAACATCAATGACAGCTCACCACTGATGCCGAAATTATACCTTTACGACGGCACGCAGGAATTTGGACCGGACCGAATCGAAGGCACTGAGCCGGAATACGGACATCAGCGCAAGTGGGTGGATGCCTGCAAAGCGGGTTTTGGTTCTGCGGAACACAAGGCCTTGACCTCATCCTTTGACTACGCCGGCCCGATGACTGAGACGGTTTTGATGGGCAACTTGGCCATCCGAAGCTATATGCTCAGAAGAAAAAATGCGCAGGGCAGAGACGAGTTCTTCGGTCGTCGAAAGCTGCTATGGGACGGTGAAAACATGCGCATCACCAACCTGGAAGAAGCCAATCAGTTTGTGGGAAGAACCTACAGACCTGGTTTTGAAGTATAATCCAGTCGGCAGTCACAGTAATCAGTTTTTGCAGATTATTCCAGAAACCGTGGGTGGAAACGCTCACGGTTTTTTTATGTTTTTTTTAGAATTTACCGATTCAAAACATACTCAAATGAAAGCCCTCCTCGTCGAATCTTTCCAAGAAAACCCCATCATTACCCAAGTCCCTGATCCCCAAGCCCCAGAGCATGGCGTGGTGCTGGAAGTTAAAGCCACCGGACTTTGCCGAAGTGACTGGCATGGCTGGATGGGGCATGATTCAGACATCCGGTTGCCACATGTACCCGGCCATGAGTTTGCAGGAGTGATCCGAGAAGTGGGCAAAGGAGTCAAAAACTGGAAAGTAGGCGATCGCGTGACCGTGCCTTTTGTCTGTGCTTGTGGCGCCTGCCCGACCTGCCAAAGCGGCAATCAGCAGATCTGCGACGATCAATTTCAACCGGGATTTACCCATTGGGGATCCTTTGCCGAATATGTGGCCGTTCATCGAGCCGAGGCCAACTTGGTCCGACTGCCGGATTCGGTGAGTTTTGAGGCGGCAGCAAGTTTGGGCTGCCGATTTGCCACTTCATTTCGGGGAGTGGTCGCTCAGGGAAAAGTCACCGGTGGGCAGTGGGTAGCTGTGCATGGCTGCGGCGGAGTGGGACTTTCGGCCATTATGATTGCTGCTGCTTTGGGCGCCCAGGTGATTGCGATTGACATCTCAGAGGAAAAACTAGCCCTTGCCCATTCGGCTGGAGCCAACTTTTTAATCAATGGAATAACCAATTCGGATGTACCTGCCGCAATCCTTGAATTGACCAAAGGTGGAGCTCATGTCTCCATCGATGCCTTGGGAAGCAAAATCACCTGCTACAACTCCATTGCCTGCCTCAGAAAACGCGGCAGACACATTCAAATCGGACTGATGGTAGGAGACCAAACCAATCCTCAGGTCCCTATGCATCTGGTGATTGCCAAAGAACTCGAGCTACTCGGAAGTCACGGCATGCAGGCCCACGCCTATCCGGAGATGATGCAGATGATTTTACAGGAAAAAATCGCACCCCAAACGCTGATCGGAAGACGGATAGGTCTTGACGAAGCGGTTGAAGCTCTGATTTCCATGGACCGTTTTCAGGAAAATGGGATGGTAATGATTGATCGGTTTTAGACTATGAGAAAAAAGACAATGCGCTGGTTAATTCAGTCCGTTGCAGGATTAGTATTGACTGGAAGTGGACTATCTATCTGTATCGATGCAGGTTTGAATAAATTGAGCGGAGGAGAATGGTTTTGGTACGGGACCTTGGGCTTGATTATCTTCAATTCCGGATTGAGTTTGGTGGTGGATGGATTGCGCTTTCATCCCAGAAAAAACTAGCTTACAGACACTTATTAATCTGCTTTGACAATGAAAAAAATAAATGGCGCAGAAGTTCGATGGGGAGTGATCGGCGTGGGCAATGTCTGCGAAGTCAAGTCCGCACCTGCCATGAACCTTGTTCCGCACAGCAAATTGGTAGCGGTCATGCGTCGCGACGAGGCCAAAGTGAAAGACTACGCCTCCCGCCACGGAGTCCCCAAATGGTACACCGATGCTCAGCAACTCATCAATGATCCTGAAGTCAATGCGATTTACATTGCCACCCCTCCCAATGCCCATCTGGAATTGACCCGAATGGCTGCCGAAGCTGGCAAACCTGTCTATGTGGAAAAACCCATGGCTCGGACCCATGCCGAATGTCTGGAAATGATTGCAGCTTGTGAAAAAGCAAATGTTCCGCTTTATGTGGCCTACTACCGCCGTGCTCTACCCCACTTTGTCAAAATCAAGGAATTGATAGATGGAGGAGCCATCGGAGAAATCCGGACTGTACATGTGAACCTAAAACAGGTAGTGGAGCCGGAGATCATCACCATCCTGGAAAATAATTGGAGAGTCGTCCCCGAGATCGCAGGTGGCGGATACTTCTTCGATTTGGCCTCCCATCAGTTGGATCTGTTGGATTTTTTCTTCGGAAAAATCACCCATGCTTCGGGCTTTGCTACCAATCAGGCCAAGGCCTATGCTGCAGAGGATCTGGTTGTGGGTAGTTTTGTTTTCGAAAACGGAGTCCTAGGAACAGGAAATTGGTGCTTTACCTCTTCCCATTCTGCCGAAAAAGATGAAATCATCATCGATGGCAGCACAGGACAGATCCGTTTTGCGACCTTCGGAAAAGGTGAATTTACGCTGATTCATGATCATGAGCCTGCCCTCCACTATCAAGTCGAGCTCCCAAAACATATTCAGCAGCCTCTTATTCAATCCATCGTGCTGGATCTACTTGGGGAAGGAACTGCCGCAAGCAAGGGAGATAATGGTGCACGAGCCAATTGGGCAATGGAGCAAATCGAATTCTAAATCACGAACCCGGAAGGTGAACGAGATTATTCCAAAACGCCTCGACGGCATTAAGGGCATCCTCGAAGGTATTCATGTCACCTGGTTTAGTCATGTAGAGGTTGGCGTGCTTATCATAGCATCCATTAATATCCTCCGGAGAGGAGGAAGTCGTCAACATCATGACCGGAATTTTTCTGGTTTTCTCGTTCCCCTTGATTTCGGTCAGTACCTCGTGACCATTTTTCAAGGGTAGATTGATATCGAGGAAGATGAGATCCGGGCTTTCGGCATTTTTATAAGCTCCCACTTTCTGGATAAAGTCAATAGCCTCCTGGCCAGTCTTGGCTACGGAGATTTTTCGGATGCTGGGTCGATCTTCCAGTAATTCGGTAAGTAGCAAAATATCTCCCTCGTTGTCCTCCACTATCAATACATGCATGCTCTTCATTTTTCTCCTTTTGGAATCGTAAAGTAAAAAGTACTCCCTCGGCCAAACTCTGAGTCCAGCCATATTTTACCGCCTAGACCTTCGACGATTTTTTTCACAATGGCCAATCCCATTCCCGTACCCTGATACTCATCTTTTCGATGCAGTCGCTGAAAAATAATAAAAATTTTCTCGAAGTATTCTTTTTTGATCCCAATTCCATTGTCTGATACGGATATGAGCCAATGCGCCTCCTCTTCCTTACCCACGATGAGAAGCTGTGGAATCACCCCATCTTTGCAATACTTCAGACCATTTCCGATCAAATTTTGAAGGATTTGGAAAATTGGAGTTCGATATCCCAAAACTCCCGGTACGCCTTGATATAGAATTTCGGCATTGGTCTCTTCGATGATTTTTTGGTTGAGGTTTCTGATCTCCGTGATCATCTCGGGAAGTAAAATCCATTCGGGTTTTTCCTTATGCTTTCCGACACGAGAAAACTCCAACAAATCGAGGATTATTTTTCGCATCCGGATAGCCCCATCGACCGCAAAATGAATATACTGCTGGGCTTTTTCATCCAGAATATCCTTATACTTTCGCTCCAACTGAGTCAGAAAACCGGACACCATTCGCAAGGGTTCCTGCAGATCATGCGAGGCCACATAGGCAAACTGCTCTAATTCTGAATTAGAAATAGCCAATTCTTTAGCCTGTTTTTCAAGGTTTTGATTTAGGACTTTGAGGGATTCCTCGTAGTTTTTTCTATCGGTGAGATCAGTTATCGCTCCGATGATACGGATCGGTTTTCCTTTTTGATTTCGGATAAATACAGCCCTATTGATGATAAAGGCGTACTCTCCATTGGATTTTCTGAATCTATACTCATCATTCCAGCTCTGAATAGCGGGGTTTTGCTGATGATCCATCAGTCGCTTGACCACTCGAGACTGATCCTCTTCATGGATTAAGCTCAAAAGTGATTCGACAGAATTCCCGATTTGATCTACTTCATAGCCAAAAAGGGTTTTGAATCCTCTGCCAAAGAAAACCTTTCCCGAGTCGATCTGATAATCCCAGACGGCATCGTTGGTCGCTTCTGCGGCTTTTTCAAATCGCTCATTGGACTCTCTAAGCAGTCGCTGGGACTCTTTGGCCGCGGTGATATCTTTGAAGTAAACAGTGAGACCCGCTGGAGATGGAAATGCCGAGATCGAAAACCAAGACTCCAACTTATCATAATACTCTTCAAAGTGAATGATTTTGCCGGTCTCCATGGCCTCGTGGTAATTGATATAGGAGAGCGTTTCAGCCTCTTGATTGAAGATATCCCAAAGATTTTTTCCCAGAATGATGTCTTTCGGTACCCTGAGGAGAAGTTCCGCCTGATGATTCCAATAGTTCACTATCCAGTTTGGATCGAGTGCAAAGAATCCATCTCCGATACTCTCCAAGATAGAGTTTCGCTCCTCAAGGAGTCTTTTGAGTTCGAGTTCGGCGATTTTCAGCTCGTGGATATCCTGAAAGCTGCCGAATGCCCGGATCACTTTCCCCTCAAAAATCTGTGCTTGCCCCAGGCATCTCACCCATTTGAGATTCCCTTTGCCGGTAGTCAGCAAGAGCTCCTGATCAAAGGCTTTCCCCTCCCGAAGCAGGTCATACATTCCCTTTCTTACCTCCCCCTGAAACTCCTCCGAGTAAACTTTGAATCCCTCCTCCAGAGGTACTCCATCTAAGTTCGATTCGACAATCTCAGCTGTGGTATCTGACCATCTGAGAAAAAACGGCTCATTTCGGGCATCGATTTCCCAGCTTCCGATTTTTGCCATTCGGGCCGACTGCTCCAGCAGATATTCGAGGTGCTTTCTCTCGGTGACATCCATGACCAGAGAATCCCATATCACCGTACCGTCTGACTTGCGGACAGGAATCCCTATCCCATGATGCCAGCGGATTTGGCCGGATTTATCCAATATTCTCCACTCATAGTCCCATTTGGTCAGGGCTTGCGCAGAGTATTGGATCAAATGGGACATGTTTGCGAAATCCCCTCCTTCAGAGATCATTTTCCAGATTTTCGAGCTATCCTGCATACATTCCTCTGGAGTCAATCCCCAGATCATCTCCGAGCCCTTGGATACATACAGCAGTGCGTCTGTACCGTCGGGTCTGAGGACGTATTGGAAGATCACGCCAGGCACATTGTCTGAAATGCTTTTGAGGCGTTGCTCTATCGTTTTGTTGAGATGGATATCTTGAATGGAGCCAAATATTCGGTGAGTTTTACCTTGCAATCGCTCTGCATTTCCGATAGCTCTCACCCATCTTTCGTTTCCTTTGGCGGTGACGATCACTGCCTCAAAATCAAAAGGAACCCCGGTTTCTATGGCTTGATTGACCTTTTGATCTACCAGATCCCGAAAATCTTCTCGGTAGAAATTAATGGCCGCGTCTAGATCATTGACTTCCTGATCCAGTTCGTGTATTTCCTTGGTCACTTGAGACCAGTGCGCCTTATTCCGAATGAGATCCACTTCCCAAGCACCGACACGAGAAAGCTGAGTAGCATGCTGAAGCAACTCTTCCATTTTTTTCAACTCGGTCACATCCCTCCCATACGCAAACACCTCTTTGCTGGGACCAAAAACATCGGAGGAACTCCAGGATATGTACCGGTATTCGCCAGATTTGGTACGATATCGATTGACGAAATTTTTGGATAAGCGGTCAGCTCCCGAGGTCTCTCTAAACTCCTGAAGAGTTGGGGTCAAATCATCAGGATGGACATACTCGCTGAAAGGCACCTCGGTCAGTTCTTGCTCGGTATAGCCAAGAAGTTGGCAAAAGGCAGGATTGACTTTAGTAAAATATCCGCGTGGAGAGGCTATAGCTAAAATATCAGGCGAGAAATTGAAGAAAGATCTGAGCTCTTCTTCGATTTGTTTTCTCCTGAGCTCTGCTCCGACAAAGTTCATCAGATCAGAGAAAATGGCTATTCGGGTACTATTTTGGAAAATCTCCTCCTTACCAAATAGCAAAGCAACGCCAATAATCTCATTGCCATAGACGAAGGGCATGCCTAGAGCTACATTGATCTCATAGCTATCTATCCAGTCCTTTCTCAAAAAATCGGGTTCTTGGCTAAGGTTATTCCAAGTGACCACTTGCTTCTGATTCCAAATCATAGCCGGCAACCCTTCTCTTTTTTGTAAAGAGACCATCGGTTTGGGATTTACTCCATAGAGGGAATCCTCCACCCAACAGCCCTCTGCGGCAGCGATGACCACTTGAGAAGTTTCTTTATTACTCAGCCAAATTTCGCCCGTAAGCCAACTCCCCACTCCCATCAATTCCTTCAAAACCAACGAAAGAATCTCAGGAAGCTCAAGCTCTTTCCTGAAGTGTCCGGCAATTTTCTCTTCGGTATTTTTTAGAAGCTGGGTAATATTTTGCTCGGTCTGGTCTCGCAATACCCCGATCATCCGGATGGGTTTTCCTCCAAAATCCCTTACCATATAGGCATGCTCCTCGACAAAGGCATAGGTCCCATCCGCTCTTTTCAGCCTAAATTGATTGTTCCAAGCCTCTTTTTTTGGATCAGTCATAAATTCGGCCCAAGACTCATCCTTGATCGTACGATCCTCGGGATGAGTGAGCGATACCCAGTCAGCCAATCTAAATGTGCGATGGCTGTAATCATGGCCAAAAGTCCTCCTGAGGCTATCTCCCCAAGAAAAGATGTCCCGCTGCACATCCCAATCAAAAATTGCTTCATTGGTGGATTTATTGACGATTTGGTAACGTTCGTTGTCGCGTCTGATTTTTTCGAGATAGCTAAATTTGGCCATTACTATCCCCACTATCCGGTGTGCCCGCTCCAGAACATTCAGCTCTAATCCAAAATCTCGCTTCCTCTCCAGAAAATAATTTGCAATCGTAGCAATGACCTCTCCATCTGAATTGATAATCGGAAAAGACCAACACGAACCAATTCCAAATGCTGTAGCCAGATCTCGATAGTTCTTCCACCTCGAATCCGTCTGGACATCTTGTACCAATACCGGCTCCCTGATAAAGGCTGCCGTACCACAAGACCCTTGTCCCATGCCAATCGGTAATCCCTCAATCGCTGAGAGAAACTGAGGATCGATCGAAGGTGAAGTGAAATTTGCCAGCTTGCCGTCGATGATTCTGAGTACAGATGCTTTCATGTTGGGAATGATAGACTCCAGCTCGAGGAGGAATTGAGTGAAAATCCCCATTTCTTCCGCATCCTCAGACAGGCTTTTTTCGATGAGTTTTCGCTCAAACTCGTCCAGTTTTCCAAAAATATATTCTCTGGTTTGGTCCCGCATAGCCCCAACGACCCTCCTGGTGACTCCATCCACACTCACCAATCTTACCGAACGATCCCGGATGTAAGCATACTCTCCGTTTCCCTTCCTCAGTCGGTACTCCCGCTCCCATACCATTTGACCCGAATCAGTCAGGGCATTGGTAAACTCCTCGATGGCACGCTCCCTATCTTGCGGGTGAAGACTCTCATAGATGGTATAAAAGTTTTCTTTTTCGGATTTGATCTCCAACCCTAGATTTTCCCTAAATGACTGAGAAAGAAAAATCTCCATGGTCTCGGGATTGTAATCATAGATGCTCTCTGACCCGGCTCTTAACACCACTTCAAACCGCTCATTGGCCAGCTGTAGTTGTTTTTGGATTTTTATCGTCTCACTGATATCTACGGAGTTGACCACAATACCCCCAATATCCGGATCACTACTCAGATTGGTAGCGGTAGATCTCACCCATCTCCACTGATCTTGGTGATGCCGATACCGATAGGGACTGATGTGGAGATGTCTTTCAAACTCGATCGCTTTAAACTCATCCATCACCTGAGGTAGATCCTCTGGATGGATCAGGTCAAAAGCCGTTTTCCCAAGGTACTTTTCATAGTCCTTACCTAAGTAATTTTCATAGTTTGGACTCATGTAAAGGTATCGTGCACCTAGATCAATAATCGTGATCAGGTCCGCACCTTCGACCACCATCTTCTTAAACCTGCGTTCACTTTGTGCCAGACGCTGTTCGGAAAGAATCTCTTCGGTGACATCTTTGAAATTATCGATGATCCCGTTGATCACCGGATCATGGAGCATGCTGGTGATAGTAGCTGAGAGCCATCTCCAGCTGCCATCTTTGTGGCGAATTCGGGCAGTGTAGCCGGACACTGGAATCCCCGGATTCTTAAGCGAATTTTTGAAATGCTCAGCGACCTTATCCCGATCTTCCGGATGAGTCACTTCGAAAAGGTTGAGGTTGATGGCTTCTTTTTCATCGTACCCTAGGACTCTCTGGATCGAAGCCGACACGTACGTGGGGGAACCCTTGATGTCAAGGATGGCAAATGCATCGTCGGAATTTTCGATCAGCGTTTGAAATTTCTTTTCCCGCAGAGCAAGCTGCTCTTTGGCAGTGACTTGCAGAGTAATATCAGTATGGGTGCCAAACATCACCTCGGGCAATCCTTCCTCGTCCCATTCCATGGTCTGTCCCCGATCCAAAACCCAGATCCAATTTCCCTCCTTATGCTTCATTCGAAGCTCACATTGGTAAATCGGAGACTTGCCTTTGAGGTAATCTTTAAGTCGCTTTTCGGAGGTTTTTAGATCATCAGGGTGGAGAAATAAATTTCTCGTCTTTCGGGATATGGTCCCCAACTCTTCGAGTGAATAGCCCAACATAGCTGCCCACCCTTCAGAATAAGTCATTTCACCTGTTTTGACACGCCACTCCCAAGTGCCAATCTCGGTAG
>VFQO010001215.1_pt1 | contig 20906 bp, 17 predicted proteins | sample 3512331 | NCBI WGS metagenome assembly VFQO01 (sample SAMN10412371, study PRJNA504923) | tailings metagenome | isolation source: Replicate 3 from Balatoc abandoned mine | place: Philippines: Itogon, Benguet | collected 2017-08-28 | reverse complement strand
ACTCCTTTGCGTCGGACTCTACCAAAAACCGGTCACATTTCAGGGGAGCACGTCAGTGCCGAAACGCTTCGCCAAGCCCAGGAAGCCTGTGGCAAAAAAATCTTCCACAAATGGCCCAGTTTTGAGGTTGCAGAAGACCTAATCCGAAATCGTACGCGCAGGGATTACGACAGATGCCCGGTGATCCTGCTCCGCGCGCAACTCACGCAAGGTTTGCGCCATCTGGTTCGAGAGCATCGTCTGATAGCGGCCGATCAACAGCTGGCTTTTCAGCGGCATGAACTTCGGTCGATCGGCGCTGCTCATACCCATGTTGACAAGGATCTGCTGCTCGGGGTCCACCTCCTCGAGCATGCACCTCTCGGCATGTGCCAGGCGGCGCTCGCGCCAGGTAAGCATCGCGAGGCGTTCAACCAGCACGCTCTCGGTAGCCGTGACAGGATCGTGATCTTCGATAAGCTGTGCCAGCAAGTCGTCGAAGCGCTCCCTGCATTCCTCGCTCGCGATGGCAATATCACTGAGGACGCCGTGCTGCACCGCGTTGCGACTGCTCGCTTCCTTGCCCGCTGCTGTGCGGGGACCGGTGCTTTTTTGCGCGTTGCGGCGGTTGGCCGCGATCTGTTTTTCTGTAGCCATGATGACGACAGGCTATGCCGAGTCGCCGGCAATTTGAATTACGCAACATTATCGTTATAATTCAATCAGTTATATCACATTCTATGCAGCTTTAAGCCCTCCTTGTAATTGCGGCGCGCGCGCATCCGACTATTTCCAAACGAACCCAATTTTCATAAAATTGCGTTGGATGAATTCGCGTCTCCATACTTCGCCAGATTTGGATACCCACGCCCGATAAGCGGAACTGTCACTCAAGCAGCGTCAGCAGTAGCGCATACAGGAACGCGCTCAAGTAGCGTAAGCGGTAGCGCGACGAACAGGGGAGGCGGACGCGCCCGATTGCCGCAGTTGACGACGGCCGCTAGCCGATCGTTACCGCAAGTGTCCTCTCGTTGGCCGCGGCGCGGCGAGGATCAATGCGCATTTCCTGTGCTTCCTGCTTTCAATTGAACGTAGCGCTCCGCGACCTTGGTCCAGAGCTGCACGGCGTCCTCGTTATCCTCCGCTTCGAAATGCAGGAGGCGCTGGGCAATGAACCATTCGCCATCCTCGCCGTGTTCACGCTCGACCCACAGCGCCAGCACCCACAACTCCTGTTCGCGTGTAACAGCCATGCTGGACCTGAGCGCGATGCCTCTTTCTGAGCCGCCGAGAGCCACAGCCCCCGATAATACAGTGTCCGTGGATTAATCGCTCCTTGCGGCGCGGGAAAGCCGAACAGTTTGCGCTGCAACGCCCATCTGGACGGCACGTTGGAGGCGAGCAATATCTTGCGGTCAAGGCTTGCTGGCTGCGTGCTGTCGAGAATGGCCGTGAGGATGTCGGGCGCAAGATAGTTCAGGCGATTGAGGCGTGCGAGGTGTGTCGGCCGGCAGCCCTCTTCTCGCGAGCGCCACTATCGACCGGTCGCGTTTCACGCGCGCCCTTGAATGGGGCCAAACTGGCTTAGGATGGCGGAGTTAGTTGGTCCCGCCGAAAAGCGAAAGCAGCCACCGATAGACAATCGGGATGGCCTCCATGCCCACCAGCACGTAGATGACGAGCAGCATGGCGCCGAGGGCCATCGCCTCGGTCTGGAGTAGCTTGTTCGGCTTCTCGTCAGGATCGGACCCCCACTCCTTCACCGGCAGCGATGCTCTTGCCAGAAGCGCTCCCAGCGCGCCGCCCATCCGCCGGCCACCATGGTGCAGCTCACATCGCCCGAGCGCGGCGAGACGCACCAGGCCCCGGTGCGATTTCCGCCGGCGCTGCCGGTCGAGACGCACCGCATCGCTGGCCCTTCGACGAGGACATGGCCATGCGGACCCACGCCGGTGCGCTCGCCGAGGAGGTTCACCAGCGCATCGCGGGCGGCGACCGGATCGGTGGCAGGGCAGGGATGCCCGGGCGAGCAGCTCCCGTCGAGCTCGCGCGCGGCAATCCCGGCGAGCCGCAGCCGCGGGCCTTCGGCGCACCACACTGGGCCGTCACCGTCCCAGACATGGGTCGGTGTGCAGACGAAGGCTTCGCCCGCGGGAACGGCGGCGGCCTGGAGCACGAGGAGCAGGGGGGCGAGCATAGGGGCGGGGCTTACCATCATTTTGCCCGGGCTCGTCAAGCGCGGCGCCTGCTTCCTCGCTCCTCACGACCAATAAGCCGACATGGCGCGGGGGGTAGCGGAAGCGCCGCTGGCTGAAGGCCAACCAGTAGCCCAATCAAGAAACCAGGCGTTCAACGCCGAAATCCTCGCAGAACTTGACGCGATTCCGGCCTTGCGCAAAGAGCAAGCAGGACAAGGCAGGCCGACCGGGTGGGCGGCCACGGCGTCGAGGCAGTCGTCCGCGATATTCGTGGGGACATCCGGTTCGGAAGAGGCACTCAGGATGAGCAACACACGGCCTCGAACGGCCCGGCGGGGCATCATTCTGGCAGGCGGCAGCGGTACGCGCCTCTATCCGCTGACCCGCGGGGTCTCGAAGCAGCTGATGCCGATCTTCGACAAGCCAATGGTCTACTATCCGTTGAGCACGTTGATGCTCGCTGGCATTCGCGACATCCTGATCATCACCACGCCCGATGACAGCGCGCAGTTCCAGCGTGTCCTCGGAGACGGTTCGGACTTCGGCGTGTCGCTGTCCTACGCGGTCCAGCCAAAGCCTGAGGGGCTCGCGCAAGCGTTCCACATCGGCGCTGACTTTGTAAGCGGCGGGCCAAGCGCGCTGATCCTCGGAGACAATATTTTCTACGGCCACGGCCTGCCCGACCTGCTTCGAACCGCCACTGCGCGCCCGTCAGGAGCGACGATTTTCAGCTATCGCGTCAACAACCCGCAATCCTTCGGCGTGGTGGAATTCGACGGGGTCGGAAAGGCCGTCTCAATCGAGGAAAAGCCGTTGGTTCCGAAGTCGAACTACGCCGTCACTGGTCTCTATTTCTACGACGAGACAGTGATCGATCGCGCCCGCGACCTCAAACCTTCCAAGCGCGGGGAGCTCGAGATCACCGACCTCAATCGGATGTATCTCGATGAAGGCGCCATGTCGGTCGAGATCATGGGGCGCGGCTTCGCCTGGCTCGACACCGGCACCCACGCCTCGCTGCTCGATGCAGCGACCTATGTCCGCATCACTGAGGAACGCCAGGGCTTGAAGATCTGTTGTCCCGAGGAAATCGCCTGGCGGCAGGGCTTCATCACCGCCGACCGGCTCCGCGAGATCGCCGAGCCGCTGCGCAAGTCCGGATATGGCGAGTATCTGATCAAGCTGCTTGAAAGCCCGACGCTGCCGTGAACATCATCGAAACCGCTATCCCGGGCGTGCTGATCATCGAACCGCGCGTGTTCGGCGATGAGCGCGGCTTTTTCATGGAGACGTGGAGCGCCGCCACCTTCGCCGCGGCTGGCCTCGATCTGACCTTCGTACAGGACAATCACAGCCGGTCGCAGAAGGGTGCACTGAGGGGGCTGCACTTCCAGAACCCGGAAGCCCAGGGCAAACTGGTGCGGGTGGCGAACGGTGCTGTCTTCGATGTCGCGGTCGATCTGCGCGCCGCCTCGCCGACGTTCGGGCAGTGGGTCGGGGTGGAACTGAACGCGGACAACCACCGGATGGTCTGGGTGCCTGAAGGCTTCGCCCATGGCTTCCTGACACTCGAAGACGATACCGACTTCCTCTACAAGTGTACCGCGCCTTATGCGCCGCAGAGCGAGCATACGCTGGCGTGGGATGATCCCGATATTGGAATCGAATGGCCACTCTCGGGTCTTGATCTGATCATCTCGGAAAAGGACACGCACGGGCTGTCGCTCGCAGATGTGCCGGTGTTTACATGAAAGTGCTGATTACCGGTGCGAATGGCCAGCTCGGTGGCGCCCTCACACGGCTTGCCCCGGCATGGGCCGAGATCAACGCCATCGATGCCGATGATTGCGACTTCACCGAAATTTCGATGCTGCGTGCGCGGCTAACGGTTGAAGCGCCCGACGTGATCCTTAACGCCGCCGCCTATACCGCGGTCGACCGGGCCGAGAGCGAGGAAGATCTTGCCCGCGCGATCAATGCCGAGGCAGTCGAGGCGATGGTCGAGGCCATGTCCGACACGGGCGGCAAGCTCGTCCATGTCTCGACCGATTTCGTGTTCGACGGCACCGCGACGCGGCCGTACCGGCCGAACGACGAACGCAATCCTCTGTCTGCCTATGGCCGCACCAAGGCCGAAGGCGAGGATCACTTGCGGCCCGAGGATCTTCTGGTCCGCACGTCGTGGGTTTACGAGGCGGGCGGCGCCAATTTCGTGCGCACCATGATCCGGCTGATGAACGAGCGCGACGAGCTCTCCGTTGTCGCCGATCAGATCGGCGCACCGACCTGGGCAACGGGGCTCGCGCGCACGATCTGGGCGCTGGTGGAAAAAGGTGCCACGGGAACCTTCCACCACTGCGATGACGGGGTCGCGAGCTGGCACGAATTCGCAGTCGCGATTGGCGAGGAAGCCCACGCGCTCGGCCTTGTCCCGCGGGTCCCGGTGATCCGGCCGATCACTACGGCCGAATATCCCACGGCGGCCAGGCGGCCAGCCTATTCGCTCCTCGATTGCAGTGCCGCCCTCGCATTTTTGGGCGATCGGCCGGTTCACTGGCGCGAAAACCTGCGCCTGATGCTCGGAGAGGAGGCGAAGCTTGGCTAATCTGCTCGTCACCGGCGGCGCCGGCTTTATCGGCGGCAATTTCGTGCATCACTGGAACGCGCAGTCGCCCGAGGACCAGGTAATTGTCCTCGACGCGCTGACCTATGCCGGCAACCGCGAAACGCTCGAAGGTGCGTCAAATGCCGAATTGGTGGTGGGCGACATTCGCGACACCGCTCTCGTCGAAAGCCTGCTGCGCGAACGCGAGATCGATACCATCGTCCACTTCGCTGCCGAAAGCCATGTCGACCGCTCGATCACCGGGCCTGACATCTTCATCGACACCAACATCCTTGGCACCAACAGTCTTCTGAAGGCGGCACGTGCGGTATGGCTGGCGGGAAGCGGCCAGCCGCACCGTTTCCACCACATTTCGACCGACGAGGTGTTCGGCTCCCTGGGGCCGGAGGATCCGGCCTTCAGCGAGACGACGCCTTACGCGCCCAATTCGCCTTACTCGGCGTCGAAGGCGGCCTCGGATCATCTCGTGCGTGCCTATCACCACACCTTCGGGCTTGAGGTGACCACCAGCAACTGCTCGAACAATTACGGGCCCTACCAATACCCTGAGAAGCTGATCCCGCTATTCCTGCTGAGCGCCCTCCATGGTCGCAGCCTGCCGATCTATGGCGACGGGATGAACGTACGTGACTGGCTGCACGTCGAGGATCACTGTCGCGGGATCGAAGCGTGCCTCAAGCGTGGCCGCGTGGGGGAAGCCTACAATATCGGCGGCGGGGCGGAATTGCCCAACATGGCGGTGATCGACACCATCTGCGCCGAGGTCGACCGTGCCTTTGCCGAGATCGACGGCCTGGCAGAACGCTATCCGGATGCGCCGGCCGCGAAGGGCGAGGCCACCGCAATCCTCAAGACTTTCGTGAGCGACCGCGCCGGGCATGATCGCCGCTATGCGATCGACGAGAGCAAGGCGCGCGCCGAGCTGGGCTATGCGCCTCAACGTGGCTTTGGCGAGGGGCTGCGCCAGACACTGCGCTGGTATCTCGAGAACGAGCGCTGGTGGCGCCCGCTTCTGAACCGGTAAGGCCCGATCGCCCCACTGGTCGGCGAAGCTTTTCCAGCGGCACTGGATAGGACGGGGCCGCGGCACTGCCGGCATAGCGCACCACCACTTCGACATTCTTCCGTCCGTCGGCCTGTGTGACTGCAATCTGATCAAGGTCGGCAATCATCATGTAATCGGCGGCGGCGGCGCCACGCATCGAGTGGGCCGACGTGCTCATCGGAGCGCCATGTTTGAAGTCCGCCGGTTTTGGCGGTGCGCCCCACCAGCCGCCCGATGGTCGCGGCAGACGGCAGACCTCCCCGCAGCGTGCGGTCATGCAGGCCCTGGAACAGAAGATCGCTCATGGTCCCGCGGACTGCAGATCAGAGCGACGATGCTCTGCCGTTCCTCGTGCCGTCCGCGGGTATGGACGAAGACATCAGCGACCTGCCAAACCGCACCATTGGTTGAGGATTGGCGTCGAAAGCATACGTCAAGCTGCGGAAGTCGCCTGCCTTCTTTTACCCGGCGTTAACCGCGCATCCCTAACCCGCGCAACCTCAACACTTTGAACAAAGGAGACTTTTGTGAAATTCAGGTTTGTGGTCGCAGCTCTTCTCGCCGGGTTTGCGGCAAGCCCCGCGTGGGCGCAGGAGGAAGAAGAGCACTTCGAGGGGCCGCGGGTCGAGGCTCTTTTCGGATACGACCAGGCGAAGGCGGGCCTCGAGGCCACCGACGAATTCGACGGGGATGCCGAGGATATCTTCTACGGCGCCGCCATCGGCTACGACTTCCAGAGCGGGATGCTGATGTACGGCGCCGAGGCAGAGATCGCTGGCTCGGGCCTCTCCTATGAGGAGAGCGTCACGGATCTTGATGTCGACGGCACGCTGCTCTCAGGCTCGGGCCGCATCGACAGCTCGACCGAGTACTACATCGGTGCCCGCGCCGGCTTGGTGGGCGGACGCTCCGCGCTCTACGTCAAGGCGGGTTACGCCATGTCGGGCATCGATATCGACCTCGACGGTACGGTCGACGACGTGCCGGAAAGCTTCAATGGCGATGTTGATCTCGACGGACTGCGCCTCGGGGTCGGCGCCGAATACAAGGTGAACGATCTCATCTTGATCAAGGCAGAGTATCGCTACACCGACTACTCGGGCGCCAACATCGAAGCTATGGGGCAGAGCGTCTCGGTTGGCGACGTCTTCGAGGAGGTGAACCTCGAGCGGCACCAGGCGGTCGTCGGCGTCGGCCTGCGCTTCTAGGCGATCGCAGCTTCAACGGTACCCATGTGCGGCGCGCGGCGTTTTCCACGCCGCGCGCCGTTCTCATTTCTCGGGCGTTACCGTGCAAGCCGACAACCATCGCCGGGACGCAAAGCTACCGTGTCTCGCCTGGTGCGTCGACATCGCGCCCGAGCCACGTAGCGATAGTGCGATAAAGTATCGTCGCGCGCATTCTTGTTGTCTGCCCCGGTGTCCGATTCCCGGTGGTTTGCGGCGCGCTCTATGAGCGGCAAGCGGCGATGGGACATAACCGGTGGTTGCGCTGCAGTTAGTGCGCACTTAGGGACCATGGCACCTGAAATCAAAAATTGTCCGGGGTTTAGATGGGGCCGAGAATGCAAAGCCCATTCTTGAAGGCTGAAAAGCCCCGGAAAGAGAGCGCGCCATGGCGCAAGAGGCTCGCGAGATACACGCTGCTTCTGATTGCTGTCGCGCTGGCCTGTTTTTTCGCGTTCACTGATCACTCGCCAAGAGCGAAAGCGCGCCCCGCCCCGACAGCAGAACAGGCCGGGGCGGGGCGTGATGCGGTCCTGCAGTTCAGGTCTGCCATCAGCGCACAGGGCAACGGCGGCCAGGTGCGGCTTCGGCCAGACCATCTCGACGGGCTGAGCGCCCTTGCCACGCACGGATTTCGGCCCGACCGCCTTGATCTGTCCGTCCGCGATCAGGCCTTGTATGTAGATGCCAGCCACAAGCTGCCAATTGGCCGATGGTTGAATGTCTTCGCCGAGGTCCGAGGAAATGGCGCCGGGTTTCCTGTTGTTCGGGCGAGGGTCGGCTCGATTTCCTTTTCACCCTATTTCAGCCGCCTGCTGGTCGAGGCCGGTCGATCGGCAGGGCGGGCGTTCGGTGCCGATATCCCCCCGCTTGATGACCTGGTGCAGCGTTTTGGCGTCGAGGACGACGAGCTGGTTGCGACTCTTGATATGGCCTACGCCAGGACAATTGTTGACCGGCTCATGGGCGGCAACAGCGCATTGAACGCTGACCTCGTGAGCGCGACCTATTGCAGGCTCGCCAATGCACAGGCGGCCGATCCGCAAAGTGACTTTGCCGTCCAGGTCAGGCGAGCATTCCCCCCCGGTCGTGGGGAGCAGGCCACGCCGGAGAGCAACAGGTCCGCGCTTGTCGGCTTGGCTATGGCAGTCGTTGGCAAGCAGGTCGGGGTTCTGGCCAGGATCGACAATTCGAAGACTGCTGGCTGCACCATGCCCGAAACCCCGATCGTGCTGCACGGGCGTAGTGATTTGCCCAAGCATTGGGCCCTTTCCGCTGCCCTCGAAGTCGTAACTGGGCGTCAATTCGCCCAATCAATGGGCGAATGGAAGGAACTTGCCGACGGGCTCTCTCGCGCATCGGAGTTCCAGCCCGGTGAGCCGACGGGCTTCTCCTTCGTTGACATCGCCGCCAACAGATCCGGCTTGCGCACAGCCTATGCAGCCAGCGACGCTGCGTCTGCCGCGACGATGTCCGCCCGGTTGTCGGTCGCAACCGCGCGCGACATTCTGCCCCGCTCGCTCCTGACCCGGCAAGAAGGCACTGCCTTCGATTTCACGGGACAATATGGCGACATCGAAGACCCGCGTTTCGCCGCGGCGATGAGGCAAATCGACAAAGTGCTGGACCGCGAAGGCCTGAGCCGTCCTGCAGATTAGGCTGTCGAGGAGTTCAGACCGCCTGGGCGCGTCTGCTTTCGATTTTCTCTGGCCTTGTGCATGGTCGCGCCTGGCTCGCTCGTTACTGTCCGGCTGCTGTCAATTCGGGCGAGGCGGCGTCCCGACATATCTTTGCTGATCTGCGGCCGCTGGGCCAATCCTCAAGGGTCAAGGGCAGGCATTTTCCGTTAGGTTAAGCATGTAACGAGGCGATCCGTTCACGAAACTTCCTCATAGACCATCGGCACTTATCATTGTTCCGAGGGTCTCATGAAGCTTACATTTGCCGCAATCAGCCTTGCCTTGTTGGCCGCGCCGATCTCAGCGCAGGATTCTGCACCCTTGCCGATACCGGTGCAGGCCGCGAGAGCCAGTACTGCCGTCCTCCCGGCCGGCACCGAGGTGAAGCTGCGCACCGCCCAGGAACTAACCACCAAGGGCGATACCTGGCAGGAGAACGACACCTTCGTCATGACCGTGGCGCAGGATGTCTACTACGAGGGCTATGTTGTGATTCCACGCGGATCGCGCGCCACGGGTCGGGTCACATTTCTCACCAGCAAGGGGATGTTCGGCAAGTCGGGCAAGATGGATATCGAGATCGAATATGTCGAAGTCGCGGGTCGCACTATCAAGCTCGACGGAACCTACCGCCAGGAGGGGGAGGGCAATACGCTCGCCACCGTCGGCGGCGTCGTCCTCGTCGGGGTGTTCGGGGGTTTCATCACGGGCAAGTCCGCGCGCATTCCCCAAGGCCGCGAACTGACAGCGATCGTCGAGGAGTCGGTGGACCTCGCTCTGCCTGCTCGGGCAGGGACAGTCGGGCTCGCTCCGGCCGGGCCAGCGGCAGCCGCGCCCTCCTACTATTCGCCTCCGGCTCCGTACGGGCAGCAGGCATCATCCCCTTACGAGCAGCTTGTCGGCATGATCGATCGGGCGGCGAAGACCTATGCGCCGAATTATGATCTCGGCGAAGGTATGCGGGTTGCGTCCTTCGAGGCTGACGGCGGCGCGCTGGTGCTCAATACCAATATCGCCGCGAACTCGAACGCGGCGAACGTTTCGCGGATCATCTGCGCCAATCCCGGCATGCAGTCGGTGATGGTGAACGGCGGCACCGTGGCGGTCAGCTTCGGGTCGAACAATCTGCGACTGACCCGTCAGACATGCGGAGTCTGATCGGCGGAATGCCATTACTCCGTTGACCCCAGAGGCACGGTGCCTGCCTCCCTCGTCGCTTTGGTGCGACGTGAACCTCGATGCCGGGGTTCAGGCAGAAAAGGGCTCTGTGAAAGCAGAGCCCTTTTGGGTTGGCTCGCACCCTACAGACTTTCCGTAAAGAGCCAGTGAGCGGGTATCGGGGAACGCGCTCGGACCAGCACGCGAGAATTCCACCCTGCGGGTTCCAAAACGAGTCCGGAATGTCCGCCAAGGCCGTTGGCGAGGCTGAACGCATCTCGTTCAGGTTGAGCCTGCGGGCGAGCAGCGGTTTTTGAAACCTCACGGTTGGTCAGGCCTTGGTCCCGCACTGCTCGAGCCACTGCGCCCGGTGCCATCACCCGCATCTGGCCGCCTTCTGTCGGAACATTTCGGTCCCTCTTTACGAGGAGACATCTCGGATACGAGCCCCAATCTCCTGGATGCCGCCATGCATCCGGCTGCTTTGCTTCCCATCGACCTCCCCGGGACGCCCGTTCCGCCGTCCGAGGCAGGAGCGGCCGCCGCCCGCAATTGGCGCGGCGCAGCCGCCCGTGCAGCATCGTGGGCGGCTGACGCCAACGAAGCTATTTGATCGCCAGCGGGCCTGTAGGTCGGGGCGTTCGCGTGGGAAGGTGGGCTGCTCCCCAAGATGCCGCTTATGCTACGGCAGTCCTGGAGAGCGCCACCCATGGTCTCGGGGCCGGGTGATCGAAGAACAGACCCGCTTCATTTCGCCAGCTGACATGCCGCGTCTTCGGTCTCAGGACACAAGCCGGTCACGTCAACGGTCACCACCGTCTCGGACCCGGGAGCTGCTACATCTCCGGGCAATTCTTGGGCCCGTAGCGGCACTTGGCGGAACGGCGCTGGCTTAATCGTCAGAACCCCGGCTTCGAACTCAAGCACGTAGTTCGTGCCTGCATCAAGTGTACCCTGAGTGATAGCATAATTGCCGACAAACTCACCCGCTTCGCGGGCGAGCGCGCCCGACAGGCTATCGCCGGCGACCAGGCCTTGACCTCCAACCTCAAATGTCAGTTCCGGATCGGGGGAACCTTGGGTTTTTTCCTGTTCATCGGCCGTGATCACCAGCAGCCTCGGAAGGATGTCTGCGAGCGCGCTTGCGGGTACGGTCAGCGTGTAGTTGCCTGCATCGGCGCCGGTGAGAGTGGTGCCGGTGACGATGACGATCCTGTCGGTCCCGGCATTTGCGTTATCGAAGGTGAAGATAGTTCCGGTTGTGCCGATGTCGTCACCTGCGATCACGCCGTCCAAAGTGACGGTGCCTGTCGCGTTGGTGGTGCCATCATAAGCCCTATCGTCAACCGAAACGCTGGCGGTGATCGCACGCGCAAGGATATCGGCCAGCACGCTGGCCGGTACCGTCAGCGTGTAATTGCCCGCATCAGCCCCGGTGAGAGTGGTGCCGGTTACGGTCACGGTCTTGCCGGTGCCGACATTCTTGTCGTCGAAAGTGAAGATGGTTCCGGTCGTGCCGAGTTCGTCGCCAACGAGCACGCCGTTGAGCGTTACCGTGCCCGTGCCGTCAGTCGTGCCATCGTAGACCCTGTCGTCAGCGGTCACGTTGGCAGTGATTGCCAAGGGTGTAATCGTCAGACGGCCACGGCTGTCGAAAGCAAGCGCATACCCGGTCGGCGTGGCAAGCGATCCTGAACTGACCGTCATCTCGTAGGGCCCACCGGCGACATCGGCATTCGCAGCTGCCCCCGCCGAGGTTATCGTCGGAGAACCAGTGAGCACGCCAGCGAGGGTGTCTGCCAGATAGGCCCCCGCAACTCCATCCTGAAGGCCGCTGACCGTGAAGAAGCCTTCCAGTGCGCCGGTCAGATCCGTCCCGTAAACCTTGCTGAGATCGGTTGAGGTGATGGTCAGGGTAGGTTGGAAGGCGAAGACGTAGCGATTGCCATTGAGCGCTCCGGGAGCGACGGTATCGATAGTCCCGTTCCAGATCGCGGTATTGCCGCTGTCGAGCTCACCGAAAGTATTCCCCGCCGGCGCTGCTGAATAGACGACCCAGCGATCAGATGCGGCAACGGCGTCGCTGCCGCGCAGATTGATGAACTGATCGCCGGCGCTAAGGGCGACCACTCTGCCGTCCACCTGACCTGATGCCGTGATAGTGACATCTCCAGCATTGCGGATGGTGATGTCATTGTCACCTGAGGTGACTGGACCGCTGATGGTCAGGTTGTCCGTACCGTTTTCGAGCGACAGCGCCGCTCCGGTGCTGACACCGGTAATCTCGCGAATTTGGTTGATTTCCCCAAAGGTAAGAGCCCCGCTTACTGTCGCGGCGAACGTGTTCGCGGTCACCGATCCAAGGAAGGATGCTGCCGAAGGAGCGAGCGTGCTCCCCACCGAAAGCTCCGAAGTATTGACGGTCCCCGCGGTCAGGAATCCGGTCGTGTCGAGAGTGATCCCGGTCGCTGCCGACAGTGTACCGAGGTTCAGCGCTCCTCCGGCTGTGCTGTCGACGTCGATTGCGCCTGCAGTAGAGCTGATCGAGGCGGTCGCGATGTTGCCCGCAGCCTGCAGGCGCGCATCGCCGGTGGTCGCCGATACCGCGCCCGCGGAGATGGTGGTGGCGGCGGTAATGTTGACGACGCCCCCCGTGCCGGTGACATCGTCAGCGGTCACGCTGCTGTCGACCGAATTCAGCAGCAGGTTCCCCGACGTGGCGACCACATCACCCAGGTCGAGCGCGTTGACGGCGAGGAGCGAAACGACGTTGCCACTGGTCAGGCCCGAAACCGACAGGGTTCCGGGAACTACGCCCTGTACCGCCACATTGCCACCGATCGACACGAGGCTGCCGAAAGTGGCACTTCTCGCGTTGGGTACCTGAAAGGTGATATCGCCGGTAGCCTCGACGTTGCCGGCAACCAGGTTGCCGCCGGTGCCCAGCACATCGAGAGAGATTGCGCCGCCGGTTGCTCTCAGGGCCTGCACGTCGAGCCCGCCGACCGAGTCGATCATGATGCTCTGCGCTTCGGCATCGCCAGTGAAAGTCACGCCGTTGGGGTCGAGCGTGCCGCCTACATTCAGCAGCCCGCCTGTGCTGATCGTGCTGGTGGTGAGGCTGCCTGCGGTGTCGAGCGTGATCCCGGTCGCTGCAGACAGTGTACCGAGGTTCAGCGCTCCTCCGGCTGTGCTGTCGATGTCGATTGCGCCTGCAGTAGAGCTGATCGAGGCGGTCGCGATGTTGCCCGCAGCCTGCAGGCGCGCATCGCCGGTGGTCGCCGATACCGCGCCCGCGGAGATGGTGGTGGCGGCGGTAATGTTGACGACGCCCCCCGTGCCGGTGACATCGTCAGCGGTCACGCTGCTGTCGACCGAATTCAGCAGCAGGTTCCCCGACGTGGCGACCACATCACCCAGGTCGAGCGCGTTGACGGCGAGGAGCGAAACGACGTTGCCACTGGTCAGGCCCGAAACCGACAGGGTTCCGGGAACTACGCCCTGTACCGCCACATTGCCACCAGTCGACACGAGACTGCCGAAGGTGGCGCTCGCAGAATTGGGCGCTTGAAAGCTTATGTTGCCGGCAGCACGTACGTCGCCTGCAACAAGATTGCCGCCAAGGACATCAATGTCGACCTCGTCAGACGTTGCGGTGAGATCACTGAAAGACGCTGATCTGCCTGCGAACAAGCTCAAGCGGCTCGCGGTCAGCGGCACCGCGGCGCTGAGATCGCCGTCCGTCCCGATCATCGCCACTCCCGAAGAACTCATCGCACCATTGAGTTCGACCGCTACGGAACCGCTTCCCGTCTGTTCGGCGATCAGCCTGATGCCATTGGCTGTCGGTACAGCCGCAGTTGCATTCACGCTCGCATCTACGCGCAGAATAGCGTTGGCTACGCTTGTGGCGGTGAACATCGCGAAGTCGACCCCGGCCCCTTGAATGGTGCCATTGACGGTCTGCCCTTCGGCAATATTGGTTCCGGTGTTCACAACAAAACTCAGAGGACTGCCGGGGTTGAAGGTCACCCGGACATCGGATGCCGTCACGAAGCTGACACGGCCTGATCCCGCGTCGAAATTGGCGTTGAGATTGAGCTGGGGGCCCACGAACATCAACGTACCGTCCGTTACGAACGAGACGTTGGACGAAGAGCTCGAAACCGCGCTCGAGCCAACGCCCGCAAAATCGATCGTGTTCGATCCGTTCCCGGCAAGGTTAGTTCCTTCGTAGAAATCAAACACGTCGGCGTCGGCAACGTCGCTCGACGAGGCGAAAAAGGACGCGCTGTTCACCGCAGCGCCATTGCCGAACAGGATGCCGTTCTGGTTGATCAGCCACAGGTTCACGTCCGGGGCGTTGATGCTGCCGCTGATGTCCGAGAAGTTTGCGCCGATCACGCGGTTGACGAGCGCCGCGCTCGGGTTGGTTGTTCCGTTTGCGATGTTGACGGTAGTGTTCTGCGGAACGTTGAAGCGATTCCAGTTGGCCACCACAACCGGTGCAAGCACAACCATGTCTGTTTGCGTGGAACTCGTATCCACGACGGCCAGAGTGCCGCCGTTGCCGGCGCTGTCGACCGCATCGATAAGATCACCCGAACGGACGAGTTGGGCTGTGGCAGGGCTGGCAGCAACGGCGAGGGAGAGCGCGGTCCCGGCTGCCAGAATAGCGCGAAAATTTCGTGCAAGCATGTCTACAATCCTCGACTGACGCGTCAGCGGCCCTTGGGACCCAACGAAGCGGTTAGGGAAAGGAGAAGCCGGTCAGGAGCGCGCTGCGCTCCCGGCAGGTTGATCGGCTTATCGAAAGGATGTGCCCATGTGGCATCGAGCACGAAGCGGCTGGCGAGGTACAGCCGAGCGCCAAGACCCGCAGAAACAAGCGTCCGGCCGTTCTCGGTCGTGAACGTATCCTCGTTCCAGATGCGGATCGCATCACCGAACGCATAAGGTTCGATCAGCGCCGTGCCCGCTCGCACGAAGATGCTCGGCTGCAGCCTGGCGCCGAACGCACTATCGCCCTGGGTGGTGGCCGGGTCATAGCCCCGGCCGATGGTGAAGTTGCCAACGGCATATTTCTCGAAGCCGAGCAGCGGACTGGCGGAGTACTGGCCCTCCATCCGAGCCAGAAGCGCCAAGTTTCTTGCTTGCGCTCGCGCGGTGACTCCGCCGCGCACCACCAAAGCTGTGGGATCGCCTTCAAGGTTGCTTGGGAGATACAACCCGTCAGCTTGGCCGCGTTCGCTCGCGCCGAGAATATCCAGCCCCTGGCGCAGCTGAAGTATGCCGTCGATCGAGAAACCCTCCGTGCCATCGCGCCGGAGGCCGCGGTGATTACCTTCCAGCTTGATGAAGCCAACGCGCAAGCGATCCCGGGTTAGGGGAACGGAAATGCCTCCGCCCCGCAAATTGCTTTCCTGATCGATCAACTCGAGCCCGCCTCCGATGGTGACGCGGTCCGCCACGGTTCGAATGACTGGTACGAAGGCCTCGATTGCGCCCAGCAGCGAATTGGCGCGCAGATCGAGCGCACCGATGTCCGGCCGAGACTCAGCATAAAGAATGCTGCCGCCCAAAGTCATTCCGCCGTCCAGAGTGAGGTAGTGCCCTGCCTGGAGCGTCCACTGCTCCTCCAGATCCGCAGTCGTACTCGCCCCGACAAAGGTGATGTCGGACAAACCGGTCAGGCCGTAGAATTCTGCTCGCACACTGCCTATTTCGCGGCCGATCGAAGTCGATCCATAGTTCTGCGCGTTCGCAACGACCTCAAAAGCGCGTTCGGAGACCTCAAGGCGGCCAATCACCTCACCAGGGGCCGATCCCGCCGAGACCAGCGCCATCTTCACATCCAGGCCCGGGATGTCCGAAGCCAGCAGAAGTTCGCGTTCCAGGTCGCTAGTTCGCAAGGGATAGATCGACTTAAGTTTCTCGGCACGCCCGAGCACGCGTCGCGCTTGCCGACCCGCAGTACCCACGACCTCGATATCCACCAACCTCGCCGGGATGACCGTGATGGTGGCGGTGCGGGCCTCGCGTGTCACCTCCTGTGGCGGGATGGTTACGGCGGCGATAAATCCAGCAGATGACAGCTTCGCAGCTGCTGCGTCCCGCAAATCGCACAGTTGTGCAACGGGCGCTTCTTCACCGCTTGGGCGGACGTCCTCAAGGAGGCGGGCAATCTCGCCCGGCAGGGCAACCCCGTTCACGCCGGTGAAGTTCACGACCTCGAGGCGTACGGTCAAATCGCTCTCGTCCAGAGGACACGGAGCAGTTCGCGGAGTTGTGTCGGAGATTTGCACTTGCGCGGCCTGAGGCGGCGCAATGCGATCCGGTAATTCGATCTGTTGCCGGCTCGGAAGAACCGCTTGCTGCGCAGCAGCAGGAAATGCGACGCTTGAAAGCAGCGCACAAGTCATCGTCAGCGCAAAGCTGCGCTGCGTAACAAAATCCAGTTTTGACACTCTTGGATTTCCGATCGTCTATCGTGAAAGACACCCCCGAGGCTAGAACGCCTCAAGCATGGTAACTAGTTGAAAAAGTCCAGCCGTCAATCGTCTTCACCTTATCGGCGGAGCTCGACGGGATCAGCATCATCGAATGTGGGCTTTGCGATCTAAAATGATGATTTCGCCCGCGAAAAACGGCAGGCGCTGTCCCCTTCGCGAGAAAGGCCTCAGAAGCTCTCGATGGCGGAAACTGATCCGAGCGAGAGGCGCCGTGTAGCGGCGGGCAAGTCTTGCTAGGCGGATTACAGACATGAACAACCTGGCACTTCTCTGCTCCCGCGACCCGCCTGCTGCGTTCCAGTTCTATGGGCACAGCGGGCAGGGTCATCCGTAGAACAGAGCGTGTCTTGTACAGGTTCAACCTGGACCTGCTTCGCGACGGCCTGCGGCAAGCGCTTCCGATGGCCCGCAAGGCGCAGCGCCGGTCATGGTCTCAGGTGCTTTCGGGTTGGTCGCCGCGCGATAGAGTGCACCACCTTCGACCGCCGGGCTAACTTGGATGTCGCACCGGGAGCCGCAACTGACGAACGAGCAGCGGGTTTTGGATACCCGCGGTTGACCGCGCTTTGGTCCCGCCCCCATCGAGCCGCTGCTGTCGGCGCCATCAATGCTCACCTGACCGCGCTTGGTCGGAGCATCTCCGTTTCCTTCCGGCGAGGGGGCATATTGCACCTTCGTTTGGCCTTGGGAAAGCGCATCGCTTCCAGGCCTCAGGTGAACTGACCCCGTGGTCACAGCGAAAAAGATAAGCGCCGAGAGCTTGATCATTTCGTCAGTAAAGACGATCTTCTATAAAAATATCTTCCAAAAACGAGGTTAATAAAAGAGTCAGACAATTTCTCCGCTGGCAGTCTCCAACTAGGGCGCGCGCCTAGCACCAGTGGGGTTTGCGAGAAATGAAACTAGTCTGCCTCGAAGACAGTAGCGTTTAAGGTGTCTGCTATCGACAAGGCCTTGTGATCACCAAACCGTTGTAAAGCGTGGCTCGCAGCCGAATTTCTAGCTCCTAGCGACGCTGGCGCGGCAGGTGCGGCTGGCCCCGAAACACATCATCAAGCCTTCCAGTCACGCACGAATAGCCAAGAGGAGACCGGGAGCCGCGATTGCCTGCGCCCACATTCCGAGCTCGCAGGGACGTTTGTTGCCTGCCAGCCGCGGTGGACCGATTCTGCGAGGAGCATGGCAGGAGGACAGGCTCGACGTGTCACCGCCAAGCCAGAAGTCCAGCAACGAAGGCTCCGACGAGAATGACGATGATGAGGTCGGTTTCCCACCATGTGCCATCGCTTGCCTGCTCGTTCGAGACTCCGAAGAGCGCTGCGATGAAGGATCTCAGATGATTAAGCGGTCCGCGCCTGCGCATGCTCAGCGCATACACCAGGCTGCGAACGTCTGCTAGTCTGTCGGCAGAGGAGGCCTGTGGCGCATCGTCGCACCTTCGGTCTGGGCTGAGCGCCCGTCAGGACGGCTCCGCAGGAAGTGAGGTCTCGGCATCGCTCGCGGTTCCGTGGGGCCGATCTGGCGCTTGCCCTTTTATCAGATTCGGTTGCAGACGCCCCGTCGGTATAGATCAATGGCTGGGAAGGGGGCGACTATTGGAAGCGCGTCCTAAGTAGATGGTCGAGCTGGCGCTGCGCTGCGAGTGTTTGCCTCGGCGCGCAATCAGCTCAGATTGCTCGGCGTCTGGCCTGAATCAGGCTTTCTCTTCAAGGGTCTGGCAACAGGTTCTGTTGGCTGCGAGGCGGGCGGGCGAGTGAAGCCATCTCTTCGCATGGTTCGGGAAATTCTAGGCCGATTTGCATGGTGTGCAATTCGCCAAACAACAGCCTATGGTCTGCGCATTCCAGTGGGCTCGTAAGAGCCGATAGGTCGCACTTGTTTTGCGGCTCATTCGCAATTGCTGGCCGTCGCCCCACAAATTGCTTGCTAGTTCGTGGATTTGCTGACAATTGGCGAATGGGATAAAAAAGATATGGCGGGTACAGGCTCTTTGTCGGGAATGACTGATCCCCTGGCCAAAGCTCAACTCGACGGGCTCGAGGTTGCGATTGCTCATGCCGAGGCTGCCCTCCTCATCTGTGACGAGCTTGGCTTGATGATGGCAGCGATCGACATCTCTTCTGCCCTTGACAAGCTGAAATCATATAGGACTTCTGCTAGTATTGAGTAAGGCCCGATTGCGGCTGCTCAGCTAACGGCCTAAACTGAAGTTCATGACGCCTGATGCAGCCGCAGTCTTTGAGTCGCTTACGGAAAAGCAGCACAGGACTCTGATGCTTGCTGCCGACCGGCTGACCTCCAAACAGATCGCCCAGAAATTGGGCGTTGCGCCTGTCACAATCGACAAGCGGATCGAGTCCGTGCGAACGCGTCTCGGATCGGTCCCCCGAAGTGACCTGCTGCGCATCTACACCGAGTGGCGAGCCACTTATTGCCGGCCCATAGATGATCTGATCATACTTGGCCAAGAGCCCGGTTCACGCCCAATTTCCGGACTGCAACCGGAGGAGCCTGCGCTCACGTTCCACGACAGCGTCGCTTTTGACGCTCGTGCTTCATGGGACAGGCAAACCGATTGGTTGCGTCCAGGAGTAAGCCCCTCAGACCTTGGCGTGGCCGGCAAATTGCTTTTCATGCTCGTAGGTGCAGTTGCCATTCTGATGGTAGCCGTGCTTTCAGTGGCATTCGCTGACGCGCTGATGTCGATAATGAGAAGGTAAATTTCTCCTGGGTTGAACACCAAAGGAGAAATCATGTCCCTCAATCTCGACACCGCCACTGTCCGCCTCGCGCGCGAGATCGGCGCCTCCGAAAACGCGATCGCTGATGCGCTGGTGGCCGCTGCATCCCTCATGCACACTGCCGTCCTCGCGCAGCGTGAAGTCGCCGATGCTCCTGTCATGAAGACGCAGGCTGCCCTGTTGCACCTCAACAAGCTTCTGAGCGATCTCATCGCCGCCCGCGGCGAAGCAATGCGGGTTCACGGCCAACTGGTCGAGATCGGGCGCGAGATGGCCGCGACGGAAATACCCTACTGCCCCCCCGTGGAAGGCAAGAAGACCGACGTCCTGAAGGCCGCATGACTTGCTAGCGCGGCGATGAAGCGACATCTTGAGCGGCGATGATCAGATTCCTGACCCAGGTCGTCCTCTTGACTGTCGTTTTCATCGCCGCCTGGCGAGCGGAAGGAAAGCCGGAGCGTTATGTTGCGACGACCTATTTCACAATGCTTGTTGCCTCGAGCATCCATGCACTTGTTGCCAACCCCGCCTCTGGGGTTGAGTACGAGGAAATCGTTGATTTCCGCTTCATGCTCGATCTCGCCGCCCTCGTATCGGTGGTATTCGTCGCATTGCGTTATGATCGCTGGTGGACCTTATGGGTAGGTTCAGTCCAGTTCATCGCAGTAATGGCGCATTTTCTCCGGGCGCTCGACATGCCGATTCCGCTCTTCGCTTACGCGGTGATGGAACGAGCACCAGTATGGATTGCGGTGATCCTGGCGGGGATCGGCACTCTGCTCCACGCCAGGCGACAGCGCACTGCCGTCACCGCCACCTGACGGGCCTGCTCAGCCCATGGAACGACGAACCCGAAAACCTCGCATCCCGTCTTCTTTACAGGTTCGGCTCTATCGGACGGATCGCACAGGCCTCCGAGAATGAACTGCGACAGGTGGCGAATGAGGGTGAGAGCTGGGTCGAAACCCTCCTGATGGTGCGCCGCTTGATTTATGATGGGCTTCGCGAAGATCTCGTTCGCACCAAGCTCGGCAGCGACCGACAAGCGCTTGACGCCTATCTGATCGCAACGATGCACAACCTGCCAGAAGAGCGCATGTTGGCGATTTTCGCTGACGCTGACGGTTTCGTCATAGCTGAAGAGGTGATCGCAGAGGGAGAGGCGAGCCATGTTCACATAACGCCGAGAAGAATTTTCGGCCGAGCGCTCAAGCTCGAAGCGCGGCGAATAGTTCTAGTCCATAATCACCCGTCCGGGTCCGCTACCCCTAGTCAATTCGACATCGAGCGAACACTGCTGCTTGTGCAGCAGGCCAAGATTCTTGGGCTGAGCATTGATGACCACCTGATCGTCGGCGATCGCCAAGTGACGAGCATGAAAGACAGGGGGTTCATGTGAACAGGCCGGTTAAGTTGGACGCCGTGGAGCGGATCGAGCTAGTCTATCGGAACGCCGAAATCAAAGCGCGCGCGAGGCAGGATTTTTGTGGCGAGATCGGGCTCGATACGAAGCAGTCCGCTCGCGCTTCCACTCCTGATCGTCAGCTAATGTCGATCGCAAAGCAAGAGCTTGAACGCCGGATGCTTCGAGTCCGTTATCTGCCGTTTGAGCTTTCCGCCGACTCGGCTTGGACTGTACTTCTCGAGCTTTTCATGAACGGAAGTCAGCCGTGCTCGGTCTACGCTGTGTGGACCGGCGTGCAAAAGGGACCCCGTTAGCGGGGTGATCGGCGTCTAAAAGG
>VFQO010001213.1_pt1 | contig 20953 bp, 21 predicted proteins | sample 3512331 | NCBI WGS metagenome assembly VFQO01 (sample SAMN10412371, study PRJNA504923) | tailings metagenome | isolation source: Replicate 3 from Balatoc abandoned mine | place: Philippines: Itogon, Benguet | collected 2017-08-28 | reverse complement strand
AGCGCCGCGCCCTTGTTGCCGCGCTCTTCCTTGACGACCTGCACCAGCAGCACCTGGCGGCGCTGGATCACGTCCTGGATCTTGTAGCGGCGACGCAGCGCCATGCGCTTGGCGCGCACTTCGTCGACCTGCTTGGCGCGGCTGCGGCCCTTGGCGTTGTCACCGCCCTTGCTGCCCTGACGGCGGCGGCCCCGGCGACCACGGCCGCGATCCTCATCCGAGCCATCGGCGTTTTCATCGCCGTTCTGGTCATCGTCGCCGTTGCCGGCGTCGTCGTCCGAACCGTCTTCGTCGCGCGAATTGTTGTCAGATGCGCCGCCTTCGAAGGTGGCGACATCGTCTTTGTCGGAAGTGTCGACTTCCTCGACGCCGTTTTCGGCAAAATCTTCGGCGAGGGACTCGCCGCTTTCTTCTTCGGCGTCATATTCGTCGCCGGGGGAGATGCCTTCATCTTCCTCTTCAGCGCGCAGACGTTCTTCTTCTTCCGCCGCTTCAGCCTCTTCAGCCAGCAGCGCGTCGCGATCAGCCTTGGGGATCTGATAATAGTCGGGGTGGATTTCGCTGAAGGCGAGGAAGCCGTGGCGATTGCCGCCGAAGTCGACGAAGGCCGCCTGCAACGAGGGTTCGACCCGGGTTACCTTGGCGAGATAGATATTGCCTTTGATCTGCTTGTGTTCAGCAGATTCAAAATCGAATTCCTCAATCCGGTTGCCCTGCAGAACCGCCACCCGTGTTTCTTCCGGGTGGCGCGCATCGATAAGCATGCGCGTTGCCATTGAATAATCTCCATGCGCCCGGCCTTGCCCGCAATGGGGCATGAAGGGGGCGCGCATTATGTGGTGAACCGGCCTGCGTGAAAGCTGTGCCGGAAGGGGAAATCGCGCTTTGGCCGCCAGCGGCGCTCAGTGCGAAGCTCGTGTCTGCAATGTGGAACGTGCGGCCGAGCGCCGCATCTTGACCCGCGAGGGCACGCACGCGCTGTTTGCGCATTGTGCTCATCGATCGGGAAAAACGTTCTGTCACTACATCAACCTGTACTGGGCCGGGTGCGAGAAATGGTGGTGCCCCGGCGCAAGAGGAACGCAGGTGGAGCGCAAAGTGCGCCGTGATGCAACCTCTCTGGCAATACCGCTAGCACTGTGGGGCAAACCCCGCAACTCTATTGCGCTGGCAGCGCGCGAGACCGTAAGCACCTTACCACCATGAGTTTTCGTACTCTTCTGCTGATCGTGTTTCTGGCACCGATTGCCTTGCTTGGCGGGGTGAGCGTGCTGGGCCTGACGATCCCGGTGCCCGAATGGGGGCGCGATTATGTGCTGCGGTTTGCGCTCGAAAGTGAGGGCGCGACAATCGACTTGCCACAGGTGGAAGGCCCCGATGATCCCGCGCGTCCGCTGGTGGTGATCGACGCCGGGCACGGCGGGCGCGATCCGGGCGCAATCGGCACCGATCCAGAGGGGCGGAAGGTCAGCGAAAAAGACATTACCCTCGCCATCGCACTTGCTGTGCGAGATGAATTGCTGCGGCAAGGCGGGATCCGGGTCGCGCTGACCCGCGCGGATGATCGCATCCTTCCGCTGCCCTATCGGCCCGAGATCGCCCGCTTGCTCGATGCGGACCTGTTTATCTCGGTCCACGCCGATTCCGCCGGAGAGCGCGACGATGTCAGCGGGGCGAGCATTTATACTTTGTCCAATGAAGCAACGAGCGAGGCGGCGGCACGCTTTGCCGCCCGCGAAAACGATGCCGACCGACTGAACGGCATCACGATTGACGGGCAAAGCGCGGCTGTCAGCACGATCCTGGTCGAGCTGTCGCAGCAGCGCACGCAGGAAGACGCGCTCGAATTCGCCAGCCTCGTGCTGCGTGAGGGATCAAGCAAGCTTGCCTTCGTTCCGCAGCCCAAACGCGCCGCCGGTCTGGCAGTGCTGCGGGCGCCCGATGTGCCTTCGGTCCTGTTCGAGAGCGGCTTTGTCACCAATCTCACTGATCGGGCGCGCCTGACCACGGCTGAGGGGCGGGCGGAATATGCCGGCGTGCTGGCACGCGCCATCCGCGTCTATTTCGCGCGGCGCCGCGCTCCTGTGGCGGACGGCGAATAGGATGGGAAATCGGCTAGCCTTGGCCAATCCCCGCGTGCTAGTTGCCGCGCGTCCATGATTGAGCCGACCGCCTCACCCGTCGCCGAACCCGGCGCGCCCTCCACCTGGGCTTACCTGCGTTACCGCGTGAACCGCGATCTCGGCGGGGCACTGGCGTGGTTTCGTGAGCGCTGGCGGCAGAGCTTCTGGTTCAAGCTGGTCGCGGGCGCCTTCGGCGTATTCATCGCGCTGTGGATCGCGGTGTTCGTGTGGCTGGCAAGCGACCTTCCCGAAGCCGAAGCGCTGCTGACCTATGAAACCCCGCTGCCCACGGTGGTGCGCGGTTACGATGGCGAGATCGTCCACACCTATGCGCGCGAGCGGCGGGTGCAGCTGCAATATGCCGATTTCCCGCAAAAGCTGATAGAGTCCTATCTCGCAGCCGAGGACAAGACCTTCTTCAGCCACGGCGGGGTCGATTTCTTCGGCACGGCCAATGCGGTGTTCGATTACGCCACCAAGTTCGGCTCAGGCGAGCGCGCGGTCGGCGGGTCGACCATCACCCAACAGGTCGCCAAGAACTTGCTGCTCGGTGACGAATACTCCGTGACCCGCAAACTCAAGGAAATGATCCTTGCCGGCCGCATCGAACAGGTGCTGACCAAGCAGGAAATCCTGGAACTCTACCTCAATGAAATCCCGCTCGGGCGGCGCAGCTTTGGCGTGCAAGCGGCATCGCGCGCCTATTTCGACAAGGATGTCGACGCGCTCGAACTGCACGAGATGGCCTTCCTTGCGATCCTGCCCAAGGCGCCCGAACGCTACGGCCGCAAAGGTCAGGAAGAAGCCGCGCTGGAACGGCGCAATTTCGTGCTCGGCCAGATGGAGGAGAACGGCTTCATCACCGGCTCGCAGCGGCGGGCGGCTGCGGCGCAACCCTTGGGCCTCGTCACCCAGCGGCGTGAGCGGAGCGTGGATGCGGGCTACTTCCTCGAAGAAGTCCGCCGCGAACTGATCACACGGTTTGGTGAGACGGCTGAGACCGGGCCAAATTCGGTCTATGCCGGCGGTCTGTGGGTGCGCACTTCGCTTGATCCGCAGATGCAGACGGCCGCTCGCGATGCGCTGCGCGAAGGCTTGCTGCGCTATCATGGTGGGCGCGCATGGGCGGGGCCGATTGCGACACTCGATGTCAGCGCCGGCAATTGGGCAAGCCAGCTGCAAAGCTCGCCGCTCGGGATCAATTACAAGGATTGGCGCATTGGCGTCGTCACCAGCCGTAGCGGACAATCGGCGCGGATCGGTTTTGCCGATGGCAAGGAAGCACCGCTCGGCAATCTGCCCGACGCGCTAAAGGCAGGCGACGTTATTGCTGCGAACCCCAGCGGCAATGGCTGGAACGTACGCACTATCCCCGAAGCGCAGGGCGCTCTGGTGGTCGAGAGCGCACAGACCGGGCGGGTGCTGGCGATGCAGGGCGGGTTCGATCACCGCCTGTCGGACTTTAACCGCGCCACGCAGGCGATGCGTCAGCCGGGTTCGACCATCAAGCCGTTCGTCTATGCCGCCGGGCTCGATACTGGCATGACGCCTTCGACGCAGGTCGATAACAACCGCTTCTGCTTTTATCAGGGCGCCAACCTTGGCGAAAAGTGCATCCGCGGCGGCACTGGCAGCGGCGGGCAGCACCCGATGCGCTATGGGCTCGAACAGTCGCAGAACATCATGACCGTGCAGATCGGCATGACCGCGGGCATGAACAATGTCGTCAAGGGCATCGAGAAGCTCGGCATCGGCGAGTTTCCGGCCTATCCTTCGACCGCGCTGGGCGCGGGTGAGACGACGCTGGTCAAGATGGTGGCCGCCTACAGCGCGCTCGCCAATCATGGGCGCCTCAATCCGCCGACCGTGATCGATTATGTGCAGGACCGTCGCGGCAAGGTGCTGTGGCGCGCTGACAACCGCGATTGCCGCGGCTGCAACATGGCAAAATGGGATGGCAAGCCGATGCCGCGCTTTGGCGTGCGCGGCGCGCAGGCGATGGACGCGCGCACCGCGTTTCAGGTGATGCACATGCTGCGCGGCGCAGTGAGTCGGGGGACGGCGACAGTGCTCAATCCGCTGAACCTGCCGCTGTTCGGCAAGACCGGCACCACCACGGGGCCCAAGGACGTGTGGTTCATCGGCGGCACGCAGCAGATGATCGCAGGCGCCTATATTGGTTTCGACCAACCGCGGAATATGGGCGGCTATGCCTTTGGCGGCACAATTGCTGCGCCGATCATCAAGAGCCTGATCGAGAAGACTAAGCCCAAGTGGTCCGACCTTCCTGCCGTTGCGCCTGCGGGCGTGCGGATGGTGCGGGTCGACCGACGCTCGGGCAAGCGCGTGTTCGATGGCTGGCCGACAGACGACCCGCGCTCCGCGATCATCTGGGAGGCCTTCAAGCCGGACACTGAGCCAGAGCGTTACACCCGACAGGACGCCATCGCGGCCAAGCGCAATGAAATCCTCGCACTGATCCGCGCCGGGCGGCAGAATGCCGAAAGTGCGGTGGTCGACGAGCCTGCCCCGGAACCAGTCGAATTCATCGAAGAGGGCGGCGTTGACTGATCTTGCGTGGAACCGGTCGCGGGGCTGGCGGGTTAGAGTGCCATGACCAGCACCCGGACCCGCTTCACCCCCTTCGCCGCGCTCGCCTTGATCGGGCTCGCCGCGATGACCGTCACCTCCGCTTCGGCCGAACTGCCCAAGGGCGCCAAGGCCCCCGGCTTTGCCACCCGCGCCGCGCTGGCAGGGTCAGAGTTCGGCTTCACGCTCAGCGCCGCTTTGGCCAAGGGGCCGGTGGTGCTCTATTTCTACCCCAAGGCCTTCACCAGCGGCTGCACGCTGGAAGCCAATGCCTTTGCCGCCGCCATGCCGCAGTTCAAGGCGGCGGGCGCGAGCGTGATCGGTATGTCGAATGACGATATCGCCACCCTCAAGCGCTTCAGCCGCGAAGAATGCCGCGATGCCTTCCCGGTGGGCGTGGCCTCGGCCAAGATCATGGCGGCGTATGATGTGGCCGGCAGCGGTTCGGGCTATGCCAGCCGCACATCTTACGTGATCGCGCGCGACGGCAGCATCGTCGCCGTGCATTCCGCCGCCGATTATCGCGGCCATGTCGAAAAGACCTTGGCGGCGGTGCGCGCGCTCAAGAAGTAGGCCTCCGGGGAGCGGCGCAGCCGCTTTACAATCGCGCGCGCAGCGCTAAGCGGGGCCGACTTTTTTAGAGCATCACTGAAGGATAGACGATGCGGGCCGAAGGCCAGGCTTACATCAACCGGATCGAAGCGGCGCTGGCACTTGTGCGCCTGTCGCTCGATTGGGATCGCGCGCTGCGTCGGCTCGACGAGTTGAATGCGCGGGTGCAGGACCCGAACCTGTGGGACAATCCCAAGCAGGCGCAAGCGATCAGCCGCGAGCAGAAGACGCTTGAGACGGCTGTGAATACCGTGAACGAAATCGCCGCCGAAATGGCCGACGCCGTCGAATTCATCGAAATGGGCGAGGCCGAGGGCGAAGACACCATCGTCGAGGATGGCCTGGCGACCTTGCAACGCCTCGCCGACCGCGCGGATGCCGACAAGGTGCAGGCGCTGCTGTCGGGCGAGGCTGACGGCAATGACACCTATCTCGAAATTCACGCCGGGGCGGGCGGGACCGAGAGCCAGGACTGGGCCGAAATGCTGTTCCGCATGTATGGCCGCTGGGCCGAACGGCGCGGGTTCAAGGTTGATACGGTTGAGTATCAGAGCGGCGAGCAAGCTGGCATCAAGTCGGCGACACTGCTGATCAAGGGTGACGGCGCCTATGGCTATGCCAAGACCGAAAGCGGCGTCCACCGCTTGGTCCGCATCAGCCCCTATGACAGTTCAGCGCGGCGGCACACCAGCTTTTCGAGCGTGTGGGTCTATCCGGTGATCGACGATTCCTTTGAAATCGACATCAACCCCGCCGATCTCAAGATCGACACCTACCGCGCTTCGGGCGCTGGCGGTCAGCACGTCAACACCACCGATTCCGCGGTGCGCATCACCCACCAGCCGTCCGGCATCGTGGTGGCGAGCCAGCAGGACCGCAGCCAGCACAAGAACCGCGAAATCGCGATGAACATGCTCAAGGCGCGGCTTTACGAAGCGGAGATGCGGTCGCGCGAGGAGGCCGCCAGCGCCGAACATTCGGCCAAGAGCGACATTGGCTGGGGTCACCAGATCCGCTCCTACGTCTTGCAGCCCTACCAGATGGTCAAGGACCTGCGCACCGGCGTGGTCTCCACCTCCCCTGACGCTGTGCTCGACGGCGCGATCGACCCCTTCATCTCGGCTGCGCTTGCCCAGCGAGTGACGGGTGAAAAGGTCGAGATCGAGGACGTGGAGTAAGCCCGATGCGGCGCCTTGCGGTCTGGTCCGGTCTCGGAGTGGGTGCAGCGCTGCTGCTGGCCGGGTGCGATGGCATAGCGCCTGTCACCGGCGATACAGCCGCAGGCGAAGTGAGCTTCCCTCAGCCCGACCGCCCCGTCGCCAAGGTCGTCTCCAACCAGTTCTCCAACGAAGACGCGCGTGACCAGCGCAACGAAGCACAGGTGGTCATGGACCTCGCCGATATTCGCGCCGGCATGACCGTTGCTGATATCGGCGCGGGTGAAGGCTACTACACTGTGCGCCTTGCCGAGCGGGTCGGCGCCGATGGGCGCGTGCTGGCGCAGGACATCAGCCGTGAAGCGCTCGACCGGCTCGGCCGCCGGGTTGAACGCGAGCGGCTCGAGAACATTTCGATCAAGTTCGGTGACGCCGACAATCCGCAGCTTCCGCCCGACAGTTTCGACCGTATCTTCATGGTGCACATGTACCATGAAGTGACCGATCCCTATGCCTTCCTGTGGAACATGTGGCCCGCGCTGAACGCCGGCGGGCAGATCGTGGTCGTGGAAAGCGACAGCCCGGTCGGCCGCCACGGCCTGCCGCACACGCTGCTGTTCTGCGAGTTCGAAGCGGTCGGCTATGTGCTGGTCGAGTATATTGAACGCCCGGATATCAAGGGCTATTTCGCACGCTTTCAGCGCGGCACCAAACGCACCGCGCCTGATGCGATCAAGGTCTGCGAGGCGGGCTAACGGCGCAAACGCGTGAGGTTGCGAGGCGAGCCCGCCCCGACTATGGCAAGGTTACGTAAGAAAGCGCGGGTTTCGCGCAAAGGGGATTTTCATTGTTCAAGGGATTGAGCCCGATCGTTTATGGCGGTCGTGAAGTCTGGCCGCTGGTCGAAGGCGGCAAAGGTGTATCGGCAACCAATCATGCGAGTTCCGGCGCTTGGGCCGCTGCTGGCGGGATCGGCACGGTCAGCGCGGTCAACGCCGACAGCTATGACGCTGACGGCAATCCCATCCCGCAAATCTACCACGGCCGCACCCGCGAAGAGCGGCATCAGGAGCTGATCCGCTACGCCATCGACGGCGCCACCACGCAGGTCAAACAGGCCTATGAAATCGCGAACGGCAAGGGCGCGATCAACATCAACGTGCTGTGGGAAATGGGCGGGGCGCAGGCCGTGCTCGAAGGTGTGCTGGAAAACACCCGCGGCATGGTGACCGGCGTTACCTGCGGGGCGGGGATGCCTTACAAGCTCGCCGAAATCGCGGCGCGCTTTAACGTCTGCTATCTGCCGATCGTGAGCTCGGGCCGCGCTTTCCGTGCGCTGTGGAAGCGGTCCTATCACAAGGTGCCCGATCTGATGGCGGCGGTGGTCTATGAAGACCCGTGGCTGGCTGGCGGGCACAATGGCCTGTCCAACGCTGAGGACCCGACCAAGCCCGAAGATCCCTATCCGCGCGTCAAGGTGCTGCGCGACATGATGCGCGCCGAGGGCGTCAGCGATGACGTGCCGATCGTGATGGCGGGCGGGGTGTGGTACCTGCGCGAATGGAACGACTGGATCGACAATCCCGAGCTCGGCAAAATCGCCTTCCAGTTCGGCACACGGCCCCTGCTCACGCAGGAGAGCCCGATCCCGCAAATCTGGAAAGACCTGCTGCGCACCGTCGAACCCGGCGATGTGCTGCTGCACAAGTTCTCGCCCACCGGCTTCTATTCAAGCGCGGTGAAGACCCCGTTCCTCTATGACCTGATGCACCGTTCGGAGCGCCAGGTGCCCTATTTCAAGCGCGGCGTGGAAGACGGCACGGTGCAGCTGGGCGAAGACGGCAAGGCCCGCAGCTTCTGGGTGAAGCCGGAAGACAAGGCCAAGGCCGAAATGTGGATGCGCGCCGGCCATACCGAGCCGCTCAAGACTCCCGACGAAACGATCGTGTTCGTCACCCCCGAAGCGCGCGACACCATCCGCAAGGACCAGCAGGATTGCATGGGCTGCCTGTCGCATTGCGGTTTTTCGAGCTGGAAGGATCACGACGACTTCACCACCGGACGTCTGGCCGACCCGCGCAGCTTTTGCATCCAGAAGACCTTGCAGGACATTGCCCACGGCGATGATCCCGACAACAACCTCGCCTTCGCGGGCCACGCGGCATACCGCTTCAAGACCGATCCGTTCTTCTCCAACGGCTACACGCCGAGCGTAGGTGAGCTGGTCGAGCGGATTTTGACGGGGGATTGAGGGGAGGCTTGGCGGCGATGGACGATACAGCACCGCCGCCGTTCTCTCTTTGGCTGGGCGAATTGCCGTTCAGTTTGCCGGTCGTCCTAAGCCCGCTACGGTCTGCTCGCGCGGTCGCTGGGGCGATTGAAGGGGCGGGACAGCCGGTGCTGGTTTTCCCCGGCATCCTTTCAAGCGACGGTTCGACCGCGCTTTTGCGCCGCACCTTGGATCGGACAGGTTACCGCACGCATGCCTCGGAGTTGGGATTTGTCACCGGCATCACCCCCGCAGCTATGGCGCGCGCCGAAGCCCGGCTCGTCCAGGTGGCCGAGGCAGAGGGACAAGCGCCGGTTCTGATCGGATGGAGCCTAGGCGGGATCTATGCCCGGGTGCTGGCGCAGCGCCGTCCAGACCTTGTCCGCATGGTGATCACGCTGGGGACACCCTTTTCGGGCGATCGCCGCGCCAACAATGCATGGCGGGTGTACGAAGCACTCAACGATCATCGCGTCGATGCGCCCTCGTTGCCCGATGATCCTTCGGCTAAGCCGCCGGTGCCAACCATTGCTCTTTGGTCACGCAAGGATGGGGTGATCGCACCCGCGTCTGCGCGAGGGTTGCCGCACGAGCGCGACGCGGAGGTTGAAGTGCCGTTCCGCCATTTCGCGCTAGGTTCCACCCGAGCATCTATCGCCCGCATCGTCAGCGAACTTGGCGAGCGCCTGAATTCTTAACCCCACACCAGCGCCGTCAGCACCTGATCGGGTGGCCGGTGGCCGTCGGCCCACATGCGGATATTGGCGATCACCTTGTGGCCGGAATCCTCGCGGCCCTCGGCCGTGGCGCTGCCGATGTGGGGGAGGGTCATCACGTTGGGATGCGCGATCAGGCGTGGGTCGACGTGGGGTTCGTCCGGGTACACGTCGAGCCCGGCGCCTGCCAGATGCCCCGATTCCAGCGCTGCGATCAGCGCTTCTTGATCGATCAATTCGCCGCGCGCGGTGTTGATGATACTGCTACCCGGCTTCATCAACGCGATCCTGCGTGCGTCGATCAGGTGGCGGGTGTCCTCGGTCAGCGGGCAGTGTAGAGTGAGGATGTCAGCCTCGGCCATCAGCGCGTCGATATCGCCAACATAGCGCACGCCAAGCATCCGCTCCAATGCTTCGGGCAGCGGCTTGCGGTTATAATAGGCGATCTCCAGCCCGAAGGCGCGGGCACGGTGGGCCACCGCTTGGCCAATGCGGCCCATGCCGATGATGCCGAGCACCTTGCCCGCGAGCTTGCGCCCGAGCAGGCCTGACGGCGCCCAGCCGGTCCACTTGCCGCTGCGCACCAGCCCGGTGCCTTCGCGAATCCGGCGCGGCACGCCGATGATGCCGGCCATGGCGATATCGGCGGTGTCGTCGGTAAAGACGCCGGGGGTGTTGGTGACGAGGATCTTGCGCGCGGCGGCGGCAGGGAGATCGATATGCTCGGTGCCAGCGCCGAAATTGGCGATCAGGCCGAGCCGCTCGCTAGCACCGGCGATCAGATCGGCGTCGATCCGGTCGGTCACGGTCGGCACCAGCACGTCGCAATCCTGCATCGCCTTGGCCAGTTGCTCGCGGGTGAGCGGAACATCGCTTGCGTTCAGCACCACATCGAACAGCTCGCGCATCCGCGCCTCGACCTCCGGCATCAGGTGGCGGGTGACGATCACGCGCGGGACATTGGCGAGCGGACGGGTGGGGCGCTGGGTCATGGCTGACGGGCTAATGCCACAGGGGCTTCGCGGTCAAGGCGCGGATGCACAGGCGCTGCTTGAATCCGCGTGGGCTAACGCGCTATCGCATCGGGTATGCAGGGATTCCGTTTCTTCTCGACGCTCGGCCTTATGCTGATGCTGGCCGCAACCTTCATGATCGCGCCGCTCAGCGCGCAGGACCGGACGCTGCCCTATTGGGCGAGCCTGCGGTACGAGAAGGTCAATATGCGCGTGGGACCGAGCGCGGAATATCCTGTCACCTGGGTCTATCTGCGCCAAGGCCTGCCGGTGAAGGTAGTGCGGGTGCGCGAAGGTTGGCGTCTGGTCGAAGACCACGAAGGCACGCAGGGCTGGGTGGCGGCGAGCCAGCTCGATCCGGCGCGTGGCGGGCTGGTGGTCGGTGCAGGTCTCGCCGAAGTGCGGTCCGAGCCCAGCACAGCGGCAGCCGTGAAATGGCGGGCCGAGCCGGGCGTCGTGACCAAGCTCAAATCGTGCCGCTCGGGCTGGTGCGAGGTCGATATTGCCGGGCGCAAGGGCTGGATCAGCGCCGCGCGCTTGTGGGGCTCTGACACGCTACCCGGCGACGAATAACGCCGCCCGGCGCGCTTGAATCAGATCAGTTCGACCGCAATAGCCGTCGCTTCCCCGCCGCCGATGCACAGCGAGGCGACGCCGCGCTTCTTGCCCTGTTGCTTCAGCGCATTGAGCAACGTGACGATGATCCGCGTGCCGCTCGCCCCGATCGGGTGACCGAGCGCGGTGCCGCCGCCGTTCACGTTGATCTTGTCGTGCGGGATGCCGAGATCGCGCATCGCGAACATCGCGACGCAGGCGAAAGCCTCGTTCACTTCGAACAGATCGACATCGTCCACGCCCCAGCCTGCGCGGACGAGGACCTTCTGGATCGCCGGGATCGGCGCGGTGGTGAACTGCGACGGCGCATGGGCGTGCGACGCAATCGCGACCACGCGAGCGACCGGCGCAAGGCCCTTTTCCTCAGCGATGCTGGCGCGGGTCAGCACCACGGCGGCGGCGCCGTCCGAAATCGAGCTGGAAGTGGCGGCGGTGATTGTTCCGTCCTTGGCGAAAGCGGGCTTCAGTTGCGGGATCTTGTCGGGGCGGCCTTTGCCGGGAGCTTCGTCATGCTCGACCACAACATCGCCTGCACGGGTCGAAACCGTCACCGCGACCACTTCATCAGCGAAGGCGCCGCTGGCTATCGCGCGGTTGGCGCGGGCGAGCGATTCGATGGAATAGGCGTCCATGTCCTCACGGGTCATCTGGTAGGCGTTGGCGGTGTCCTGCGCGAAGGTGCCCATCGCCCGGCCGGGTTCGTAGGCATCTTCCAGCCCGTCGAGGAACATGTGGTCATAGGCGGTGTCATGGCCGAGCCGCGCGCCCGAGCGGTGCTTCTTCAAGAGGTAGGGCGCATTGGTCATGCTCTCCATCCCGCCTGCGACCACCATGTCGACAGTGCCGCTGGCGAGCGCTTCGCTGCCCATGATCACAGTCTGCATGCCGCTGCCGCAGACCTTGTTGACCGTGGTCGCCTCGACCGAGAGCGGCAGGCCCGCCTTGATCGCTGCCTGCCGCGCTGGCGCTTGGCCGAGCCCTGCGGGCAGCACGCAGCCCATATAGGCGCGGTCGATATCCTCGCCCGCAACGCCCGCGCGCTCAACCGCAGCCTTGACCGCGACGGCGCCGAGATCGGTCGCCGACACATCGGACAACGCGCCCTGCATCGCGCCCATCGGGGTGCGGGCGTAAGAGAGGATCACGATCGGATCGGCGGGGGAGAGCTGGGTCATGGCTAAGTCCTTGCGTGACATAGGGGGGTGTTCTGGCGGCGGATGTAATGCTGCAATGCGTCAAACGCAATCGCGGCCCGGATCGAAGCGCCTTGCCTTGGCCACGCCTTTGGGCGAGAACGCGTCGCAAATGAAAACGCATCTATGTCTCACGGGAGAATGACATGGCCGATGATCGCCGCGATGAACTCGAAGCCCTGCTTGCGCGCCAGCGCGCCGCCTTCACCGCCTCGCGCCCCGAGCCGCTGTCGCAGCGCAAGGACCGCATTCGCCGCGCTATGGCGCTGGTCAAGGATCACGGTGAGGCCTTCGCCAAGGCGATGAGCGCCGATTTTGGCAATCGTTCTTACGCGCAGTCGATGCTGACCGATATTGCCGCCACGGTTGGTGCTGGCAATCATGCGCTGAAGCACCTTGACGCCTGGGCCAAGCCTGAGAAGCGCAAGGTGCAATTCCCGCTCGGCTTGCTGGGGGCCAAGGCCGAGGTGCGTTATGAACCCAAAGGTGTGATTGGCATTCTCTCGCCATGGAACTTCCCGGTGCAGCTGGCTTTCGGTCCGCTGATGCAAGTGCTGGCTGCGGGCAACCGGGCAATGATCAAGCCGTCCGAATTCACTGAGCGCACCAGCGAGCTGATGGCTGAGCTGACGGCAGAGTATTTCGCGCCCGAGGAAGTTGCCGTGGTCACCGGCAGCCCGGAAGTTGCCGCTGCATTCTCCTCGCTGCCGTTCGATCACCTGGTCTTCACCGGATCGACTGCAACCGGACGGCGCGTGATGCAGGCCGCTGCAGCGAACCTCGTGCCAGTGACGCTCGAACTGGGCGGCAAGTCGCCCGTCATCATGGGTCGCTGTGCCGACTTCGCCAAGGCGGGGGAGCGGATCGCGCTGGGCAAGATGATGAACGCTGGCCAGATCTGCCTTGCGCCTGACTACCTGATGGTGCCCGAAGACAAGCAGGACGAGGCCGTGGCGGGCGTCGTCGGCGCGGCCAGCGCGATGTATCCGAGCCTTCTCGACAATGACGACTACGCCTCGATCGTATCCGACCGCCATTTCGAACGGTTGCAGGGCCTGGTGTCCGACGCCAAGGGCAAGGGCGCCGAGGTGATCGAGGTCAACCCGGCGGGCGAGGATTTCGCCAACTCCAACCAGCGCAAGATGCCGCTCACGATCCTGAAGAATGTGAACGACGGCATGGCGGCAATGCAGGAGGAAATCTTCGGCCCTGTTCTGCCGGTGATGACCTACAAGTCGGTTGATCAGGCGGTGGATTACATCAACGAGCATGATCGCCCGCTCGGCCTCTATTACTTCGGTGAGGACAAGGGCGAGCAGGAGCGCGTGCTGACAAGGACCATCTCGGGCGGGGTGACCACCAATGACGTGGTGTTCCATGTCTCGATGGAAGACCTGCCGTTCGGCGGGGTCGGGCCTTCGGGGATGGGCCGCTATCATGCGATCGAGGGCTTCCGCGAATTCAGCCACGCCCGCGCGGTCTATCATCAGCCCAAAATTGATATCGCCAAGCTCGCCGGGATGAAGCCGCCTTACGGCAAGGCGACCGAGAAGGCTGCGGCGAACATGATGAAATGAAGGCGCTCGCCGCCGCGCTGGCTGTGCTTCTGACAGCGCCGCTTGGCGCACAGGAGCCGCCAGCGTGGCGTGCCGTCGATGCCGCGACGGGCGCTATCGCCGATCTCGCAGGGCTAGAGCAGCTGGCGCGTGACTTTCCTGACAGCGCCAATGTGCGGCTGCGGTTGTTCAATGCGCAGCTTAAGGCAGGCGAGGGAGAGCCTGCGCTCGCCAGCCTGCGCTGGCTCGTGGCGCGCGGCCATATGTTCGGCGAGCGGGCGCGGGCGCAGATTCCCGATCTGATCGGTGCGGCACGGGCCGAGGCTGCGCGCGAGGTGCTGGCGGGCGTTCCCTTGATTGTCGGCAACAGCACGGTCTTCGATGAGGTTCAGGCCGAAGCCGGGTTGATCGAGAGCGTGTTCGTCGCGCCAAACGGCATGGAAGCGTTGGCCACCTCAGTTTCCCGCCGGTCCGTCTATGTGCGCGTGCCCGGTGACGCGTGGGAGGATATCGCCATTCCGCGCGCCTATGCTGTGTCCGGGATCGTCTCGGCCCCCGATGGGCGCACGGGCTGGATCGCTTCGGGCAATATCGACGGTGCGCCCGCTGATCCCGAGCGGTTTTCCGGGTTGATCGGATTGACCGACGAACCCGGCGAGTTTCGTTTCATTCCCGCTCCCGCCGGGGTGGCGGTGTCCGATCTTGCGACCGGGCCGGACGGAACGGTTTACGCCAGCGATCCGCAAAGCGGCGGCATCTACCGCGCGCGCGCCGATGCGACAGTGCTCGAAACGCTGATCGCTCCCGGCGCCTTCCGCTCACCCCAAGGGCTGGCCGTCAGCGCGGATGGCGCGCGGCTTTATGTCAGCGATTATCGGTATGGGTTGGCAATGGTCGATCTTGCCTATGGCGCAGTGCGGCGGCTTGCCAGCGATGTTCCGGCCGCGCTCGACGGTGTCGACGGGCTGTGGCTGCATGGTCGCGATCTGATTGCCGTGCAGAACGGCGCCAGCCCGATGCGGATCAGCGCCTTTACCCTTTCAGACGATGGCACACGCATCACCGCTCACCGTATCCTCGAACAAGCGCACCCGGAATGGACCGAGCCGCTGGGCGGCAGCATCGCCAAAGGAGCGCTCTACTATGTCGCCACCGGCCAGTGGGACCGTTACGACCAAGGGCGCCTGCGCGATGGCATGACCGCCATCCCCAGCGTGATCCGGCGCTTGCCGCTCGACCCGCGCTGAACGACCTGTCGCAACCTTTGTTCGATTTCCTGCAACACACCTGAGGGGTTTTCCGCGAGTCGCAGGCTTGCGCCCCGCGTGCGACAGGCTTAGGGCGACGGACGGGATTAACAGCTTGGACATCGTCGTGGTCGACCTCAGTCAGTATCTGCCGATACTGTTATTCGTGCTCGTGGCTTTCGGGCTCTCGATCCTGTTTGTGGTCGCGCCCATGGCGGTGTCGCGCCTCACGGGCACCCACAATCCCGATGCCGAAAAGCTCTCCGAGTATGAATGCGGCTTTCCCGCGTTCGAGGATGCGCGCAGCCAGTTTGACGTGCGCTTCTATTTGGTCGCGATCAGCTTCATCGTGTTCGACCTTGAAGCCGCCTTCCTGTTCCCCTGGGCTGTGAGCTTGGGTGAGACGGGATGGGTGGGCTGGAGCGGCATGATGGTGTTCCTGTTCATCCTCGCGGTCGGCCTCGCTTATGAATGGAAGAAAGGGGCGTTGGACTGGGAATGAAAACTATCGTTACTCCTCCCCAAGGACTGCCCGACATTTCTGCGCTCACGACCGCCCTTGGCGGTGAGGTGCGTCAGCCGGATGCGTCCTATTTCACCGCGATGCAGACCGAGGTGAATGACAAGGGCTTCCTCGTCACTTCGACCGAGGATCTGTTCCAATGGGCGCGCACTGGCTCGCTGTGGTGGATGACCTTCGGGCTCGCCTGCTGCGCGGTCGAGATGATCCACGTCAACATGCCGCGTTATGACATGGAGCGCTTCGGCGCCGCCCCGCGCGCGTCCCCGCGCCAGTCGGACGTGATGATCGTCGCAGGCACGCTGTGCAACAAGATGGCTCCGGCGCTGCGCAAGGTCTATGACCAGATGTCTGATCCCAAATATGTGATCAGCATGGGGAGCTGCGCCAATGGCGGCGGCTATTACCACTATTCCTATTCAGTGGTACGCGGCTGCGACCGGATCGTCCCGGTCGACATCTACGTTCCCGGCTGCCCCCCGACCGCCGAAGCGCTGCTCTACGGCGTCATGCAGTTGCAGCGGAAGATCCGCCGCGTCGGCACGATCGAGAGGTAAGGGCGCATGGCCGTTCACCATTCCGCCCCGAAATTCGCATCGAACGAAGGCGTGATTGACGCGATCAGCGAAAGCATCAGCGTTTGGCTGATCGACGCTGCCGAAGCGCATGGCGAAGTCAGCTTCCGCGTGAAGCGCGACGATATCGCCCGCGTGCTTGAGACGCTGCGCGATGATCACGCTTACCAGCAGCTGATGGAGATCGCGGGCGTCGATTATCCTGATCGGGCCGAACGGTTCGAAGTCGTCTACATGCTCCAGAGCCTGACCAAGAACCACCGCGTGATGGTCAAGTGCTCGGCGAGCGAGGATACGCCTGTGCCGACCGTCACGACTCTGTGGCCCAATGCTGGCTGGCTCGAACGCGAAGTGTTCGACATGTACGGCGTGACTTTCGCTGGGAACCCGGACCTGCGCCGGATTCTCACCGATTATGGCTTCGAAGGCCACCCGTTCCGCAAGGACTTCCCGATGACGGGTTACACCGAATTGCGCTATTCCGAGGAGGAGAAGCGGGTGGTGTACGAACCGGTTGAACTCGCGCAGGAAATGCGCAGCTTTGACTTCCTCAGCCCTTGGGAAGGCGCGGATTACGAACTGCCGGGTGACGAGAAATCGCGCGGCGCACCGACGGTGAGTGACGTGAAGACCACTGAGAAGCCCAGCCAGACCGGGGCAGGCGCTGCGGCTAATGCCAACGCCGAGAAACGTACCTCGGCCGCGCAGAAGGCTAGCACCCAAGACGCCCCCGGAGCGCCCGATCCCACCTCGAAGGAGGGCGGAAAGTGACCATGCAACGCGAAGACTCGCTCACCACCACGGGCGAGGTCATCTCCAACTACACGATCAACTTCGGCCCCCAGCACCCAGCCGCGCACGGCGTGCTGCGTATGGTGATGGAGCTGGATGGCGAAGTGATCGAGCGGATTGATCCGCATATCGGCCTGCTTCACCGCGGCACCGAAAAGCTGATCGAGCACAAGACCTACCTGCAAGCGCTGCCGTATTTCGACCGGCTCGATTATTGCTCGCCGCTGGCAATGGAGCATTCCTATGTGCTCGCCATCGAAAAGCTGCTGAACCTCGAAGTGCCGATCCGTGCGCAATATCTGCGCGTGCTGTTCGCCGAGCTGACCCGCATCTGCAACCACATGCTCAACATGGGCGCGCACATCCTCGATGTCGGCGCGTTCACGCCGAACCTGTGGATCATGGACCTGCGCGAGGACTGCCTCAACTTCTTCGAGCGGGCCTCGGGCGCGCGCATGCACTCGGCATGGTTCCGCCCGGGCGGCGTCCATCAGGACGTGCCGGAGAAGTTGCTGGTCGACATCGGCGACTGGCTCGACAACCGCTTCTTCCAGCTGTTCGAGGACGCGATGAGCCTCGTCATGGACAACCGCATCTTCAAGCAGCGCAACGTCGACATCGCCGTAGTCAGCCGCGAGGACGCCATCGCATGGGGCTTCAGCGGCCCGATGATCCGCGCCGCGGGCCTGCCGTGGGACCTGCGCAAGTCGCAGCCCTATGACGTCTACGACCGCATGGAGTTCGACATTCCGGTCGGCACCAATTCGGACTGCTACGACCGCTTCATGGTGCGCGTGAAGGAAGTCTACGAGAGCGCGAAGATCATCCGCCAGTGTCTGCGCGACATGCCGGGCGGCCCGATTGCCTCGCAGGATGCCAAGGTGGTCCCGCCCAAGCGCGGCGAGATGAAGCAGTCGATGGAAAGCCTGATCCACCACTTCAAGCTCTACACCGAAGGCTTCCACGTCCCCGCGGGCGAGGTCTATGTGGCGACCGAAAGCCCCAAGGGCGAATTCGGCGTCTATCTCGTCAGCGACGGCACCAACAAGCCCTACCGCTGCAAGATCCGCCCCACGGCCTTCTCGCACCTCCAGGCGATGGACTTCATGTCCAAGGGCCACATGCTCCCCGACGCGACCGCCATCCTCGGCGCGATCGACGTGGTGTTCGGGGAGTGTGACCGGTGAGGGCTGTCCGAGTTGTCATAACGATACTTGGCATCATGGCGGCCATCGTCATGGCCAAGATGGCCCAATATGCAGCTGTCGACGCCCTTGGTGATCGCCTCGGTTTTAACTGGGCATCGACGATTGGCCTCGTTCCGGTACTGGCGATCTATTGGTTCGCAGCAGCGAAGCGACCGGACCTTTTCAAATTCAAAGGCAAACAGCGTGGCTGACCGTACCCCCGCACCCGACACCCCCGAACTGCGCGCCCGCTGGAGCGCGTTCGCGTGGACGCCGGAAAACAAGACAACCGCCGATTGGCACATCGCCAAGTATCCCGAAGGGCGTCAGCGTTCGGCGGTGATGCCGCTGCTCGATCTCGCCCAGCGGCAGGTTGGCGCTGAGACCGATACGCAGGGCTGGCTACCACTGCCCGTGATCGAATATGTCGCGGCCTATCTCGGGATGCCGGTTATTCGCGTGCTCGAAGTCGCCAGCTTTTACTTCATGTACAACCTCAAGCCCGTCGGCAAATTCCACGTCCAGGTGTGCGGCACCACGCCCTGCATGCTGCGCGGCTCGGACGACATCATCGCCGCCTGCAAGAAGCGCGGGATGGAGAAGGGCCACGTTTCGGCCGACGGGCTGTGGACCCTCACCGAGGTCGAATGCATGGGCAATTGCGCCACCGCGCCGATGGTCCAGATCAATGACGACAATTACGAGGATCTGACGCCGGAACGCCTCGATGCGGTGCTCGATGCGCTGGCGGCGGGGCAAACGCCCAAGGCGGGCACGCAGGAGCCGGGCCGGCACACCTCCGAACCTGCGGGCGGGCCGACCACGCTGACCGCGATGGTCGATGCCAACCACGATTACCGGGGCGAGTGGTAAGGTGATCGAAGCCGCCTCCCTCCTTGGTGCGCTTGTGCTGGCGTTCATCGCCTACAAGCTGCTGATGGGCGTGATCCGCATCGGCGTGATCCTGCTCATCATCGCGGTGTTTGCCGGGCTGTGGAACTCGGGAGCGATCGGATGAACCCGCTGACGCTGATGTTCGCGCTCCTCGGCCTCACCGGCTTTGCGCTCGGTGCGATCCTGACGGCGACCGGCCCCTTCGAGATGGGCGTGATTATCATGGGCCTCGGCCTTGTGTTTCAGGTGATTTCGCTGGTGCGCATCAAGCGCGCCAAGAACAAGGGAATGCAGTGATGCTGGCTGACAAGGACCGCATCTTCACCAACCTTTATGGCTTTCAGGACTGGAGCCTGAAGGCGGCGCAGAAGCGCGGGGACTGGGACAACACCAAGGCGCTGCTCGCGCGCGGGCAGGACGCGATCATCGAGGAAATCAAGGCATCCGGCCTGCGCGGGCGGGGCGGGGCGGGCTTCCCGACGGGGCTCAAGTGGTCCTTCATGCCCAAGGAATCGCGCGACGGGCGGCCGAGCTTCCTCGTCATCAATGCCGACGAATCCGAGCCCGGCAGCTGCAAGGACCGCGAGATCATCCGCCACGATCCGCACAAGCTGGTCGAAGGCGCGCTGGTCGCGGGGTTCGCGATGCGCGCGCGGGCGGCCTATATCTACATCCGCGGCGAATATATCCGCGAGGCCGAGACGCTCCAGAAGGCGATCAGCGAGGCCTATGACGCCGGGCTGATCGGCAAGAACGCCTGCGGTTCGGGCTACGATTTCGACGTGTTCATGCACCGCGGCGCGGGCGCTTACATCTGCGGCGAAGAGACCGCGATGATCGAGAGTCTCGAAGGCAAGAAGGGGCAGCCGCGCCTCAAGCCTCCGTTCCCGGCGGGCGCAGGCCTCTATGGCTGCCCGACCACGGTGAACAACGTCGAATCCATCGCGGTCGCGCCGACGATCCTGCGGCGCAGCGCGGCTTGGTTCAGCAGCTTCGGGCGCGAGAACAACAAGGGCACCAAGCTGTTCCAGATCAGCGGCCACGTGAACAAGCCCTGCGTCGTCGAGGAATCGATGAGCATCCCGTTTGAAGAGCTGATCGAAAAGCACTGCGGCGGTATCCGCGGCGGGTGGGATAATCTGCTGGCGGTCATCCCCGGCGGTTCGTCCGTGCCGCTGGTGCCTGCTGCGCAGATCCGCAATGCGCCGATGGACTTCGACGGGCTGAAGGAACTGGGCTCGGGCCTCGGCACGGCGGCGGTCATCGTGATGGACAAGTCGACCGATATCGTCCGCGCGATCAGCCGTCTCAGCTATTTCTACAAGCACGAAAGCTGCGGCCAATGCACCCCCTGCCGCGAAGGCACGGGCTGGATGTGGCGCATGATGGAGCGCCTGCGCACCGGCGACGCCGCGATCGAGGAAATCGATATGCTCCAAGAGGTCACCAAGCAGGTCGAAGGCCACACCATCTGCGCGCTGGGCGATGCGGCGGCATGGCCGATCCAAGGGCTGATCCGCCACTTCCGGCCTGAACTGGAGCGGCGGATCAACGAGCACAACGCGCAATTCCAAGAGGCAGCTGAGTAATGCCTAAAGTCACCGTAGACGGTCAGGAAATCGAGGTCCCGGCGGGCGCGACTGTGCTGCAGGCGTGCGAGCTGGCGGGCAAGGAAATCCCGCGCTTCTGCTATCACGAGCGGCTGTCGATTGCCGGCAATTGCCGCATGTGTCTGGTCGAGGTGAAGCCCGGGCCGCCCAAGCCGCAGGCCTCCTGCGCGCTGCCGGCTGCCGAGGGTCAGGAAATCCGCACCGACAGCCCGATGGTCAAGAAGGCCCGCGAGGGGGTGATGGAGTTCCTGCTCATCAACCACCCGCTCGATTGCCCGATCTGCG
>VFQO010001212.1_pt1 | contig 20954 bp, 14 predicted proteins | sample 3512331 | NCBI WGS metagenome assembly VFQO01 (sample SAMN10412371, study PRJNA504923) | tailings metagenome | isolation source: Replicate 3 from Balatoc abandoned mine | place: Philippines: Itogon, Benguet | collected 2017-08-28 | reverse complement strand
CGTGCCGCTTTCCACCTGCGACGGGCAGGAAGCGCGCGAGCGGGTCGCGATTCTCGCAGCGCAGTTCGACAGGGTGCGCCGGACCGTGAACGCCTATTTCGATCTCAACCAGACGCTCGATGCCGATACGATTCGCGGCATGTTCGAGAACGAACTGCGCCATTGCCTTGCGCGGCTGATCGGCGAGTTCCACGCATCGTCCCGCGATCCGGTCGCGCTCGTCAGCGAGCACCGCGCCAAGGCCAGCGCCTATGATCTTGCGCAGCGGCCCGGGCGGATCGTCGAACTCACGGACGAGCACAAACGAAAGCTGGTCGAGGCCGGCCATGACGAGCATGCCGTCGAGGAGGTGGCGATGGAACTCGACATCTTCTGCGGCAAGCACTCCGTCAGCGACGAGATGCTCGAACTTGTGGCCGAGGGGCTCGGCATAGAACCCACAGACGCGGTGATCGGCCGCCTCAAGCACATCCAGCTTCAGGCCTTCGCCGAGGCGCACCGCCTCGCTGCCCACTTCCTCGACGATGATGTGCAGGCGTCCTTTGATCAGGAGGAGGCGCTGCTTGCCAAGCGCCGAAAGAACGGCGAGCCGCTGACCTTTGCGCCACCGACCCCGTTGCCACCACCGCCCGCCGCGTTGCCCCCGATCGCGTCAGCCCCCATGCCACAGATGGCCGCAGGCAGAGAGGACTGCCTGTTCAAGACCTACCACGCGACCACGTTCAGCGAGGTCATCCCAAAGATCCTTCGGCTCGCCAAGAAGGGGAAGCACTGGAACCGGGGGCTGGCGCAATACGAACGCGTTCTGCGCACTTTCGCTTGGGTGACGGGCGACAAGCCTCTGGGCGACTACAACCACTCCGACGTCGCCAAGTTCAAGAACGCCCTCCTCGAGATGCCGCGCGACTACAGACCGGCGAAAGACTTCTGCAGGCCGTTCGAGCAGGTGGCTAAGAGCTTCAGGCTCAACGAAGAAAATGCCCGATCGATCAATACCGTCAAGCGGGACCTTGCCTATATGTCGACCGCCTACGAAATTCTGGCTGAAGATGAGTGGGCGCCGAGGGCAGAGAATACGAAGGCGCTCGATTTCACTAAGGTGAAGTTCGGCAAGCACAAGAAGGTATCGGAAGAGACCGAGCGGGAACCCTGGACGGTTCCTCACATGCAATGCCTCTTTTCGTCACCGATTTGGACGGGGGGTGGCGGTCACCTCCGACGTCTCGACGCAAACGGCGGGACGGCGATCTATCACGACGCCGCTTATTGGCTGCCGCTCCTGCTGTATTACACCCACGCCACCCTGAACGAGATCGCCGGCCTTCGGCTTGACGAGGTGAACATCGACCATGCCGTGCCGAACCTCGTGATCAAGAACAACGATCTTCGCGCTGAGAACGGTGTCGATGGCGGCCTCAAAACTAAAAGTCGTGGCCGCGTGATCCCGCTCCATGACGAGATCCTCCGCCTCGGCTTCGCCGATTACGTGCGAGCGATCCGGGCAGAAGGACAGGGGGCCCTCTTCCCGGAGCTATACCTTAACGATGCGCGGGTCGGTGGGCACCAGTTCCGCAATATTGCCTGGGGTCACATGAGAAACTGGATCGGGCTGCACATGCCGATCCCGGTCAACGAGGCATCAGGCAAGCAGGCCGACATGCACTCGATCCGCTCGCTCGGCTCGAGCTTCTACGCAAGGTCCGAAGCTCCCGATTTCATGCGGGCGGACGTGATGGGCCATGCGCGGACGGGCACGAACGCCCTGCACTACTCCAAGCGGGCCAAGACGCACGGGGTCGATCAGGTGCTCGCCGAATACAAGGCGTTCATGGCGAGGTGGACCGATGTGGCGACCGACCATCTCCAGCCGCAACCGGTGAAGCTGCTGCCGATCAATCACCGGTCGCGGACGGGCAAGCCGCGCTTGAAGCGCTCATAGTCATCGCGCGGGGCTGCCGCAGTCAGCGGCAGCCCTTCCGTCGCGTTCCTTTAAGGATTCCGGCAGGAATGCGGACGGGGTTGAGGGTCAGCGCCGGCCCCTACCCATTGGAGCCGCTAGCGGCTCATGGATCAGGCTGCTTCCTTGAGCCGCTCGATCTCGCGGGCGAATTCGAAGCAAAGCTGGTCGCGCTCGTCATCGGGTAGCCACTTCGCCATGTTCGGGAAAACGATCGTCCAGACCCGCTGCTTTTTCTCGGGCCATGGCACATCCGGGGCCGCGCGCGCGGTTTCGAGGATACCGTGAAGGCGCTGCCGAACGCGGTGGGGATCCGGCACGATATCGGGCTGGGCGACCTCGGCCATCAGGCCATCGCCGTCTCCGAACATGCTGAATTGACCGTCAGTCATCTTCTGCTTCCGTCACGGGCGCAACAAGGCCCAGCTCTTCACGGCTCAAAGTATCCTCAAGCACCTCGGCCAAGACAAGGTCTGCCTGGTCGAACCAGTGGAGAAGTTCGTGGATGCGCGCCGCGACGTCGCGGAACTGCGGCCAATAGGTTGGACCGTCGAGGCCTTCGCGGGCGTCAGCCCAGCGCTTGAGGACGCGATAACCCGATACGGCGAACTCCCACACGCGTTCGGGCAGACCGTCGAACTTGCCGGTGCCGTCGGCGCAGAAGAACCATTCACCGGCATCACCCGTGACAAGGCCGATGGGACCTGTCGCTTCTGAGCGCAGGCGGCAGAAATCCTTTAGCTTGAAAGCTCCGCCTGGTTCGCGGGCGAAGGATTCGACCGCCCGAATTTCCCGACCGATGGCAACCGCGCGGTGAAAAAGGCCAGGGTGAGCCGGAAACGGGATGTGCGGGAAGGTGTCCTCGAGGTCTTCGGCGAAGCGCACCGAGTAGCTGGTGGCGGAGAGCAAAGCGAGGATGGCGTCGAAAAAATCCTCCGGGCTGATCGTCTGGCCGTAAGCTTCTGCAAGCGCCGTGAGAATCTCCGGGTTAATGTTATGAGCGTCGGGGCCCCTCCGTCGGTCATAGAGCGGGAATGCGTAGCCGCCTCGTTCGCTAAGCGCTTGGTAATCCGGATAGATAGAGTGCAGCCAAACTGCCGTTCCACCACCAGTGCCGAACGGCATCGCGTAAATACATCGATTTTCACTGCTCCAAGCAGCTGACAATTCTGTCCTGATGTATTCGACAAATCGCTCATCACCGTAAAGATATCTAAAGTCGAGAGGTCTGAAGGCAATTTTTCGAATGAAAGAAGCGTCGAATGATGCCTTCCGGGCTGAATTGTATTTCGTCGCGGAACCACTCTTGAATTTCTTTTTGGCCTCGTCGTCACTAGCCGACAGAAAATTCAGGATGTTTTGGGACACCCCTTGGCGTTCGACCGCATAAACTAAGTCGTCACGTGCCGTCTGGGCGCCGCCTGCGCAGAATACAAAGCAGTCCTCCAAACTCAGGCCCTCGAAATCTGGGAAGGCGGTAGGCCGGAAGTCGTCGAGCGGTCCCCGCTCAACTAGCTTCCAATCAAACAATTGCTCAGTTGTATTGAGCCATTCCAGCTTTGATTGGCGTGAAGTTCGTCCTGAGTCCCATGCGTCACAATAACGAATTTCAGCGGGGCCACCGGAATCCTTCCCATCGGCAACCGCAATTGTGATGCAAACACCTACCCGGATATCAAATACGTTCTGATCATTCGAAATACTCGCACGAGCACCGGTCCTTCCGTCTCCACGGAGATCGAGTATTTCTATCCTCGAAAAATTCTCTCGCAACTTCTTACGCAGTCCTGCATAAGGCTTACCGGTCAGGAATTTCCTATTGCTGATGAAAACGATGACGCCCTTTTGAGGAGCATTTTCTGCTTCAAAGAGCTTCCAAATACTCCAACGCCAGAAGGCTACAGATAGCTCTGGGAAAGTGTTTAATTGATTACCCCAACCGGCATCACTGACGGGCTTCTTTAAATCAGCCCACTTCTCATCCATCCAACGGCCAACAAGTGTTTCATTCTCACCCTTCTTGAGTCGTCTATAGGGCGGGTTGCCAATGATCGCGAGGATCTGCTCGCGCGCCTTGATTTCGTTGGCGCGCGCGCGTTCCTCGTCGATAGGGATGCCCGCCATCCCGAGATTGCCGATCGGCGTGACCGCATCAGGGCGGCTTAAGGTGTCGGTGAGATACACGCCCAGCCTCGGCAGCTGGATCAACTGCGGTTCATCTTCGCCGTCGTCCGGCGGACGATGCGAGAGGGCATGATGCAGCCGATAGTGCGCCACCGCATAGGGCCCGATCAGCATTTCGAACCCGAACATCCGGCTGGCAAGGCTCTTCAATGCCATGCTCGCCGCCGGGCCGCCTTCCTCCTCCATCACTCGGTCGCGAACGCGTTCGGCGATTCCGAGCAGGTATGTGCCAGTGCCGGTCGCGGGATCGAGAATGGTCACGTTTTCATCGCGCAGCCCATTGGTGCCCAGATCATCGCGCAGCACGCGGTCGAGCGCGCCGACCATGAAGCGCACGACCTGGATCGGGGTATAATACACCCCGTAGCGTTCCCGTGCGGCCGGGTCGAAGACGCTAAGGAAGAACTCGTAGAAGGTGATGATTGGGTCGCTGCCGTCCTTGCGCGGTGCGAGGATCTTGGGGTCGAAGCAGTTGACTGTGTCGATCATCACCTCGAAGCCAATGCCGACCGAGTTGATGACGCGCTCGTCGCTGATGGCCTCCATGGTGCCCTTCATCAGCGGGTGTTCATTCGGCATGTGGCGCCAGGCCTCGGCGTCGACGAGTTGCTTGTCCTTTTCTACCTCCGTGCTTGCGAGGTGCTCGCGCACCAACAGCAGACCGAATGCGAGCGTCTGCGCGAAGGCCGAGGAGAACAGCGCGTCGAAGTCCGAGGATGCATAGCCGCCCGCCTCGGGGTGGGCGTAGAGCACATTGCGATAGGTGCGCCGCACCAGCATCAGCGGGTCGTTCTTGTCGGCCTCGGGATCGAGTTCGCCCAATCGCTCTTCGACGGCGCTTTTGACGATGCGCGCGGAGTGGGCGAGCAGCTCGGCAAGCTGGACGTCGCTCGTGGCCGTGGGAGGCTGGGCGCGGAATAGGTGGGCGAGAAGTTCAAGGAAGCGCGCCGGATCGTGACCGTCGATCAGGCTGTCGGCGGCAGCGTCCGACATTGCCGGATCGATAGCCTTGGGCGGCAGGATCGTGCTCCTGCCCACCAGCCTGTCGCGTTCGAACAGCTGGAATTCGCAGAAATTGCAAGCCGCCCAGTGCGCCAGCTCCTTGAGGCGCTCATACTGTTTCTTGTCGTGCTTGACCTTCCATTGCTTTGGATCGGCGGGCTTTGACGGGGCCTTCAGCTCGATAAAGGCGCGTGCCGGCTGCCCCGGCTTGATCAGGGCAATGTCTGGCCTGCCAACGCCCGGCTTAGTGTATTCCGGCGAGACCGTCATCGCTGGCACCGGCCCCAGATAAGGAATGAGGTGCTCGACGAGCCGCTGGAACTGGGGCGCGAGAGCGGGCTCGCTAGCGGCGGCGTTGCTGCGGAGCTGCTTGCGCATCTCCGCAGCGTAGGTCTTCAGGATGGTCGAGATTTCGGACTGCATTTCCGATGCCTAGAGTTAGCGGGCGGGCTTGTCATGCGGATTTGCTCGGCAATCCCGCCAGCGCAATTGTAGCGGCACGGCTAGTCGCCTCGACGTTCGCCGTTGACCTTATGCCGCCTCTCGATCCTCGCCGATCAATTGCTCCAGATGGGCGCTAAAGGCGCGCAGTTCGGCAGCCAGTGGGTGAGCCGTGCGCTGCCGCAGGAAAGCACCAATCATGCCGATCACGGCCGGCTCAAACCGAAGACCGGGGGCATTTTGGGCGATGCGCCATGCCACCATGACGATAGCGGTGATCAGCGTATCCAGCTCGCAATGACCCAGCAGCAAGTGCCAGTCAGCGACCGTGCGGGTCTGGAAAAAGTGGGCCTTATTGCGTAGCAGGGTGAGCGGCACGCCAATGCGGTAGGCGACCTCCGAGAGGTGGTGCCACGTCTTTCCGCCCGATTTCATTGCGAGAGAGAGGTCGATGTGCATCCGCTGGCGGTTGCCAAATACGGGCTCGCGAAACTGCGGTGGCAAGGCCAGCCCGTATTCCATCGCGGTGAGCGCGAGCACTTGGTGATCGACCGGCACCCCGCCCCAGCTCACGACCGTGCGGTCGGCACTCTCGGCAAGACTGTCGAACAATGCCTTGGTAACCGCGCGGCTAGACCGGTGTGTGTATTCGCTCCACGATTTAACCGGGCCGAAGGCTACGGTGCCGTCCGCCGCAATGTCTAGCTCGAAAAGTGCGGCTGCACTGATGCGGCGCGCGGCGATCCGGTTGTGCTGACAGTCCGGGTGGATGGCGCGTGTGGCGGCGATAAGTCTGTGATCCCATGCGCTTTCAGTATCTATGAAGGTATATTTGAAGGAACGGGGCGTAGACATTTGTATTCTCCTTGGAACGATAATGCAGCGGCTGCTGCGGACATTTGGTTGACCAGTTTTGCGGGTTCAGAATGGCAGTGGCTTGGTTTGTTCGAGCACACGCCAGGCCTTGAAGGCGGCGAACAAGACCTTGGCCTCCGTCCCGCGGCAGTAGGCGGCGGTGTAGATCGCCCAGAGCGCCATCGCTTCTTCCGGCGCGCGCCGCTTGCGCTGCAGTGGCGTGGACCAGGCATCGGCCATTTCGAGGCCGAGCCCCCTTCCAGCGTCGACCAGCTGCGCGTCGCTGATCTGGACCGGGATGATGGTATTGTCCGGCAGCTGGCGCTGGATCAGGTCGAGATCCGTCGCGCCGGGGGCTGCGCCGGTTGCATGGGCATGGCGGTGTGCCTGCGCATCGATCTTCGGCATGCGAACCAGCAACTCGGCACCGGGCGGTATGCCGGCGCACAGGTCATCGATGATCTTCGCCCGCAGCGTGCGGCGATGGAACGCCTTGTGCAGCACATCGAAGCGGGCCTGCCTACGCCCGAAGCGCTCGACGGTGAACAGCGCCAGCGTGCTGATGGCGGAGCCCGGTGCGAACTCCGGGCGGTTGCGGATGATGATGAGCGAGGCGAGCACGGGCGCGTGCAGCGAATGGGTCATGGTGGTGATGTTCCTTGCGCAAACGCAAGCGGGCGGCGCTTCCTGGGGAAGGCGCCGCCCGCATTGCTGGTAGTGACGTGATGGAGGGGATGGCCTCCGCCTCAGGCGAAGCGGAGCTCGCCCGACCTGTGCGGCCAGACGCTGTGCCCCAGAGTGCTGGCCTTCATCCTGCGCCGGAGTTCGCCCCAGCCCCGATCCGCACCGGCCGAAGCCTTATCCCGCTTCGGCGGTGACACCTCCCGGATCTGCCCCTGCGCATCGAAGGCAAAAGCCCGCCCTGCGCAGGCGGAGATGAGGATCATGGGCGCGCCCTCCTTCTCAATGAAGGGATGCACCATCATGACCTCTACGCCCGTGGGCACAGGGCGCACCAGCACGATGCCGCTGCAGATACTGGTGAACCTGTCCTCGAACCGCCCCGCCAGCCAAGGCTGTCCGGTCCAGGCGGCGATGCTGCTGATGACCTCGACGGTGTCCTCCATGCTTCCGCAGGTGGCGACAACGCCGAGCCCGCCGTCCGGCAGCGGAACATCGAGAGGAGCCGATGGACAGATCAGCGCCCTCGGCAGGGCATAGGGCAGCGCGCGGCGGGGGCAGGCCCCGCCGATATACAAATCGATCATTCTTCATGTTTCCTTGTTGGAGTGGCGGACCCCCGGCAGGGGGTCCGAAGCCTTTTCCCCTCACCGGGACGGCTCACTTCATCACTTCATCTGAGGTATCTGGGCCATCCGCCTTCCGGCACGACCGGCGTCCAGCTGCGCTCGTGGCGATAGCGCTCGGTGGCCGGCAGCTCGACGATGCTCGGCTCCATACTGACCGTCTCGCGATACCAGGCCAGCTCGGCATCGTATTCGCGATCCCGCACATGCTTGTGCCACAGCGCACCCTGGCCCTGCTTGCGGAAGCGATAGCCGCGATCCTTGAGCGCGTCCTTCGCATTGAATGGCGCTCTGGTCGCCTCGAAGCGCCAAGCCGGCGCCGCCATGGCGGCAAGCAGTTTTGCCATCACGCTCTCGCCATCCGCGCAGGTATGGGCAAGAAGCTGGGTCAGCGACAGCACGTCCTGCCGTGCCCGGTGGGCAGAGGGCGGATAGTAGCCCGATTGCATCAAAAGGTAATTCTGCGGTCCGGGTTCGAAGCCGAGGTTGCGCCAGTTCACATCCTTCATCGCGCAGCCCCAGTTCATGCGTGGCAGATCAGGCAGCAGCGCTTCGAGGAATGGGCGATCAAAGGCCGCATTGAAGGCGATAACCCCCTCGCAGGATGCGATGCGCTCGGTCAGGCTCTGCCGATTGATCCGCTGGCCTGCGAGCATGGCATCGCTGAGCCCGGTGAGCGCGACGATTTCAGGCGGTAGCGGATGGCCCGGATCCTCCAGGCCCTCCCCGATCGAGCGGATGCCGACGACATTCCCTACCCTATCAACTTCCACCCGGGCGGCGCAGACCTCGATCACGCGGTGCCGGATCCAGTCCAGACCCGTGGTCTCCACATCGATCAGGCAGATCTGTCTCAGGCCATCCGCTTGCTCTGGCGAAACGGGCGGCCATTCCGCCCGCGTTCTCGCGGGGCGCAGGGTGCGGACCCCGGCCTCCCCGCGTGCGTATTCGTCACCGCCGGGTGCTCCGGCGGCGTTGCTCTTCGTCTCGTTCATGATTGAACCTCGCTTCTGGCGAGGCTGGCCGAGGGAAACTTTTCCCCTCTCCTACCAACCTCGCCTGCGAGGCGCAGCCGAGGAGCTTTTCCTAATGCGGATGCATGCGCTGGGGATCAACGAGACCGGATCGAAATGATCACCTGCCCTGAATGGAGTATTCTGTTAGTGTCACTGGCTCAAGCTTCATCGAGACCGATTTGCACTTGTTCTTTGCTTAGGCTATAAGAGAAGCTTAAAGGACTACCCTGCACATGTATCAACTCATTCTTATGGCCCTTGGCATTTATTGGCTTGAGAAGCTTCGCGCATCGCAGCACGTTGATGTTTCCTGCGAATATCAGAGAGCAATTGCCTGCTTCTCTGTGAATACTGATGGCAGAAAGGCGCATGATGCCGGTCGGCTTCTTGAGATCGCCTTGAGCCATCCCCCTCAAGGCTGGGCTGCCCAGTAACTCCTTCTTCTTCGGCTGAACCGCAGTGCTGCGTTCGCGCGGCGCTGCTTCCTTTACGCTGAGATCGTCGCCTTTTCCGTCTCCCAAATTTTGGTTTCAAACGGAGCGTCGATCTCGCAGCGACGAGAAGAAGACATGACCAATTTCAAGAAAGCGCCCGCCTATGACAAGGCAAAGGCGACACTCGATTCCCACCTGGCGAAAACCGGCAAGATCCTGACGATCCGGCAGCTGAAGGCCGCGTGTGGCGGGGTCGGCAGCAACGAAACTTACCAGCAGTATATGGGACAGTGGCGCGAGGATCGCATGAAAGCCTCGGGGCTCAATGCGACCCTTCTGGCCATAAGGAACCAGACGGAGTCGCATGCTGCAATCATGAAGAGCCTGATCGATCAGGCCATGCTGCAGATTGCCTTGTCTGCCGTTGCCGATGACATTGTGGCCACCGATGCAGAGAAGGTCGAGGAAATCGACCCAGACTGCGAGATCGATGGCGAACCCGTTCTCCGGACAGAGGGCGAGCAGGTATCGGAAGGCAAAGCCGACGATCCGAATAGGATCGAGAGCGCCGGCTCTTCGTGTGCCACCCCAGTGGCACCGGCGCATGAAATGAGCCGTTCCGAAGAGCCCGCAATCTCGTCGACGCCGGAGCGAACGCGTTCGGCAGACGAGATCGATGCGCTCGCGAAGGCATTCGTTGCCAGCAGCGAGCCCCTTTTCCTCGATGCATCGGAAAGCCCTTCCGGGAGCGAGGACCACACACAACACGGCGATCATGTTGAGAGCCGTTCGGCACTTGTGCCGACTGTTCAAGACACAACGACAAACGCCCATGCGTCGCTCTCTCGGTTCGACGGCGGTGGTCAGCAGGCCACCTTGCCGCTCGAATCGAACAAGCCCGAACAGGGCGAGAGCGACACTTCCGGAGGATCGGCGAATGGCACGGCCTGAGAGCGATCCGACCTGCGGCGGCCATCTGGCCGCCGCTGCCCCGGGCCGAAAGGCAGGAGGGGCACACCTTCGCCATGCACCGTCATGGCGGCGAACGGGGGGTAATTCGCAGAATTACCCCGGAGTGAGTGACACGTTAATTCAACCTCTTGAGCCGGTTCTGTCCGGGGAACGCGTTCGCCATGGATAAGAAGACGCCACACCGGCCACTGCAGACCTGCGGAAATTCCACCCCGAGGTCGAGCTACTCACCGCAGATCCAGGAGCCCAGTGCTCGCTGGGTTGTTCCTGCCGCTACACTCCTGATGCTTGAATGCCCGTCAAAGGCGTACACGTCCGCCGAACAGAGAGGAAGGTGGCTGAAGGACTTGTACGAAGCAGCGCGAGGCCGGTTAGGCCTGCCTCCTCCGTCACTGAAGACACATGATGACGGGCATGCGCCGCACGTGCATTGCTTGGGAGGTGGCGATCATGACTGAGGCCACCCACTACGCCATCATGCGGATCGGCAAGATCCACAACTATAAGGTGCTGGACGCCGTCGAAGCCCACAACACCCGCAAGATGCCGGCTGGCACTGTCGAAGGTGCCCCGCCCCCTGTCGACTGGGTGAAGATGACCGGAAGCTTTCGCGAGCGTGCGCAACAGATCTTCGCTGAAACGGGAGCGAGCTGGGATAAGGGCAAAATTCTGGCTGTTGAAGTGCTCCTCACAGCCTCTCCGCAATGGTGGGCGAACGCGTCCCGCGAACAGAAGGAGGAATGGGTAAAGGCAAACTGGCGATACGCGCAGGACAAGGCCGGTCCGGGCCTTCTCTCATTCATTCCTCATCTCGATGAAAGCACGCCGCACATTCAGTTCGTCATGTTGCCGCTCTACCATGCAGCAGAAAAGACACGTGGCACGAAACCCTCAAAGCCTGAAAGCATCGCCCGCCGAGTCAAAAAGGAGGCGGCAGCCCCAAAGATATGGCGGCTGTCCTTCCACGAGCTTTTTGGCGGGCACCGTGACAAGCTGGCTGACCTTCAGACCGAATACCATGGCTACGTCGCCCACGTGGGCCTCACCCGCGGCCGCGACACCCGCGGCCTCGAAATCCGGCACCAAACCTTGAAAGAATACAAGTTGAAGCTTCAGCAGGAGGAGCGCGAACTGTTCCAGCGGCAGAAGGAACTGGATGCGGAATGGGCTAAGATAGCCGAGGAACGCGAGGTGCGGGACCACTACAATCAGCAGCTTGAGGAGAAGCACCGATGGGTGAAAGAAGCTGAAGAGCGCGTTGAGAAGCTCCTTGCCGCGCAAGCCGCGCAAGCCCGTGACATACGGGCCCGGGCGGAGGCTTTAAGTCAGGGAGAGCGAGATCTTGCACAGCGTTTGCAGGCTATGGAACAGCGCGAAGCCGCAGCCGCGAAACAGGAGGCCGCGTTAGAGCGAGAGCAATCCGTGCTCGATCAGCGCGCAAGAGAGCAGGCTCAGATAGCGGAACACCAAGAAGCTGTGCGCGAGGCGTTGGAAAGGGAGAAAGCGGAGGCACGATCAAGAGACGTTGCACTTGATGGGCGTGAGCGCAGGATCCTCGATAGAGAAACCCGCATCAACCAGCGCGAAATCGCCGTAGCAAAACGCGAACGCACCGTCGACACCATCATGACACAAGTAGGGGTCCTTGCCGGGATTCTGACAGGTCGGCTCCCGGCAACATGGAGCAATTCAGTTGCCGCGCCACAGATCGACCGGAAGGCGCTCTCATCGGAAGAGCGGTTGGCGATGGAGGAGCCCGTGCCAACGTGGCTGAATACCGCGATGCGCCATGCCATAGGTTTTGCCGGGCAGCGCAATCGGCTTGGTCAGCGCGTTCAAAAACTTCGTCAAAAGCTCATGGCGCGCCTTGCAGGGATTAAACAGGCGGAACTCGATGTGGCCGCCACGTTCCAGGCCGCGGCAGCTAAACAGAAGGTGATCGATAGGGACCGAGCGGCAGTGGACCAGATGATTAAGGTCGCAAACCAGAAGACGCTTGAGGCTGAAAGATTGTCAACGGCGGCGACCGAGGAAGACCGGGTGGCGAAAGCGTCCATAAGGGAGGCCGACCGGCGAATGGCGCAGGCCGACGCGGCTGAAGCTGCGGCGCGAGGGCTGACCGAGGAATTGTCGCAGACGCGGCTTGCCGTCGATGAGGCAAAGTCAGAACTCGAAGCTATCCAGTCGCAGATCCGCACCGGTCGATCCGAGGTTACCGCAGCCAGCGAAAAGCGGGACGCGGCTCTTGCAGAGGCCGATACCAGTCGAGTGCGGCGAGAAGCGGAAGAAGCGAAACGGGAACGGCTGACTCGCGAAATGGCGGCTTTGCAAGCTAGGCGTGACGGATTGGAAATTGAATGTGGCGTGCTCCGTGATGAACGCAGAAAGCTCGTGGCGGAAGCTCGGTCACTGCAAAACGAGCGCGCCGCGTTCGACAAGGAAAAGGAAGCCCATACACTTTCAACCAAACTACTGGCGGCCATCTTTGGTTCTGAACGGCATGCGCGAATGCGAGGCACGCAGCTCGAGGTGTTCCCCCCGGACAAAATCGACGGTGCTCCCATGGAGACAATCGACGTAAGCGGCTTCGCCCCTTGGTTGCCCCCGCTCGTCACTCTTTATTCGGATTTGGGCGAGCAACGATCCGGCTTTAGGGAAATCCAGACGAAGCTCACCAATCGCTTTCAGAGTTTGGCAAGCCAATATCCGGACGACCGAGAGAAGCTGCAGAAGCAGGTTGATGAGGACGAAGCAGCTCGCGCGGCGATTCTCAGGCGAATGCATTTGCCGGAGAATATGGGAATAGGTTGATCTCGAGAGCGCTGGAAGCGTTTGCTTCGGCTTAAATTTGACCGCCGTTTGAACGACTTGGAAGATATGACCAAGGAACTCGACTTATGAATCGTGCTGATCGTCGGAAACTACGCGCCGAGAAACTGGGTAAGGTTAGCTCTCATCCTGTCGCCAAGCGACTTCTCTCCAACTATGAAAAGTATGGACGGATTAGTGCCGAGTTTTACACGCAATACGATGATGGTTCAGGCAAGCCCCGATACTTCGATGTATTCAGCGCCAAACTATGGTGCAGTAGGCATAAAGCGATCGTCCCAGTGATTATTGACCAAGCCTTCGTCGAAGAACTATGCAGAAACGGATCGATAAATTCGGAACATCTTGAAATGATCGAATTTACCCAAGAAGTTGCACCAGTTATATTTTTAAATGGAGCAACTAATAATGGACAGATTCTTTTAGATGGAGCTCACCGATATGTAGCATTCGCACGTGAAATCAAAGACAAAGAACTAGAAGATTCCGTTCGAATGATTCCCGCCTACATTCTTGAACCAAAGGAGTGGAAACAATTCGTGATTCCGCAAGCCGTTGCGGAAGCCTTCCAAATGACCGCATAATCGCGATTAACAATAAAAGTGCATGTGGATGACCGAAGTTCAGTCTTCATTCTTTTCGACGATGTGCCGAGGCGTGCTGGCAGGGAGCTCCTTGTTCCTTGGCTTGACGTCGTGTTCAGATATAGCCTCTTCGAACCCCGAAGTCATCCTCCTCGAAGGCGAGATAAATGACCAGATGGTCGCCCGCTTCGTGACCCGGACAACCCCGGAGACGAGGCTGGTTCGGATCCGCAGCGGGGGCGGACAAACATTGGCCGCGCTCGAAATGGCCGATTTCATTCTGGAGAAGAAGCTCGCGGTGGAAGCCGTTGATTTCTGCATATGGGCTTGCGTGCAGTATGTGTGGATGGCGAGCGCGGACCGCCGGATTGCGCCGGATACCCTGCTGGCGTTTCACGGCGGTGCAGCCTCTCATCTGGACCTCTATGCCGAGGATCGCGACGGCGATCCCCGACTGCGTCCATCGCAGTCTCTGGTCGTCGCGGCAGAACGCGAACAAAGCCTCTACAGGCGTCTCGGGATCGATCCGGCGATCCTCTTTGCTGCCAGCTACCTGCGCGACTTTCGCTGCGTTCTCATCGTCGAGCGGGCGAGCGACGGATTTCTGGCGCTGCTGCCTTCATGGGACGTGACAGGAACCCTTCCGACCATGGGCTTCCTAGGTTCCTACGGAGTTACAGTTACCCGAGGTTCGCTGCCGGAAACACAGGCCGACCTCGACCGGGTGCTGGCCAAACTGGGGAACCCCGACCTTCCGAGGATGGTGCTGACACTACCCGAAGACGAGGCGTTAACACTTGAGCAGATCAAGTCCCGGTTTCCCTACAACAGGTTGAAGGAATGCGATTCGGCAGATACTGAAGCCAGGCAAGCCGCCGCTCAGGCTGGAATCCTGTGAACGGCAGCAGTTGCCAACGCCGCCGGACGCCCCTCATGGGGTCGCGTCGAAAATTTCCGCGTCCGGCAGCCAGATGGTCAACGCCGCCATGCCGCTTTCAGGATCCCGCACCGGCCCCGCTCATGGCCGTTGATGGGTGGTTTCCAGCCGCGCCACCGACTCAACATTTCCAATGGGCCTAAACTCGGATCTGCTGTTCGTATGGAGGCAGGCTAACTGCTGAGCGGGTCTGATTGCGGCCCGAACGCTTCGCTGCGTAGAGTGCCTCGTCAGCACGCTGGTAGATAGCCTCGGGACAGTCCCCTGGTGCATAGTCAGTCAGACCAAGGCTCACGGTGAAGCGGACGGACGGGTGCTCTTCGATAGGGACTTCCGCAGCGGCGAGTGTCTCACGCACACGCTCGGCAACTTCGTAGGCATCGACTGCCGTCGTGTCGGGCAGCAGGACGAGGAACTCTTCCCCGCCGATCCTCGCCATCGCATCCTCTGGTCGCAAAGCGACGGTGGTGTGCTCGGCAATTGCGCGTAACACTTTGTCTCCGGCCACATGACCATAGGTGTCGTTGATCCGCTTGAAGTGATCGACGTCGAAGATGACCAAGCTGAATGAGACATTCGTCTGTGCGCCGGCGACGGCTTGCTCAAGCAATTGAAACATCTTGCGACGATTGTAGAGCCCCGTCAGCGGGTCGCATTCCACCAGTCTCTGGAGTTCGCCGTTGGCCTGTTCCAGCTGCATTGTCCGTTCAGCCACGCGGTTCTCCAGCATGCTGTGGGCGCGCAGGATTTCTTGCGACATAGTTTGGAAGTGCGCGGTGAGAGCGCCTACCTCGTCCCTCCTCACCTGCTCGACCTGATCTGACGATCTTTTCGCCACGCGAGCGGTGAGCTGCTTGGTCTCGCTGATAAGCGCACGAAGGGGCTTGCCCACTTTGCGACGCAGGAACACGAACAACAATGCTGCTTGGAGAGTCAGGCACACGAGCGCCGTCACGATTACGCGGCTAAGAGAACGCCGGGCCGGTGCCTCGACGTATTCGGGTGACTGGATGGTCACAGCGAACCATCCCGCGATTGCGATCCGCCGAATGGAAACATACCCGTTGAGCTCGGGCGAGAACCCTGTGAATTGGTCATTCTTGTGTTGTCGCAGAACTTTCCAGAGCGCTTGCAGTTCAGACTCCTTTGCCTTGGTGAGGTCCAGATAGCGCTCTGTGCCTGCCGCACCCTGCTTTATGAAGTCGGGATGGTGGATCAGCCGCCCCTCTGCCGAGGCAAGGATCACCGACGTTCCCGGGTAGTTCTCGAAGTGGCTCGTTGCGAGGATGTCGTCGAGGAGGAGACTGTTCCCCCAAGCGCCGATGTGAACCCCGTCAATATCTATCGGCGTATGGCAGCCGGTCGTCCACGTCTGACCTGTATCGTCGTAGAGTATGGGCTGAAGCGACGTGCAGCGGGTGATGCGCGAGGGATTATTTGCAGGGAGCGTGACGCTGACGAACTCGCTCGAGCGAAAGTCGAGCTCGGGTCCGGCCTCGCGGCGATAGAATAGGAGCTTGTCGGGCCGCTCTGGCGCAAACATGATCAAGGAGTTGTCGGGTGTGAAGAACGACATGCTCTTCAGGTCAGGCCGCGCTCCTTCACCGATGGCATGCACGACCCTTATCGCTGCTGCGATAACCGACTTACGCTCTGCGTCGGGCTCTTCGCCGACGAAGCCTCCGATGCCGCGAACATATCCGAAAGTAGTCCTCGTTCCATCGTAGAGGGCTGGCGAGGTGCGCCGGGTGCCGTCACCTTTCTTCGGCACCATGGCCTCGAAGGCGCTGCGCCGCTCCGCTGCACCTCCACTTCCGAGTTCGGCAAGGAGCAGTTTCGTTGCATGCCGGTGCGCTGCTGTCAGGCGGCGAAACCGGTCCTCCTGCTGCCCCACTACTTCGCGGTTATAGGCGTCCAGACGCTCCAGTGAACGCAATACGCTCTGCTCACGGGCGTCGTGGTAAGAGAGATAGGCCGCCATGATGAACAGGCAGCCGATCAGCAAGGATAATCCTAGCGCAGCCTTCGCAGCGAGCGATCGCGCGAAGAGCGCATGCCACATCACGGGACGGCTAATAGTAAGTTTCGCGGCCACCGCTCAGCGTGACCAATTCAACAGCGGTTTTCATCACCCAGCCCGTCCCTGTCCAGCTAACAAACCCTACTGGGAACAGGTTTCCGGCAGACCCCATCGAGGTGCGTAGTCATACGAGCATGAATGAACTGCGCTGCCTCATGGGAGATTGCCGGCGACAGCGTGGGCAGGCCCTCCCTTCCGCTGAGGGAGACCGCTCTGGGGTCGGAATGAGAAATTCCGGTAATGCCAAACCCTGAGGTGATGGCTGCCTAACTGGTCCCGGAAACGCGTTGATCCGCTCAAAAACGTGTGATTGCGTGGGGTGTCAGAGGATCCAGAATAGGCAAATAGGAGCGGCGCGTCTTGGCACGAAGGCCCAGCGACGTTGTAACGCAGAAAAGTTGGCCGTCAGCCGATTCTACGGGGGGCATGAACGGGCTGACGACCTAGTCGTTTAATCGGGATGTCCCGGGTCGGGGACAGCTTCAGTTAACCTTGACTCGGCCGAGTCGCCCTATAGCGTGTTAAATAAGAGATGAACGGAGCCGCATCGAGCTGTCGGGCTGCGCGTGGTGGCCATTCTTGGGATTGCTAACAGGACCAGTTTCGGTCGCGGTGGATAGTCAGTTGCCAGCGGGTGACTACATCCGTGTCATCCGGACAATCATTGATGCTCCTGGTCCGTCGTTCTGCCTTAACTCAACGGATCCGCCCATGATATTGGCAAGTCGCCTCGCTAAAGCGGTTCCTCCGGCCCGCGGCACGGCGGCGCCGAGACCGACCCCATTGTCACTCACCACGAGGCGATAAGTCTCGCCGGATCGCACAAGGGATACGTCAATCACACCATGCTGATTGTCCGGGAACGCATGCTTGAGGGCGTTGCATACTGCCTCGTTGACGATGATTCCCAACAGAGGAACACCCGTCGTCGAGACTTCGAGGTCGTCGTCAACTTCAATCCTCAGTTCTACCGCCTCGCTGATCAGAGGACGGCAAATATGCTCGATCAGTTCCCGCGCAGAGGTGCTCTCTACTTTATCCGCCTGAAGCGCGCCGTAGCTGTTGCTGAGCGCTGTCAGGCGCTGGCTCAGTCGATCCACAAGCTCCTGGGCTTCAGGACTGCAGCCTTCGCTTTCGGAGCGGATGATGGAGGCAACGATATTGAGGTGGTTTCTTACCCGATGGTGGAGTTCCAGCATCAACAGGTCGCGGGCTTGTAAAGCCTCGCTGAGGGAAGCCTCCAATTCCTTTTGTCTCGTCAGGTCGGCCCAGGCGATCAGGCCGCCGACTATGCTCCCTGCCTCGTTTCTGATCGGACCCGCATTGCACAGGATCGGCACCTTCCGGCCATCTTCTGCTGTGATCAGCCATTCCTCGCCTCGCACGGTCTCACCGGCAATCGTCGCGCGCGTGAGAGGCAAGCGACTGGCATCAGCCATCTCGCCGGTTCTAGGGTCTGATACCCGGTAGGCATCAGGATGCGCATCGACACTGATATTCTCCAGCTGGTCGGTTGAACGCTGGAGGAGCTGAGCGCCGGCGTCGCTTACCCGCATAATCGTAACGTCAGGAACTCGGGCGATCGTTAGGCCGATTGGTAGAGAGCACATCAGGGAATCGAGGAGAGCCGCGGCAGGGCCGTCAAACAATGCCTCAAGCGATCCGTTGGCCAACTGCGTCTGGTTAGCGACACTCACCATTACCTCCGCCCCGCTGTCCACGGTTCGATTATTGCAGAAAGTGCTTTGGATTCGTGGAAAACTATCTTGCTTTTGCAAAAGGCGCAAGCTCCGCCGGGGTGCTGAAGCAAAACAGGCAACCAGAACAGCGGGGGTGCAAGACGACGCTTACACTCGCTTATCAAGTTCCCTTTGGTCGCAGAAAGCATGAGCTGCTGCACCGTCGTAGAGGGTGTGTCTCAAGCGCTCGCCCCCTCGGCCCAGGATGCGCTCGACCAGCGCATGCCTACTCGTTTGTGGCCCTTGCGCCGCGATTCGTCCTGTGTCACATGCTGGTCCACACGCCGTTACACGCGTGTGCCAACCCGCGGTTTTCCGGGCCTTGCGTGTGGTCGGAAATGTGGACTCGCATCCTGTCTCCCCGACCACTTTTCGCCGCCGCCACCCGTTCAGGATGCCGCCGCGTTGGTCTGTTCGAGAATCCAGTCCGGGATCGCCTCCTGCCGCAGGTCGGCAAGTTCCAGCCCCAGCGCGCGCACCGCGTCGTAGCGGTCGCGCGGGGCGTAGTCGGCCGGACGCTGCACGAACACCCTCGCCCCGGCTTCGGACAGGATGTTGAGGCCGCGCACGCCATCGGTGCCGTTGCCCGTCAGCAGCCCGCCCAGCGCCTCGAGCCCGCTGCGCGCCAGCGATCCGAACAGCAGGTCCGCCGAAGGACGGCAGCCGTTGACCGGATCGCGCTCGACCAGCCTGAGACGCGGCGGCGCGCCCGCCTCGACGATCACGTGGCGGGTGGGATCATGCGCCAGCCACACCTTGCCGGGCTCGAGTGAGACGCCGTCGACCGCATCGCCGAGCTGGCACGGCAGCGAGGCGCGCATCGCCCGCACCGCGTTCTCGACCGCGCCGGATTCGGCATCGAACAGCACGATCGTGGGAGGGCAGGCCGCGTCGTAGGCGGCAAGCACCTGCCGCGCTGTCTCGATCCCGGCGGCCCCGCAGGCCAGCGCGACCACGCGCCCGTCGCTGCAATAGCTCGCCGAGGCGCCCCCGCCCGACTGGTCCGCGCCGCCCGGCTGCAACTCGCCGCTCGCCGCCTTGATGACGATGTCGCCGAGCTGGCGCACCGTCGCGTCGAACTCCTCGCGCGAGGTGTGCAGCGGCTTGGGAAAGCAGTGCACCGCGCCCAGTTCGAGCGCCCGCCGGGCGGTGCCGGTGCCGGCCTGGGTGATGCTGGAGAGCATGATCACCGGCAGCGGCCGCGTCGCCATGACCTCTTCGAGGAACTCCATCCCGCTCTTGCCGGGCATCTCGACATCGAGCGTCAGCACGTCGGGCTTGAGCTTTTCGAGCTGGTCGCGCGCGTCATCGGCGTTCTTGGCGACCCCGCACACGGTGACGCCCTTCGCATTGTCGAGGATGTCGCAGAACAGCGCCCGCATCGCGGCGGAATCGTCGACTACCAGCACTCGTACATCGGCCATAAAGCGTCTTGCCTCTTGCTTGTGGGGGCGCGCCGTTCCGACGGAATATTGATATTGCTGCTCCGCCCGGCGCGACTTGCTGCATCACGCGACCAATAGGGCCGCCCGGCCCAAGAAAACTTTTGTCGGCTGCTAGGGGCTTGCGCATAGCCGTGCGGAAAACCGCCCTTCAGCCCCCACCGTTAGGCAGGACCCGATAGCAACCAGCCCCTGCGACCGAGCGAGGGGCATGATCGGGGGTTACGGAATATGACTATTGAGCGGCTTGCCAGACATGGAGCCCTCGCCATCGTCGGCCTGCTTCTGGCTGTGGTGGTGGTCGGCTATGTCGGGCTTGAGAAGATTCGGTTCGGCGGAGAGATCCAGACACGCAACCAGGAGCTTCTCCAGTTCAGTGGCGACGTATCGCCGCCGCCGGCCTATCTCGTCGAAGCCTTCGCGCGTGCCTATGTGATGGGCACCGGTTCGGGCTCGATCGAGCGGGACGAGAGGCGCCTCGCCGAGTTCGAGCAGAAATGGCGCGAGAGTGTCGACCATTGGGCCGCTTCCGACATCGACCCGCAGCTCAAGGAGGCGCTGGCGCAGACCGCGCGCAACGAGGGCGTGCGGTTCTGGGAGGAGGTCAACCAGCGACTGAAGCCCGCCGTGCGCGCCGACGACCGCGCCGCGATCAACGCTTCGCTTCGCCGGCTCCTCCAGATCTACCGCACCCATCGCGACGCGATCGACCAGCTGGCCGCCAAGACCGAGGTCGAACAGAAAGAACTTGCGGAAGAAAGCACCGCCGTCGTCGCGGTCACGACCACGATCATGCTGATTGCCGTGCTGCTGGTGCTCGGCTGCATCGCCGGCGCCTATCTCGGCCTTGCCCGCAAGGTGCTGATCCCGCTTGCCAGCACGGCGACCACGATGAGCGAGATGGCCGACGGCAAGCTCGACACGGGCGAGACCAGGACGCACCGCGAAGACGAGATCGGCACCATGACCCGCGCGATCGAGACTTTCCGCGCCGCGCTCAAGGCCGACAAGGCCCGCTCGGCCGCGCGGACCGCGGTGGTCGAAACGCTCAGCCACGCGCTCAACCGGCTGGCGGACGGCGATCTTTCGTACCGGATCGAGCGCATGCCCGCCGGCGAGCATGAACGCCTGCGCGAGGCCTGCAACGGCTCGGTCGGCAAACTCGAGGCGATGAT